>OEPS010000012.1_pt1 | contig 84129 bp, 71 predicted proteins | sample 1539411 | NCBI WGS metagenome assembly OEPS01 (sample SAMN02671747, study PRJEB22543) | soil metagenome | biome: bacteria | place: China:Hunan Province, Lengshuijiang City | collected 2012-10-15 | depth 0.08m m
GGGTAGTAAAGATAATATCCGGGGAAAGATGGGCACCAGTCCTGCAAAACCTGAATAAGCTCTCCTGACTTTATATAATCCTGCACCCTATCTTCAGGTATACAGGCAATGCCAAAACCGGATAACGCTGCATCAATCCTTTCCGCCTGCAGATTAAACGTGACCTGCCCTTCCACTCTGACCCGCAACGGTTTCCCTTCCTTCTCAAACTCCCAGTGGTAAAGTCCACCGGCTGTCGGCAGGCGCATATTGATACAGCGATGATTTTGTAGCTCGTGCGGCGTTTCAGGTACAGGGTTTGTAGCGAAATAAGATGGTGCCCCCACTACGGCCATTCTCATGTCCGGCCCTATTCGTACCGCAATCATGTCCTTATCCACGCTTTCGCCCAGGCGGATCCCGGCATCAAAACGCCCCTCAACAATATCGACAAAACCGTTATCAACCACCAGTTCGAGATTAATTTCCGGATATTCCCTGAGGAAGGGTTTTAGCTTCGGCCATACCAGACTTCGCGCGGCATGCTCCCCGGCAGATAAACGGATATTACCTGAGGCGGTGCCGTTCAGTTGAACAAGCGATTCCAGCTCCTGCTCAAGATCGGCAATGCGCGGTTCAAGGCAGGCAATAATTCTCTCACCGGCCTCTGTAGGGGCTACGCTTCGGGTCGTGCGCGTCAGAAGGCGGATATTCAGCCTTTCCTCGAGTGTCTTCATGGCGTGGCTGAGTGCAGACTGAGAAACGCCCAGTTTACCCGCTGCTTTGGTAAAACTTCGCTCCCTTGCCACCACAAGAAAGATTTGCAGTTCGTTGAAGTTTTCTTTGAGCATCGGCGATTTCCTTATGATGGAGGAACGCCCTTCATCACACGTTCATGAAGGGTGTTCATAGACACAACCATTTTAGCCCGATTACTGACAATAATAATAATTGATATTCTGACCGTATCGAAAATCAGTCTGAATTATCAGAAGGTTTGTCATCAAAATTCAAAAAATTAACCAATCAACAATCCTGACAATTTTGTCATATCGCGGTCAGCCTTATGACAGCTTAGGTCTGTATATTTGATTTTACAGAGGAGGATAGTTCCCCTGATTCGAGTTCAGTTTCAAACATAGATTTTAAAAGAGGTATTAAATATGAAAGCACTACTTATTACTACATTGGTCATGGGATTTATTGCAGTGAATGCCGCCTCTGCTGCTCAGGAAATTAACCAGGCTGATGGGAAAGAAAAGATGGGGGTAGTCTCAGCCAGCAATGCCTATACGCTTGATGAGTTATCGGATGTTCTTTCTCGTAAGGCTGATGAGCAAGGAGCAACGTCATTCAAAATTCTGTCAACCACGGGGAATAACCGACTGCACGGGGTTGCTGAAATCTATAAGTAATTATTAGCATCTCGAAAAGGATGTTTAACGGCCCTCTTATAGTGAGCGTCGATCTATGTTCAGAACAGAAAACAACATCGATGAGATAACCCAATGGATTGATTCAAACCGCTGAAGATAATCGGTTCTGTTCTTTACCGATAAGCGCAGTCCGTCCCTGTGGCTGGATGAGTTTGACGCTTTGGAACTGGTGGCAAACTCTACAGCTGTGCTTTCCCGGCAGTCATTCCGGATGATGAAATTACTACCCATCACAGTATAGCCGCCCTGACTCTGCTTCAGAAACATATTCATCAGTGAGACCAGGCAGAAATGGTTGACCGGCCGGCACTCATTTTGCAGGCCGGATATCTTTTCGCAGGTAATATCGCAGGTACACTATTAGTCAGACTAACGAAACATCCGACGTCAAAGCACGAACTGGCACGGCATGCTTCACCGCTCGCCTGTTGGTCTTTTATTGTCTAAATAAAACACAGATGTCTATCAGGAAACCGATATGAAATTCAGCAACGTAAGGCTATTAGTCACCAATTACCGTGAATGTTTTGACTTCTACACCCAGCAGCTTGGTTTGGAAGCCGTCTGGGATATTGAAGATTGCTATGCCAGCTTCAAAGTAGCTGAAGGAATAGAAGGATTCGCCCTATTTACCTCCGACATGATGGCACCGGTTGTTGGAAATACCGAAAAAAAGCTCCCTACAGGATATCGTGAAAAATCAATGATTTCTTTCGAGGTGAATAATGTCGATGAGAGCTATCAGGCATACTTAATAAAAGGAATTAAATTCATTAACAAGCCAATGGATATGCCAGAATGGGGCATGCGTGTGGTTCATCTGTACGATCCGGAGGAAAACTTGATTGAGTTATTTACCCCGCTAGCTACAACAAAGTAATACATATAATTAAAGAACGGTGTTAATTGTTCGAGGATAGCTACGCCGTTTCTGAAGCCTGTCTTTGATTTATTAAAAGCATATAAAACAGGGGCAAAAGCCCCTTTTTTATAACCTTTCGCCTATCGCCCATTTCGCGAAAAGCAGAGGGTAACTACCTAAAAAGCAAAATGACTCAAGGTCGTCTGAATAACGCAATGCTGCGTCCCGCCAGAACAAAATCAATGGCTTCAGTAATGACAATGCGGTCAGTTTTTTCTTCAGAGGTCGATAGCTCAAGAACCCAGCCGCCTTCGCCAAACTGCGGGATCCGGAACGGTACCGCGCCCTCAAAGGGATTAAACAACATCAGCACGTCATGCCAGATCCCCTCCTCTTTTTCCAGATCGGCGCGACTGATAGCCACGCCCAGCGTTGAGCCTTCATCCCATTGTTCAGACTGTTGCAAACCGCCACCGGCGTTAAACCAGCGTATCTCGAGCCCGTCACGCCAGCTTTCACGGCGTAAAAGCGGTTGTTCTGCACGCAGAGCAAGCAGCTGCTGCGCAAAATCACGCAGGGTTTTGTCCTGTTCCGACAGCGATTCCCAGTTTATCCATGAAATCTCACTATCCTGGCAGTAACCATTATTATTACCCTGCTGCGAACGACCAAACTCATCGCCGGCCAGCAGCATCGGCGTGCCGTGGGAGAAAAGCAGCGTAGTGAGAAAATTACGCTTCTGGCGTTCACGCACGGCGACGATATCCGGGTTCTCGCTCGGTCCTTCTTCGCCATAATTGCATGACCGGTTATCATTATGGCCGTCGTTGTTGTCCTCACCGTTTGCTTCATTGTGTTTTTCGTTATACGAAACCAGATCGTTTAACGTGAAACCGTCATGGGCAGTAATAAAATTAACGCTGGCCCACGGGCGACGGCCGCGCAAATCATACAGATCCCCCGATCCCAGTAATCGGGCGGCAAAATCGGTGGCAACGTTATCGCCTTTCCAGTATTCCCGAACCGTATCACGGTACTTGTCGTTCCACTCTCCCCAGCCTGGCGGAAAGCCCCCAACCTGATAGCCGCCGGGTCCAATATCCCAGGGTTCACCAATCAGTTTGAGTTTCGACAAAACGGGATCCTGGGTTATCGCATCAAAAAAGCCGCCTCGCGGATCGAACCCTTCCGGCTCGCGACCGAGAATTGTCCCAAGGTCAAAGCGAAAGCCGTCAACGTGCATGGCCTGAGCCCAATAGCGCAGCGAATCCATGATCATTTGCAGCACGCGCGGATGCGAAGTATTAACCGTATTGCCGGTTCCGGTATCGTTAATGTAATAACGATGCGCATCCGGCATCGTCCGGTAATAGGAGTAGTTATCAATTCCTTTGAATGAAAGCGTGGGCCCCAGTTCATTGCCTTCTGCGGTATGGTTATAAACGACATCGAGAATCACTTCGATGCCTGCGTCATGAAAAGCGCGAACCATGTTGCGGAACCCTTCAATCCCCGAGGGGCCATAGTAACGGGAGGCGGGAGCAAAGAAGCCCAGCGTATTGTAACCCCAGAAGTTTTTCAGCCCTCGATCCAGCAGATGCTGGTCGTCTGGAAACCAGTGCACGGGAAGGAGTTCAACGGAAGTGATGCCCAGACTTTTGATGTAATCCACTGAAGCGTGATGACCCATCCCCTCATAGGTGCCGCGTAGTTCAGGCGGAAGAGCAGGATTTAGCTGGGTAAAACCTTTCACGTGGGCTTCATAAATTACCGTCTCAGGCCATGATACATCAGGACGCTTCTCCCCCTGCCAGTTGAAAGCGTCCGGGTCGATGACCTTGCATTTGGGGGTAAACGCAGCGCTATCGCGGGTATCGAAGCTAAGGTCTTTCTCCTCATGCCCCAGCTCATAGCCAAAATGGGCGTCGTTCCACTCAATATCGCCGACCAGCTCGCGCGCGTAGGGATCGATAAGTAATTTATTCGGATTAAAGCGATGCCCGTTTTGCGGATCGTAAGGACCATAAACGCGATAGCCGTACAGCGCTCCTGGCTGTAGATCGGGTACATAGCCATGCCAGATTTCGTGGGTATATTCTGGCAGTTCAAGCCTCGCGATTTCCGTTTTCCCGGAAGGATCGAATAAACACAGCTCTACGCGTTCAGCGTGCGCAGAGAACAGCGCGAAGTTTACGCCTTTCCCGTCAAAATTGGCCCCCAGCTGTTGGCCGTGACCAGGACGTATTTCAAAAGTTTCTTCCTTTGGCATCGTCATTCTCCACTTTCCTCACCGCTAATAAGCGTCAATAACCACCCTGCTTCTGTCGTCAGATCGAGCGCCTCTTCAAGCAAACGACCTTCGCCAGTGAAAACATCGTGAAAATATCTTCCAGCCAGCTCCTCGGGTATCGATACCGCCGTATTGCCCCATAATTTTGCTGAAGACTCAGATAGTCCATGCGCCGCGACGTCAAACACCAGGCGAGGAACAACCACAATCAGCGCCTTCTCCTGATTGATACGGGCATAGGCGATGAGATTATCCTCCCTTTCACCAGAGACTTTTAACGGAACCCAGTCACCATACTGAAAGAGCGCCGCGTGCTGCTGTCGAAGACGTAAAAAAGTGGCGGTGACGTACTGTTTCAAGCGCCCGTCACGCCATGGCTGTTCTTGCAAAAATAGCGCCGGATTTCCTGAATTGAGGTTTTGTGCAAGGGTTTTAAAGTCAGGCTCTCGTCGGTTATCCGGATCGACAAGGCTAAAGTTCAGTCCTTCGCTTCCCTGGTATATATCCGGTACCCCGGGTGCGGTCAGCTTTATGACCGTCTGGCTAAGGCTGTTCACCAATCCTGCGCGGATAAACGGCTGCAGCGATGTATAAAAATCATTTAAAAACAGCTGATTTTCCGCAGAGAGAAGCTGTTGCGCATAGTTGAGAACAACGCTTTCATAGCTTTCATTGCTGTCGATCCAGTCGGTTCTTTGCTTGGCCTCACGCAACGCTTTTTCCACAAACCCCAGAAAACGCTCTTCCAGTGATTTCAGCCCGGCGGTATCGTCCGGCAACAGCGCCGCGGGCCACACGCCGGCCAGCGCCTGATAAAGCATCCATGTATCCGCCGCGTTGGGGGCCGTCCCGTCGTTTAAAAAGCGCACCAGGGTTTGGTTCATCTGGCGCCAGCGGGCGAGGTTCGATGCCCACAGCTGCGGCGCTTCCGTTAAGGTATACAGACGGGCGCGGGCATCCTCACCTCGTTTAGTATCGTGGGTCGAGGTTCCCAGCAGCGCATCGGGCTGACGGGCAAGCCGAATGCGCATCTCCTGGTGAAAACGAGACAGTGAAAAAGCGCGGGGAGTAGGATCGGCCCCGACTTCGTTCAAGGCCAGATCCAGGTTATGACGAAAGAACAGCGTATCTTCAACTGATTTAGCCATTAAGGGACCGGTCAGCTGCTGAAAACGGGTTCTGAATAATGAAGCGCTCTCCAGACTGGTCTCTTCCAGCTCGCCGGTCAGAATATCGATAATGGCACCAAGAGCAGCGGGGTCGGGTTTATGATCCAGAGAATTAACACGATCAACGACTTTATTTAAAAGCGTAATATCATCGGGCGTTAGTCCTTCTCTGGTGCCATAGGTGCGATACACCGGAAAAGCGATCAATAATTCTCTCAAAGCATGCCGAAGCGACTCGTGCTCAACCTCAAAACCGTTACGCTGTGCCAGTTCGCAGGCCAGATGTAGCAAGGTAGTAAACTCGCCCTCAAAATTGCGGTCCGTCATCAGCCCTTTAGCATCGCGCAGTTCTTGATGGCGATCGACCGTTGCGCCAAGCGCGTCGTCATGAACCTGCTGCAGCAGCTCGAGGTTATTATCATCCACCAGCACTTCCGCCAGCGAAGCGATAAACTCATATCCCGTGGTGCCGGAAACCGGCCAGCTGGCAGGCAGCTGCTCCCCTTTAGCGAGGATTTTTTCAACCGTTATATAGCAATCTGGCCCGGTCGCCTGACGCAGGCGCTGTAGATAACCCAACGGATCGGCAAGACCATCGATATGATCGATTCGCAATCCATCAACGATGCCTGCATGTACCAGCGCAAGAATAAGCCGATGCGTCTCTTCAAATACCGACTCATCTTCGACTTTTACGCCGATCAAACCCGTCACTTCAAAAAAACGCCGCCAGGAGAGCTGTCTGGGCGCTTCCCGCCAGCACATCAACCGCCAGCTTTGCGCTTCGTGCAGCGCGGTGATTGCCTGCCGATCGGGAAATGTTAGCAGTTGCTCACAGCCCGCTATGCTTTCAGGATTAAGAGGGTAAGCCTGATCATAGTAAACGAATGCCGCTTTGCCCGTGGCAGGATCGCGCTTTAGTTCGAGCGCCCCGCTTTCCAGTTCCGCCTCAAAAGTATCGCCGAGAAACGGCAGCGTGAGAGGCCGCGTCCAGTCGATATCGAAATAGTTCGCCCAGGCGCTGTTCTTGCCATGTTCAATCACGTCCCGCCACCAGCGATTCTCCAGGGAAGTCGCCATGTGGTTGGGAACAATATCCAGAATTAGTCCTATCTGCGCACTACGCAATGCCGTCACCAGACGATCGAACCCTTCGCGCCCGCCAATAGCCGGGTCGATTTCGTTAGGATCGGTAATGTCATAACCATGGGTAGAACCGGTGGTTGCCGTAAAAATCGGCGAGGCGTAAAGATGACTGATTCCGAGTGCTTTGAGATACGGCACCAGCGTCGCGGCGCGATCGAAAGTCATCCCATTGCGGAACTGAATACGATAAGTAGCGGAAGGGATCATGATGATGCTTCTCCATTAGCAAAACGAACAACAATACTGTCTGGCATTAACGCATCGCGCCGCTCCGGCCAGCTAAAAATGACCTCTCCCGGCACATCCGGTATCGCAAAAGATTTGTCGCCGATATTCAGCGCCACAGACAGCGTAGCGCCCGGAAATAGCCAGCTCACGGCCAGCGTTTGCGGATCGGTATGCAGAATTCGGCTCTCGACGGGGCCGCCTTCGGTGAGTAGAGGGACGATATAGCGGTGGCGCAGCCGCAGCAGGTCGCGCGTAAAGCGCAGCCACGACTTCCCCTCCTCGCTTGCCGCTTGTTGCCAGTCGAGCTTAGAGCGGATAAAGGTGTCTGGATCATTCGGATCCGGGACGAATTCATCATGTCCTGTATGTCCGGCAAACTCTTTTGCGCGCCCTTCCCGTACGGCCTTCGCAAGCTCGCCCTTGAAATCGGTAAAAAATAGAAACGGATTCGTCTCACCATACTCTTCCCCCATGAACAGCAAGGGAATGTGGGGAGACAACAGTAAAGCGGCGAGCAAAACCCGCGTTTTCTCCGCCCCGGCAAGAGAAATGAGCCTTTCTCCCTGGGCTCGATTGCCGGTCTGATCGTGATTCTGGATAAAATCGACAAAAAACTGCGGGGGCTGCTCTGAACACTTTACGCCGCGAGATTGTCCCGTCTGGGGAGAGATCTCCCCCTGGTAGACGAATCCTTCGGCCAGCGCTTTCGCTGCATTTTTGGCGGGCTGATGCGCAAAGTCCTGATAATACCCATGCGTTTCGCCGGTCGCGAAAACGTGAACTGCGTTATGGAAATCATCATTCCACTCGGCGGTAAAGAGCGGAGTGCGTCCATTTTCATCGCGCGGATGCAGGAATATCACGTTACGACTATCTTCGGTAGTAAGGTGGATATGACGGTCGGGAATCGCTCTGCGAATGTTTTCGGCTATTTCTATCAGCACATGTCTGGCTGAACGATCCTCAATCTGGTCGATAGCGTCAAACCGTAGCCCGTCAAGATGATACTCAGTAAGCCAGAACAGCGGCGCTTCGCTAATATATTGCCGCACGGCTGCGGTTTCATAGGCGATAGCATTGCCCCACGGCGTCATCCGCTGCTGATGGAAAAAAGCCGGCGAGAGCAAAGGCAGATAGTTACCTTCCGGGCCAAAATGATTCAGAACGATATCAAGAACCACTGAAAGCCCCAGCCCATGGGCGGCATCAATAAATGCGTGAAAATCCGCCGGTGAGCCATAAGCCGAGTGCGGCGCATAAAGTAATACGCCGTCGTAACCCCAGCCGCGCGAACCGCCAAACTGCGCAACCGGCATCACCTCTATCTGCGTGATTCCCAGTTCGGCCAGATAAGGCAGCTTTTCGATGGCGGCCTGGAAAGTCCCTTCTGGGGTAAAAGTACCGGGATGAAGTTCATAGATAACGGTTTCTTCCCACGGGCGGCCTTTCCAGTCACGGTGGATCGGTTGATAAACTCTGGGGTCGATGATCAGCGAAGGGCCATTAACATCATCGCGCTGCGCGCGCGCCGCCGGATCGGGAATGCAGGTGCCATCGGCTAAACGAAAGCGGTATTCATCACCATGCTTCAGGCCAGCAACGTCAATCTGGAACCAGCCGTCCCCTACGGCCTCCATGATAATGTCCCGATCCCGTAGACTCAGTGTCATCGTATTCTGCCCTTCCGCCCACAGGCGAAAACGGACAGTATCTGCAGAAATGAACTCCGATCCCCAATGCTTTTGAAACGATATGGATTCCATTCAATGTCCTTAAAAGACCTGTTCAGATAACGCTGCGTGAAATATAAGATTAGACCAGGTTTCGTCGAGTGTGCTGTTGGCGCTGCGGCTGTTAATTTTAACGACGTTGTCTATCATTAATAAAACGCTAAAAAACAAGGAAAGCTATGCACATTCGTAAAGGATTAAATACCGACCTCGCACGGCTGGAATATTGTGATTTTTCCTTCACCGTCAGTCATATCCTCAGCGGTCCATTTATAAATAATGACCTGCAAATCGAAGCGTTAGACAGCTCATACATTAAAAGCTATGCGCTTGATATCCAGACCCTGGAGAATCATTGCCTTAATCCGGATGCTATATTTCTGATTGCCGAGACCGAAGATGCGCAAATTGCAGGGTTTATCACGGCATCGCTCAGCTGGAACAAATTTATTTCCGTTGATTACATCGCCATTGAAAGCTCAAAACGCAGAACCGGCGCGGCCAACAAGCTAATGGCTGCAGCCCATATCTGGGCCCGCAGTATGAACGCGGCGGGATTAAAGCTAGAGACGCAAAACGTCAATGTACCTGCCTGTCTCTTTTACAGAAATTATGGGTTTACGCTTGGCGGTTACGACCGCTATCTCTATAACGCATTAGCGGAAAAAGATGAAATTGCGCTGTTCTGGTATTACATGTTGACCTGATCCCCGGGTAAATAATTCCTGGTTTTACGCCGTTAATTATTCTTAGTTTATAAATTTTTGCTCACCTGAACGCGATGAGTGACTAATCTTAAGTTTCACTTATGAAGGAGGCCGGTATGACAACAGGAAATAATTCAACGCTACATTATCCTCTTCCGCCGTTTATCGAGCAGCCACAGCAGCCCCCAGGGCTGGCATCAGAAATGAAGCCTCTCCCCGACCATGGTGAGACCAGCTATATCGGCTCGGGGAAGCTTGCGGGAAAAAAAGCGCTTATTACCGGCGGTGATTCTGGTATTGGTCGGGCTGTCGCTATTGCCTATGCGCGTGAAGGCGCGGATGTCGCTATCGGCTACCTGCCGGAGGAAGAGTCCGATGCGGCTGCGGTGATGGCTCTGATCCGGGCCGAAGGAAGAAAAGCCGTCGCCATTCCCGGTGATATTCGGATTGAATCATTTTGCGACACCCTGGTGGAAAAAGCGGTCGCAGAGCTTGGCGGTCTGGATATTCTGGTGAACAATGCCGGCAGACAGCAGTATTGCGAATCCATAGAAGAGTTAAGTACCGCAGCGTTCGACGCCACGTTTAAAACCAACGTCTATGCTCCCTTCTGGATAACCAAAGCTGCGCTTCGGCACCTGTCTGAGGGCGCGGTTATCATAAATACCTCTTCCGTGCAGGCCTTTAAACCGAGCGAGATCCTGCTGGATTACGCCCAGACCAAAGCCTGCAACGTGGCGTTTACCAAATCCCTGGCCCAGCAGCTTGGCCCCCGCGGTATTCGGGTTAACGCCGTCGCGCCCGGACCATACTGGACACCGCTGCAGTCAAGCGGCGGACAGCCACAGGAGAAAGTGAAGAAATTCGGTGAGGATACTCCGCTCGGCAGACCGGGCCAGCCGGTAGAGATTGCGCCGCTTTATGTTCTCCTCGCCTCAGACGCCTGTTCCTATGCTTCTGGTCAGGTCTGGTGCTCGGATGGCGGCACTGGCGTAGCTTAAAGCAACAAACTGTCGCTGTAGCGTTCTGACTTAATCAGCGCGTTGCAGCGATTCCGATGACCCTTCATAGATGTAAGCGTAGAAGTCACTCTTATCATGTCACTTTACATGTTTTAAAAGCTCAACTCTTCGTAATATTCACGCTCATAAATACGCTCGAAATTAGAATAATCTTATTTATTCTCTCAGAAGTATTTATTTTTTAAGCTTATTGGATATTTTGTATACCATCCCATTTTATCCAACAAGACAATATCGCAAGGCTAAAATTTGCAAAAACAAACGCAGCGGCTAAAATAATGACAAGATAACTAAACACACAGGGAGATATTATGGGTTTTTGGCGAATTGTCTTAACGATTATTCTACCTCCGCTCGGCGTTCTGCTCGGCAAAGGCTTTGGCTGGGCGTTTATTCTTAATATTATCTTGACCATCCTTGGTTATATTCCAGGTCTTATTCATGCGTTCTGGGTTCAAACCAGAAGTAATTAATTACAGACTATTACATTTTTATCCACTTTAGACCGGATGATTAGTTGGGGATGTCATCGTCCCCGACAAGCAGTACAGAAAACGATGCCCACCCGTCAGGCCGGTATCATTAACGATATTTGATCGCCGTTCAATTTGAAGAACCTCGCCAGAAAATTCCACTAAAATAATAACCTGCGGTTTTATATGCGTTCAAAGCAATGCCTCCCACAGACGGGTCATTATTTCTTACAAAAACTCATGCTGCTGGTTATTTAATCGCGGGGATAGCGAGATTTTCCCCGATAATTTGCATTCACTGACAACCGAAGCCATTATTAAAAGGCGTTAAACGGAACAAGTCATTCCACAGGAGTAATGAAATGCTGAAAATGTTAACCGCGGTCGCCTTTCTGGCCGTATCAACCAGCGCTATGGCGCAAGACGAAATTACGCTGAATAATCTGGCGAAAAAGGAACCGACTGCCTTTAGTCAGATGTTAAAAGGGCATAATCTGCCCGCGTGGATAAAGTCAGGTGGCACAACCACTCCTGCCCGAACGGTTAAGCTCGGCAGTGAGACTTATCAGGTACTGAGCGCCTGTAAACCCCACGACTGCGGGGCGGAACGCTTTGCCGTGCTCTGGTCGGAAAAATCCCGACAGATGTCCGGCCTTTTCTCAACCGTAGATGAAAAGACGTCGCAGGAAAAACTGACCTGGCTTAACGTTAGCGATGAGTTATCCATTGATGGTAAAACCGTCCTCTTTGCCGCCCTGAGCGGGAGTCTGGAAAACCATCCCGATGCTTTTAACTACCAGTAGCCGATATTGAGCACATCTGCCGTTCATACTCGAGGTGTGGACGGCAGAATATTAGCAAAACCCTATTCACCTTGCCCGCCGACTCTCCGGAACGCGCCTTCCTACAGCGAGATTCCGGCAAATGACATAAAACCCAGCGACATTAATCCGGCGGTAATGAACACGCTGCCCAACCCGCGTAATCCTTTCGGCATGTTGGCATACTTCAGCTTTTCGCGAATGCCGGCCAGCGCCACAATCGCCAGCATCCAGCCAATTCCGCAGCCGGTGCCATAGGTCAGAGATTCCAGGAAGCTGTATTCGCGCTGCACCATAAAAATGGTTGCGCCGAAGATGGCGCAGTGGATGGTTAATAGCGGTAAAAACGGCCCTAAAGCATGGTTTAAGGCATGGAAATATTTGTCGATTACCATCTCAAGGATTTGTACCAGCGCCGCAAGAACGCCGATAAAGGTGATGAAATCAAGGAAGCTCAGATCGACGCCTTCAATCAGGGCATTCTCTTTCAGAAGATGGTGGTAAATCAGGTTATTGATCGGAGTCGCGATCGCCAGCAGAGCTGTTACCGTCACACCCAGGCGAAAAGCTACGTCGATTTTTTTGGAGATAGCGAGGAAAGTACACATCCCGAGGAAAAAATTGAGCGCCATGTTCTCAACAAACACCGCACGGATAAAAATATTCAGGTGAGATTCGAACAAGACAACCTCCATGTTGTTGAGTTATTTCTCAATGATGCCAAATTTTTAGCGGAAACAGGAAATTACGACTCGGTTTTGCCGAGTCGATCACCTTTTAATTTCCTGTTTTTTGCTACGGCAGGGCTGAAGCCTTTAGCCCCCCTTCTTGTCTAGCGAAACGTGCGAGAAAGCATCGTGATGTAATCATTAACCGGTACCGGTTTCGAGAAATAGTAGCCCTGGTAGATAGCGATCCCCATATTTTTGAGCATCTCGAGCTGCTCCTTCTCCTCGACGCCTTCAGCAATAACCTGGCAATTAAATTTCTTCGCCAGATTGACCATATTCTTAACCACCAGCGCAGAAGCAGTATTGGTGACAATGTTGAAGGTAAACACTTTATCGATTTTGATGATCTCCGGATTAAACTGCTGGATGTAGCTGTAATTAGCGTGACCGGTACCAAAATCATCTAGCGAAAACTGTACTCCGATGCTTCTGAGTTTGTCCGTAACCTCTGACGTTTGCAGGGTATTATCGATCGACTCTCGCTCGGTGATCTCCAGTACCAGACGCACTTGCGACTCTTTCATCTGCTGAATAAACGTCTGGCATAGCGTAACAATTTCGTTGTCCTGAAAGTTGACCGAACTGGTATTAAAGCAGATAAACAATCCCTTCGGGATGAGCGATTGTTGACGACGGAGCTGACGACTCACTTCGGCAAAGCAAATCGCGGTTATATCTTTTATCAAACCCGTCTGCTCCGCCACGGAGATAAATTTATCCGGCGCAATAAACCCCTGTTTGGGATGCTCCCAGCGCACCAGCACCTCGCCGCCAACAACCGAGTTGGTTTCATTGCTGATAATAGGCTGGATGTAGGGTTTGAGCTGTTTAAGTTCGATAGCCTGCCTGAGCTGATACTCAATGGTATTACGGTAGCGCAGGTAGTTTCTGAATAAGAAAGTCAGCAGCAGCGAAGCCAGAATAATCGCGATAAGCGTATATTGTTCATGGTGTATAAACGCACCAATACCGCTCGCATAGTGACGATCGGCAATAACTGAATAGTTAAACTGCTCTGAGGCAAGGCGTACGGGAACTTTGATATCCGGCGTCGTCGTTACTTTCCCCTTGCGGGTCATCACCCTGTCTTTGACCTTAAGATACAGATGCGCATCGCCATCAAGGACATTCAAAATGTTGTATAAATAGTAACCATCAACGCCAACCAGAATAGTATTTCCCTGTTCATCTTGTTCAGAGTAAACCATTAAGGGCTTGGACGGCGTAATTTCGCTGCCGCTGAGCAGGCGTAGCGCTCCTTGCGTATATTGCGTGTGATCGAACTGAAACGTGCGACCGCCGAAAACTGAGGTGCAGTAAATTTCATCATGGCGCCCTAAATTTACCGTGCGCACATCCGGAATGGTGGCAACCAGCGTTCGCAGCTCCGTCAGGACATTCTCACTACACTTTGCGCCAAAAAAATGTTCAGCCTGATCGGCGGCCTGCTCTGCATGTGAAACGGTAACGTCAAGGCTCGAAATCGCCTGTTGAAGCCGTGAATGGATATCCCGGTCGACTTTTTTTTGCATTTGCCAGTAGCAAAGCCCCGTTCCCAGACTCATTACCGTAATCAGAAACAAGAGTATCCACAAACGATGGCGTAATGATGAGTAGTTCATTGTGCTAATCCAGTTCCGCTCGCCATAGGGGGCGACGGTCAATTGTTTGGCCAAATTTTAACAAATCCTGTTTAAAATCGCCCTGAACCGATCAAGTTTTAATGCATATCAATGATATATCATGGCAAACCGTTGCGTGACGCGAGAAGATGCTTAATCTGCTGCGGGCAGAAATGATCTGGCCGTTATGTCTGCCGCTAAACTATTGACTTAAAGCCGAATGATACGAAAATGACTCTCCTGTGCGATGACCAGAAAAGCTGGCAAATATGACGATCCGCTCGCGTAACACTATCCTGAATAAAATAAAAATATCCGCCGTAGCAATAACTGCTGCGCTGCTGCTGGCTCACTGCGGCAGCAAACCGCCCGTTTCGCTTGTCACCCCAACGCCGCCGGCAACCAAACAACCAACCCTACCCAAAAGCCACGAGCCGGTGCGCGGGGTCTGGCTGACCACCGTTTCCCGCCTCGACTGGCCGCCGCTGGAGTCGGTCAACGGCAGCATCACGGCCGATCGTCGTATCGCTCTCCAGCAGCAGGCGCTAATCGCTAAGCTGGATAATTTAAAAAGCCTCGGTATTAACACCGTATTCTTCCAGGTAAAGCCAGATGGTACTGCCCTGTGGCCGTCGAAGATCCTGCCATGGTCCGATATGCTGACCGGAAAAATCGGCGAGGATCCGGGCTACGACCCGCTCAAATTCATGCTTGATGAGGCCCATAAGCGCGGGATGCGCGTTCATGCCTGGTTTAACCCCTATCGCGTTTCGGTCAACACCCGAGCAAAAACCATCGCCGAGCTTAACAGTACGCTGTCGCAGGTTCCCGCCAGCGTTTACGTCCTGCATCCTGAGTGGATCCGCACCTCCGGCGAGCGCTTTGTCCTCGACCCGGGGATTCCTGAAGCGCGCGACTGGATAACCAGCATCGTGGCGGAAGTGGTGGAGCGTTATCCCATCGACGGCGTCCAGTTTGACGATTATTTTTACACTGAGTCGCCGGGATCGGCACTTAACGATAACCGGACGTTCCAGCAGTACGGCCAGGGTTTTGCCGCGAAAGCGGACTGGCGTCGGCACAATACCCAACTGTTGATTGAACAGGTTTCCCGCACTATTAAGCAGATTAATCCCGATGTCGAATTCGGCGTCAGCCCGGCAGGCGTCTGGCGTAACCGCTCCCACGATCCGGCGGGTTCCGATACCCGCGGCGCGGCAGCCTATGATGAGTCCTACGCCGACACCCGTCTCTGGGTGCAGCAAGGGTGGCTGGACTATATCGCGCCGCAAATTTACTGGCCCTTTGCCCGCGACGCGGCCCGCTACGATGTGCTGGCGAAGTGGTGGGCTGAGGTGGTGAAACCTACCAATACACGCCTGTACATCGGCGTAGCGCTGTACAAAGTCGGTGAACCGTCGAAGAACGAGCCCGACTGGACGCGCAACGGCGGCGTGCCAGAATTGAAAAAGCAGCTTGATCTGAACGAGTCGATGCCGCAGATTCAGGGCACCATTTTGTTCAGAGAGAATTACCTCAATCAGCCGCAAACCCAGCAGGCCGTTAACTATCTGAAAAGCCGCTGGGGTGGTTGATTCATTCACCTGACAGGCCTCGTGCCTGACACTAAAACCATCGCTGGAGGATGTATGCTGAAAAAATCGATCGTCGCCTTTTCACTGTTTTGCGCTCTGACGCCCGCCGTTTTTGCGGGCAATAGCGAAAGCGAACAGTTGAATAAAAAGAATGTTATTGATTTTTATAATAAAGCCTTAAACGACAAAGACTTCTCTGCCGCCAGGCCCTATCTCGGGGATCGCTATATTCAGCATAACCCGATGGCAAAAGACGGCGTGGAAGGCTTCCAACAGTTTATCGCTTTTCTGAAGAGTAAATATCCCGACTCGCACAGCGAAATTAAGCAGGCGTTTGTCGACGGAGATAACGTGATCCTGCACGTTGAGGTGACCGGTCGTGAGCCGGGCGTTACGCGAGCTATCGTGGATATCTTCCGCCTCAACGAACAGCACAAAATCGTTGAACACTGGGATGTTACCCAAAACGTTCCGCAAAAAACCGCCAGCGGCAACGGCATGTTCTAAACCCCGGCCAGGAGCCTTCTGCTAACACTCTCGCTTTCCCTTTTTTCATTCGTACAGATGATCGCTTGTTTAAACATTTTATTTACTTTACTGTAAAGTAAATAAACAGACGAGATCAGACTGATGTTCAACGAAGGAAACTGGGGAAAGCTTTTTTATTTCATTGGATTATCGTTTTTCACCTGCGGTGCGAACGCTTCGTTGCCGAAATTCATCCTGCAAGATGATGGTGTCCAGAACGTCTGTTCACACACCTCAGAGGCGGATAATTCCCGGCTCTGTCACGCCCTTCTCACGAGCCAGCCTGCACAGCGGCGGCAGCGCGAACTGCACTTTTTACTGCAGCAAAATATTTTCAGTATTCAGACCTATGACTATCTGTGGAGTGAATACCAGCGCGCATCGTCATGTTCAGCAATTCGCAAATTGTTTACGAGCAACCTTCCCGATGCGGCAAGACAGGTATTGCCCTTTACTCCTCTCCCTGCGTACGACGAGCTCAGCGAACCACCTGCCGTGTTTGCTCTGCAAGAATCCCTTAACTGACCGAAGGTGAATAACAATGCTGGCCCGCTTTTTTGTCTTTCGCCCCGTTTTTGCCGCCGTCATCGCCATCTGCATTATGGCCGCTGGCGCTCTCGCCCTGCTGACCTTGCCGGTGGAACAGTATCCGGATATCGCTCCTCCTGCCGTCAACGTCACGGCGAACTATACCGGCGCTTCAGCGGAAACCGTCGAGGATAGCGTTACTCAGGTGCTGGAGCAGCAGATTAAAGGCATCGACGGGCTGATCTATTTCTCCTCAAGCAGCAGTTCGGCTGGCCAGGCGCGGATTAGCCTTAGCTTCGATCAGGGCGTTAACCCTGACATGGCGCAGGTACAGGTACAAAATGCGGTAAACCAGGCGATTACCCGCTTACCGCAGGAGGTACAGCAGCAAGGCATTACCGTTACCAAGTCCCAGGGCGACAGCCTGATGGTGGTTGCCCTGTATGATCAAAGTGAACAATTAACCAGCCTTGATATCAGCGACTTTCTCGTCAGTTCCCTGCAGGAGCCGTTGAGCCGGGTTGAAGGCGTGGGTGAAACCACCGTTTTTGGCGCGCAGTATGCTATGCGCATCTGGCTTAATCCGCTCCAGCTTACCAGCTATGGTCTGATGCCCTCGGACGTACAGGCCGCCATTGAAGCGCAGAATTCGCAGGTTACCAGCGGTGAAATTGGCTCGCTGCCGACGCTTGAGGGACAGTATCTGAACGCCACGGTGACGACGCAGTCCCGTCTTGAGCGTCCGGAGCAGTTTGAGAATATTATTCTGCGCACGAATAGCGACGGCTCGGTGGTGTACCTGCGCGACGTGGCTCGCGTCGAGATCGGCGCGGAAAACTATCAAAACCAAACTACGCTCAATGGTTACCCCTCGGCCGGGATCTCGATTCAACTGGCCTCGGGAGCCAACGCGCTGGAAACCGCGGAAAAAGTTCGGGCCGAAGTCGAACGCCTCTCTTCCCGCTTTCCACAAGGCGTGGTCGCTGCCTACCCGCGCGACAGCACACCGTTTGTGACGGTATCGATCGAAAGCGTGGTGCATACGCTGATTGAAGCGATCCTCTTTGTCGTGGCCGTCATGTATCTTTTTCTTCAGAGCTGGCGGGCGACGCTTATCCCGACCCTTACGGTACCGGTCGTTCTGCTGGGGACTTTCGGTATTCTCAGCCTGCTCGGTTACAGCATTAATACCCTCACCCTGTTTGCGATGGTGCTGGCAATCGGCCTGCTGGTTGATGACGCTATCGTGGTGGTGGAAAACGTTGAGCGTTTGATGGCAGAGGAAGATCTCACCCCGCTGGAGGCCACGCTACGATCGATGAATGAGATAACCGGGGCACTAATCGGTATTGCGCTGGTTCTCTCCGCCGTTTTTATTCCGATGGCGTTCTTTGGCGGCTCGGTCGGGATTATCTATCGCCAGTTTACCGTGACTATTGTCTCAGCCATGGCGCTGTCCGCGCTGGTCGCCCTGACGCTGACGCCAACGCTGTGCGCCCATCTGCTCAAGCCAGGACACATGAAAAAAGGGCGTTTTTTCACCCTTTTCAATCGCGGCGTGACGATAAGTCAGAACCGCTACCTGGCCACGCTCCAACGAATAACCGCCCGTCCGTTCCGTTTTGTTTGCCTGGCCCTGATCCTGACCTTTTTGATGCTCTGGCAATATCAGAAGCTCGCTAGCGGATTTCTGCCCGAGGAGGATCAGGGGGCGGTCATGGTTCAGTACACGCTGCCGTCTGGCTCACCGATGTCAATGACCGAGGAGGTTGGCGCTGATATTGCCCGCTATTTTATGACCGAGGAGGAAGATAACCTCAACGTTATCTTTATGGTCACCGGGAGAAACAATGCCGGCAGCGGGCAGAACGTCGGCATGGCATTCGCTGAGTTAAAGCACTGGGACCTGCGTCCTGGGGAGAAAAACAGCGCCCAGGCGATTATTTCCCGCGCGAACCAGTACTTTAATAAAAACGCCAAGCAGGCCAACATCAGCGTGATGTCGCCCCCGACCGTGCGCGGGCTTGGGCAATCCAGCGGCTTTGAGCTATGGCTGCAGGACAGCGCGGAAAACGGCAGCGCGGCGCTTATGCAGGCGCAAACCACCCTGCTCAATGCCGCCAGAGAAAATCCCGCTCTGGACGCGGTACGAATCAATAGTCTGGAAGAAAAAGCGCAGCTCCAGGTCGATGTCGACAGACAAAAAGCGCAGGCTCAGGGCCTGGATCAGGCCGATATCAACAATACGCTCTCAGCGGCCTGGGGGGGCGTATATGTTAACGACTTTATCGACCGTGGGCGGGTTAAACGCGTGTATATGCAAGGAGACGCGGCCTGGCGTTCGACGCCGGAAAATTTATCCGCCTGGTTTGTCCGCGGCAGCAGCGACAACATGGCTTCCTTCGATAGCTTCTCGACGTTTCGCTGGACCACCGGGCCGCAAATGCTTCAGCGGTTTAACGGTTTGTCGGCCGTGCAGTTTCAGGGAGGCGCGGCGCCCGGCGTCAGCTCCGGTACGGCGATGGCTGAGATGTCCGACCTGGTCAGCTCGCTGAACGGGTTTGATCTGCAATGGAGCGGTTTGTCCTGGCAGGAGCAGTCGTCTTCGGTACAAACGCTGTGGGTCTACCTGGCATCGCTGGCCTTTATGTTTTTATGCCTGGCCGCCTTATATGAGAGCTGGTCGGTTCCCATTGCCGTAATGCTGATTATCCCGTTGGGCATTATTGGCGCCATCAGCGCTTCGTTGTTTGCCGGTTATGAAAATGACATTTACTTCCAGGTGGGAATGCTGACGACAATGGGCCTCTCGGCCAAAAATGCGATCTTAATCGTTGAGTTCGGGCTGGCGCAGTTCCAGCAAGGGAAAAGCCTGTCGGAGGCCGCCCTCGAAGGCGCACGCCTGCGTTTGCGCCCTATCATTATGACCTCACTCGCATTTGTTGTCGGCGTGATCCCTCTGGTACTCTCTAGCGGAGCCGGTGCTGCCAGCCAACAAGAGATTGGGACGGCGGTCATTGGCGGTATGCTCACAGGGACGCTGCTGACGTTGCTTTTCGTTCCACTATTTTTCCTGCTGGTGCAGCAAGGAATCATGCGGCTGAAAAGTCGCAAACAGTAAGGAATCAATTGATGGCCAATCAACGCGGGCGGCCGATGAAAGCCCGCCCCCGCATTTTACAAACCGCCCGTGAGCTGTTTCTCCAGCACGGGCTGGACGTATCTCTGGATACCATTGCCGCCGAAGCGGGCACCACGCGGCCGACGCTGTACAGCCATTTTCCCGGCGGTAAAGATGCGCTGCTGCTGGAGACGTTTGAGTTTCTGAATGACAAAATGCAGCCGCCCCTGCGCCAGCTTTTGCAGGAGCGCCAGCAGGATCTTCCCGCGCTGCTGCACGGGTTTGCTAACGTTGTGCAACAGCACTTCTATGCCCCGGAGAATATCCATTTTCAGCGCCTGCTTATCCAGGTGCTGGTGCAGAAACCCGAGCTTTACGTCACGCTTGAGCAACGACCCTCTGGCCGCGTACTGCAGGCGCTCAGTGAGATCCTTGCGCAGAAACGAGATGAGGGTCTGCTGACCCTCGATAACCCGGAACTTCAGGCGACGGCGTTTCTCGGCGCAATTATGGGCTACCCGCTGCCTGGAGCGCTCATTGCACAAAAAGCGATAGATCCTAAAAAGCTCGAGCAGCTTGCCGACTGCGCGATTGCGCTGTTTCTCAAAGCATGGGACTACAATCCATAATGCTTCACCGTTAACATCCGGTCCTCTGTGAAAGGGCCGGATGCACGCCTAACCGGCGAGGAGCTCATCGTACAGGCAGCGCAGACGAGTGCGCAGATAGAGAACCGCCTTGTGCTTACGCGAAAGCAATGCCTGCTCGCTCGCGCCGGACTCTTCGGCCAGTTCCCGATAGCTGTAGCCCTGCAGTTCGGTTTTCTCAAACACCTCGCGCTGGGCGGGGGGCAGTTCTGAGAGCGCCTGATTCAACTCCTCCCACAGTAGCGCTTTAAGGTACTCATCCTCCGGCGTTTGTGGGACGCCAAACAGCGTCTCGGCCAGCTCATCTTCGGGAAATTCGCCCTCCTCCTCATCCTGGAAGCCTTGCGCCAGCGGCAGCTCGCGCTTTTTTCTCGCCCGATCGGTCATTTCATTTCGCGCCGCCCGGAACAACCAGGCGGCGATATTCTCCACCGGCTGCTCGACGCGGATGAGCTGATAAGTCACTTCCTGCAGGATATCGTCGGCTTCATCGTGCAGCGGAGTTCGTCCGCGAATAAAGGCTTTCAACCGTGACCGGCAGGCATTGATGGCGGAAATAAGCCGTGAGTCCGCCACGACTCCATTTTTCATCGCGCTCACTCGGGATCCGCGTGTTTAACCGGATTCTCTTGCTGCGGCGCATTTTCTTTGCGCCGTTCGCGCCAGCCACAGTGGTCGCGATTCCAGCGGTGACCAAAGCGCTGAACGAATTCATCGCGCTGCTCGGGGCTCATGTTCATCCAGCGTTCATGCATCCGACGTCGTCCGTGCCCGATACCAAACATTCCCGGTCGAAAACCGAGACCGCCGAACAGGATCCGTGATAGCGCCAGGAGACCTAACGCCTGCCAGAAACCGATGCTCTTTACCCCAAGAATGGCCGGCAGCAGCGCATTCCACAGCGACATCACCACAAGTCCGAGAATGGCGATGAGCACTACGCCGATAATCAGCGGTTTTGCCATTCTGTGGCGGCCAAATCGGTCATGGTGTTGATGCTGGTGTTGGCGGTCGTGCCTGTCGAAATCTCTCATCATCTATTTACCTCATCATGTTTGTGAATATAAGCCTGTGGTGAGGTAGACGAATGAGCGGACAAAATATTGCTGAAAAATTTAAAAGATTGGATAAAAGAGATACGCGTGAACGCAGTAAAATTGCTGAAAGCAATGACGTTGATGAGTGTTGCCGCGGTTGTATTCTTGAGTCCGCATTGAACCGCCCCGGCGTTCAGGGCGGCTCGTCAGCTTATCGAGTTACTGTTTGTCGTTAAACGCCTTAAGCATGAAAGGCACCGAGTTGCGTAAGGACGGGTTAACCGTACCGCTGTGATCCAGTCCTTCGTAAATATGCACTTCTGCATCAGTTCCGGCACTTTTCACCGCATCAGCAAAGCGTTTTTGCATCGATGTTGGCACGTTGATATCCACGCTGCCAATGCCGATAAATACCGGATGATCGACTTTCAGCGTCGGGTAAAGCATGGTATCCACGCTGGCGTTCAGCAGTGAATCCACGCCAGGCTTGAGAGAATTAGCGGCATTCAGGCCAGCCTTCATCACCTCATCGTTCAGCGGCGTAATGCACAGATTATTCGCCTCTTTCAGCAGCGGCAGCGCTTTGTCCTGGAAATAATCGCCCGGATTTAGCTGCGGATTGCTATCGGCAGCGGAGAGATAGATATAGTAAATATACGGTATTTTCGGATCGCCGCCGGTCTGAACTTTACCGCCAGACGGCGGGAGAATATCGGAGGCGGTGGTGCCTTTCTCAAAATAAGGCGTGCCGGTTAGTACCGTCGCGCGAATATTCAGCTCCGGCGCATATTCCGGCTGATATCCCGCGGTAGCGAACGCGGCATGGGCGCCCTGCGACTGCCCTACCAGAATAAGTTCATTCTTAAGCGGAAACTGCTTCAGGGCGGCGCGTACGCCATCGAGAACGCTCCATGCTTCGCCGCGGGCATTAAGATAGTGGTGCAGGCCAGAAGAGCCTAATCCGGCGTAATCCGGTGCGACTACCGCATAACCCAACGACAGCCAGGTATTTAAATATTGCTTATCGCGATCGCTGCGCGGATTCAACGACGGCGCGCAGTGATTGGCTACGCCAACCGTACCGTGGGCCCATACCACCACTGGCCATCCTCCTTCCGGCGTTGCGCCAAAGGGAATAAACACCGCCGCGGTATCTTCACGCGCGCTTTTGCCATCAACGCCGCTGCGCGAAGGATAGTGCAGCAGAAACTGCTTAGCCGCCTCGCTTAAACCATTCTCGACGTTCAGCGACGAAACGAGCTTATCGGTGTCGGTTGCGGCAGTTGCCGGCGCGGAGCTCATTGAGAGCAGCAGTAGCGCAGAGGTTGCAGTGAGTAATTTTTTAGTGAGTGAATAAGTCATGACATCCCGTTCCAGAATTGGCGATGAACTTATTGTAGACCCTTAAGCATGAATATCAGGTCAATAAAGCCTGACTTTCCAGTGATTTTTATAAATCCTCGGTTTGTTCGCTTTTTAGCGGGAAAAATAATGATAGATTTTTATCATTCATATCTCAGGAAAGACATCTATGTCCGCAAAAAAAGTGACCATGGCCGACATCGCCCGAGAGGCCAGAGTGGGTATCGCGACGGTCGACAGAGTGCTCAACAAACGTACTGCCGTCAAAGAGAGTACCGAACGTAAGGTACTTGAGTCAGCGCGCCGTTTAGGTTTTGCGCTCGAGCAGCCCCACTATCGGCTGGCCGCCGGGCAGCCGGCGATAGCCCTCAGAATGGGGTTTATTTTACTGCAGCAGTCGCACTCGTTTTATCATCAGCTGGCGCAGGCGCTTGAAAAAGCGGCCTTATCATGGCACAGCCCGACTCAGGCCCCGGTCTTTCTGCATTACGATATCAATGCCATCGACGACATGGTCGCCGCCATTTCCCGTCTCAGCGAAGAAGTGGACGTTATTGCTATTGTCGCGCTGGACAACCCGCTTATTCGCCACGCTGTCGTTCAGGCCATTGATAAAGGCGTGCATGTCTTCACCCTGCTCTCGGATATGAGTATTGCCCAACGCACCGGCTATATCGGACTGGATAACCAAAAAGCGGGCCGCACCGCAGGATGGGCGGTGGACAGGCTATGTCACGGCGACGGGGAGATCGGCATTATCGTTGGCGATAACCGGTTTATTTGCCAGGAGAGCTGCGAGATAAGCTTTCGCTCCTACTTACGCGAACAGGGGAAAGGCGACCGGGTGCTTGAGCCAGTGCGCAGCCACGAACGCGCCGATATCGCCCGCCAGGTGACAGAAGAGATGCTGTACCAGTATCCCGATCTGCAGGCTATTTACGCACCCTGCGGCGGCGTGGAGGGGATTATCGCCGCGCTACATGCGCATCAGCGTCAGCATCAGGTCACCCTGATTTGTCATGGGCCGGTAGATAACGGCGAGCTGGCGTTAATCGACGGTACTATCGATCTTATGCTTACCCATCGGCTGGACGAATTTGCCACGGCGACAATCCACGCTTTTGTTCAGGCCGCCAGCCAACCGCAGCCAAACTTTATCAACGCGCTGCAGCCGTTTGATTTACTCACCAAAGAAAATCTCTGATCGCCGGTGGCGCGTGTGAATCAGCCGCGCGCCTTCTGGTGACTTAATTTGATAAAAAACCATCATTTTAACCATCAAAATAAAGCTTGAATCACATCAAAGAATTTAAATTTCATCATTGTTGATTTTGAAATTTTCATTCAATACTGGTCATGTTTACCCCTCATTATGAAAAGGAACCGGTCATGACCATACATATTGCTAATGCGCCGTGTAGCTGGGGCGTCGATGATCCCAAAAACCCTTATCTGCCAGCGTGGTCCAAGGTGCTGCAAGAGGCGGCGACCGCAGGCTATAAAAGCATTGAACTGGGGCCCTGGAGCTATTTACCGACTCAGGCCGATGAACTCCGCGCTGCGCTGAATAAGCAGGGGCTGTCGCTGGTTGCCGGCACGATCTTTGACGATCTGGTCAGCGAGGAGAACTTCCCGAATATTGTCGCACTGACGCATAACATTTGCCGCAATCTGTCGCAGGTGCCGGCGGCGGAAGAAACGGCGGGCAACCCTTTCCAGCCCCCCTATCTGGTTATTATTGATTTTGGTAATCCGCAGCGGGCGAAATATGCCGGACGCGGAGATCTGGCCCCCCGCCTTTCCCCCGCCGACTGGCGGCGGATGATCGACCACATCACTATCATCAGCAAACTGGCGTGGCAGGAGTACGGCGTGCGCCCGGTTATTCACCCTCACGCCGGCGGCTGCATCGAGTTTGCCGATGAGATAGATCTGCTGGCAACGCAAATTCCCCATGATGTCGCCGGGTTATGTCTCGATACCGGGCATCTCTACTATTCGGGTATGGACCCTATCGCCTGGCTGGATCGCCATTTTGACCGCCTTGACTACCTGCACTTTAAAGATGTCGATCCGAAGGTATTCGAGAGCGTGATTTCCCGGGGCATCGACTTCTTCTCCGCCTGCGCCGAAGGGGTAATGTGTCCGCTTGGTACCGGCGCGATTGACTATCCGGCCGTACGCGCGTTTCTCGATAAGCGCGGCTATCAGGGCTGGATCACTATCGAACAAGAACGCGATCCGCGTAACGTTGAAGGCAGCCTGCAGGCAGTAACGGAAAGCCTGCGCTACCTGCGCTCCGTTGGCTTTTAATCAGGAGAGAACACGATGATTAACGGTACTAAACCCGTCGGCAGGTCATTACGCTGGGGAATGGTTGGCGGCGGCGCAAGCAGCCAGATTGGCTATATTCACCGCTCAGCGGCGCTGCGTGACGGTTCATTTACCCTGCTGGCCGGGGCTTTTGATATTGACGCTCAGCGCGGGCGTGAATTTGGTCGTCAGCTTGGCGTTGAGGCCGAACGCTGTTATCCCGACTACGCGACCCTGTTTCGCGAAGAAGCGGCGCGAGAAGACGGTATTGAGGCGGTGTCTGTCGCCACGCCGAACAATACCCACTACGCCATTTGCCGCGCGGCGCTGGAAGCCGGGCTGCACGTGGTATGTGAAAAACCGCTGTGTTTTACCGGCGAAGAGGCCGATGCGCTGGTGGCCCTGAGCGAAAAGCAGCGCAAGATTATCGGGGTTACCTACGGCTATGCCGGGCATCAGCTGATTTTGCAGGCGCGGCAGATGATTGCCCAGGGGCTGCTGGGCGAGATCCGCATCATTAATATGCAGTTCGCACACGGTTTCCACAATCTGCCGGTGGAGCAGGACAACCCCAGCACCCGCTGGCGAGTGGATCCGAAATTTGTCGGCCCAGGCTACGTGCTGGGCGATCTGGCTACGCACCCGCTGTTTCTGGCGGAGACCATGGCACCGAAACTCAACATCACGCGCCTGATGTGCTCCCGCCAGAGCTTTGTTAAAAGCCGCGCCCCGCTGGAGGATAACGCCTACGTGCTGATGGAGTACGACAACGGCGCCGTGGGTTCGATGTGGTGCTCGGCGGTCAACAGCGGCTCAATGCACGGGCAGAAAGTGCGCATCGTCGGGGAAAAAGCCAGCCTGGAATGGTGGGATGAACAGCCAAACCAGCTGCGCTATGAAATTCAGGGTGAGCCGGTACGCATCCTTGAGCGCGGAATGTCCTATCTTGATCCGCTGGCCCTGCAGGACGACAGAATTGGCGGCGGTCATCCCGAAGGGCTGTTTGAAGCCTGGTCAAATCTGTACCGCCGCTTTGCTATCGCCATGGATGCGACCGATCGCCGCGACGCCGCGCTGCTGGAAAACTTCTGGTATCCGGATGCGAAAGCCGGGGCGCTCGGCGTGCACTGGGTCGAGAACTGCGTACGTTCTGCGGATAGCGGAGCCAGCTGGGTCGAGTTTCGTTAAACCTGTTGCCCGGCGGCGGCGCGTCTGCCGGGCAAGGAACAGCTTTGCTTATCGCATATCTGCTACGGCCGACCGCCGCCCGGCAAGAGTGCTCAATTATTATTTCTCGCTGGCCCATTCGTGACAACGTCACCTGTTTTCGGCATATTCACGGCATTGTAATCAAAAAGCGAATGCCGTATAACATGGGCCAAACCGAGGGGTGTCCCGTGAGGGCTGAGATGGCGTAAGCCGAACCCTTTGAACCTGATCTGGGTCATGCCAGCGAAGGGACGGGTCGGCATTTCCGCCAGTTTTGCGCCATTGCCTGTTCACACTTCTTTCTGCACGCCCGGATCTCCCTTTTATCAGGAGGTCCTGTGATTGTTCCCGCATTTACCCAGGGTATTTATGGTCGTCTGCGCCAGCAGGCCGATACCGCCTGGCAGCACTACGTCAACCATCCCTTCCTGCGTCAGCTCGCCGACGGCACCCTGCCTGGACCGGCATTCCGCCGCTATCTGACGCAAGACTATCTGTTTCTGATCCACTTTGCCCGCAGCTACGCGCTGCTGGTCAGTAAACTGCGTACCCTGCCGGAGATGCGCGCCGCCGCCGCGTCGATGAACGCCATTCTCAACGAACTGCCGCTGCATGTTGGCTACTGTAACGGATGGGGGCTGGACGAACCTGCGATGGCCGCCGAACCGGAAGCCTTAGAAACCATCAACTACACCCGTTACGTGCTGGACATCGGCCACTCCGGAGACGCGCTGGATCTGCTGGCGGCGCTGATGCCGTGCGTCGCCGGATATGCGGAAATCGGTCTCGGCCTGCTGCAAAATCCGGCAACCAACCTGATCGACAATCCCTATGCCTCGTGGATCCGCAACTACGGCGACGAGGGTTATCTGAACGGCGTCAATGCCGCCATTGCCCTGCTGGAAACGCTCTGGCAGCAGCGCGGCGGCGAGGCGCGTTTTGCGGAACTTGGCGTCATTTTCACCACCGCCACCCGTCTGGAAGCCAACTTCTGGCAAATGGGCCTTAATGCGGTTGAGGGGAATCCGGCGTGAGTGCGCCAGCAATTGAAGTACGCGGCCTGAGCCTGCGTTTTGGCGCACGGCAAATTTTCGACAACCTGACGTTCGATATCCCCGGCGGCCAATGGATATCGCTGCTGGGGCCCAGCGGCGTAGGGAAAACCACCCTGCTACGTGTTCTCGCCGGTCTGGCAAAAGCCGATGCCGGTGAAGTCCGCGCCAGCGACGGGCTGCCAATCGCTAAACGGCTGGCGTGGATGGGGCAGAAAGACTTGCTTTACCCGTGGTTAAATGTGCGTGACAACGTCTCTCTTGGCGCCCGTCTGCGCGGAGAGCGCGTTGACCACCGGCGCGTAGCCACGCTGTTACAGCAGGTAGGCCTTGAATCGTGCGCTAACGAACTTCCGGCCCGCCTGTCCGGCGGCATGCGCCAGCGGGCGGCGCTGGCACGCACCTTATATGAAGAGCAGCCCATTGTACTGATGGACGAACCCTTTTCCGCGCTCGATACCATCACCCGTACGCTAATTCAGACACTGGCTGCGGAGCTGTTGGTTAACCGTACCGTGGTGCTTATCACCCATGACCCGATGGAAGCCTGTCGCCTGAGCCATCGGCTGCTGGTGCTTTCTCCCGCTGCCGGCGGAATTGACGATACCCACCGTCTATCCGGCACGCCGCCGCGCGCGCCGGACGACCCGGCGCTGCTGATCGGCCAGGCGGAACTGTTGCAACAGCTCATGAGGGCTAACGGATGAGCGCAAAACTGTTTCGCGCCGCCGTGGTGTTCTGCGGCCTGCTGCTGCTCTGGTGGCTGGCGAGCCGCAGCGGCATTCCGGCCTTCCTGCTGCCTTCTCCCGCAGCGGTGGCTAGCGCGCTGTGGATGAATCGGGATTATCTCGGCTGGCACACGCTAATCACGTTGAGTGAGATCGTCAGCGGTCTCGCGCTCGGCGTCCTGCTTGGCGTGATCCTGGCGCTGTGCATGATCGTCTCGCCGCGTCTTCAGCGCTGGCTGATGCCGCTGGTGCTGACCAGCCAGGCGATCCCGGTCTTTGCTCTCGCCCCGCTGCTGGTCCTGTGGTTTGGTTTCGGCATGAGCGCAAAGGTCATGATGGCGGTTCTGGTGATTTTTTTCCCCGTGACCTCGGCGTTTTTTGACGGCCTGCGCCGGGTTAACAACGATTATCTCGATCTGGCGCGCACGATGGGCGCCTCTTTTGGCGCACAGCTGCGTCATGTGCGCATGATGGCCGCCCTTCCGGCGCTCGGCTCCGGCCTGCGGATGGCGGCAGCCGTCGCCCCCATTGGCGCAATAATCGGCGAATGGGTCGGTTCAGCCGAAGGGCTTGGCTACGTGATGCTCAACGCCAACGCCCGTCTGCAAACCGATATCTGCTTCGCAGCCCTGTTTATTTTAGTACTACTGACGGTCCTGCTCTGGCTGACGGTGGATGCTTTTCTGCATCGGCTGGTCTACTGGACGCCGGAATAACGATTTAACAATAAGGAATAACCATGCGTAAGCATCTTTATGCCGTGATGGCCTTCGGCACGCTGATCGGCGGTCAGGCGCAGGCTAACGAGAAACTCACCCTCGTGCTGGACTGGTATATCAATCCTGACCATGCGCCGATTATGGTAGCCGAGCAGATTGGCGCTTTTAAAGAGGCCGGTCTTGACGTCAAAATTGTGCCACCGTCCGATCCGGCGCTGCCGCCGCGATTGGTGGCTGCCCGCCAGGCGGATCTGGCCATTACCTACCAGCCGCAGGTACATTTTTTCGCTGATGAAGGGCTTCCGCTGGTCCGCGTTGGCACGCTGATTAATTCGCCGCTGAACACGGTGATCGCGCTGGATAAAAACATCAAATCCCCCGCCGATCTGCAGGGTAAAAAAGTGGGTTATTCCGTTAGCGGAATCGAACAGGCGACGCTGGCGACCATGGCACAGCACGTACAAGTCGATCCCAAAAGCATCAAGCTCATCAATGTTAACTTTCAGTTGACCAGCGCTCTGATGGCCGGTCAGGTCGACGCGGTCATTGGCGGATATCGTAATATAGAAGCGCTGGAACTGATGCTTCAGGGGAAAGATCCGGTGGTAATGAACGTCGAGGATTACGGCGTACCTGCCTACGACGAGCTGGTGATCGTGGCGAATCGCGACGCTGCCAACGCGCCGAAGATTAAGGCTTTCCTCACGGCGCTACAGAAAGGCGTCGCTTATTTACGCGCCCACCCGCAGGAAACCTGGCAGACGTTTGCCGCCGCGCATCCCGAGCTCAATACCGCGCTGAATAAACAGGCATGGCTGAAAACCATCCCTCTGTTTGCCCGCGATCCGGCGGCCCTGGACAAATCACGTTATGAAACTTATGAACAGTTTTTATATAACAATAAGTTGGTGAAAAAAGTCACACCGCTAAGCGATTATGCGCTTGAATTGCATTGAGAGCCGTTTCTGCTGGCGGAAATTTTTCGCCAGCAATGGTCAGCAAAACGGTAATAAAAATCGCGACAAGACTTCATTAATAATTACAATTTTAAAGGTCTTTTATCCTGTAAAACACTTCATCCCTATCAATGAGTTACGTTCACTTTTTACAATGTAAAAATAACGTAAATACCCCTTAATCAATAAAACGTTGAATGCGGATTTAAAAAGCCATATATTGTGCCCGCTTTATGCATGGCGATTCAATTTCTTACACCAATTTATTCAACCAGGGTTCAACCGTAACGCTGGTTGTGGGAGTGATATGATGACGGATAAAGTCCGTATTGATACTTTAGGCGCAGACTTATTAAATGCAAACAACGATACCTTTTTGGCCCGTCAGGCTGAATTCGAATCGAATGTCAGGAGCTATCCGCGCAAGCTGCCCCTTGCGATTACCAAAGCGGAAGGCGTCTGGCTGACCGATGCGGATAACAAACAGTATCTGGACTGCCTTGCCGGCGCCGGTACTCTGGCACTCGGCCACAACCATCCTGATGTGCTGCAGAGCATCCAAAGTGTCATTACCAGCGGCTTGCCGTTACATACTCTCGATCTGACCACTCCATTAAAAGATCGTTTCTCTGAATACCTGCTTTCCCTGTTACCGGGCGAAGGTAAAGATTATTGTCTGCAGTTCACCGGCCCATCCGGCGCTGACGCCGTAGAAGCGGCGCTGAAGCTGGCGAAAAAATTCACCGGTCGTACTTCGGTTATCAGCTTCTCCGGCGGCTACCACGGGATGACCCACGGCGCGCTGTCCGTTACCGGCAACCTGTCGCCGAAAGCGGCGGTTAACGGCATGATGCCGGAAGTGCAGTTTATGCCTTATCCGCACCAGTACCGCTGCCCGCTGGGTATCGGCGGTGAAGCGGGCGTGAAAGCGCTGACCTACTACTTCGAAAACCTGATTAACGACGTTGAAAGCGGCGTGCGTAAACCGGCTGCGGTGATCCTGGAAGCCGTTCAGGGTGAAGGCGGCGTCAACCCGGCTCCGGTCGAGTGGCTGCAGTGCATCCGTAAAGTGACTCAGGAACACGGCATTCTGCTGATTATCGACGAAGTTCAGGCTGGCTTCGCGCGTACCGGTAAATTCTTCGCCTTTGAGCACGCGGGCATTGAGCCGGATATTATCGTGATGTCTAAAGCCGTTGGCGGCGGTCTGCCGCTGGCCGTTCTCGGTATCAAAAAGCAGTTCGATGCCTGGGAACCGGGTCACCACACCGGCACTTTCCGTGGCAACCAGCTGGCGATGGCTACCGGCCTGACCACCCTGCGCCACCTGAAAGAAAACAATATTGCCGATAAAACCGCCGCCCAGGGCGAGTGGTTGAAAGGTAATCTGGCCGAGATGCAGAAACGTTACCCGGTAATCGGCCACGTTCGTGGTCTTGGCCTGATGATCGGTATCGAGATAGTGAAGCCGAACGAAGCGCCGGACCACATGGGCTGCTTCCCGGCGGATGGCGAGCTTTCCGCGCTGCTGCAGAAGAAATGCTTCGAAGCAGGCCTGATCCTTGAGCGCGGCGGTCGTCACGGCTGCGTGCTGCGTCTGCTGCCGTCCCTGCTGATCAGCAACGCTGAGCTGGAAGTATTCTTCGATAAATTTGAACAGGCCCTGCTGGCCGCCGGCGTAAAACCGGTCTGAGTGGAGTAAGTGACCGCAATGTCCAAATTGAATCCGATTCTTGCTGGTTCTGCGCAAAGCATTGAGGCTTATCAGCAAGCGATCGCCCAGACCAGCCAGGCGGTAGCGCAGTGGCTGCAGCAGCCTGAGATGTATCAGGGAAAAAGCGTTGACGAACTACGTGAACGCATCACCCTCGATTTCAACGAACAGGGTCTGGGCAACCAGGCGGCGATTGAACGTGCGATCGAGTACTTCCTGAAAGACAGCCTGTCGGTGCATCATCCGCAGTGCGTAGCGCATCTGCACTGCCCGAGCCTGGTGATTAGCCAGGCGGCGGAAGTATTGATTAACGCCACTAACCAGAGCATGGACTCCTGGGATCAAAGCCCGTCAGCGACCATCATCGAGATCAAGCTGATTGAATGGCTGCGCGCTCAGGTTGGCTACGGCGCTGGCGATGCGGGCGTCTTCACCAGCGGCGGCACCCAGAGCAATATGATGGGCCTGATGCTGGCGCGCGATGCCTTCTTTGCCCGTCAGGGCCACTCCATCCAGCAGGATGGTTTGCCGGGCGATATTCGTCGCTACAAAGTACTGTGTTCAGAAAACGCCCACTTCTCGGTGCAGAAGAATATGGCGCTGATGGGGCTCGGCTACCGCTCCGTGACGCTGGTGAAAACCGACGAATTCGCGCGGATGGACGTGGCGGACCTGAAGGCCAAAATCGCCGAGGCTCAGGCTAACGGCGAGCAGATTATGGCGATTGTCGCTACCGCTGGCACCACCGACGCGGGGGCCATTGACCCGCTGCGGGAAATCGCGGCCATTGCGGCAGAGCACCAGATCTGGCTGCACGTTGACGCCGCCTGGGGCGGCGCGTTGCTGATGTCTGAGAAGTATCGCGATCGTCTGGACGGCATTGACTTAGTGGATTCCATCACTCTGGATTTCCATAAGCAATTCTTCCAGACCATCAGCTGCGGCGCGTTTCTGTTAAAAGAAGCCCGTCACTACGAGCTGATGCGCTATCAGGCGGCCTATCTGAACTCCGAGTTCGACGAAGAACACGGCGTACCGAATCTGGTGTCCAAATCGCTGCAGACTACCCGCCGCTTCGACGCGCTGAAGCTGTGGATGGGCCTTGAGGCGCTGGGCCAGAAGCAGTATGCGGAAATCATCGATCACGGCGTAACGATGGCGCTGAACGTGGCGGATTATGTCGAAACTCAGCCAACGCTTGAGCTGGTGATGCAGCCGCAGCTGGCGAGCGTGCTGTTCCGTTCGCGGCCTCAGCAGATGGCGGGCAGCGATGCCGCCGCCATCGCCCTGCTCAACCAGCGGGTTGGTGATGCGCTGTTGGCCTCCGGCCGCGCCAACGTCGGCGTGACCGAGCACAACGGCGTTACCTGCCTGAAGCTGACGCTGCTGAACCCGATCGTCACCTTAGATGACGTTAAGGTGCTGCTGAGTCTGGTGGACCGTACCGCCCAGGAACTGCTGGCGCAGTAAGCTAGTTTCGCAACAAACGCTGAAAAGCCGATAATTCACTTTATCGGCTTTTTTTTACATATAAAGAAGTGACATTGTCACTAAACTCCTGGAGGCGGTGCTGTGCACCTGTCCGGGCCACAGCTACACAGCCACCATTGGGCTGGTAGCCCGGACAAGGCGCGTTAAGCGCCGCCTCCGGGCAATGCAACTGCAATCGCTAGCTCAGGCTCTCGCCTCTTGTAACAGCTGCTGGATCATCTTCTCCTGCTGGACATAGTCTCCTTCGCCAAAAGCGGTATAGCGCAGCTTGCCTTTGGCATCGAACAGATAGTGCGCGGGCCAGTATTGATTTCCAAACGCGTTCCAGATGGTGTAACCGTTATCCGCCACGATGGGATAAGTTATCTGCCATTTATCAACCGCCGCACGCAGCGCGGGTAGTGACCGTTCCCAGGGATATTCCGGAGTATGCACGCCGACCACGACCAGTCCGGCCTCACGGTATTTATTCGCCCATTCGCGCACATGCGGCAACGTGTGCTGGCAGTTAATACAGTCACGGGTCCAGAAGTCGATAAGAACCACTTTCCCTTTTAGCGAGGTGCTATCAAGCGGTGGGCTATTGAGCCAGGCGCTGCCGCCCTCAAGCGCGGGCATTTCGCTGGTTGGCGCTGGAGCAATAATCGGCTGTCGTACCAATTTTCGTTCCGACGGCGGCAAACCAGCGCTGAGACGCTGCTCCAGACGCTGCGTCAGTCCGTTTGCGCCTTGCAGAAAACGGGTCTCTCCGCTGGCAATCAGTATCACTGCTGCCAGCATTGCCATTCCCGCCAGCTGACGCAGGCGTTCGCTAAAGCCCAGCCCCCGGCGCAGACGCCCAATCAGCCGGGAGCCGAACAGCCACAGCAGCGCCAGCATCAGCGCGCAGCCGCTACCGTAACCCAGCAGCAAGAGACCCGTTTTTACCGTGCTACCGTGGATAAACCCCAGGCTCAGAATTGCGCCCAGTACCGGTCCGGCGCACGGCGCCCACAGCAACCCCACGCCCAGCCCCGCCAGCAGCGCGCCTGTCCCTCCCGCGTACCGATAGCTGCTCGCGTTAATACGATTACCTAACGCCACTGCCGGTGCCGTCAGTCGCTGGGCGACCCGCGGTGAAATCAGGCTCGCACCGACCAGCGCCAGAGATAGCAGCGCCAGCCAGCGTCCGGCTTCAGTCAGGCTAACTATCCAGCTGCCGGCAACCGTCACCAGCAGCGACACGGCGGTAAACATCAGCACCATACCGCTAAGCATTAACAGCAGATACCCCCTGTTACCGCGTACGCTGGCAAAAATTAACGGAATAACCGGCAAGGTACAGGGACTCAGCAGCGTCAGCATACCGCCCAAAAAAGCAATCACAATTGGCATACCCATTCTCCTCAGTTGAGCTCGCTGCCTTACCGGCAGCCAACCCATTACAACAGGCGAATGTATGGCTAAGGTGTCTGAAACAGGGGGAATTTGTCTGCTTACTTATCTGGCGTCGCCGGGGATACAGAAGGATACAAAGCATCGGCAAACAGCTGCACCGCGGCCTCCAGCCCGCCTGACTGACGATTGCGCAGAATTAATTTTCCCGCCATCTGGCTCGCTAATTGAGCAGCGATCGCCAGCCCCAGCCCGGTGCCGCCGGTATCACGATTGCGGGAGTTTTCCAGCCGATAAAACGGCTGGAGTACTGCTTCTAATTGATCTTCGGGAATACCTGGGCCTTCATCAGCAACCCGCAACGTAATATCGCCGTTTTGCCCATATGAGAGGCTTATGGTCACGCAATCGCCGAATTTAAGCCCATTATCAATCAAATTGCTCATGATGCGGCGTAACGCCTGCGGCTGAATAAATACCGGCTGCTGGCGATCGCCGGGGATAAAGCGCACCGCTTTACCGATATCAGCATAATCACAGGCGATAGTATCGAGAAAATCATTGAGGTTAAGGCGCTGACGCGGCTCTTCCAGCGGCTGGGCTGAGCGCGCCAGGGCGATCCCCTCCCGGACCAGGCGGGTCATATTATCTAGATCCTGTAGCAGCTTATCGCGCAACTCCGGCTGATCTGCCATCTCGACCCGTAGCTTCATGCGGGTAATCGGCGTTTGTAGATCGTGTGAGATAGCCGCGAGGATCCGCGCCCGTTCCTGCAAATGTTCCTGGATACGCGCCTGCATAGCATTAAACGCGCGCGCTGCGTGACGAACCTCGACAGGTCCCTGCTCAGCCATCGCCTCAGGCGTAGTCAGCGCCGGTTCAAGACGATCGATCGCCCGGGTAAAATGAGTCATCGGCCGTACCACCTGACGTACGGCGAGCCAGGCACAGAACAGCAGCAACAAAAACTGGACAGCCAGAACAGCCGGAAGCCAGCGGGCTATTGCCGGTAGCCGGGGCCACAGGTCAATGGTCAGCGGTGCGCCGTCGTGTAGCGTCACGTGAGCCTGAATATGCTCACGTGGCCCGGGGATTGCCACAATGCTCAGCGGCCAGGTTGCGCTAAGAGATTCTTGCAGGGTGCGCACCGCATCTCGTACCCGCCAGCTGGCAGGATAGTCACCGCTTTGTCCCGCCGATAGCTGATAGCGATAGTTACCGCGCGCCAATCGTGCTAACCACTGCGGGCGCTCGGCGGCGGGAAGGCGGTCAAGGATCGCGACGCTGGTGGCAACATCGTATTCGAGGTTACCCAGCATCACGCTGCGAGCGCTACTCATTCGTTCAAAGAGCAAGAGCGACAGCGTTAAGGTATTAGCCAGCAGCAGCGCAAGGAAAATCATCAGCATCAGCCGCGACTGCAGCGTGGCGGGCCAGAACTTCATTCACGAGCCTCGCGAATCGACACTGGAACCGAAAGTACGTAGCCTTCGCTCCGTACGGTTTTAATATAGGCTGGCTCACGGGCATCTTCACGCAGACGCTGGCGCAGACGGCTCACCAGCAGGTCAATGGAGCGTTCAAACAGCTCAGCATCCCTTCCCTGAGTTAAATTCAGCAGCTGATCGCGATTTAGTACCCGCTGCGGGTGGTCGAGAAATACCCGTAATAGTCGATATTCCGCGCCGCTCAATGCCACAATGGTGCCGCTGCTATCAAGCAGATGTCTTGCCGAAGTATCCAGTAGCCAGTCGCCAAAGGCGATTAATCTTCCGGCCTCAGTAATTTGCAAATTCGGCGGCAGCGCCCGGGTTCGACGCAGAATCGCTTTTATGCGCGCCAGCAGCTCCCGGGCGACAAAAGGCTTAACAAGGTAGTCATCTGCGCCCATTTCAAGTCCCAGAATTCGGTCACTGCCATCAGTACGCGCGGTGAGCATCAATACCGGAATATCATGCTGGCCGTTGCTGCGTAGCTGACGACAAAGGATTAAACCGTCGTCGCCGGGTAGCATCAGATCCAGCACGATCAGGTCTATCTGGTGAGCGTTGAGCGTCGCCCACATCGCCTTACCGTTGGCAGCGCCCGTAGCGCGATATCCCGACTTTTCCAGATAGCCGGTGACCAGTTCACGGATATCACGGTCATCATCAACAACCAGAATATGATCGATACGTTCCAAAGCGGGCTCCGGTAAGAAAAATTCCACTCAAAAAGAATATGCGCTATCGCCGGAAGCGCAACTTCACCTACCGGCGGGAGAACTACAGACGATCGGCATCGACTATCGCCTGGACGAAAGCCTGTGGGGCTTCCTGCGGAGGGTTATGCCCGATGTTGCCTTTAAATTCACGATGTTGATATTTGCCGGTAAATTTAGCGCGATAGCTTTCAGGTGCCGGATGCGGTGCGCCGTTGTTATCACCTTCGATGGTGATAGTCGGAACGCCGATAGTCGGCTGCGCCGCCAGCTTTTGTTCATAGGCGCTATATTTCGCTTCCCCTTTCTCCAGTCCTAAACGCCAGCGGTAATTGCTGATGGTCACCGACACGTGGTCGGGGTTATCCAGCGCCTGCGCGCTTTGAGCGAACTGGGCATCGCTGAACCGCCAGCCGGGCGAAGCCTGATGCCAGATAAACTTCGCAAAATCGTGAGTATTCTGCCGGTAGCCAGCCTCACCGCGCGGGGTGGCGAAATAGAACTGATACCACCAGGACAGCTCCGCCTGCGGCGGCAAAGGCTTCTCTCCAATCTGCTGGCTGCTAATCAGATACCCGCTCACTGAAACCAACGATTTCACCCGCTCCGGCCACAGGGCGGCCACGATATCAGCCGTGCGTGCCCCCCAGTCGAAGCCGGCTAAATCGGCCTGTTTGATATGCAACGCATCCATCAGATTGACGATATCCTTTGCCATAGCCGAAGGCTGCCCGTTGCGCGGTGTTGTTGGTGAGACAAAGCGCGTGGTGCCATAACCGCGCAGGTACGGTACGATCACCCGGTAGCCCTTTTGCGCCAGTTCGGGAGCGACGACCGCATAGCTATGGATGTCATAGGGCCAACCGTGCAGCAGGATCACCGCCTGGCCGTCGCGCGGTCCGAGATCGACGTAACCGATATTGAGATCGCCCGCCGGTATCTGATGCACAACGTTAAATGCGGCGCTGTCTTCAGCCGCGCAAACGCTGGCTGAAACCAGCGACGTACAGATTAGCGTCAGGGCGGCGCATTTACGGGACAAAAAAGCGGTATTCATGATAGTTGCCTCTGCATGGTTTGGATGACAGGCTTATCACAACAGCAAAATGTATCTGTACTGTGCGCACATGGGGGCTATTTTGTCGCACCGTGTATCGTTATGGGCTCAGATACACGGTGATACAAAGCGGAAACAATCAGAGGCTGTCCGGCGTCAGATAATTAGCCACAAAACGAGTCAATATTGCCGAGGCCACGGGGCTTTCTTCAACTTCGCGACTCAGCTTATCCGGGTCAACCCCCTCGCTGCGCAGTACCGCCTGGCGATAGGCAATCAGCGAGCGGGCGATCGTCGAAGTGATCTCCGGATGGAACTGCGTAGAGACGGCATGCGCGCCGTAGCGCACAATCTGGTGCGGATCATGCTGCGACGCGCCCAGTACCGTCGCCCCCTGCGGCAGTCGGGTGACCGTTTGCATATGGGTAAGATGCGCGCTGAAGGGTGCCGAATGCCCAGCCAGCAGACTATCCGTCAGCCCATCTGCAGACAGGGCGATGCTCTTACTTCCGACTTCGCGCCCTGCCGGGTGATAATCCACCTCACCGCCCAGCGCGTGCGCCATAAGCTGATGCCCGTAGCACACGCCAAATAGCGGCATCTCAATCGCCATCGCCTCGCGGATCCAGGCGGCGGTCATTTCGCTCCACGGCAGGCGCTCCGTCACCATATCCCAGGAGCCGGTAATCACCGCCACGGTATCGTTATCCGGCGCGGGAAGTGGCTCGCCGACAAAAACACGCGCCACGCTGATTTTATTGCGCCACGGCGCGAGCAAATCACCAAACCAGACAGGAAGATCGCCATGGTCGGAGGCTATTTCATCCGGCGGGGTGCCGGTTTGTACAATAAGAAGCGTATTTCGGCTTAACGACATCAGAGCGCCTTTTTCATCACCACACAGAGTTCCACTATGAGCAAAAGCGCCGACCGCGGCAAATAACCAATCCGTTAACGCTTATGCCCGGAGTGCATAACGTCTACTGCGCGTCGGCGCTCTCCACCTGCGGTACCGTCGATACTGCTCCCTGTTCCGCAGGCGCATTAGCCGGATCAAAGATATGGTCGAGGATGGCGCGCGCCGTCGGGCCCGCCACCACGCCATCGCCGCCGCCGTTTTCCAGAATCAGCGCCATCGCCACCTTCGGATGCTGATACGGCGCAAACAGAGTATAGAAAATATGATCGCGCAGGCGTACCGGGATCATTTTAGCGTTATAGGTCTGGTTCTCTTTCAGGCTGAAGACCTGGGATGTCCCGGATTTTGCCGCAATCTGATACGGCGCGGTATGGAATAGCTTGTAGCCGGTGCCGTTTGGCAGGTTCGCCATGCCGTACATACCGTTGCGCACCACGCCCCAGTAAGGAGAATGCGGGTCGCCCACCTGCGGCAGATTGCGCGGCGGCTGATAGCGCTCAATCTTATTGCCCTGCTTCATGGAATAGAGCAGATGCGGATTTTGCACCTTACCGTTGTTAATCAGGGTTGTCAGGGCCTTAACCATCTGGACAGGCGTAGCAATCCAGTAGCCCTGGCCGATGCCGACCGAAATGGTATCCCCCTGATACCACGGTTTTTTATGCACCCGCTGTTTCCACTCCCGGCTCGGCAGCACTCCGGCATACTCTTCATTCAGATCGATGCCCGTTGACTGACCGTAACCGAACTTGCTTAACCATTGGTGAATTCGATCGATTCCCATCTCAAACGCCACCTGATAGAAGAAGGTATCGGCCGACTCTTCAATCGCCTTAGTCACGTTAAGCATGCCGTGACCGCTTTTCAGCCAGTCGCGATAGCGGCGTTGGGTTCCCGGCAGCGTCCAGGTCGGCGCGCCAAAGAAAGAGGTGGTCGGAGTGATGACGCCCGCCGACAGCGCCGACAAGGCCATATAAGGTTTCACCGTCGATGCGGGCGGATACAGCCCCTGGGTGACGCGGTTAATGAGCGGACGGTCCGGGTTATCGAGCAGCGAGCGATAGGCCTGATAGCCTATGCCCCTGACGAATGGATTGGGGTCATAGCTGGGGCTGGAGACCATCGCCAGCACGCCGCCATCCCGCGGATCGACGGCCACCACCGCTGCTCGCTGCCCCTTCAGTACCGACTCGATATATTGCTGAAGATGGAGATCCAGCGTCAGGTAGAGATTTTTTCCGGCTACCGGCGGCACCTCTTTTAGCAATCGCACCACCCGCCCGTGGTTATCCACCTCAACCTCCTGATAACCGGTGGTGCCGTGCAGTACCTTCTCGTAGTAGCCTTCAATGCCCTGCTTACCGATATTACGGTCAGCGGCATAGTTCTCCTCTTCACCCGCTTTAGCTAGTTTTTGCAGATCGCTGTCGTTAATTTTCGAAACATAGCCAACCACGTGCGCCAGCTCGGCGCCGTAGGGGTACGCGCGCTGTTGATAGCTCTCAACGGTGACGCCGGGAAAATGAAACTCATTGACCGCAAAACGCGCCACCTCAACATCGCTCAGGTTCGATTTTAAGGTCACCTCTTTATAGCGGCTGGTGTGATGCATATCTTCGCGGAAATCGGCGATATCTTGCGGGGTGAGATCGACAATCGGCGTCAGCTGCTGCAGCAGCGCGTTCAGATCGGCGATTTTGCCCGGGATTGCCTGCAAACGGTAGAGGGTAATATTTTCTACCAGAGGAATACCGTTGCGGTCGAAAATCAATCCCCGGCTCGGCGCGATGGGCAGCATTTTAATGTCGTTCTGGTTCGAGCGCGTCTGATAAAAGTCGTGCTGCTCGACCTGCAGGCGGTAGAGGTTAATGATCAGGACGGCAAAGCAGACCACCACCAGTAAAAAAGCAATGACGGCACGGCGGATAAACAGCATCTCTTCCGCCGAATGGTCGCGAATTTCATCTCTCATAAGGGACATTAGCGGTCATTTACCTGGGTTTCAAAGGCCCTGAAAAAGGAAAAGCGGGGAAGAATAGCGTTATCGCAGCGGGAGCCCTACCGAAAGGTTGCTAATGATTTGGCAGAAATGTATCAGCATGTTAGATATTTTATGTGACACTGTCACAGAAAGGCATCGTTCAAAAGCGCGACGGGGGCAGAATGGTTAGCGCGCTTTTTCACTGACCGTGATGGTGAGTTTCGCCGGCGTTAGCATAGACCCCCGGCTTTCGCGCGCTGAGTATTGATAAGGCCGGAGACGAAGATCCGCTCGCTGCCGTGCGCAACGATTACTTCCGCGCCTCGAAGGCAATTTTCACCGCCATCCCGGCCAGCACGGTCGCCATCAGCCAGCGCTGAAACCGCTGCCATAACGGACGCCCCGCGAGAAACAGCGAAACCTGCCCGGCCATCATCACAATCAGCGCATTGACCGCTACGCTGATTATCGCCTGGGTAAATCCCAGCACCAGCGACTGCGAAAGGATGCTGCCGTGTCCGGGAGAGATAAACTGCGGCAGCAATGAGAGGTACATGATGGCGATTTTAGGGTTCGCCAGGTTAGTAATAAAGCCCATCAAAAACAGCTTTCGGCCGCTATCGGCGGGCAGGTCGCGCACTGCAAAAACCGAGCGCCCCCCTGGCTTCACCGCCTGCCAGGCCAGATAAAGCAGATAGACAACGCCGCTGATACGCAACACGTCGTAAGCGTAGGGGACGGCGAGGATCAGTGCGGTAATACCGAACGCGGCGCACAGCATATAAAACACAAACCCCAGCGCCACCCCGCCGAGGGAGACCAGCCCGGCCCTTCTTCCCTGGCAAATCGAGCGCGAAATCAGATAGATCATATTCGGCCCCGGGGTCAATACCAGGCCAAGAGCAACAAGGGCGAAGGTCAGCAGCGACGGCATCTCAGGCATAGCGTATCTCCATTAAAGCGAAGTGATGCCCAGGCGCGCGGCGGCGAGAACCATGCTCCCCGACAGTAATCTGTCTAAAGCGCCAGTCACATGGTGACGAACAGTATGGTCGCGTTTGGCGATGTACGACAACTCACCTGAACAGGTGGGCTAACTATCCTTCTTTTCGGCTGTTGTCGCCGTACCAGAGCGATAAATAAAGAACAGCGCCAGCCCCAGACAGACGATTGCTCCCAGCCGTCCCGGCGACAATGCGATGGTTTCATTTCCCAGCCAGCCGAAATTATCAATCAGCAGGCTCATCGCCAGCTGGCCGAAAATCACCGCCACCGTGGCCGTCGCGGTGCCGATACGCTGCACCGCCAGCACCATAATCACGATATAGGGCACGCCGCAAAACGCTCCCAGTAGCTGCCATTTCGGCACATCGAGCAGCGTTATCGTCTGCTGGGGCGCAAAGTAAAAGATCAGCAGCGCCGTAATCAAGGCGCCGACCGAGAAGGTGAGAAACGCGCTACGAAACACCCCAACCTGGCTACCTAAGCGTCCGTTAATCGCCGCCTGCATACTCAGCATCGCGCCGCCAATCAGCGCCAGTAAAATCATTAAGCTACTCATGTTAACTCCTCAGCTTGTGGCGATAAGGATCAGGGCAACCACAATCAACAGCAGCGCGATAATCCGCCGTCCGTCGATTTTTCGTTTTGGCGAACCGAACAGGCCGTAGTGGTCGATCAGCAGGCTTTTGCAAATCTGTCCGGCGAGGATGCCGATCATGGTCATGGCGATCCCGATGACCGGTACGGCCACAGTTAAAATGACCACATAAATCGGGCCCAGTACTCCCCCGGTCAGCTGCCAGCCTGGCAGAGAAAAAACGAAGGGCTCTCCCTGGGGCCAAACAGCAGCATCAACAAAAAGGTCAGCGCGCTCCCGACGCTAAAAATGCTGAATGTGGCCCACAGCTCCCCTACCTGCCCGGCTAACGGGCCAAGTAGCCCGGCCTCCACCGATAACCCCATGCCTCCGACAATTACCAGAAAAATCAGAACTAACTGCATCGTTGATATCCGCTTGTTGATCAGACGGCAAAGCATAAAGCAGCGAAGTAATGTGAAAAACGATACAATCAGGGAAACACTTTTGCGGATATTGCATTAATGAACGATGCGGGAAATGTGAATTTTCGGGCGCTACAGCTATTTATCGCCGTCTACGATAGCCAGAGCTTTTCGGTGGTGGCGCGGCGGGAAGGCGTTTCTCCCTCAATGGTGTCGCGAGTGATTCATCAGCTTGAAGACTCGCTCGGCCAGCAGTTATTTAATCGTAACACCAGGGCAGTGGTGCCCACCGAAGCAGGACGGCTGTTTGCGGTGCATGCGAGGGCCATCAGCGAACAGTTTAGCGCCGCCAGGCGGGACCTGCAGGACAGGACCCTTCAACCGGGTGGACTGGTGCGAATCAACGCTCCGGTCTATTTTGGTCAACGCCATATTGCACCATGGCTGGCGGGGCTGACCGAGCGCTATCCGCAAATGCAAATTGAGCTGACGCTGACGGATGATTTTATTGACCCGCACCGCGAAGCGACAGACGTGATTTTTCGTATTGGTAGCCTGCCGGACTCTAATGTCCATGCCAGAGTACTTGGCATGCAGCACCTCTATCTGGTTGCTGCCCCGGAGTATCTGGCGCGGCGCGGCATCCCTGAGAAGCCAGAAGATCTTCGCCAGCACAGTACCCTGGTCTACAGCGGTTCTAACGGCCCTAACCGCTGGCTGTTCCGCCTCGCGCAGGGAGAATGGGTTCACTATCCGCAGACGCCGCAGCTGGTTTCAAATAATGCCGATGCGCTGCTGACCTCGGCACTAAAAGGAATGGGGGTTGTCCTGTTCCCTGACTGGATGGTAAATGAAGCCATCGCCGATGGCAGGCTTATCAAGCTGATGACCCGGTACACCGTCGCGATTGGCAGTTCTCCCTCGCCGGTTTCGGCAATCTACCCTTATGCCCGGCATCCCTCACTGAATGTACGCGCGGTAATTGACTATTTTATCGACGTTTTTGGTACGCCTTTATACTGGCAGCAATAAGCATTTTTACGGACTAATATTGTCATAACTCAAACAAATAGCATTCGCACTCGATGAATATGTTTTAACGTTTCCTTTACTCACGAGTTACGACTATGTTTATCAGGCTGGTACCGGTAACTTGCCGTTTTTCACCCCGGAGAGTTCGAGTTTCATTCTGATAATTGAAAGAAAATAACTATTAAATCCGTAGACCCATTCAAATATCGTTTATTGAAAGCAGTGTATATCGTAATGACATTCACAAAAGCAAACGGAGCCTGATATGAGCACGTCTAACGATCCTTCAAATAACCCATCAGCAGGAAAATGTCCTTTCCACGCTGAAACACCAACACAGAGCGCGGGCAGCGGCACTTCTAACCGCGACTGGTGGCCAAATCAACTACGGGTGGATCTGCTAAATCAGCACTCCAATCGTTCGAACCCGCTGGGTGAAAACTTTAACTATCGGGAAGAATTTAAAAAGCTCGACTATTCCGCGCTGAAAGCCGATCTGCACGCCCTGCTCAACGACTCTCAGGAGTGGTGGCCAGCGGACTGGGGTAGCTATATCGGGCTGTTTATTCGTATGGCCTGGCACGGCGCCGGCACCTATCGTACCGTTGACGGTCGCGGAGGTTCCGGCCGTGGTCAACAGCGTTTCGCTCCGCTCAACTCCTGGCCGGATAACGTCAGCCTCGACAAAGCTCGTCGTCTGCTGTGGCCGATAAAACAGAAATACGGACAGAAAATCTCCTGGGCCGACCTTTATATGCTGGCGGGTAACGTTGCGCTGGAAAACTCAGGTTTCCGTACTTTTGGTTTCGGTGCTGGTCGTGAAGACGTCTGGGAACCGGATCTGGACGTTGACTGGGGTAACGAGAAGGAATGGCTGGCGCACCGCCATCCGGAAAGCCTGAATAAACAGGCCATTGGCGCAACCGAGATGGGTCTGATTTACGTGAACCCTGAAGGTCCTAACGCCAGCGGCGACCCGCTCTCCGCAGCCGCAGCGATTCGCGCCACCTTCGGTAATATGGCGATGAATGATGAAGAGATCGTCGCGCTAATCGCCGGGGGGCATACGCTGGGTAAAACCCACGGTGCTGCGGTGACTACCCACGTTGGCCCAGAGCCAGAAGCGGCTCCGATTGAAGCGCAGGGCCTCGGCTGGGCGAACAGCTACAACAGCGGCGCAGGCACGGATGCAATCACCTCTGGTCTTGAGGTTGTCTGGACGCAAACCCCGACCCAGTGGAGCAACTATTTCTTAGAAAACCTGTACAAATATGAGTGGGTTCAGACCCGCAGCCCGGCAGGCGCTATCCAGTTTGAAGCGAAAGACGGCCCGGAAATTATTCCTGACCCGTTTAATCCGGAAGTAAAACGCAAGCCAACGATGCTGGTTACCGACCTGACGCTGCGTTTCGATCCGGAGTTCGACAAAATTTGCCGTCGCTTCCTCAACGACCCGCAGGCCTTTAACGAAGCTTTTGCCCGCGCGTGGTTCAAACTCATCCACCGCGATATGGGGCCGAAATCCCGTTACATGGGACCGGAAGTGCCGAAAGAAGATCTGCTGTGGCAAGATCCGTTACCGGCAGCGACCCACAACCCAAGCGCAGAAGATATCGCCACGCTGAAAACAACGATTGCCGATGCTGGCCTTTCCGTCAGCGAACTGGTTTCCGTTGCCTGGGCGTCGGCTTCCACCTTCCGCGGCGGCGATAAGCGCGGCGGCGCCAACGGCGCGCGTCTGGCGCTTGAACCGCAGAACTCCTGGCCGGTCAACGCTATCGCTACCCGCGTCCTGCCTACCCTGCAGGCGATTCAGAAAGCCTCAGGAAAAGCGTCGCTGGCCGATATTATCGTTCTGGCGGGCGTAGTGGGTGTTGAACAAGCCGCCGCAGCCGCAGGCGTGCATGTCAGCGTTCCTTTTGCGCCAGGCCGCGTCGATGCGCGTCAGGATCAGACCGATATTGAAGCGATGAACCTGCTGCAACCGATGGCCGATGGTTTCCGTAACTATCGTCGCGTGGGTGGCGGACTATCCACGGAAACGCTGCTGATTGATAAAGCACAGCAGCTAACGTTGACGGCGCCGGAAATGACGGCCCTGGTGGGCGGTCTGCGCGTTCTGGGCGCTAACTTCGATGGTAGCCGACACGGCGTGTTTACCGACCGCGTGGGCGTGTTGAGCAATGACTTTTTCGTTAACCTGCTCGATATGCGCACCGTCTGGAAAGCCGCTGACGAGCAGGCTGAGCTGTTCATCGGCCGCGACCGTAAGAGTGGTGAAGAGAAGTACACCGCCACTCGCGTAGACCTGGTGTTTGGTTCCAACTCCGTACTTCGCGCACTGGCTGAAGTCTATGCCTGCAGCGACGCGCGGCAGAAATTCGTCACTGATTTTGTGACGGTCTGGACCAAAGTGATGAACCTGGACCGTTTCGACCTGTAATCGTTTGCTCTTCCGTACAGCAATGCAAAGGTAATAGCAAAATCCCGGGCCTGTGGCCCGGGATTTTTTTATCTTATCCAGATAGTCAGTAAAATAATGATGGCCGCAATAATCGCCACCTGCATAAAGATTTTATCCAGCGATCCTTTACGCATCACGCCCCCTTTTCAGAACAGGATTTGCCAGATAGCCAACAGCAGTACCAGCAAACCGACCAGAAAAAATATCAGCGCGATGATGGTGTCCGGAGAACGATTCATCTCTGCGCCTCCCTGGCATCAAAACCACTGGCCGAATCGTTTGATATAAAAACGCTTCATGCCCTGCGCCACCAGGCAGTAGCTCAGCAGCGTGGCGACCAGCCACGGGAAATAGCTCAGCGGCAGCGGCTCCAGCCCGACCATCGTCCCCAGCGGCGAGAACGGAATGTAGATCCCAACCGCCATAATCAATACGGTGGTAAGCAGCACCGGCAGCGTCGCGCGGCTCTGAATAAACGGGATCTTCTGCGTCCTCAGCATATGCACCACCAGCGTCTGCGACAGCAGCCCTTCAATAAACCACCCGGACTGAAACAGCGCCTGCGCTTCAACGTTATTCGCCGCAAATACGTACCACATCAGCGCGAAGGTCGAGATATCAAAAATGGAAGACGTCGGGCCTATCCACAGCATAAAGCGGCCAATGTTTTTGGCATCCCATTTGCGTGGCTTGCGCAGAAACTCTTTATCCATTTTATCCCACGGCAGCGAGAGCTGGGAGAGATCGTACATCAGGTTCTGGATCAGCAAATGAATCGCCAGCATCGGCAGGAACGGAATGAACGCGCTGGCCACCAGTACTGAAAAGACGTTGCCGAAGTTAGAGCTGGCGGTCATATTCAGATACTTAATGATATTGCCGAAAGTCTCGCGTCCCTTGATCACCCCTTCTTCCAGCACCATCAGGTCCTTTTCCAGCAGGATAATATCGGACGCCTCTTTAGCGATATCCGCTGCGCTATCGACCGAAATCCCTACGTCCGCATCGCGCAGCGCCGGCGCATCGTTGATACCATCGCCAAGGAAGCCGACGGTATGGCCGTTTTTCTGTAGCGTTTTCAGGATGCGCGACTTCTGCAGCGGCGTCAGCTTCGCGAATACCGAACGCGTTTCCACTTCGCGTTCCAGTTCGCGATCCGTCATCGCTTCAATTTGCGCCCCGGTCAGAATGCCGTGGGCATCAATACCCACTTCCAGACAAATGCGCGCCGTAACCACCGGGTTATCGCCGGTCAGCACTTTCACCACCACACCGTTGTCGCGAAGCGCAGTAATCGCTTTTCCCGCGCTCTCTTTCGGCGGATCGAGGAAGGTCAGCATCCCTTCGACCGTTAACCCTTGTTCATCGGCGGCACACAGCGGCGCCGTCAGGGCGGAATCATCCAGCTTACGAGTTGCGACCAGCAGCACCCGGAATCCCTGGGCGTTGTAATCCTCAGTTCTGGCTAACAGCAGCTCACGTCGGGTTGCATCCAGTTCTACAACCTTATCGCCTTCACGCAGATGCGTAGCCACCATCAGCATCTCTTCAACCGCACCTTTGCAGATCAGGCTTTTATCACCGTGGCGGACATCTTCTACCGAAACGGATACCCGACGGCGGACAAAATCAAACGGCAGTTCATCCAGCTTAACAAACCGCTCTTTGGTCGCTGGCGCTATCCTCCCTTCGCCAAAGCGCAGCACCGCCCGGTCCATCAGGTTGCGCGCCCCGCTCTGGCTGCTGCTGTTAAGCCACGCCAGCGTCAGTACCCGGTCGCTCTCGCTACCGCTCACATCAAGATGATGCTCAAGAATGATATTGTCCTGAGTCAGCGTGCCGGTTTTATCGGTACACAGCACGTCCATAGCGCCAAAGTTCTGAATGGCGTTCAGCCGCTTGACGATCACTTTGCGCCGCGACATGGCGATAGCGCCTTTCGCCAGGTTGGAGCTGACGATCATCGGCAGCATTTCCGGCGTCAGGCCAACCGCGACCGCCAGGGCAAACAGCGATGCCTCGACCCAGTCCCCTTTGCTGAAGCCGTTAATCAGCAGCACAATCGGTACCATCACCAGCATAAAGCGGATCAGCAGCCAGCTAACGCTGTTCACCCCGCGATCGAATGCCGTCTGGGTGCGCGTGCCGACGATGGATTTCGCCAGCGAACCAAACCAGGTGCGGTTTCCGGTAGCCACCACCACCGCCTGCGCCCTGCCGCTGGTGACATTGGTTCCCATCAGGCAGATATTGCCCATCTCCAGCAGGCTTTTGTCTTTGTTCGGCTCAGGAAGCCGATCGCTGCCTTTGCCGGACACGCTGGCCATAACGTCATACTTCTCAACCGGTAGGGACTCGCCGCTGAGTATCGACTGGCTGACAAACAGGTCCCGGGACTCCAGCAGACGCACGTCCGCCGGAACCAAATCACCCGCCGCCAGGAAGATGATGTCTCCGGGCACCAGTTCCTCTATCGCGATTTCCTCCTGTACCGGACCGCTATGACCTGGCCCACGGCGCAGTACCGTCGCGGTTGTACGCACCATTGATTTCAGCGCCTGCGCCGCTTTGTTGGTACGAAACTCCTGCCAGAAACGCAATAACCCGCTCAGGCTGACCATCGTGACGATAATAATGATCCCGGTCAGATCGGTCTCTTCACCGTTACGCAGCGGTAGCCAGTAATCGGTAACGAAGCTGACGGCGGCCAGCGCCATCAGGACATAGATAAACGGGTTATTGAATGCCTGCAAAAGCTGGATCAACGCCGGTGGCGCCTGCTCATGCGCCACTTCATTGCGGCCATATTCATCCAGTCGTTCAAGCGCATCTTCGCTGGTGAGCCCCTGGCGACTGCTGTTTAGCCGCGCCAGCGTATGATCCGGGCTATTAAATGCCTCAGTTTCAATGGCGAAGCTTTTTTTATGCTGCTTATCATTTTCTGACGCAGACCGGTTTATTTTCCGGTTTTCAATTTTCATGTCAGTCATGATTTATCCTCAAATTAAAGACGTCGTTATTCCTGCATAAATGACTTATGCATATTTCATTGTTACGCTATTAAACGCTTATTACTTTAATTGTCTGGGAACATTCATCATTCCCTCCTTATGCAAATCATTGCAACAGTAAAATATCCGGGAGATTAACTGCCCTCGACGCACCAGCGGACTGAAGTAATATTTTCGTCACCGCCGATTTTTGACATAATAAAATCTCGCGCCTTCCGGCAATCGGCATTGCCGACCAGTTCAAGGCGAATTTCTTTATGTCCTTGTTCTTTCGCTGCCATAGAGACCAGCCCCTGCAGGCTGAACGTCATCTCTTTGCTGATATTAAGCAACAGCTGACGAATTGCGTTTTCATGTTCGCTATTACAGATAATATTCAGAACGTAGCATTTCTCTTCTTCTGTCGCTCCGGGGATCTGATTAATTCGCTGCGCCGCTTCACGTAGCAAGATATTAGCGCAGAGAATTATCAACGTTGCCGCCGCTGCCTGCCAGAACTGGCCTAAACCGCACAGCACCCCAATTGCCGCCGAGCACCACAGCGTCGCGGCCGTATTCAGGCCGCGCACGTTCATGCCTTCACGCATGATAACGCCCGCGCCAAGAAAGCCGATTCCGGAGACGATCTGCGCGGCAATACGTCCCGGGCTGTCCGGCGAAGTCGACAGCGAACTCAGAATAAAAACCGCTGCGCCAGTGGCGACCAGCGCATTTGTACGCAGGCCCGCCATACGCTGACGCCACTGTCTTTCAGCGCCAATTAGCGCCCCTAACAGCATCGCCGCGAGTAAATTTGCGATATAAGGAAACATCAACATAGTTTCCTCCATTGTTGCTGGAAGAATTAACTATGTGCTTAATTAAGCACACGACAAATTGTCGCCGGGAAGGCGATTTAACGTCGTGTTGACGGTGGAGGGAATAATGTATTTTTAAACATGAACATGACGATTATCCTCGCAGCGATGCTGCGTTTTTCATTATGGGATGCAATCGTCAGAATGAGGAGATTGCTGCCCGCCGGTTGGCAAGCAGCGCAGAAAAAATAGCGTCAGCTTGCCTTGATGTTTAAGTAAGGGTGACTGTCCAACATATTTCTCCTGTATGAATTTGTGCTCATTATAGTCATTCAATTATTTGAGTAAAGTTAAAATCTCGCTTTAGTGACGATTTGTTTAGAATGACCTTAATCCGCTCGGCTGCCTTAGATAACGCTTACCCCGGCTTTTGCCGGGGTTAATTGACTAATCAAACACGCCATTGATTATTGACGTCACGATCGCCGTGCTTAGCGCAATCAGCACTAAATCCTTGCCAACCACCCGCCACTCGTAGCCAGGATAGTAAGGAAGTTCATTAAGCATCGACGCCGGTACCGCTTTTTTGGCAATCCCCGGCGGCAATGGTTTGCCGCGAGCCAGGTTTTTCGCTATTCCTGGAGGCAGCGATGAGTAGCCGGTTAAGCCATAGTTTACCGCCAGCGAACGCGCTCTGGAGAAACTGATATCAGAAGAGACGTGGTCTGGTTTGCCGTAATTTTTCCTCTTTCCCGGGCTCTCCTCTTTGTGCCCCTGATTACCTTTATCTACGTTTTTACCGTGATTGCCGCTATTGCCATGATTAGCGCTGTTGCTGTTGCCGCCGCCGTTTCCGTGGCCATTGCCATTACCATTGCCGGGATTAGCGATAGCAGGCGTCGCCATCAAAAACCACGAAAGGCCCGCCGCCAGCGCTGTTTGCCAAATTTGCTTTCTGGACATGATCTTTTCCTGAGTGGGAGTACTCACCTTTAATTTAGGTGAATAACCTTCGCGCAACAATTTCCCGTCATCTTAAATTTAATACACCATGGAAACCCAACCTTATGATGGTGAATTCATTCACCCCGAAGCCGGACAAAGCGCTGAAACCAGCATGCCAAACTTTGATAGTGAATTTTTCATTATTTTATTCTGCAAATGCCTTTTCACCGATGCGATTAAAAATTTAAAACCATTAACAATCAAATAACATTAGCAGGCAAACATTTTATCTGAGGAAAATAATAATATGTCTACCACCCAGGTTCTGGGCGACGCCGCTTTCGCCTCCCCAGGACAGCCCCACTCCAGCCTGACCGCTCGCATCGATGCGCTGCCCGCCTCCGTTGGCCTGTGGTCATTTATCACCCTTCTGGCGTTGGGCGGCTTCTTCGAGCTGTACGATCTTTTTCAGACCGGGTACATCAGCACCGGACTACTGGCAGAGGATATTTTTCATACCGGCGAGAAAGGCATTTTCGGTATTTCCGACCAGGCCGCGTTCGCTTCATCAACCTTTATGGGACTGTTTATCGGCGCCAGCCTGCTTGCGCCGCTGGCGGACAAGCTGGGACGTCGCCTGACCTTTATGTTCGCCCTCGCCTGGTACGGCGTCTTCTCCCTGATTATGGCCCTGCAAAGCAGCGCAGAAGGCGTTATTTTCTGCCGTTTTCTGGTCGGCGTCGGCCTCGGTATTGAGCTGGTGACGATCGATACCTACTTAAGCGAATGGGTACCGACGCATCTGCGCAACAAAGCTTTCGCGTTTGCCTTCTTTATTCAGTTTTTATCGGTACCCGCCGTGGCGCTGATGTCATGGATGCTGGTACCCGTTACCCTTTTTGGCCTCACCGGCTGGCGCTGGGTGATTATTTTCGGCGCACTCTGCTCGCTGATCATTTGGGTTATTCGCAAAAAGCTGCCGGAATCGGCGCGCTGGCTGGATGAAAAAGGCCGCCACGAAGAGGCTCATAAGGTGATGTGCGAAATGGAACAACGCTGCGGCGTTGCGCCATCGCCGCGCCACCGCGTTGAACAGCTAGCTAATGCGCGTAAACCCGGCAACTTTAAAGAGATTTGGGCTCCGCAGTACCGCAAACGCACCATGATGCTGATGGTGATGAACTTCTTCCAGGCCATCGGCTTCTTTGGTTTCGGCAACTGGCTGCCGGCGCTGCTTTCCGGTCAGGGGGCAAGCATTACCCACAGTCTGCTGTATGCGTTCTTTATTACCCTCGCCTATCCAATAGGCTGTCTGTTCTGCACCTGTTTTGTCCATCGTTTTGAAAATAAATGGCAAATCGTGCTTTCAGCGCTGATGACGGTGGTGTTTGGCACGCTGTTTGCCCTGCAGAATAGTCCGGCGCTGCTGGTGATTTGCGGGTTTATGATTACCTGGTCAAACGCCTGGCTGACCATCAGCTATCACGCCTACCAGGCTGAAGTTTTCCCCACCCACATTCGCGCGCGGGCTGTCGGCTTCTGCTACTCCTTCAGCCGACTGTCGACGGCGATCACCAGCATCTTGATCGGTATTATTCTGCAATATGCCGGTACGCCGGGAGTCATTAGCTTTATTGTCGCCAGCATGCTGATGGTGATGCTGTCAGTGGGCATCTTTGGTCCGAAAACCCGGGGGATCAGACTGGAGGATATTTAATAGCAAGCGCCGCCGGGATTTAGCCGGCGGCGCGTGTAGCAGACTCTTATCAATAGCGGTGAAATCGTCGGCGCCATTACGACTTTCAGCTCTCTGGCGCGAGCGGCGTTTTGGCTTGAATTTATCCACCCACAGATGGCAGGCTAAGCGCGAATAATCGTGACTCGGGCAGGAAAAAATGGATCACCCGTCAGCAAAAAATATCATCGCATTGTATGAGAAACAGTGGGCAACCTTTCAGGCCCAGCGCTCAACCAGCCTGTTTGAAAAACCCTGGCTGGACCAATTTTTGGCCCATCTCAGACCCGGCGGAACGATTCTGGATATTGGCTGCGGTAACGGCTCGCCGATCGCTGAATATTTTCTGCGCCAGGGTTTTCCCGTGACCGGCGTAGATGCCTCTCCTTCAATGATTGCCCGATGTCGGCAAAAGTTTCCCATGGGCCGCTGGCTAACCGGCGACATGCGCGAACTGGCGCTGGCGGAAAGATTTGATGGCGTGGTGGCATGGGATAGTTTTTTTCACCTTCCTCGGGCCGATCAGCGCAGGATGTTTAGCCTCTTCGCCGCTCATGCTGGCGACCGCGCGGCGCTGATGTTCAATACCGGTACCAGCGACGGCGAGGCCGTCGGCCAGTTTGCCGGCGAGGCGCTGTATCACGCGAGCCTGGCGCCGGAGGAATATCGCAACCTGCTACGGCAAAATGCTTTCGAGGTGGTTAATCATAGCGTGGAAGACCCGCAGTGCGGCGGTCGTACGGTTTGGCTGGCGGTTAAGCGCCGCTAGCTTGTCCGCGTTCGCTGAAAATTACCTGCGCATCGGCAAAACATTTTTCCGCCAGCGACGATACCGGCTCTTTATTGCGCATAATCAGCGCCAGCATCGAATCGACCTCCGTCTCGACAATCGGAATGATTTCCAGATTATCGCTTAACGCTTCCAGCCCGTTATTCAGCGGCATAATCGCGCAGCAGATCCCGGCCTGTACAGCCTGGATTATCTGAAAAGTAGAGTCGCTCTCAAACACGTACTTTGGCGCCAGCCCCTTGGCCTTAAAGCTCATTTCAATCGATTCCCGGTAGTACATGCCCTTTGTCAAAAAGCCCAGCGGCAGCGCGGCCAGCGTCTCCCATTCGGGGATGGTCTCTTTAAACTGAAAATGACGGGTATCATGCAGTAAACCCATGCGAGTATTCGGCAGCCAGACCACGTTGAACAGCTGGCTATCGACGTGATGCAGATAGCAGATCCCCAGATCCAGCTGGTTACGGCTAACCCCGTCGATTATCTGTTCCGAAGTCATCGACAGCAGGCTGAACTGCAGCTCCGGGTATTTATCCGCCAGCGGTTTTATCAGCTGCATCGGATTGAGGCTGGCTAAAGGCACCATCCCCACCCTCAGCTGACCGACCATCTGCCCGCGACAAATAGCCGCCTCCGCTTCCAGTCCATCATGCGCCGCCAGCAGCGCCCGCGCCCAGGCCAGAATCCGCTCCCCCTCCGGGGTAAAGCCCTCAAAGCGTTGCCCGCGCTGAATCAGCGTCAGATTGAGCTCTTCTTCAAGATTACGGATACGCATGGAGAGCGTGGGCTGGGTGATATGGCAAGCCGCCGCGGCCTGGCCGAAATGTCGCGTCCTGTCGAGCGCAATCAGATACTTAAGCTGTTTGATATCCATTAATTATCCATGGTGAGCGCGCAGGCAAAATGTTAGTTAAATGTTATGTTCCGCGTCCATGAAATTCAAGCACCGCCGGACCGTGGCTTGCCCGGCGTTCACAAGGCTATCTGGAGTAAGGGTTGGTCGGGTCAGATATTAAGCCGATTGCGGCACAAAGGCAGACGATTCACCGCCGACGACTCACACGCCGTCGGCGAAACGGAGCCTTAGCGAACCTCTTCCAGCGCGCGGATCTCTTTCGATCGCAGGGTTAAACGCACCGGTACTGATTTATACGACGGCGTACCGCTCTCTTTATCGAGATAATCCAGCGGTACCAGCACGTTCGCTTCAGGATAATAGGCCGCAACGGTGCCCGGTGCGATGCTGTAGGCCACTAGCGTGATATCCTCCAGCCGCTGATGGTGACCGGGCAGCGCGGAGCTGATATCCACCCGATCGCCGTGCTCAAATCCCTGCTCCGCCATATCCTGCTCGTTCATAAACAGCACGTCGCGACGGCCAAACACCCCCCGATAGCGATCGTCCAGGGCATAAATGGTGGTGTTGTACTGATCGTGACTGCGCAAAGTGACCAGACGCATCACGTCGTTACCGTCCACCTGCTGGTTTTCGTGTACGCCGTCGAAAACCGAAAACATCGCTTTTCCAGTCGGCGTCGGCCAGATACGTTCCGTTGGCGGCAGCGGCATACGAAAACCGCCGGGGTGGCGAATACGCTGGTTGTAATTGTCAAAACCGGGAATGGTCTGCTCAATCAAATCGCGGATGCGGTCGTAGTCGGCGACCAGCGACGGCCAGTCAATTTTGCTCTCCGGCAGCGTGGCCATCGCCATCGCCGCGACAATCGCCGGCTCCGAGCACAGCTCTGACGAAGCGGGTTTCAGCTTGCCCGATGAAGCGTGAACCATCGACATCGAGTCCTCAACGGTGATCGACTGGCGGCCCGTCTCCTGCAGATCCAGTTCGGTTCGACCCAGGCACGGCAGAATAAGGGTCTCTTTCGCCACCAGAAGGTGCGACCGATTAAGCTTGGTGCCAATATGCACGCTCAGATCCAACCCGCGCATCGCCGGAAAAGCCCGTTCGCGATCCGGCATCGCCACGGCGAAATTACCGCCAAGGCAAATCAGCGCTCTGGACTCACCGTCGATCATCGCCTGTAGCGCTTTTACCGCATCGTGCCCGTGCTCCTGCGGCGGCGTAAAACCAAACACCCGCTGCAGGCTGGCCAGGAACTGAGCGCCTGGTTTTTCGGTGATGCCAACGGTGCGGTTGCCCTGGACGTTGGAGTGACCGCGCAGCGGGCAGATCCCGGCGCCCGGCTTGCCGATATTACCGCGCATCAGCAACAGATCGGCGATCAGACGTACGTTTGAAGTGCCCTTATTATGCTGGGTAATGCCCATACCATAGGTAATAATTGTGGCGTCAGATTTGGCGTAAGCTTCCGCCACGCGCTCAAGGTCGTCGCGCGTCAGGCCCGATTCACGTTCAATCTCCTGCCACTGGGTAGCCTGTATATCCTGCGCAAAGTCAGCAAAACCCAGCGTGTGCTCATCGATAAACGCCCGGTCCAGTACCTCTCCCTGCTCTGCTTCCAGGCGTAATAGCGCCCTGGCGATACCTTTAAGCGCCGCCGCGTCGCCGCCCGCTTTGACCTGGAAGTAAGTCGATGCAATGTTGGTTGAGCCGTAGGTCGCCATCTCAATGACGTTCTGCGGATCGGCGAAACGCTCCAGCGCCCGCTCTTTTAGCGGATTGAAAACAATTATCGGCACGCCCCGGCGCGCCAGTTCATGTAGCGTTCCCATCATACGCGGATGGTTGGTTCCGGGATTGTGGCCGATAGAGATAACCAGCTCGGTCTTATCAAAATCCTCGAGCGAGACCGTACCTTTACCGATGCCGATAGACTGCGGCAGACCGACGCTGGTGGACTCATGGCACATATTAGAGCAGTCCGGAAAGTTATTGGTGCCATATTCGCGGGCAAACAGCTGGAACAGCCAGGCCGCTTCGTTAGAGGCGCGTCCGGAGGTATAGAACTCCACTTCATTAGGTTGCAGGGAGCGGAGAATTTCACCGATGCGGGCACATGCGTCTTCCCATGAAACCGGACGCAGCGTGTCGCTGGCCTTGTCGTAGGCTAACGGCTGGGTTAAGCGCCCGTAGCCTTCCAGCTCGAAATCGCTCTTTGCCAGCAGCGACGTAACGGTGTTTCGTGCCAAAAACTCGGCTGTAACCCGTTTACTGGTCGCTTCCCAGGTCACCGCTTTGGCGCCGTTTTCGCAGAACTGAAACGTTGATTTATGCTCTTTGTCGGGCCAGGCGCAGCCGGGACAATCGAAGCCGTCCGGCTGATTAGTGCGCAGTAGCGTGGCGGGGGCATCGAGCGCATCCATTTGCGTACGGACGGCGATAGCGGTGGCTTTTAAGGCACCCCATCCCCCGGCCGGACCATCATAGGGATGGACGCCGGGAACGGCGCGTCTTCTATTACTCATGTTAACTCCTGATGCGCTTTCGGCGGCGGATTGCAGGTGAAACGCCGCGTTATTTCTTATCGCCCGCTATCAGCAACGACAACGGGCTTTTGTTAACGAAAGCATAACAATCAGGCCGACGGACGTATAATCAATGTTATCTATCACGCGTTAGATTTAACTTATTTAACGAATAACAAACATACAGCGTCGGGCAATATCAGGTCAGGTTGTAGTAACGATCCGGCTCAAGTTGTTCCGGCAACGGGTGCTGGCCGGTCATGTCCAGCAGGTTACGTTCAATAGTGTTGCACATCGCGTTCAGCGGCAAATCATTGGCCGCGGTACCGAACGGATCTTCCAGCTCTTCCGCCAGCGAATCCCACGATAAAAAGGTGTAGGAGATAAACACCGACACGAACGGCGTCATATAGTGAAGATCGCCGACCAGCGCGAACGGCAGCAGCGTACAGAACAGGTACACCGTGCGCTGCAAAATGAGCGTATAGGCAAAGGGTACCGGCGTGCTGGCCAGACGCTCGCAGCCGCCCAGCGCATGACCCAGCTCATCCAGCTTGTGGTCCATCAGACCGAAGTTGATATCGCTAATCTTTCCTGCAGCGCGAAGACGCCCCAGTTCATCCCCCGCCAGCAGCAGGATACGATTGGTTGGCATCGAGCTGGCCCGTATTTCCGCCACGATTTGCGGCGGCAGCAGACGCGCTAAATCGGCGCTCGGGTCGGTTTTGCGCAGCTGATGTTTCAGGCTCCAGCTAAACGCGATCAGGTAGCTCACCAGGCGTTGATGGGAAACGCTCTCCTCCGGCAGGATATTCTTCAGCTGACGTACCAGCGTTCGCTGGGCAATCAGCACCGTTCCCCAAAGATTGCGCGCTTCAACAAAGCGGTTATAGCTGGCGCTATTGCGAAAGCCGAGAAAAATGGCGATGGCGATCCCCAGCAGGCTAAACGGCGCGACGGTAAGGTGGATCCCAAGCTGTTCATACCACTGATAGCTGATGATAGCGATAATCGACATCATGACGTTAAGCAGCAGACGAAAGACGATTTTTGACAGCACGGAGCCGTGCCAGTCAAACAGACGAAGAAACCAGTGTTGCTCTGGCCGGATAATCATTGTATTACTTCCTGAAGATTCGAAAGGCTTAATAGAGGGGGTCTATTAAGCGATTTAATTTTATATTGTGCAAAAGTACGACACGGTTTAAACCGGCTATTTACCAGCGATGACAGAATAGCCGGTAAATTATGGTCCTTTTTTATTTCTCAGGCAATATTGTCCGGAAAATAACAAACCCGGCGATTGCCGTGGGATAAACTAAGTGGCAATGGCGGAGATTTCCGCACGACAAGGGTCGATATGAATCATCATATTCAGGACGTTATGGTTTTTTAATACCCGAGAGCGGGCCAGGAGCGCAATATCGTGCCCTTCGACCACCGATAAATTTCCCGGCACTTCGATGTGCACATCAACCAGTATCAAATCACCGGCACGGCGGGTTTTCAGGTCGTGCAGAGCAACAACCCCGGGTGTCGCCAGAATTGTGGTTTTTATTTGCTGTTCGGTCTCGCTGTCCACGGAACGATCCATTAAGTCATGCAGCGCATCTGCCGAGAAGGTATAGCCCATCCGGGCGATCAGCACGCCCACAACCAGCGCGGCAACCGGGTCCAGCCAGGCGAAACCCGCCAGATTCCCGATGATACCCATCGCCACTACCACCGATGAAGCCGCATCAGAGCGGGCGTGCCACGCGTTGGCAATCAGCATTGAGGACTGGATCCGCGTGGCGGCTCTTAGCATATAGCGGAATAAAATCTCTTTGGCGGTCAGCGCGCCAAGCGCGACCCACAGCGCGGTAATATGCACATTCGGGATAGACTCCGGATTCAGCAGTTTGTTGCAAGCGGACCACAGCATACCTATGCCAACCAGCAACAGCAGCGCGCCAATCACCAGAGAGGCGCCGTTTTCATAACGCCAGTGCCCGTAATGGTGATCGCTGTCCGAAGGTTGGCGGCTTTTTTTATTGGCTATCAGCACCACGAAGTCGGCAACTAAATCGGAAAGAGAATGAATACCATCGGCAATTAAGCCCTGCGATCCGGAAAAGATCCCCGCCAGTACCTGAAAGCTCGACAAAAAAAGGTTCACCACCACGCTAACCAGCGTTGTTTTACGCGCAACCCGTGAGCGCTGACTCTCGTCGGCAATCTGCATCATTATTAATCATCCTGACAAAAAGAAATAACCTACGCGATTTAGTTTAATTTTTCCTGAATATTCCCTGCTCGTTAAGATAATATTTAATTATTTTTAACCGACAAGAAAATATAAATGAGAATAATTTTTCTTTATACAAAATAGCCTGAGCAATAATAGCTCAGGCTATTTTTAAGATAAAACCACAAACTAAAAAGTTAAAGCTCATTCATCCGGCGCATTGCGCAATGATAAGCGCCGTTACGCACCGAAGCGCGTAATATGCGAGCAACGCCGTGGACCGCAATCCTCGCGCTGTGTCGCTGCAGCGCGCTCATGGGTAAATTGAGCATTTCCTGCGCCCACAACGGCAGCAAATCGATACCGGCGCGCATCATTACCCGCCCAACCGGTTGACTCATACGGCCCGGCAGGCGGGTCGATAGCAGCACGTCGGCGACTTCCCGGGTTCGCTCATCGTAGCGGAGTTTTGGACGCATATCCTGTAGATAGTCGGCAACCTGGCGTGGCGTTAGCGGAATATCTCGCGCCCCAAGACGACGGGCAATTTCGCCGGCTTCCTGATAGTACTGCTCCTGGCGAGCGGCGCTAACCACGCTGCGTTTATAGCGCAGATGCGAGGCCATAAAGCTGCTGCACTCGGCGACATGAACCCAGGTCAGCAAGTCAGGGTCGCTGGCCCGGTAGGGCGTACCGTCTTTATCTTCGCCGTTCACCCGCAGATGGATCCCCTGCACTTTTGCAATCAGCCGTTCGGCGTCGACGGTGGTTCCAAAGGTCGTGGCGGAAATAAACTGGCTGGTGCGGCGCAGACGGCCGAAGATATCTTCCCGAAAGTTTGAGTGATCCCAGACGCCCGCCAGCGCTAAGGGATGGAGCATCTGTAGCAGCAGCGCGCTGACGCCTCCGCACAGCATGGAGGTGAAATCGCCATGCACCTGCCAGATAGCCGACCGTGGACCAAATAGCCCCGGCTCACCTTTAGGCTGTTCAAAATCGATCTCTTTTAACGCTATGCCGGTTAAGCCCAGAACCTGAGCTTCGATCGTTTTGCGTATGCTGACCATTATCCGTCCAAGATAGCATTAATCGGCGTTGGAGGCATTTGCCTTGATGGCTTTTTAGACGCGAGCGCCCGCCACTGGCGGGCACCTGAGATATTAAGCATTAAGCTGATAGTCGAGGCTTATCTCAGCGTTGAGAACCTGCGACACCGGGCAACCGGCTTTGGCTTTTTGAATAATGCCGTCAAAGACATTGGCTTCAATGCCCGGCAGCACAATTTTACTCTGTAGCGCAATTTTGGTAATCGCAAAACCGCCGCCGGCTTTATCCAGGGTAACCACCGCCATGGTATCAATTGAGGTGGCAGTATAACCCTCTTCACTTAACATTAACGAGAGCGCCATGGAGAAACAGGCAGCATGGGCAGCCCCGATTAACTCTTCCGGGTTGGTTCCCTTTACCCCCTCAAAACGGGTGTTAAAACCATAAGGCTGCTGGTTCAGCGCACCGCTCTCGGTCGAGACGGTTCCTTTACCGCTTTTCAGATCCCCTTCCCAATGCGCCTGACCTTTCTTATGGATTGCCATGATATCGCTCCTTTTGGACATTAAAGGTCTTAAGTATAGAAGCCCCTTGCCTGTCTGGATGACACACGGCTATTTTCAGATCAATCTGTTGGGATATTCTTGCTCATATTAACGCCGGTAACGTGGAACCCGCTGACTTCGTAGAGACGACGAGCGCGCTGATTATCGCCAGCAACGCGCAGCTTAATTTGGCGGATACCTTTACTTTTCAGCTCATTCTCTAAGGCCGTCATTGCTTGTTTACCCAAACCTTGCCCCTGAAATGCCGGAAAAATATAAAAATCGCAGATAAACGCGGAGCGCATCTTTTCATCCGGCTTGTACCAGAGATAGCCGACCCGGGCCGCCGCTTCATTGAATAGACAGCATAAAACCTGGCCGCGGGTATTGACGCCGTCGGGTAGATCCGCGGCGATTTCACCCTGCGCCTGGGCTAACGCCGCCGCTGGTGCAAGCGCATAATTAGCCGAAATTTCCGCCGCATAATCGGCGATAAAATAGTCAAGATAAGCGGAGTATTCTTCATCGCGCATTGAGCGAAGCTCTATCATCAAAGCGTTCCTTTTGGATCGTGAGTGTGGGCCAGCTGCTGCTGGATCTCAGCGAGAAATAGCGGCAGCGCGCTTGGCTGAAAGTCCCGCGAGAGGTAAATGCCGTATACACTCAACGCTTTTGGTCGCCAGGCCGGTAAGATCTGCTTCAGCGCCCCGCTGTTAAGCGCCCTTTGCGCCTCAAGCTCCGGCAGCATCGCAATACCGCAGCCGGCAACGGCCGCTTCCATTAGCAGAGAAGATATCCCGGCGCTGAGGTTACCGGAAACCGCCACCGCCGCGCTATTGCCGTCGGCGTCGCTAAACTGCCAGGTCTGACTGGCAAAATGGCTGTAATGCAGACAATTGTGGCGAGTCAGGTCGTCCGGCGTTTGCAGCGGTTCGTTCTGCTGCAGCCAGCGCGGCGAAGCGCACAGAACCGAACGGCAAACCCCAAGACGGCGGGCAATCGTCCCTGGTTCAGGGTTATCGGTGATCCGAATCGCCACGTCGATCCGTTCGCCTATCAGGCTCACCGGATGATTATTGATATCCAGCTCAAGGCGCAGCTGGGGATAACGGGCGAGAAAATCGGGCAACAGCGGGGAAATAAGCTGCATTGCGGTGAAGTGTGCGCAGGCAACGCGCAGCGTCCCGCTGGGGATCGCACGCTCGCTCTGTCCGGCTATCTCATCCGATATCTGCGTCAACGCGCGCGTTTTTTGCAGCACTTTTTCCCCGGCGGGAGTCAGCGTCAGTTTGCGGGTTGAACGATGGACCAGCCGGGCGCCGGCCCACTGTTCCATCTGCTCAAGATAGCGGCTGACCATTGGCCGCGACATTCCCAACGCGCGCGCGGCAGCGCTTAAACTCCCCAGTTCGCAAATGCGCATATATACCTGCGCGGCAATAACCCGATCCATTATTTGATTCCATCTGCACGTTTTATGAAACTCAGCATCTCTTTTTTCAGGAATTTTCGCAAATCAGGAAATCCGTAGAATAGCGCTGATTCACCTGACAAAGAGAAAGCGAACATGAAATTATCTGCCCTTGCTATTGCCACTACGCTGTTCAGCGCTTCAGTTCTGGCCGCCCCCTTAACGCTGCAAACTTACAATCCCCAGGAGAACGGCATTTTCGCGGTCAACTCCACCCTCGCCTCCGGTCCGCACGAAGCGGTGTTGTTTGACGCTCAGTTCAGCGTAAAAGACGGCGAAAAGCTGGTTGAAATGATCAGAAAAAGCGGGAAGAAGCTTACCCGTATCGTGATTACCTCCGGCGATCCGGATTTCTATTTTGGCCTGGAACCGCTGGTGAAAGCGTTCCCGGAAGCCAAAGTGGTGGCTACCTCGCAAGTCGTTAAACACATTAACGCCACCAAAGAGGCCAAGCTGGCGTATTGGGGCCCGCAGATGAAAGACGGTGCACCAAAGCAGGTCTACGTTCCGCAGGCAATAACAGCGAATACCTTCACCATCGACGGGGAAAAAGTTGAGATTCGTCAGCCGCAGAGCTACGCGGCGTATGTGTGGATCCCGGCCAATAAAGCCATTCTTGGCGGTACTGGCGTAGCATGGGGAATGCACGTCTGGACCGCCGACACGCAAAGCGTGGAAAGCCGTCAACAATGGATTAATACGCTCGATGAGATGGCCACTCTGCATCCGCAACGGGTGATCCCGGGTCATTACCTCGGTACTCCGCCCGCGGGCGATCGGGCGATAATTTTTACTCGCGATTACCTGACCCAATTTGAGCAGACGCTCAAAGAACACAAAGATTCCGCAGGCGTCATCAAGGCGATGAAACAGCGCTGGCCAGGGCTCGCGGAAGAGAGTTCTCTGGAGCTGAGCGCTAAAGTAAACACCGGCGAAATGAAGTGGTAATCACGGCTTGATCCTGCTTTTTGTCGGGGAGCGTTTTCCGTCATCGCATAGAGACTGTTCTTAATCTACCGGATCGACATTGCGCATCCCGGGAAAATGGACCACGCTGATTATCGTCGCGTTAATAAAACGCGGCGTACTTAAGGGTTAAATTTCGTCCGACACCCGTCGGGCTTGTCCTTGAAACCGAAACAGGATAAAGGAGTAAGAATGAAATCGAACCATCAGGCACGTCATCTTCTCGGTCTGAACTACAAGCTTTCTCAGCAGAAAAAAGTGCTGCTGGAGGGCGATGCGGAAACCACGGTTAACCATATCCACGCCACCGGCCGCAAGCGCCGCGGCGGCTAAATTTTCAGCTGAATGATGATAAAAACACCGTCCTTTTTTGCGGATGGTGTTTTTTTAAGCCTATCGCCCTCATGTTTACCCTCCTTTGAACTCTTCTGCTTTATACTCTGCCCGCGGCAATTCCCTGCCAGCCCCCGCCTGTCGCCGCGCCAGGGCTGAAGCGATTATCAAGGAGCCAGTGCGATGCAATTCACTTATAAGAAAAACCGCTCTCTTTACATCCCTTACGCGGGCCCCGTTCTGCTTGAGTTCCCGTTGCTCAACAAAGGCAGCGCCTTCAGCATGGAAGAGCGTAGCAGCTTCAACCTGCTGGGCCTGCTGCCGGAAGTCGTCGAAACTATCGAAGAGCAGGCTGAGCGGGCGTGGATCCAGTACCAGGGATTTAAGACCGACATCGACAAACACATTTACCTGCGCAACATCCAGGATACCAACGAAACGCTTTTCTACCGTCTGGTCGGCAACCATATCGACGAGATGATGCCGGTGATCTATACCCCGACCGTCGGCGCCGCCTGTGAACGGTTCTCTGAGATCTATCGTCGCGCTCGCGGCGTGTTTATCTCCTGGCAAAACCGCAATAACCTCGACGACATTCTGCAAAACGTGCCGAACCACAACGTCAAAGTTATCGTGATGACCGACGGCGAACGTATTCTTGGCCTCGGTGACCAGGGCATCGGAGGAATGGGAATTCCTATCGGCAAACTGTCGCTGTATACCACCTGCGGCGGCATCAGCCCGGCTTATACCCTGCCGGTGGTACTGGACGTCGGTACCAACAACCAGCAGCTGCTGGACGATCCGCTCTACATGGGCTGGCGCCACCCGCGTATCACCGACGACGAGTACTACCAGTTTGTCGATGATGTTATCCAGGCGATTAAAGCCCGCTGGCCAGACGTTTTGCTGCAGTTCGAAGACTTCGCGCAGAAAAACGCCATGCCGCTGCTTAACCGCTACCGCCATGAAGTGTGTTCATTCAATGATGATATCCAGGGTACCGCCTCGGTCACCGTCGGTACCCTGATCGCCGCCAGCCGCGGCGCAGGCAGCCAGCTTAGCGAACAGAAAATTGTTTTCCTTGGCGCGGGTTCAGCGGGCTGCGGTATTGCCGAGCAGATCGTCGCCCAGATCCAGCGCGAAGGTTTAAGCGAAGAAGAGGCCCGTAAACGCGTCTTTATGGTTGACCGTTTCGGCCTGCTGACCGATGCCATGCCGAACCTGCTGCCGTTCCAGAGCAAACTGGTGCAAAAGCGCGAGCACCTGCAAGACTGGGACACCACCAATGATGTGCTGTCGCTGCTAGACGTCGTACGCAACGTAAAACCGGATATTCTGATCGGCGTGTCCGGCCAGCCGGGGCTATTCACCGAAGAAATTATCCGTGAGATGCATAAACACTGCCCGCGGCCAATCGTAATGCCGCTATCCAATCCGACCTCCCGCGTGGAGGCCACGCCGCAAAATATCCTCAGCTGGACCGACGGAGAAGCGCTGGTTGCTACCGGGAGTCCGTTCGCCCCGGTCACGCTCAAAGGCAAACAGTACGTTATCGCTCAATGTAATAACTCCTACATCTTCCCGGGAATTGGGCTTGGCGTTATCGCCTCTGGCGCATCGCGCGTGACCGATGAGATGCTGATGGCCGCCAGTGAAACCCTGGCGAAACATTCGCCGCTGGTAAATAACGGAGAAGGTCCGGTTCTGCCGGAGCTGAAAGATATCCAGATCGTTTCGCGCGCTATCGCGTTTGCCGTGGGCAAGGTTGCTCAGGAGCAAGGCGTGGCGGTGAAGACATCTGCAGAAGCGTTGTTACAAGCCATCGCCGATAACTTCTGGCTGCCGGAATACCGTAACTATCGCCGGACATCGATTTAATCGGTCGAACAGTACTGTACCAGGCCTGCTTTGCAGGCCTTTTTTGTTCTCTGCTCGCCAAAACCTCTCTCTTCCTCTACACTGCCAGCATCCATCAACCAACTGAATAGAAAAGGAGGATCCCATGCTGTACTGTGAAATGTTTATTTTTTCACATACATTTGGCGATCGCACCAGCTCAAGCGTTATCGGTATCGTGCTGCGATAACTTCAGCTTGAGCGAAGACACCATAGACTAAATCCCTTCCCTCGGGCTTACCGGGTTATCGTCAGCGATGTTTGACGAGGCATTCACATGCCTGTAACTCTTGAGTAAGTTCACAATGAGTACATTACTAACTGCACAATCTCTTCATGTTGATACGGCGTTTGGCCCGCTGTTCACCGAGCTCTCCTTTACCCTGAAAAAAGGCGACCGCATTGGTCTTATCGGCTACAACGGCTGTGGCAAAAGTACCTTGCTGCAGGTGCTGGACGGGACTATCGACCCCACTTCGGGCAGCGTGGCGCTGGCCAACCATTGTCTGCTGGCGCGGGTGGAACAGCATCTCCCTGATACGCTATTAGAACAGTCTCTCCTTCAGGTGGTACTGGCAAAACTGCCCGTTATTGACCGTGAGCATCACGTCTGGCAAGCGGAAAGGCTACTGGCGGAGATGGGCTTTACGCCAGCGGAGACTCAGCAGCAGGCATCAACCCTGAGCGGCGGACAGCATACCCGCCTGCTGCTTGCGAGGGCGCTCATTCAGCGTCCGGATCTCCTGCTTCTGGACGAGCCGGGAAACCACCTCGATCTGCCGACCCTCCTGTGGCTGGAAAGCTTCCTGCAAACCTGGCAGGGGAGTTTCGTTCTGGTGTCGCATGACAACATCCTTTTGGATGCTGTAACTAATGCCAGCTGGATCCTGCGCGACAAAACCCTGCACGCCTTCTCCCTGCCCTGCAGCGCCGCCCGTCAGGCGCTGGACGAGCAGGACGCCAGCGATGCGCTGCGCCATAAAGCCGAGCAAAAGGAGATCGACCGGGTCGCTGCCAGCGCCAAACGGCTGGCTATCTGGGGCCGGACCTATGACAACGAAGATCTCTCGCGCAAAGCCAAACAGATGGAAAAGCAGGTCCAGCGCCTGAAGGAGAGCCAAACCGATCTCACCGCCGGAACGCCCTGGCGGCTAGCCCTGCAAGGCGACGCGCTGCGCGCTGACCGCCTGCTGGAGATGGAAAACCTTCCCGTTTCCCCTGCTCCGGGTCTGCCAGCGCTGTTCACTGCACGCCTGGCGCGGCTGAAAAGCGGCGACCGGGTGGCGGTGATGGGGCGTAACGGCTGCGGCAAGTCTTCACTACTGCGCCTGCTGTGGCGGCACATGCAGCAGGAAACGGCAGAGGACGGGTTACGCCTGCATCCGCGGCTGAAACCGGGTTATTACGACCAGAGCCTACATCAGCTGGCGGATGATGACTCCCTTCTCGACGCGCTGGAGTCATTTGAACCGGCGGCGGAAACGCGTAAACGGGCGCTGATCGCCGCCGGATTCAGCTGGGCGCGTCACGGGCAAAAGGTTGTGACCTTAAGCGGCGGCGAGCGTTCGCGTCTGCTGTTCGTCGGCCTGTCTCTCGCCCGCTATAGCCTGCTGCTGCTGGATGAGCCCACCAACCATTTAGATATGGATGGCAAAACAGCGCTGGCGGCAACGCTGCGCGACTACCCCGGCGGCCTGCTGCTGGTGAGCCACGACCGTGAGCTTATCAACAACAGCTGCAATCGATTCTGGCTTATTGATGAGCACGGGCTGAGCGAATGGCATAGCGCCGAAGAGATCTATGACCTTTTACGCATCAAGGTTCGCCGTCCGGTCATAGAGAATACGACGATGAGCAGCCGCGAAGCAGAAGACGATCATGATGCGCTGCTGGAGCGGTTAATCACGCTCGAGCAGCTGCTGAGTGACGATCTGGCGCGTAAACCAAAACATCAAAAACCGCAGCTGCAGGCGCAGTGGCGTGAGGAGATTGCGACAATCAATTCTTTATTAAGCTAAAGGTTCTCTCCCGGCGCGGATGTTCGCGCCGGGAGATTATTCGCTGTGGTTCTACTCTCTTTGTGTGATCCGGCTAAACTGCTGTTCGGTCATCATCCTGCCCCACTGATCCCCTTGCCACTCTTTATGCAGGGTGAAGCCAAAGGATTCATAAAGCCTGCGGGCGGCATTCAAACCGCTGAACGTCCATAGCTGCACCGCCGCAAAATCCTGGCTATCGCAAAAGTTCATGGCTTCACTTAGCAAACGCCTGCCGACTCCGCTTCCCCGACAGCTATCATCCAGAATAAACCAGCGCAGATGCGCTTCATTGTTACCCAGGTCCTCGCCGTCAATCGCCACCGACCCGACAATCTGCTCGCGGTCCACGGCCAGCCAGACCTGGCTGCGCGGGGACGCCAGACGAGTGGAAAACTCCGCCAGCCCGCTGGCGACTTTACTCTCAAAAAAGCGACCAAACTCATAGTGCTTCGCATAATACTCGCCATGCATCTGCGCAATGCGGCCAATCATCCCCGGACGGTAGCCGGTAACGATGCCGATCTCTTTTTTTGCTGGACTCGCTTTGGCGTCGCGACATTTTTCCAGCGCGTAAGCCCAGGTAGTCAGGCCCTGCGCAACGTTTTGCTGCTGCTCTTCACTTAAATGCGCCAGCGCGTTAACCACCCGCATGGCTCCGTAGGCGTTAATTTTATCCACCGTCACTGCGCCCTTCGCCGTTAACTCGAGCTGTTTAAAACGCCCATCATGAGTAGAAATTTTTTCCTGTAGCTCTCCGGCCACGATTAACCGGGAAAGCATGCGCGAGACGCTCGATTTTTCGAGCCCCAGAATCTGCACCAGCTGCGCGGCGGTCATAGCTCCACGGAGCGATATCTCCAGTAAAGTGTGAACTGCGGAAGGTGAATAGTCCGTGGCGGCCAGAGTGGTGCTCATAAAGCCCAGCTCGCGGACCATCAGGCGTGAAGCGGTACGAATTTCATTAATCAGCGAAGTCGTCGTCATTTTAAACCAGCACAGCCAATGAATAGTTGCAACATACAACCATCTTGCGCTCTATGCTGTCAATGCCTGGGACTAGCCGACTTGTCGCAAACGTCAGGGCGCTATCCGCAATAGCTGGCGGTTTCGTAGCGTGTTTATCCACATCTCAGCTGTTATTTCACAGGAAAATCTACAGGCACCGGCGGATGCCTGTTTTTAAACTTATTGCGGATTTTTCTCTTTCCAGGCTTCCCATGCCGTTTTAATTTCCTGCTTCGCGGCGGCGGCATCGTTAAAGCCGTCCAGTTCTACTTTTTTGCGGCCTTCCGGCAGTTGCTTATAAACGCGGAAGAAGGCCTGCAGGCGTTCCTGCTCAATTTTTGGCAGATCGCTGATATTGTTGATGTCATCGTAGGTTGGGTCGATTTTGCTTGCCGGAACGGCAATGATTTTATCGTCTTTCTCCCCGCCATCGATCATTTTCAGGACACCAATCGCGCGCAGCTTAATCAGCGTTCCCGGCGCCATCGGCGCGCGAGTATAAAACACCACGTCCAGCGGATCGCCATCCGCCGCGAGGGATTGAGTTAGCGAACCGTAGTTAGCCGGATAGGCCACCGGCATCGACTGAAAACGGTCGGCGATCAGAAAACCGGTTTTGGCATCAGTTTCATATTTAATAATCCCACCTGCGGGGATTTCAGTCACGGCGTAGAATTCTTCGGGATTGTTTTGCGGCTGCGGAAAATCCAGTACGTTATGCGCCTGAACGGCGCCAGACAGAAGAAGTCCAGCGATAAGAAGAGTTTTAATCCGATGCATTGTATTGTCGCTCTATCGTGATAAGAAATTGAAAAAAAAACAATAAAGCCAAAAGATGAAACGCGCATGACCGGGAAATGGCAGAAATGTTACGAAACATTCATTAACAAAGCTGATCTATAAACCGGCATAAAAAGCTATCTCTGACCTGAATACTCATTACTCCCTTGATTTTATAGTGATTTACAACAATCCTTAGCAGGCGTAAAAACAAAACTGTGTTAATACGCTTATAATTTATAAGGAGAACAGAATGAAAGCTGCTGTCGTCACACAAGATCATCAGGTCAATGTTACGGAAAAAACGCTTCGCCCCCTGAAGCATGGCGAAGCCCTTTTAAAAATGGACTGCTGCGGCGTGTGTCATACCGACCTGCACGTTAAAAACGGCGACTTTGGCGATAAGACCGGAGTCATTCTCGGCCATGAAGGCGTAGGCGTCGTGCAGCAAGTCGGTCCTGGCGTAACGTCTCTGAAACCTGGCGATCGCGCCAGCGTCGCGTGGTTCTTCGAAGGCTGCGGACATTGTGAATATTGTAACAGCGGCAACGAAACGCTGTGCCGCTCGGTCAAAAATGCCGGCTATACCGTAGATGGCGGTATGGCTGAAGAGTGTATCGTCATCGCCGATTATGCGGTCAAAGTACCGGACGGCCTTGATTCAGCGGCGGCCAGCAGCATCACCTGCGCCGGTGTGACCACCTATAAGGCAGTGAAAGTCTCCCATATCAAACCCGGCCAGTGGATTGCGATTTACGGTCTCGGCGGCTTAGGCAACCTGGCCCTGCAATATGCGAAAAACGTGTTTAACGCCAAAGTTATCGCCCTTGATGTTAATGACGAACAGCTGAAACTGGCCGCAGAGATGGGCGCAGACTTAACGATTAACTCGCGCAGCGAAGATGCGGCTAAAATTATTCATGAAAAAACAGGCGGTGCGCACGCTGCCGTCGTGACCGCAGTCGCGAAAGCGGCATTTAACTCAGCGGTAGATGCGGTACGCGCTGGCGGACGCGTAGTGGCGGTTGGTCTTCCTCCGGAAGCGATGAGCCTGGATATTCCGCGCCTGGTCCTGGATGGAATTGAAGTGGTTGGTTCGCTGGTAGGCACCCGTCAGGATCTGACCGAGGCCTTCCAGTTTGCTGCGGAAGGTAAAGTGGTACCGAAAGTTACCCTGCGCCCTCTGGGTGATATCAACGCGATCTTCAAAGAGATGGAACAGGGGCAGATTCGCGGTCGTATGGTAATTGATTTCCGCCGCTAATCTTCGAACCTCTCCCGTTACGGGAGAGGTTTAATTTTTCCCCTCACTCGCACGGCCCCGTCGCACAACCGTACATCATGACCAGCGGAAATATCGGTACCAGGGCAATCGACTCCAGCGTGCTGATTGCCTGCGTTTTATCGTTAATGGACACCACGACCGGGCTGGCAAGCCGATAAGCCTCATCCAGCTCATCGGGGGTTCGTAGAAAGTAAATACCCTAAATAATTCGAGTTGCATGACACAACGATTAGCCGTTTTGGACCGCGCTTGCGCTGACTCCAAAGGGGTGACGCGGCCATCGCATAGGCAACTTGAAGTATGGCGGGTATAAATGCTTTTTATGCAAATGCTTAGCGCAAATCCTTACTTCCTTTGTTAAAACGCGCGCCCGATGATGGCCAAACAAAAGATAACAAAGGAATTCACCATGCAAAGCCATTTTCGCCTGCCCGCGCTGGCGGCACTCTTTTTAACCGGCGCGTTTTCCGCGTGGGCCGCCGACACGCCAGTTAAAGGCGGCACGTTAATTTATCTGGAGCAGCAGCCGCATACTAATCTTTATCCGCCAGCCGGCGGGTTCTATCCCAACGGCGGAATTCTTAACCAAATAACCGACAAGCTCACCTGGCAAAATCCGAACACCTTACAGGTCGAACCCTGGATTGCCGAAAGCTGGAGCGTTAACGCGGATAAAACCGAATATACCTTTAAGATTCGCCCCGGCGTGACCTTCTCTGATGGAACCCCGCTTGATGCCAATGCGGTAGCAAAAAACTTCGATACCTACGGTCTCGGCGATAAAGCACACCGCCTGCCGGTTTCCGAGGTAATAAATAACTACGACCGTAGCGAAGTCATCGATCCGCTGACGGTAAAATTTTACTTTAAAAAGCCCTCTCCTGGATTTTTACAGGGCACCGCCACCATTGGCTCTGGACTGGTCTCCCTCAGCACTCTGGCGCGTAATTTTGAAGAGCTGGGCGACGCCCGTCATATTATTGGCTCCGGTCCTTTTACGGTGAAAGATGAAAAGCCGGGGCGCGAGCTCGCTCTGGTGGCGCGGAAAGATTATCAGTGGGGGCCGAAAAGCCTGACCCAGCAGGGGCCAGCCAACCTCGACGGTATCACCTATATCGTGACGCCGGAAGATGGCGTGCGCATTGGCGCGCTGCTGGCGGGCCAGGCCGATTTTATCCGCCAGGTGCAGGCCTACGATGAAAAACAGGCGACCGATGCCGGCTTTAAAATCTATGCGGCCCCGACGCGCGGCGTCAACGATAGCCTCAGCTTCCGCCCGGATAACCCGCTGGTTGCCGACCTGCGCGTCCGTCAGGCGCTGCTGCACGCCACCGACGCGAAACAGATTGTCGAAACCCTGTTCTCCGCTAACTACCCGCAGGCGACTTCCGTTGTCGCCAGTAGTGCGGCTGGCTACGTTAATCTCCGCGACAGGCTGGCTTTCGATCCGGCCAAAGCAAAGCAGCTTCTTGATGACGCGGGGTGGAAACCGGCCGCCGACGGCATCCGGGAAAAAGACGGACAGCGTCTGGCGTTAACCGTCTATGAATCCCTGCCCCAGCCGCAAAATAAAGAGGTCCTGCAGCTTGTTGCCCAACAGTGGCGTCAGGTCGGCGTTTCGCTGGCGGTGAAAGCCGGTGATGCCGGTAGCCGCACGCTGGATAACCTCGACCCGCTGAAAACGCCCCTTACCGTCTCAGAAGTAGGCCGCGCCGACCCTGACGTGGTTAAAAGTATGTTCTTCCCCAATAACCGCGACGCGCTGCTGCAAAAAGGCGGCTCCAGCGACAAAGTACAAAGCTTCCGCGACGATAAGCTCAACGCGCTGCTGACCGCGATTTCAGCCGAAGTCGAGCCGCAAAAAAGACTTCAGCTCACCGGTGACGCCCAGCGCTATCTGCTGGACAACGCCTACGTGATCCCGATTTTTGAAGAACCGCAGGTCTTTGCCGGCGCCCCGTGGGTGAAAGGCGTCAGCTTTGAAGCAGTAGGCCGCCCGTCGTTCTACGGCGCATGGCTGGAAAAGCGCTAAGGAGCCAGCGATGAGCCACTATCTTCTGCGGCGTTCCGCACAGGGTTTACTGGTACTGTGGGCGGCGTTCGCTCTCTCTTTCGTGCTGCTGCAGGTGCTTCCCGGCGATGCGGTGCTGATCAAGTTTCAGAACCCGGATCTGGGGCTCAGCCCCGGACAAATCGCCGAAATGCGCCTCGCATACGGTGCCGACAGCCCGCTATGGCAGCAGTATTTCCATACCCTGTTCGCCATGCTGCGGGGAGATTTTGGCTATTCGCTCCAGGCCGGAGTGGCGGTCAGTTCACTTCTCGCCAGCAATCTGCCGGAGACGTTAAGCCTCGCTGTACCTGCTTTTGCGCTGGCGATAGCGCTGGCCTTCGCCCTCGCCTTTGCTTCACGACTGCCGGGCCTGCGCTGGCTGAGCAACGCCCTGCAATCGCTGCCGGTGCTGTTTATCTCGCTGCCAACGTTCTGGCTCGGCATCGCTTTGATTCAGATCTTCTCCTTTCAGCTTCGCTGGATCCCGGTGATCAACCCCGGGCCGTTTGAGGGGCTGATTTTGCCGATTATCGCCGTCGCGATACCGATTTCCGCTCCGCTGGCGCAGATCCTGATGCGCAGTCTGGATAGGGTCGCCGCCCAGCCGTTTGTCGCCGTTGCCCGCGCCAAAGGAATGAGCGAGACCGGTGTCCTGTGGCGACACGTTACCGGCAACGCCCTGCTACCGGCGCTTAACATTGCCGGTCTGCTGCTGGGGGAGCTGATCGCCGGGGCGCTGATTACCGAAACCGTATTTGGTCGCGGCGGGCTTGGGCAACTGACGCAACAGGCCGTAAATAATCAGGATATCGCAGTACTGCAGGCGGTGGTGATGATCTCCGCTCTCGGCTTTGTGTTGATTAACCTGCTGGTCGATCTGCTGATGCCGCTACTCGACCCTCGCCTGAAAACCGCCGCCGGAGGTGCCATATGAGCCTTGTAGATTATGCAACAGCCGCTCGCCGCCGGACGCCAAATTGGCGCACGCTGCGCGTTCAGCCAGGCCTGCTGCTGGCCTGGGCGGTAATGATCGTTGCCGTGCTGATGGCCGCAGTCCCGCAGCTGTTTACCGCTTATAACCCGCTGGAAGGCTTTCCCGGCGCCCAGCGTCTGGCCCCGCAGGCAGGACACTGGCTGGGAACCGATCAGCTGGGCCGCGATCTGTGGAGCCGCATTGTCTACGGCGCGGTGCATTCGCTCTCCGCCGCGCTGGCTGCGGTGGCGATTGGCCTGATCGTCGGTACCGCGCTGGGCACGCTGGCCGGGGCGCTGGCGGGACGCGTGGAATCGCTTGTCATGCGGTTGGTTGACGTGCTGTTGGCAATTCCTTCTTTATTACTGTCGCTCACGGTCATTATTCTGCTCGGTTTCGGCACCCTCAATGCCGCCGTCGCGGTTGGCGTCGCGGCAATCGCCAGCTTTGCCCGCCTGGCGCGGTCTGAAGTGGTCCGCGTACGCCACAGCGACTTTGTTGAAGCGGCCTACGGCAGCGGCGGAACCTTTTTCGCCGTTTTCTGGCGGCATATTTTGCCCAACTCGCTTACCGCGGTGCTGGCCTTCGCTACTCTCCAGTTCGGCCAGGCTATTCTCGCGCTCTCTACCCTCAGTTTTCTTGGCTACGGCACACCGCCGCCGGTTCCGGAATGGGGATTGCTGATCGCGGAAGGCCGCAACTATCTCTCCACCGCCTGGTGGCTGACCACCCTTCCCGGTATTGCGGTGATCGCAGTCGTCCTCGCCACCAACCGCATCAGCCGTCAATTTAGCGGAGAACGCCCATGAACGTTTTGACTGTAGAAAACCTGCGCATCAGCTATCGTTCACGCCGCGAGTGGCGGGAAGTGGTGCATAACGTCAGTTTTCAGGTACAACGCGGCGAAATGCTGGCGTTCGTCGGTGAGTCCGGTTCGGGAAAAACCACCACCGCTCAGGCTATCATTGGCCTGCTGGCGGATAATGCGCGCCGCGACAGCGGGCGCATCTGTATTAACAATGAAGATATTAGCGGCTGGTCAGCGAAACGCCTCGACGGCCTGCGCGGCGCGCGGATTAGCCTGGTGCCCCAGGATCCGGGAAATTCCCTTAATCCGGTAAAAACCATCGGCGCGCAGGTGGGTGAAATCCTGCGCCTGCATCAGAAAAGCAGCGCCGCAGAGCGTAAAAAGCAGGTGCTGGCCCTGTTGGCGAAAGTCGGGCTGAGCCATCCGGAACAGCGCTTTAGTCAGTATCCGCACCAGCTTTCGGGCGGTATGAAGCAGCGGGTGCTGATTGCCATAGCCATTGCCCTGAAGCCCGATCTCATCATCGCCGATGAGCCAACCAGCGCGCTCGACGTTACGGTACAGAAACGAATCCTCGATCTGCTGGATACATTACGCCGGGAGTCGGGTACGGCGGTGCTGTTTGTCACCCACGATCTGGCGCTGGCCGCCGAGCGCGCAGACCGCCTGCTGGTCTTTCGCCACGGCGAAATTCAGGAGCAAGGCGCAACCGCCGATGTCGTTCGCACGCCGCAGCATGCCTATACCCGCCAGCTGCTCAGCGATCTGCATGGAGCGGCCCTGACCATCTCCCCCTCCGTGGGACGGCTGCTGGCAACGCCGGCGATTCGTGTCGAAAGTATCAGTAAGCGTTTCTCTATGGGCGACTCATATTTACAGGCGCTGGATGCCGTGAGCTTCGAAGTGAAACGCGGCAGCACGCATGCGCTGGTTGGCGAGTCGGGTTCAGGTAAAACCACCCTTGCGCGGATCCTGCTGGGTTTCGAACGGGCCGATAGCGGCCAAATTGCTATCGATGGCATTGATGCAGGACATCTCAGCCGCGAGGCGCTGCGCCAGCTGCGGCGTAAAATACAGTTCGTCTACCAGAACCCCTTTGCCTCACTGGATCCACGGCAAACGCTGTATGAAATTATTGAAGAGCCGTTAAAAAACTTCGACCGTCTGAACGCTGAAGTCAGGCGCCAGCGCGTTGAAAAGGTCGTCGCGCGCGTGGCGCTGGACCCGGAGCTGCTGTCGCGTACCGCACGTGAGCTCTCCGGCGGCCAGCGCCAGCGGGTCGCCATCGCCCGCGCGTTAATCCTTGAGCCGACGATCCTCGTGCTGGATGAAGCCACGTCGGCGCTGGACGTCACCGTACAGGCGCAAATTCTCGCCCTGCTACAACAGCTCCAGCAGCAGCTGGGGCTGAGCTATCTGTTTATCACTCACGATTTAGCAACGGTGCGCCGCATCTCACATAGCGTCACGGTGCTGCGGGCGGGCAAGGTCGTTGAGCATGGCGACGTCAGGCAACTGTTCAGCGCCCCGCAGCATGACTATACCCGCGAGCTTATTGCCGCTATCCCTCAATTTTCCCCCCTGAACAAGGAGGTCGCATGACGCGTAAACGACTGGGCTTTTTCACCCGCCTGCTGGACCACGCTGCGCCAAAAGAGCGCTATCGGCTGGCCACCGAGCAAATTCGCCATGCCGAGCGCCTGGGATTCGACAGCGCGTGGATTGCCCAGCACCATTTTCATGAGCATGAAGGCGGGCTGCCGTCGCCGCTGGTGTTTCTCGCCCACGCGGCAGCGCACACCGAGCGCATTCGTCTGGGAACCGCCATTATCACCCTGCCAATGGAAAATCCGCTGCGGGTGGCGGAGGACGCGGCGGTGCTGGATCTGCTCGCCGACGGGCGGCTGGAGGTGGGCTTCGGCTCCGGCGGTACCGCCACCTCATTTTTGCCCTTCGGACTCACTATCGACCAGCGCGGGGCGGTGTTTGCCGAACACCTGCATCTGATTCAAAGCGCCTGGCGCGGAGACACTCTCTCGCACCCGGAAAATCATCTTTACCCTCAGGCGCCGCAGCTGGCGGAACGTATCTGGATTGCCACATTTTCCGTAGAAGGCGCGGTCCGCGCCGCGAAGGCCGGACACGGGCTGATGCTCTCGCGTACGCAGCCGCGCCCGGCCAGCCGGCCGACGCTACCGCTGGACGCCATTCAGAATCCGATTATCGATGCCTATCTTGAGGCATTGCCAACGAACATCGAACCCCGGATCCTCGCCTCACGAACCGCCTTTGTCGCCGATAGCCAGGAGTACGCGCTACAGGTCGCTGAACCCGGCCTGCGCAAGCAGGCCGCCCAGCATCGCGCCGCAGGACATCAAATATATGGTGACACTGTCACGGATTTACTGCCGCAGCTGGATGCTCACGTTGGCGATCCGGCGCAGGTTGCCGCTTCGCTGGCGCGCGATAGCGTGCTGCAGCGGGTAACCGATATTTCGTTTCAGGTGCACTCCGTTGAACCGTCGCACCGCGACACGCTTCGTTCCCTTGAGCTGATCGCTCAGCATATTGCCCCGCAAATAAGATAAGGAGTCCCCATGACGCTAAGTCAGGATATATTGGCCGAACTGGCAGAGATTGCCCCCGGTTCCGCTTTAGCGGCGGCGCGCGCCGTACGCGAGGCCGCTACCCTTCATGCTCAGGGAAGTTATGAAACATTGTTCAGCCAGGTGGATAACGACTTTCCACTCGACGAGCGTTTTGCCGTTGCCGCTAAAGTGGCTAAGCTGCATGAAAGCGATGCGCTGGCCGCCCACTATGCCGGTTTTGGTATTGCCGACCCCACCACGCCGCGCCTGGTTCCGGCGCTGGCCTTCGCCCGGCTGTTAACCTTTACGCCGGTAGAGGCTACGCCGTCGGCGCTGGAGGCGTTAATTCGCGCCGGATGGAGCCTGCGCGGGATCGTGACGCTCGCCCAGCTTATCGCTTTTATCAGCTTCCAGAGCCGTCTGGTTAACGGGCTGCGCCTGCTTAACGGCAAAAACACTCACGTTGCGGAAACTCCGGTGGTAGCGGGATTCTGGCACACCTCAGGGCAAACGATTAGCGGTAAGAAAGCTCCGGTGCATTTCACCCGCGATGAGCTGCACTGGGAACCCTGGCTGGCGGCCAAACCTCTGGCGGAGTTTACGTCCGATGAGCAGGCGCTGCTGGCGAAATTTGGCCATAGCGATTCCCCCTATTTCCGCCTGCTGGCGCGCAACCAGCCGCTGCTTGAGCAGCGCACGTTAACCGATAAAGGGATTTTTTATACTCCCGGCGGCCTGCCGCGCGCCGAACGCGAGCTGGCGGCGACGGTAGCGAGCAAAGTTAACGGCTGTATTTATTGCGCTTCGGTGCATGCGCGCAAGGCCGCGCAGCTGGCTAAGGATGAAACGGCGGTGGAAACGCTGCTGGCGGTGACGCCGGGCGATAAGCTGAGCGACGGACAGACGCCGCGCTGGCAGACGCAAATCGATTTTGCCGCCGCGGTTTCCGTGACCCCTTCTGCGCTGGCCGCCAGCCATCTTGCCGCCGTCGAACGGCAGGGACTGGATACCCTCGCGCAGTTGGATTTACTGCAATCTGCGGCCTTCTTTGCCTGGGCCAACCGGTTAATGCTGACCCTTGGCGAACCCTGGCAAGAGTAGTCCATCAGGTCAGATGCTGCTGATAGCGGGCATAAATCAGCAGCGAACTGAGGGCCAGAAACGAAAGCAGCGCGGCCGGTAAGGCAACGGAGCTCCAGCCAAGCCCGGCCGTAATCATCATTCCGCCGAACAGCGCCCCTATGGCGCTGCCGAGATTAAAGGCAATCTGCCCGCCCGCCGCGCCCAGCATCTCACCGCCTTTCGCATTTTGTAGCAGCAGAATTTGCAGCGGCGCCGACAGAGCAAACAGCGCCGCGCAGCAAATAAACGCCAGCGTTAATGACGCGGCTTTATACTCACCCAGGAAGAATATCAGCAGTAAGGTTACGACAATAACGCCATCGGTCACGGCGGCGATACGCAGCGGGCTAAAACGAACGGAAACTTTACCGCTGAATAAATTCCCCAGCACCATCCCGAAGCCCACCAGCATCATAATAAATATAATGGCGCTTTCACCGAAACCGGAGACGTTGATCATAAACGGTTTAATATAGCTAAACCACGCGAATACTCCGGCATTGCCGAACATGGTTGCGGCAAAAATTAACCACGGCGCGGGCGATGTTAAAAAATGAAATTGCGAGCGCAAGCGCGCCGTTGATTTATCAAACAGCGTGGGTACCCACCAGGCGATTGCGACCAGTACCGCGATATCAAAGAGCGCAATCGCCAGAAAGGTATAACGCCAGCTAAACTGATGCCCAAGCCAGGTCCCGGCGGGAACGCCCAGCAAATTAGCGACCGTCATTCCGGCGATCATCCCCGCAACCGCCGCCGTCACTTTGCCCGGCGGCGCTATTTTTGACAGGATGATAGCCCCTACGCCAAAGAATGCGCCGTGCGGAAAGCCGGAGATCAGGCGCCCCAGCGCCAGCATTGAATAGCTGGAAGAGAAGGTGAAGATGGCATTGCCGATAACGCACAGCGCCACCAGAAACAACATAACCGATTTTAGGGAAAAACGGCTGGAGAACAGCGCCATCACCGGCGCGCCGATAACCACGCCAAACGCATAATATGAGATCATATTGCCTGCGGCGGGAATAGATATCCCGACATCATGAGCGATTTCAGGTAATACGCCCATAATACCAAACTCCGCCATCCCAAGACCAAAAGTGCCAAGCGCTAACGAAAAAATAGTCTTTTTCATACATCTAATCACTTGTTATAAAATATACTGGCGGCATTATTGTGCATTATCCAGCGGCAAACCAGATAAAAACGCCGGGTGACATTTTTATCCATAAAACGGCGCGGTTATTTCATAAGCTTATTCGCAAGTCGGTTATTAATTGCGCATTGTCTCAGGTACTGATTATTTCGAAGATCGGATTACCATAAAAGCGATCGCCAGGTCATTGTGTGACCAGCGGCTGGATTGCAACTATAAACCGTGTGGCAATGCCGACTCAGGACCACACTTCCACAAAAGTGCCATCTTTTTCATATCGTTGCTGTTCTCTGGAACCCGTCTCGCAAACCTGCAACAACCAGGGGAGTCGGTATTGTTTTTTAAAGTGCCAGGTTGATAATTGAAGCACTCCACTTATGGAGTGCCATAATGAAACTAAACGATATTGAAAACCTAACCGTCAAAGCCCCTCCACAGAATCCATGTCAGGCATCTGACGATCGCGATGAACAGTACCAGAAGGACAAGGAGTTTATGCACGCAATGAATGAATTTACTGCTGAAGCCGGCCTGTTATCTGATGACCCCTTCTTTGAGGGACTGTGATGAGCTTACAATTTGATGTTTATCGCAATCCATCGGAGAGAACCAATCAGCTACAGCCATATATTATGGTTATTCAACATGATTATTATAGTGATTTGTCTACCAGACTTATTCTTCCATCAGGCTAAAGTACTCGGCTGGCAGGATACTACCACTCCGCGTCTCCACGGATAAATATTGATTTTCAATCTTTATTCCTGAATACCCCGGGGATCACCAGTGTAAAAAAGAGCAAATTAAAAAAGAAGCATTTCGTCTGTAATTTAAAAAGTAGCCGCGGAGATGTTATTTCAGCCATCGATGCTCTTATTACCAATACCTGACCCGCTCCGGGTTTAACCGGAGCGGGTTTACGACGCAAAACTTATTTCAGTCCTTCACAGCTTTCTTGCTTCGCTTCCTGACGCTCCACCTCGCGATACCAGCGCGGATGATGTTTCTTCGCCCAGCGGCGACTCACCTTCCCCTCAACCATTCCCTTAATCGATCCTTTAACCCAGAACGCCATATACATATGAATAAGAATCGCGTGAATAAGAATAATCGCCGAGGTCGCATGAATCAGCAGGCTATAGCGAATAATCTGAATCGGAAAATAGTGGGCGAAATAAGGTCGCCAGATAATCACCCCGGTTACCAGCAGCACAAAAATCATGCTCATAATAGTCCAGAACATCATTTTCTGTCCGGCGTTATATTTTCCCACCCGCGCCACTTTATGCTCATTGCCCTTCAGTACCTCAATAATCCCCTTCAGCCACGGAATGTCCTGCTTATCGGGAATGTTGTGATGGACGAAACGCACAAACATAAACATCAGGGCGACAAAAATCAGCACCCCGAAGAACGGATGCAAAATCCGCCCCATTTGCGGCGTACCGAACGTCTCGGTCAGCCACTGTAGCGTCGGGAAGAAAAATGAAATCCCCGATAGCGCGACCAAAAAGAAGCAGATAACCACCGTCCAGTGACAGGCGCGATCGATAAACTTCGTGCGCACGATCGTTTTCGATTTACTCATCATGCTTCTCCTCATCGTCATCCGCTTCCTTGTTCGGCCCAATACCGATGTAGTGATAAATCAGCCCGGCAAAGGTGGCGATAAAGCCGACGGCGGAGAGCGGCTTCAGCGCCCCTTTCCACAGATTAATCGAGGTATCGATCCGCGGCTCTTTCGCCAGGTTATGGTACAGCTCCGGCTGGTCCGCGTGGTGCAAGACGTACATCACGTGGGTGCCGCCAACGCCGGACGGATTGTAAACACCGGCATGGGGATAGCCGCGCTTCTTCAGCTTTTCCACGCGCTGGTGAGCCACTTCCAGCATCTCTTTCTTCGTGCCGAAATGAATCGCGCCGGTTGGGCAGGTCTTCACGCAGGCAGGCTCCTGCCCCACGCTTACCCGATCGACGCACAGGGTGCACTTATAGACCCGGTTATCCTCTTTATTGAGGCGCGGGACGTTAAAGGGACACCCGGCGATGCAGTAGCCGCAGCCGATGCAGTTTTCCTGCTGGAAGTCGACGATGCCGTTGGCGTATTGAATAATCGCCCCGGCCGAAGGACAGGCCTTCAAACAGCCCGGGTCCTCGCAGTGCATACAGCCGTCTTTACGAATCAACCACTCCAGCCTGCCGTTCTGCTCGGTTTCGCTAAAGCGCATTACCGTCCAGGATTTGGCGCTCAGATCGGCGGGATTGTCGTATACCCCGACGCAGTGCCCAACCTCATCGCGGATATCGTTCCACTCGGAACAGGCCACCTGGCAGGCTTTACAGCCCACGCAGGAGGAGACATCAATCAGCTTTGCCACTTCCGCTTTATAATCCCGCGCGCGCGGCGCGGGAGTGATAGGATTGGTGGCGGAGCGTTTAATAATATCCTGGGTTTCCATCGCCATTAATTCGCTCCTTACGCTTTCTCGATGTTGACCAGAAACGCCTTATATTCCGGCGTTTGCGAGTTGGAATCCCCCACGTTCGGCGTCAGGGTATTAGCGATGTAGCCTTTTTTAGCTACGCCTTCAAAACCCCAGTGCAGCGGGATACCGACGGTTTCCACCTGCTGGCCGTTAACGTTGAGCGTTTGCAGACGACGGGTCACCACCGCCACCGCGCGGATAAACCCGCGCTTGCTGCTGACCGTGACCCGATCGCCATTGGCGATCCCTTTCGCTTTCGCCAGGCCTTCGCTGATTTCGACAAACTGCTCCGGCTGCGCAATGGCGTTGAGCAGCGCATGCTTGGTCCAGGTGTGGAAATGCTCGGTCAGGCGATAGGTGGTGCCGACGTACGGGAATTTGTCCTTCTTGCCTAAACGCAGGGCATCCTCTGCATACAGCCGCACCACCGGGCTGGAGATCACGTTCGGGTGCAGCGGGTTGGTGCCAAGCGGCGTTTCCATCGGCTCGTAGTGTTCCGGGAACGGGCCTTCCGCCAGTTTATTCAGCGCAAAGAGTCTTCCCATCCCTTCCTGCTGCATAATAAACGGCCCGGTTTTGCTGCCCGGCGGGGCGTTATTAAAGTCCGGAATATCGTTTCCGACCCACTTGCTGCCGTTCCACTGGATCAGCATCCGCTTCGCATCCCACGGCTTACCGTTGATATCCGCCGAGGCGCGGTTATAGAGCACGCGTCGGTTGAGCGGCCATGCCCATGCCCAGCCCAGCGTGTTGCCAAGGCCCGAGGGATCGGCGTTATCGCGGTTGGCCATCTGGTTACCCTGCTCGGTCCAGCTACCGGTGTAGATCCAGCAAGACGAGGCGGTGGTACCGTCGTCACGCAGTAGCGCAAAGCTATTCAGCAACTGGCCTTTCTTCGCCACCAGCGCGCCGTTAGCGTCAAAGAGATCCGCCAGCGCATAGCCGTTGTTCTCTTTCGCCACTTCTTCCGATTCAGGATGATCCGGCTGTTTGTAGATCCAGCCCATCTTCAGCAGCGGCTCGGCGCCTTTACCGCCTTCTCTGCGATACATTTCACGTAGCCGATGATAAATCCCGGCGAGGATCTCCCCGTCGTTACGCGCTTCGCCCGGCGCGTCCTGACCTTTCCAGTGCCACTGCAGCCAGCGTCCGGAGTTGGCGATCGATCCATCTTCTTCGGCAAAGCAGGTGGACGGCAGGCGGAAGACTTCGGTCTGAATCGCGGCGGAGTCGACGTCGTTCGACTCGCCGTGGTTTTGCCAGAAGGTGGACGTTTCGGTGACCAGCGGGTCAATCACCACCATGTACTTCAGCTTGCTCAGGCTGCGGACCACTTTGTTTTTGTCCGGGAACGAGGCCACCGGGTTAAAGCCCTGGCAGATATAACCCGTCACTTTGCCGTTATCCATCATATTGAAATACTTGATAACGTCGTAAGCCTGGTCCCATTTCGGCAGCCAGTTAAAGCCCCAGTCGTTCTCTTTTTGCGCCGCATCGCCGTAGAACGATTTCATCAGGCTGACGAAAAACTTCGGATAGTTGCTCCAGTAGTTCACCTGGTCCGCCAGCAGAGCTTTTGGCGTATTCGCCGTCAGATAGCTTTGCAGATCCGCCTGCTGTTCCGACGGCAGCGTCAGGTAGCCCGGCAGGCTGGTTGAGAGCAGGCCTAAATCGGTTAGCCCCTGAATATTGGAGTGCCCGCGCAGCGCGTTCACCCCGCCGCCCGCCATGCCCATATTGCCGAGCAGCAGCTGAATCATCGCCATGGTGCGGATGTTCTGCGCCCCCACTGTGTGCTGCGTCCAGCCAAGGGCATACAGGAAGGTGGTGGTTCGGTCCGCAGCGCAGGTTGAGGCCAGCACTTCGCACACTTTCAGGAAATCGGCTTTCGGCGTACCGCAGATGTTCTCCACCACCTCCGGCGTATAGCGCGAAACGTGCTGCTTCAGCAGGTTCCATACGCAGCGCGGATGCTGCAGAGTTTCATCGCGCATCGCGTAGCCGTTCTCGTCGAACTGGTAATTCCACGATGATTTATCGTACTGCCGTTTTTCGGCATCGTAGCCGCTGAACAGGCCGTCTTCGAAGGCAAAATCGTCGCGTACCAGCAGGCTGGCGTTGGTGTAGTGCTTCACGTATTCCGCATTGATTTTGTTATTTTCGAGCAGGTACAGCAGCACGCCCGACAGGAAGGTAATGTCGGTACCGGAACGGATCGGCGCATAAATATCGGCCACCGACGCCGTCCGCGTAAAGCGTGGGTCAACGACGATAAGCAGAGCGTCGTTGTTGTTTTTTGCTTCCATCGCCCAGCGGAATCCCACCGGATGGGCTTCGGCGGCGTTACCGCCCATCACCACCACGACATTTGCGTTTTTGATATCCACCCAGTGGTTGGTCATCGCACCGCGACCAAATGTTGGAGCAAGACTTGCTACCG
>OEPS010000013.1_pt1 | contig 83425 bp, 74 predicted proteins | sample 1539411 | NCBI WGS metagenome assembly OEPS01 (sample SAMN02671747, study PRJEB22543) | soil metagenome | biome: bacteria | place: China:Hunan Province, Lengshuijiang City | collected 2012-10-15 | depth 0.08m m
AGAGCCTTATAGGCGCATCAGAAAAACCTCCGGCTATGCCGGAGGATATTTATTTTTCGTAATCAGGAAATCATTAAAGCGCTTTTTTATAGCGGGCGGTCAGTTCCGGTAGCGGATCGCACCCGCTGGTATCGGCTTTTTTGACCTCTTCCAGCGCGCTTGCCACCGTATGGCGGGCTAAGACATCTAACGAAGCCTGCTCCGCTTCATCGGCGACAGATTTGAAGTACCAGCAGGCGTTGGCGCTGACTACGCAACGGGCAGGGACATCAGGACGCGACGCCCACAGCTTTTTATCTTCTATTACGGAAGCGTAGATATCGCGCAGGGTAATCTGATCCGCAGGACGACCAAGATGAATGGAGCCGTTGCGGCCAAGCGTTGAGACGATAATACCGTCACGCGTGAGGGGAACCATTAATTTGCGGATAAAGCTCGGATTGGCTTCCAGACCGTAGGCCAGAATCGCACTCGTCGAACGTTCACCTAATTGCTCCGCCATCGCTACGCTGAGAACCATCTGCAAAGCTGTCGGGAAGCGGTAATCTAACATTTTATTATCCTGGGTTGCGGTGAATCTTGTTCTTTTTGGCACCGCAGAGGTGAGTAATCAATAAGCAACAATATAACAAATACGATGTTTTTTTTGAAGCAATCTACGAGTGACCAGGCACGTAAAAAAGAGTTTCCACTGCCTGCCGCTGGTGAATCGCCAGGTTCATTCAGACGCTTTAGGAGTTAATAGAGTATCCACCGGATAAAACCGCTCTTTATTGAGGTCGACGCAGGCTTGCAACATTATGCCTTCGATCGAGACAGGGCTGGATTCGTGGTGCAGAGGATATCATTGCTTTAACACGCTCACGGGCGTACCGGGAGAGGGATAAGACGGCGACGATCGTGGAGTAAACGTACCCATACACTCTACGCCTGCGTTGCTATGCAACTCCTTCAACCATCAGATCGTTTATTACGGCGAACCATGGCGTAAATTATCAATAATGTAAACGGATAATGTGCCTACCTTTATTACACAATAGCATTTAATTAACTATCCCGGAAAAAATAAGATAATTCCAAAGGTGTTGGTCAATATGGGACATATGGGATAATGTCGCTAAAATATCTCTGCACATTTATCTTTTTATTTACAGCTGGTTACATTTGGGTGGTAATGTTTTTGGTGATAAATCATGGTTAAAACAAAATCTTCTACTAATATGAAATTGTTGATTAAATTCAGACATTGTTAATTCGTATAAATTTATATGGTTGGCTTTCTATTGCTCGTCCGTAATTTAAGCTGATGAGTTATAGCTGCTTCGATAATTATCCCGTTCGATATTGCCATAGCTCTGGCAGGTCAATTTCTGCTCTGGACGTTTATGTCAAACCACGTCGGGCAAGAAAGTTATTTCAAAGGACAACGTAAATGACGAATATCTACGAATCTTCCAATCCGGGCAGTCAGGAAACCGCCAGGCAGTTAACTGCCGCCGCGGTAAATAGCCCGAGCGCAGTATCATGGGGAGCCATATTTGCCGGCGCAGCGGCGGCGGCTTCGCTGGCGCTGATGCTACTGATGCTTGGGGCAGGATTGGGCCTTACCTCTATTTCTCCCTGGGAAAATCATGGCCTGGCGGCAGGCACCGTGGGTATTGCTGCCATCGCATGGCTGGCGTTTACCCAAATAGTGGCTTCCGGCATGGGGGGATATCTGGCTGGGCGGCTCCGTACGAAATGGGTTGATACGCATAGCAACGAAATCTATTTCCGCGATACGGCGCATGGCTTTCTGACGTGGGCAGTGGCCCTGCTGGTGTCAGCCGTCTTGTTGACGACCACCATCAGTTCACTCATCGGCGGCAGCGCAAAAGTGATTGGTTCAGTTGCCGGGGGGGCGACGGCAACCGCGATGAATAACGCGGGGGACGAATCATCTCTACTGTCGAAGTCATCGATGGAGTATTTCACTCGCTCGTTATTCAGAGTCACCCCGGCAGAAAACAGCGGTGTAGCTGCAAATGCAACGGGTAATGATACCACGTCAGTGAATCAGCCCGTGCCGCCAAAGCCGCAATCCCCGGCCCAGTTAGCAGAGGTTACAGGCATTTTTGCTAACAGTATTTATTCTGGCGCGCTTCCCCCTGAAGATCTGACCTATGTGGCGCAGCTCGTTTCTCAGAATACCGGTATCAGTCAGACAGAGGCCGAGCAGCGCGTTCAGGCGGTTTATGATAAGGCGCAGGCCAATTTGAAAGAGGCTAAAAATAAAGCGCAGCAGGCCGCAGATATTGCCAGAAAAACCACTAGCTACATTACCCTGTGGTCATTTATTTCCCTGTTAATCGGCGCTTTTGTTGCAAGTCTTTGCGCAACTTACGGCGGCCGTCAGCGTGATTTATAACTTCTAATACTCATTATGCAGGAGGACCCTATGCGTTCAATATTACTTTTCTTTCTGGGCGTACCCATTCCGATTATTATTTTGATTGCGTTGTTTGTGCACTGAATATTCTCTCCTGTGACAGGAATAGCAGGCCAGAAAATATTTGCCTTGCGCACATTGCCGAACAAGCATAAATGCCCTTTGCGGGCATTTATGCTTTACAGGAGGCGGTTAGCGTTCACGCCTTGCCATTAACAGCGCAAGGTCAACGAGGCGATTCGAGAATCCCCACTCATTGTCGTACCACGCCAGAATTTTGACCATATTGCCGCCAATCACCAGCGTTGACAGACCGTCGATAATGGAAGAGCGCGGGTCGCCCTGATAGTCACTGGAAACGAGCGGTTCATCGCTATAGCCGAGGATCCCTTTCAGCGGTCCTGCAGCGGCGGCCTCGCGAAACGCATTATTGACCTCTTCGGTCGTCACATCACGTTCAAGCGTGACGGTCAGGTCGACAATGGACACCACCGGAACGGGGACGCGCAGCGAGTATCCCGTTAAGCGGCCATCCAGCTCAGGGATGACCTTGCCAAGCGCCTTCGCGGCACCGCTGGAATAAGGCACAATCGACAGCGCAGCGGCGCGGGCGCCGCGCAGATCTTTTTCCGGCTGGTCGTGCAGCGCCTGACTGTTGGTATAGGCGTGGGTAGTATTCATCAGACCATGCTTAATGCCGAAATGCTGGTGCAGAACCTGTGCGGCAGGTGCCAGACCGTTAGTAGTACAGCTACCGTTGCTGACGACAAAGTGTTTATCCGGCGAGTAGAGGCTATCGTTAACCCCCATCACGATGGTTAAGTCATCGTTTTTACCGGGAGCAGAGATAATCACTCGCTTTGCGCCACCGCTGTGGATATGCACCGCCGCTTTATCACGGTCAGTGAAGAAGCCGGTGGCTTCAATGACGATATCGACTTCACTTTGACGCCACGGGATGTTGGCCGGATCGCGTTCGCTGAACACGGTAATGGGTTTACCGTCAACGACCAGTTGCCCGTCACCGGCGGTGACGTCGGCGTCGAGAGTACCGAGCAGCGAGTCGTATTTCAGCAGATGCGCCAGCGTCTTACTGTCCGTCAGATCGTTAATTGCCACAATCTGAATATCCGGATTACCCAGTGCCACCCGCAGTACGTTGCGTCCGATACGGCCAAAACCGTTAATACCGACCTTTACCATGATCAACTCCTTATTTGTTGTCTCTGGAGCTAATCTAGGCCGCTCACCAGTTGGCGTAAATGACAAAAAAGGATCACTTTACGCCATTTTACGACAGTGAAAGCGCTGGCGGTATTCACCGGGTGTAAGGTGTAGCTGTTTTTCAAACAGCCGTCGCAGGTTAATGCTGTTGCCAAACCCCGTTTGTTCGGCAATGCGATCCAGCGTTTCGTTGGTCTGTTCCAGGCGCTGCCGTGCTGCGGCGAGACGGGCTTCGGCAACGTAGCGCGCTGGCGACGCGCCGGTTTCCCGGGTAAACACGCGGGTGAAATTGCGTGGACTCATGGCGACTTTTTCCGCCAGTTTTTCCACGCTGAGGTCGGCAGTGAGGTTCTCAAGCAACCAGGCCAGCAGATCGTTAATGGGGCCCAGGGTGCTGGTCTGCTGAAGGTTGTAGCGACTAAACTGCAGCTGCCCTCCGGGACGGCGCAGGTACATGACGAAGTCCTGAGCGATGTCGCGCGCCAGGCTGAAGCCGTAATCCTCTTCAACCAGCGCTAGCGTCAGGTCAAAGCCGGAGCTGACTCCGCCCGAGGTCCAGATGTGTTCGTCCTGAATATAGAGCGGACCGCCTTCGACGCGCACCTGAGGAAATTCCGCCTGCATGGTATCCAGTAGCTTCCAGTGGGTAGTGGCTCGTCTGCCGTCCAGCAGCCCGGTTTGCGCCAGCAGCATAGCGCCGCCGCAAATAGAGGCAATGCGGCGGGCGTGGGGAGCGGCAAGGCGCAGCCAGTCAACTACCGCAATCCCTTCCTGCGGATTTTGACCTCTGCCGGTAATAATGATGGTATCGAGAGGCTCGCGCGGGTCTATTTCATGCAGACGATGATCGGCCAGCAGATTTAAACCGGACTGACCATGGATCACCTGATGCGGCTGGGTTGTCGCTAGCTGGACCTGATAACAGATGTGCGTAGCGCCTTGCGGATGCAGGCGGTTGGCCTGCATCAGAATGTCGGCAATACCGGCGGATTCAAACAGCATACCGCCATCGGGGACAATAATGAGTATTTTCTTCATGTCCTGAAAAGTTATCTTTTTACAGAATAAGTCAACCGAGCAGACGTAGCAGGAAGGCAAACTACGAAGAGGGCGGCCTCTTATCTGAGCCGTTCGTTATCACGTAGTTAAAAGGGAGTCGCCGTTCTGGCTCCTCCCTGTTTTGCATAAAATCGGGAGTGATTAACTATCCTGAAGACGCGCCAGCATGCCAGCCCTACAAACGCCTATAATTGCGCAGATCAGGATACTGAGTACAGCCGTGAAGATAAATACTCCCGCTCCCGTCATGGCGAGTAGCAGACCGCCAATTAACGGCCCCACGGCGACGCCCAGCGTTGAAAGCGTTGAGGCGCCAAGGTAGGCACCCCGATGCTTTGCGGGGGCTAATTGATCGAGCAAAATATTCAGATTAGGCATCAGAATTGCCTCGCCCATACTGAATAAGCAGGTGACCGCCAGCCATATTACGATATCCGTCGAACGTATTGAAAATAAGATGAACTGGGAAAGTGCGAAAATTACGCCGCCCAGAATAATGCGTCCGGATATATTAGTTTTTGTCAGGAAACGTACAATAAACGTTTGAAAAAAAAGCACCGAGCACGCGTTGGTGACCAGAATCAGAGTAATAAGCTTAACCGCTGCATTATTATCAAGTAATAGCAGATACTGGGGCAGTACTGCCTCGTAATGAATATAAACAATACTGCACAATATGCTGCACAGCAGTGCCGCGATGTAGATCCTGTCCCTGGCGATAATAAACATCATTTGATGCAGTCTAATCGTCTTATCGCCGCTGGGGAGCTGTTCGCTTGTTATTCTGCCCGGCGGCAGGTAAAAGAGTACATAGATGAAAAAGGGCAAATAGGTTAAACCGGTTATCAAAAAAGTCCCTTTCTGCGATGTCAGACCAAATGCTAATCCTACCAGCGGGCCGAAAACCGCCGCGACGTTGATCAGGTAGTAGCGCATCTGAAGGGCAAGCGCACGGCGTCGACGGTCACCAAGCAAATCGCTCATCAACGCGCGCACGGGCGGATCAACCCATGCAAAACAGACGCCGATGATCATCAGGCCTGTTATGAACAATCCCATTCCGCTGGCCAGCGCCAGCGTCATATATCCCACAGCTGAAAATCCGCAGCCCAGCAGAAGAATAATCCTTCGCCCCAGCCTGTCCGAAATCTGCCCCCCATACATGCCGAGAACGACCGAAAGTAATGCGCTGCTGGACATTGCCACGCCAATATCGATAGGCGACATATGGTAATTTTGTGTCATGATCACCGCGATAAACGGCCATGCCATAAAATAGCTAAATCTTATGACAAAGGTAAAAAAGAGCAGCGCATGGACGGTAACGGGAAATGTTTTTAACGTTGGTAAAAGCCCCGGTTCTGCATAACTTTCAGCGACATGTTTTGATGTCATAAGTGACCCTGTATTTTTAATTAACTGGCGGTGAGCTCCGTGCCACCGCGGGCGAAAGATTGTGTAATCAGCTTGAAATCGTTTTTATAAAAGTAGGGGGGTAAAAATTATAAAATACGTATGGCAGGAGTGTCACAGCTCAGAGGGCCGATCTTTTCATTTCAACTCAATAAAAAATACCTGCATCACCACATTATTATAACTATGCTTATTTTTCCCTGAAACGAAAGCGCTGCTTTATTCTATTTTGATTAATTTAAAAAATACAGCATAGCTATCATCAAAAATGAAATCCTTCCGTAGCATAAGTATCACATCTGAACGGTGGGTTCTGCTGTGAGTGCCTGCTCATATCACTTATCTGGTTTTAAAGGCTGGCAGAAAATTCTCAGAGGTCATCCTCAGTGATTTTTATATACAGCGCGCCTAGCAGCGACAGGTCGAGTAACAGGGCAAACGCATAAGGAAAACCGGACAAACCGGCAAATTGCAGCGGAATGGCAAGACAAATTCCTGAGGACAGTAGAGCAACCGTAGTCATCACTCCGGCTCTGGATTTTGCAAAACGCGCGGAAACTGCGTTACCGTTACGTTTGCCGGCTATCGCCCTCGACACGATTCCTTGCCCCAGCCCGGAAACGATGACGCCCGGCATCAACGAGTGCCAGCTATACAGGCCACGAAAAGCGAGGATCAAACACAATAAACCCGCTGCGCTGATGAGGAATCCCAGCCGGATGCGGGTCAGATGGGCTGTGGGCAGTAACGCTTCCCAACGCGACCCGATGTAGCCGCCGGCAAAAGCGATAGCCAGAACGCCTGCCAGCGCGAAAGCGGCAGGAAGACTTTGCTGCAAAGAAAACTCCAGTAGAAGAACGATCTGCGCGAGCAGTCCACTGAACAAAAACAAGCCCACAGAAAACCGCATTTTTTCTGTCGGCAGTGCGGTTGCGCTTAAAGTAGCCATTGATCCACTATGCCTCGTTATACATTACCAGGATATATTAAATTCATCCTGAAAAGGGTATGACAGAAGCATATCCCTTCTATAATAAGCTTTTCAAAGACACATTTTTCACTCATGGATGAAAAAATCTCATCATGAAATCATCACGTTTACCTCCTCTTGGCGCGCTGCGCGCTTTCCATGCCGTTGCCGAATGCCTGAGCTTCAAAGGTGCCGCTACTCAGCTCAGCGTCAGCGCCACCGCCGTAAGTCATCAAATTCGTCTTCTTGAGTCGGTGCTGGAATGTCGCGTATTCGAACGCTCCGCGCAGAGCGTCAAGTTGACAGAGGCGGGGGAGTTACTTTATGCCGCTACACAAAGCGCTTTTTCCCTGCTGGAAGAGGCGGTAAATAGAATTGAACAGGCCAGACAATCACCAACCTTGATTGTCACCATGACCTCTAATTTTCTGACCAATTGGCTGGTACCTCGTCTGGCTGATTTTAATGAACAGTTTCCGCATATCGATGTGCATTTACACACCAGCGTGGAACGCGTTGATTTAAAAAAACGTACCGTTGACGTGGCTATCCGTTACCGGGAGACCGCGGAAAGCGATTTAGAAAGCACCTTGCTGTATGAGGACCGGTTTATTGTCGTTGCCAGCCCGACGTTGAACTTAAAAACAATCGAAGATCTGAATAACGTCATGCTATTGCATGTGCAAAATCGCCATATCCCCGCCGATTCACCCAGCTGGGATAACTGGAAGAAGCGTTATGGGCCGGAAACACTGAACACTGCCAGGGGGCTTCACTTCAGTGATGAAACGCACGCTTTACAGGCTGCCGTAGCAGGGCACGGTGCTGTTATCGCCAGCAGCCTGCTGGTGGGTGATTTTATTCAGAGAGGGGTATTGGTTGCGCCTTATGACTGCACGCTGCCGGGCGCAAATTATTATCTGGTTACGCTGGAAGAGGCGGCCAATCGTCCTGAAATCATTGCGCTGCGGGAATGGATTCAGAGTGCGCTAAAGGTAACACCATCATAAATACGCATTTAAAGCCAGGTAATCGCATCCTGGAAAGATAGCAGAGCAGGACATTGGTTTTCACCAGGCTTAAGTTCCAGTAAGCCGGACCCGAAGCGACCGTCTAAGGGAGCAGGCGGTCGCCCTGATATTTTGCCAATGAGATTACTCAACGCGCTTCCCGGCCTCGTCAATAATTCTTTCGCCATCTTCTTTAGTGAAAGAGCCTTTCTGACCATCAGGTAAAATATCCAGTACCGTTTCCGAGGGGCGACAAAGGCGCGTCCCTGACGGCGTAACGACGACAGGACGGTTAATCAGGATCGGATACTTGTGCATAAAGTCGACCAATTGCGCATCAGAAAAATTGTCTTTATCAAGACCCAGTTGCTCGTACGGTTCTACGTTCTTTCGTAGCAATGCACGTACCGTAATTCCCATATCTGAAATAAGCTTTCTAAGCTCCTCACGGCTCGGTGGCGTCTCGAGATAATAAATGATGGTCGGTTCGTTACCGCTGTTGCGAATCATTTCCAGCGCGTTACGGGAAGTGCCACAGGCCGGATTGTGATAGATGGTAATGTTGTTCATATTAGTTCTCATTACAAAATGACAGAGAGCCGCCACGCCAGCGCGGCCAGCGTAACAAACAGCACGGGCAGGGTCATGATAATGCCGGTGCGGAAGTAATATCCCCAGGTGATGGTCATATTTTTCTGCGCCAGCACATGTAGCCAAAGCAGGGTGGCCAGACTGCCTATCGGGGTGATTTTCGGGCCCAAATCGCAGCCAATTACATTGGCATAAATCATCGCCTCTTTTACGACACCGGTTGCCGCACTTCCGTCAATCGACAAGGCGCCAATCAGCACCGTCGGCATATTGTTCATTATCGACGACAGGAAAGCCGTCAGTAAGCCGGTGCCAAACGTAGCAGCCCATAATCCCTTATCAGCCAGCATATTCAGGACGCCAGACAGATACTCTGTGAGCCCCGCGTTGCGCAGGCCATACACGACCAGGTACATACCGAGTGAGAAAATCACAATCTGCCAGGGCGCACCGCGCAGCACTTTCCCGGTATTGATGACATGGCTTCTCTTCGCTACTACCAACAATACCGCTGCGCCAGCGGCTGCTATCGCGCTGACTGGGATCCCCATCGGCTCCAGGACAAAGAATCCGGCCAGAAGCAGCAGCAGAATAATCCACCCCGCTCTGAACGTCGCTGGATCCCTAATGGCAATCGCCGGCTTCTTCAGGAGTGAAACGTCATATGTTGCCGGGATATCCCTGCGGAAAAAAAGATGCAGTACGATAAGCGTGGCTGTGATGGCTGCCAAATCTACAGGGACCATAACGAAGGCGTATTGCGTAAAGCCCAGGGCGAAGAAATCGGCAGAGACGATATTCACCAGATTAGAGACAATCAGCGGCAGACTGGCGATATCGGCGATAAATCCAGCGGCCATCACAAAGGCCAGCGTCGTGCCTTTGCTGAACCCCAGCGCAAGCAGCATCGCTATCACAATCGGGGTCAGGATCAGGGCCGCACCATCGTTGGCAAAAAGCGCAGCAACCGCTGAACCCAGCAATATTATCCAGGTAAATAGCATCCTGCCGCTGCCGTTCCCCCAGCGGGAGACGTGCAACGCCGCCCACTCAAAGAACCCGGATTCATCGAGCAGCAGGCTAATGATGATTACTGCAATAAACGCCGCTGTCGCATTCCAGACGATATTCCAGACAACGGGGATATCATCAATATGGATGACTCCCACGACCAGAGCCAGCACGGCTCCGATACCTGCGCTCCAGCCGATACTAAGTCCTCCGGGCTGCCAGATAACCAGTATCAGCGTCAGTAAAAAGATCCCCCCGGCCAGCAGCATTTCAGACTCCTTTATATATGATTGAAGATATGTGTTCTTGTTATCAGCAGGAGGAGTTGGTCGATTTCATCAGCCATTCACGTACATCGTCCTGCATACAACGCCAGGAGGTTGCGATCGTCTCAGCCGCCCAGGCTGGCATAAAAGGTGACAGGCGGTAGTGGATCCATTTACCTTCGCGACGGTCCAGCACCAGCTCAGCATCACGTAAAATAGCCATGTGGCGTGAAATTTTAGGCTGTGACTCAGTGGTGGCTGAGCAGATATCGCAGACGCACAGCTCGCCGGATTCGCGGAGAAGCATGACGATAGCGAGGCGAGTTTCATCCGACAGGATTTTAAAAAGCTGAACGGGTTGTAGCATTTCTCACTCCTTTCCCCTTAAAATACATATACGATAAATCATATGTGTAATTTTTGAAATAACCAAATTACAGTGGAGGAACAACCGATGGAGAACTTTCCTGCTCTGAACGCTGATTGTTTTGATCGGCAAATTGCTGAACGCCTGCAGCTGCAGGAGCCGCCACGGATCCTGATACTGTATGGCTCGCTCAGAGAGCGTTCCTATAGCCGTTTCGCAGCGGAAGAGGCTGGTCGCCTGCTAAGCGCGATGGGGGCGGAGGTCAAAATGTTTAATCCATCTGGTTTGCCTCTGCCGGATGATGCGCCGGATACGCACCCTAAAGTCATCGAGCTACGTGAACTGGTGAGATGGTGTGACGGAATGGTCTGGAGTTCCCCGGAGCGGCATGGGGCAATGAGTGCGGTGATGAAAGCGCAGATTGACTGGATACCCTTAAGTGAAGGTGCAGTTCGCCCCTCCCAGGGAAAAACTCTTGCCGTGATGCAGGTCTGCGGTGGCTCACAGTCCTTCAATGCCGTGAACCAGATGCGTATTCTGGGACGATGGATGAGAATGTTCACCATCCCCAACCAGTCCTCGGTAGCAAAGGCCTGGCAGGAGTTCGATGAGAACGGGCGAATGAAGCCCTCCTCCTGGTACGATCGTATCGTCGATGTTGCAGAGGAACTGTTTAAGATTACGCTGCTGCTCAAAGGGCAAACTGACTATCTTGCGGATCGCTACAGCGAACGAAAGGAGAGTCATCAGGAGCTTTCACTGCGCGTTAATCAAGCAAAAATTTAACGTTCACCCCGCTCAATGTGCTGGCATAAAGCAGTCAGCCAAACTGTTCATGCACGGGTGACCGGAGATTATCCTTTGCAATCCGCCAATGGTGAGAGCAGAGGAGAGGCGGACATTTTCTTATACCGAACGTCCGCATGGCTCAAAGAGCCCTAATATCCTTTCCGCCAGCTTTGCCCGGGTGTAAACATCAAAAAACGGCGATAAAACCAGCCCGGTTTTATCGCCGTTGAGCGTCTAAATCGCTTTACTGTTTCTTCTCGCCGAGCGTCGGCGTCTCATCAAAAAAGTTCCACGGTTTTAACAGTGCGTGTGCCCACTCGGTCGGCATAATCGGCCACTCCTCGGCGCGCGCCACGTGGGTGGTGCCGGTGGTTATCCATACCACGTTATCATGGTTGTCCAGCGATTCGTCATCTTTCGCGTACTGGCCAAGACCAGTGTCATGAACGGAACGGTTAGGGTACTTGCCCTCCGGGAAGCGCTCGGTCGGATGGTAGCGGGTCACCCACAGCTGCTTATCCATAAAGCTCAGACGATGGTAAATCCACTCATCAGGCGCGAATTTTGCCCCGGTGGCGACCGGGTGCGTGCCGCCCGCGTAGGGGATAATCTGATACGACACCGGATTGCCCATGCGGTTTTCTTTGGTGGTATTGCTCAGCAGGCGAATGGTGCCCGGGTCAAATTTCTGCGCCGCTTTCTGCTCGCTATCAATGGTGTACTGATTGATCTGCATGGTACTGGTGCGCGGGCCTCCGGCGGTATTCGGCTTCACTTCCGGATCCATGGCCACCAGCGTATTGTTCTCTCCGTCAACGTCCAGGTCGAGGCGGAAGTTGTAGATATGCTGGTGGGTAGTACCGACAATATTTTGGTCGATCAGCGTACCGTAACGGGTGTCCTCTTTGGCGCTCGGGTCGTGCATGGTTTTCGCCTGCACGCCTTTTACCGCTTCGATGCCGGTGGCCCCGGCATCAATGCCGATAGTGCCGTTTTCGTGGAATATCCAGTCAAAGATGTAGTCGTAGTTGCCGACGGTACTGATCCAGCGCACGACCAGTTCGCGGCGCTCGGTGCTGACGTTCGGTTTACCCAATTCCTGATGCTTGTACTCCGGCCCGGCGTAACGTTCGAAAACGGCGATAGCGTGCGGGATGGTGGTTGGTGTGCCGGTATAGTCGGCGATGGTTTGGTCCAGCAGTACCGCGTTGGACGGCGCATCTTTACCGCGCACGATAGGCGAGGTCAGGGTACCCATGCCGTAGTCGCCGGAATCCAGATAAGCTTTGAAGTACCAGCCCACGTCCGGGTCACCATAGGGCACGATCATCCCGCCGAGCGACCCTTCATACATCACCTGGCGTTTTTTACCATTGTCGTTCCAGGTCACGGTAGACAAAATTGGTCCGACGCGGGAGTTCAATCGCAGGTGGAAATCCCAGTTTTGCCAGTGGATCGTATCGCCGGTAATGGTGTAGTTTTTGCCTTCCGGCTCAATGATATCCAGCGGTTTAACTTTTGGCGCAATCCGGTCGCGGCCGTCATAGGGGCGGGGCGCCATCGGCACCGGGATCGTTGGACCTTCTTCGATTTTGATAATCTTCTTCTGCTCAAGGTCGACTACCGCTACCAGATTTTCAATCGGGTGAGCCCAGTAGTTACCATCACCAACGTCGAGATAGCTGACGACTTTCAACAGCCGGGCATCCTGCCTGAGGCCATCTTTGCTGTCGAAATAGCCGACGGTCAGCGGCGTGGTGACCACTTTGCCAGGGTCAGTGATACCGCGTTTTTTCAACACTTCGCTAAATTCGTTGCTGGCGTTGATGATGTTCTGCACGCTGACGAAATCATCCAGCAGCACCATGCCGTGGGCGTCTTTTATCGGCGTCCACGAGAGGACCTTCTTGTTCTGAAGATCCACCACGGCCTCAATAACGTGCTTGCCGTCGAGCATAATCACGTCGGCTGCGCGCGGGGTATTGACCGGCGTGCCGTTGAGGGCAAAATCCCAGACCGCTTTTTTTTCTGGCTCGCGCAGGGAGATTTCGCTAAAACGGGTATTGGGTTTGAAGTCCGCAGCGGCTTTGACGATGGTAACCGCTTCGCTGATTTCTGCCGCTGACAGTGAATTCAGCGGGTGGGGGCTTTTTTCCACCTGAAAGGTCTGGTCGAGACCGGACTGAAACACGTCGTTGATAAAGGTATCAGAGACCCACGCTTTACCCTCTTTCATCACCACCGGCACCTGTAGTTCGAGGGTTTTACCATTGACGATAGCGGTTTTCGCCTCCGGTTTTACCTTCACGTATGCGCCATCTTTGATCAGGGTGAACATCTGCGCGTAGTCATCCCACTGCACCTCCGCGCCAAATTCCTCCAGGGTCTTATCCATTGGCACCATATGCGCTTCACCGCCGTGGGCAAACGCGGGGTTATTCCAGGCACAAATCAGGGCGACAGCCAACGCCAGAGCCGTCTTACGGGGAAAAAGAATCGCCATTATGACCTCATCTTATTGTTGTGTTGTGCGGTGCCGCTGCGAAAGTCGGCCTGTGTATCGTTAACCTAACAGCGCTCCGGGCCGAGGCGTTTGCCTGCTTTTGCCAGGTTGTTTGTCAGTTTTGCCAGTTACAAAAAATGCCTCCGCAGAGGCATAAAGATGAGGTAACCCGGCGTCGCTACGCTCGGCCAGGTTACAAAGAAGTGCGAATTTCCAATATTTACCCCGCAAAATCTCCCTGCTGGCGGGCGACCAGCGTCAGGATGGAGTAGAGCGCGACCGCCTGCTGGTGCTGGTTAAAAATCTCTACCGCCCACTCGACGACGCCGGTCGCTTTCTCGTCGGCGCTACGCTGGCGTTTAATCGTTTTGCGTTTACAGGTCAGGCGTACCTGGATGGTATCCCCCGGCTTCACTGGTTCGATAAAGCGCAAGTTTTCCATGCCATAGTTGGCGATAACCGGGCCGACTCCGGCGTCCACAAACAGCCCGGCAGCGGCGGAAATCAGGAAGTAGCCGTGCACCACGCGTTCGCCGAAAATTGACTCGGCGGCGGCAATCTTATCCATATGGGCATAAAAGTGATCGCCGCTCAGACAGGCGAAGTTGACGATATCCGCTTCGGTCAGCGTACGGCGAGGGGTCAGCAGGCTGTCGCCCGGCTGGATCTCTTCGAAATACTTACGGAAGGGGTGAATACGGTCTTCCACCACCTGCGCACCGCGTACCCACTGCTGGCCGATCGCGGCAAGCATCGTCGGGCTACCCTGAATTGCGGTGCGCTGCATATAGTGCTTCACCGCGCGCAGGCCGCCCAGCTCTTCGCCGCCGCCGGCGCGTCCCGGGCCGCCGTGTACCAGCTGCGGCAATGGGGAACCGTGGCCGGTTGATTCTGCGGCGGATTCCTCGTTAAGCACCTGAATACGCCCGTGCGCGCGGGCGGCGCCGAGAATAAACTCGCGCGCCAGTTCGCCGCTGGCGGTCACCAGAGTCCCCGCCAGACTACCTCCACCGGCCCGCGCCAGCGCCATGGCGTGTTCAGTATTCTGATAGGGCATCAGGGTCGCCACCGGACCGAAGGCTTCAACGGCGTGTACCGCCGGGGTTTCATCCGGCTGTGGGCAGAACAGTAGCGTCGGCGGGAAGAACGCGCCGACGGCGCTTAGATCGGCCTTACCGCCGAGCAGCACTTCACATCCGGCCGCGACCAGGATATTCACTTTTTCATGCACATCCTGACGCTGTTCCTGGTTAACCAGCGCGCCCATTTTTACGCCTTCCTGCGCCGGGTCGCCTGCCACGACTTTTTCCAATCTGGCGATCAGCGCTTCGCTTACCGCGCTGACCTGCGCCTGCGGCACGATAATACGGCGGATGGCGGTACATTTTTGCCCGGCTTTCGCCGTCATTTCACGTACCACTTCGCGAATGAACAGCGCGAACTCCGGCTGCTCAGGCGTAACGTCGTCACCGAGCACGCAGCAGTTCAGAGAATCAGCTTCCATGGTGAAAGGAATAGACTTTGCGACCAGATTTGGATGTACGCGCAGCTGCTGCCCGGTATGCGCTGAGCCGGTAAAGGTCACCACGTCCTGACTATCGAGATGGTCAAGCAGATCCCCCGCGCCGCCGCAAATCAGGCTGATTGCGCCCTCCGGCACCAGCCCGCTGTCGACAATCATTTTAACCATCGCCTGAGTTAGCTGCGCGGTGGCGGTGGCCGGTTTGACGATCGCCGGCATGCCGGCAAGCCAGGTTGGCGCCAGTTTTTCTAACATGCCCCAGCAGGGAAAGTTAAAAGCGTTGATGTGTACCGCCACGCCGGATTTCGACGTCAGAACGTGGCGGGCGGCGAAGCCTCCCTGTTTTGACAGCGGAATCAGTTCATCCTCCGGCCACAGAGTATCGTCCGGAAGCTCGCGGCTACCGAGCCCAGCGTAGGTGAACAGGGTGCCAATACCCCCTTCGATATCCACCCAGCTATCGCTGCGGGTGGCGCCGGTTTCGACGGAGATGGCGTACAGCGCCGCCTTCTGTTCCAGCAGATGTCTGGCGACCGCTTTGAGCATCGCGCTGCGCTCAATAAAGGTCATCGCCTGTAGCGCTTTGCCGCCGCGCTCAATGGCGAAGCGCCGCGCCTGCGCCATATCCAGACCTTCGCTGGTAACTTCCCAGAGCGCTTCGCCGCTGATGGCGTGGTGGATCGTGCGGGCGTGGCCCCGGCCGTTTTGCCACGTGCCGGACAAATAGCTGGCTAACTGCTGCATGGTTAATCTCCAGATATGTTACGTGAAATATCTATAAATAGTTCTTTCGTGAATCATAAAAATCAAGCTCATATTTAATAATTTATTAACAATGTGATCGGTGGTGTTCTGGGTTTTTTAGCTAATATACTGTATTTAATCTATTTTACAAAAGCTTTTGCGGCTGCTATCACAAAAAACACAAACAAAATTTGTGGTTTTATTTAACCTGAATGTAACTTTTATAAAACAAAGTGATTCGAAAAATATTTTTAATAGAGTTTATTGGAATCATAAAGGTGATGACGTGACAGAAGAACAACGTTTTGACCAGCGCATTGCGCAGGAGACGGCCATCGAACCGCAGGACTGGATGCCGGAAGCCTATCGCCAAACGCTGATCCGTCAGATTGGCCAGCACGCACACTCGGAAGTTGTCGGCATGCTGCCGGAAGGCAACTGGATCACCCGCGCGCCGACCCTGCGCCGCAAAGCGATTCTGCTGGCGAAAGTGCAGGATGAAGCCGGACACGGACTGTATCTCTACAGCGCGGCGGAAACCCTCGGCTGCGCCCGCGAAGACCTGTATCAGAAACTGCTCGACGGCAAGATGAAGTACTCCTCCATTTTTAACTACCCCACGCTCAGCTGGGCGGATATTGGCGTGATCGGCTGGCTGGTGGACGGCGCGGCCATCGTCAATCAGGTCGCGCTATGCCGGACCTCCTACGGCCCGTACGCCCGGGCGATGGTTAAGATCTGCAAAGAGGAGAGCTTTCATCAGCGTCAGGGGTTTGAAGCCTGTATGGCGCTGGCGCAGGGCTCCGAGGCGCAGCGGCAGATGCTGCAGGACGCCATCAACCGTTTCTGGTGGCCGGCGCTGATGATGTTCGGGCCAAACGACGATAACTCGCCAAACAGCGCCCGCAGCATGGCGTGGAAAATCAAACTCCACTCTAACGACGAGCTACGCCAGCGTTTCGTCGATAACACCATTCCGCAGGTAGAGATCCTCGGGATGACCGTACCGGACCCGGATTTGCAGCTGGATGAGGCGACTGGCCACTACCGCTTTGGCGCTATCGACTGGCAGGAATTTAACGAGGTTATCGCCGGACGAGGCATCTGTAACCACGAACGCCTTGGCGACAAGCGCAAGGCATGGGAAGAGGGCGAATGGGTGCGGGAAGCCGCGCTGGCACATGCGCAAAAACAACAGGCCCGCGACGCCGCGTAAGGAGAATAAAGATGAGCAAAACCTACTGGCCGTTATATGAAGTGTTCGTTCGCAGCAAACAGGGACTTTCGCACCGCCATGTCGGTAGCCTGCACGCCGCCGATGATCGGATGGCGCTGGAGAATGCCCGCGACGCCTATACCCGCCGCAGCGAAGGCTGTTCGATTTGGGTGGTGAAGGCCAGCGAGATTGTTGCCTCGCAGCCCGAAGAGCGCGGTGAGTTTTTTGACCCGGCGGAGAGCAAAGTCTATCGCCATCCGACCTTCTACACCGTGCCTGACGGCATGGAACATATGTGAGGCGGCAATGAACAACAACAACCCGGTTGCAGCTTATGCCCTGCGCCTTGGCGATAACGGCCTGGTGCTGGCTCAGCGATTAGGCGAATGGTGCGGTCACGCGCCGGAGCTGGAAATCGATCTGGCGCTGGCCAATATCGGTCTCGATCTGCTGGGACAGGCGCGCAACTTCCTCAGCTACGCCGCGGAACTTAACGGCAGCGGCGATGAAGATACCCTGGCCTTTGGCCGCGACGAGCGGCAGTTTAGCAACCTGCTGCTGGCGGAGCAGCCAAACGGCAATTTTGCCGACACTATCGCGCGCCATTTTTTTATCGATGTCTGGCATGTCGCGCTGTTCAGTCGCCTGGTCAACAGCCGCGATACGCAGCTTGCCGCCATCGCCGCCAAGTCGTTGAAAGAGGCGCGCTATCACCTGCGTTTCAGCCGCGGCTGGCTGGAACGTTTGGGCAACGGCACGGCGCTTTCGGCGCAGAGAATGCAAAACGCTGTGGAGAACCTGTGGCGCTTTACCGGCGAGCTGTTCCTCGCCGATGAGCTGGAGATTGAGCTGAGCGCGCAGGGTATCGCCGTCGATCCGCGCGATATTCAGGCTGAATGGCAGAACGCGGTACATACGGCGCTGCTTGATGCAGGTCTGCGGATCCCACGGGAAGCGGCCTTCCGCAGCGGCGGTAAACAGGGGCTGCACAGTGAGCATCTCGGGCCGTTGTTGGCGGAGATGCAGTATATACAGCGCTCGTACCCCGGTCAGCAGTGGTAGCAGGAGGTGGATATGCAACGTCTGGCTGATATCGCTCCCGCGGAGATCCACGCCGTGTGGAACTTATTAAGCGCTATTCCCGACCCGGAAGTGCCGGTACTGACGATTACCGATCTGGGCATGGTGCGCAGCGTGGAGCGCCGCGGCGATGGTTGGATCATCGGCTTTACGCCGACCTACTCCGGCTGTCCGGCTACCGAACATCTGCTGGGAGAGATCCGCGCGACGATGGCCGGGAATGGCTATACGCCGGTGCATATCGTACTGCAGCTTGATCCGCCGTGGACCACCGACTGGATGGGGCCGGAGGCGCGCGAACGTCTGCGCCAGTACGGTATCAGCCCGCCGCAGGGCCATGCCTGCCATGCGCAGCTGCCGGAGGGCGTGGTTTGCCCGCGCTGCGGAAGCCACCACACCTCGCTGATTAGCGAATTCGGTTCCACGGCCTGTAAAGCGCTGTATCGCTGCGACAGCTGCCGGGAACCCTTTGATTACTTTAAATGTATTTGAGGTTGCGATGACGACATTTCATTCGCTTACCGTGGCGAAAGTGGAGCCGGAAACCCGCGATGCGGTCACCATCACCTTTGCCATTCCCGACGCCTTGCGTAACGAATACGCCTTCCGTCCGGGCCAGCATTTGACGCTGAAAACCCAGCTTGGCGGGGAAGAATTGCGTCGCTGCTACTCCATTTGCCGCAGCCGTACGCCGGGCGAAATCAGCGTGGCGGTAAAAGCTATCGACGGCGGACGTTTCTCACGCTATGCCCAGAGCGACATTCAGCAAGGAATGGCGCTGGAGGTGATGGTGCCGCAGGGCCACTTTGGCTATCAGCCGCAGGCCGGTCGTTGCGCTGACTACCTGGCGATTGCCGCTGGTTCCGGCATCACGCCGATGATGGCAATCATCGACGCGACGCTTGCCACCGAAACCGACAGCCGCTTCACCCTGATTTACGGCAACCGCAGCAGCCACAGCATGATGTTCCGCCAGGCGCTGGCTGACCTGAAAGACCGCTATCCGCAGCGTCTGCAGGTGGTGCATCTGTTCAGCCAGGAGTCGATGGACAGCGAGCTACTGCAAGGACGTATCGATGGTGACAAGCTGCGCAAACTGGCTGACCATCTGCTGGATTTCAGCCGCTTTGAACATGCCTTTATCTGCGGCCCGGCGGTGATGATGGATGAAGCGGAAACCGCCCTGCGCGAGCTGGGCGTCCCGGAGAAAGCCATACATCTGGAACGTTTTAATACCCCGGGGAGCAGCGTCAAGCGCGCGGCTGGCGTACAGGCGGAGGGGCGCTCGGTGACGATTCGCCAGGACGGCCGCGACAGAACCATTGCGCTGAGCGCGGAGGATGACAGCATTCTTGACGCCGCGCTGCGCCAGGGCGCGGATCTGCCGTTTGCCTGCAAAGGCGGAGTCTGCGCCACCTGTAAATGCAAAGTACTGCGCGGCGAAGTGGCGATGGCCGCCAACTACAGCCTCGAAGCTGACGAAGTGGCGGCGGGCTACGTGCTGAGCTGTCAGTCTCTTCCCACCAGCGACGATGTGGTTGTCGACTTCGACGCGCGGGGGATGGCATGAGTGAACTGTTAATTGCTCGCCATGAGCGGGTACTGCAGCTGACGCTGCATCGCCCGCAGGCGCGCAATGCGCTCAATAACGCGCTGCTGACGCAAATTGCCGACGTACTCGACGCGGCGGCGCTGGATCCGGCGGTCAGCGTCTGCGTCATCAGCGGTAACGAACGCTTCTTTGCCGCGGGGGCTGACCTGAACGAAATGGCGGAAAAAGATCTGCCCGCCACTCTCGATGATATTCGCCCGCGGCTGTGGGCGCGTATCGACGCTTTCAGCAAACCACTGATCGCCTCGGTGAACGGCTACGCTCTCGGCGCCGGATGCGAGCTGGCGCTGCTCTGCGACCTGATAGTGGCCGGTGATAACGCCCGCTTTGGTCTGCCGGAAATCACCCTCGGCATTATGCCGGGCGCCGGCGGCACCCAGCGCCTGATTCGCAGCGTGGGTAAGGCGCTGGCCAGCCGGATGGTCCTGAGCGGCGAAAGCATTGATGCCCAACGGGCGCTGCGGGCCGGGCTGGTGAGCGAGGTTTATCCGCCTGCGCTCACCGATGAATACGCGCTCGGCCTGGCCGCCACCGTTGCCCGTCATTCGCCGCTGGCGCTGCGCGCGGCTAAACAGTCTTTACGCCTGTCGCAGGAGGTGAGCCTGCAGGCCGGGCTTCAGCAGGAGCGCCAGCTCTTTACCTTACTTAGCGCGACCGAAGACCGTCGCGAAGGCATCGACGCCTTTTTACATAAACGTACCCCGGAATTTAAAGGACGCTAATCGTGGAAGCTTTCATTCTCAGCGAAGTGGAACAGGGCGTGATGACGATTACCCTTAATCGCCCGGACCGTCTGAACAGTTTTAATGACCAGATGCATCAGCAGCTGGCGGAGTGCCTGAAACAGGCCGAACGTGATGACAGCGTCCGCTGTTTACTGGTGACCGGCGCGGGGCGCGGCTTTTGTGCCGGGCAGGATTTAAATGACCGCAACGTCGATCCCAGCGGTCCGGCGCCGGATCTTGGGCTATCGGTAGAGCGCTTCTATAACCCGCTGGTACGTCGCCTGGCGGCGCTGCCGAAACCGGTGATTTGCGCGGTGAACGGCGTCGCGGCGGGCGCGGGCGCTACGCTGGCGATGGGCTGCGATATTGTGCTGGCGGCGCGTTCGGCGAAGTTCGTTATGGCGTTCAGTAAGCTCGGTCTGGTGCCGGACTGCGGCGGCAGCTGGTTTCTGCCGCGGGTAGCGGGACGCGCCAGGGCAATGGGGCTGGCGCTGCTGGGCGATAGCCTGAGCGCAGAGCAGGCGGCGCAGTGGGGAATGATCTGGCAGGTCGTGGACGATGCCGAGCTGAAAGACACCAGCCTGACGCTGGCGCGCCACCTGGCCACCCAGCCGACCTATGGCCTGGGGCTGATTAAAAAAGCGCTGCAGCTTGCGGAAACCCAGACTCTCGATCGGCAGCTGGATCTGGAGCGCGACTATCAACGCCTTGCCGGACGTAGCGCAGATTACCGCGAAGGCGTCAGCGCTTTCCTGGCGAAACGTCCACCTCAATTCAGCGGGAAATAGCCGATGAGCAAAACCTTACCCACCGTAGCGGTAATAGGCAGCGGCACCATGGGCGCCGGGATTGCTGAAGTAGCCGCCGCTGCCGGGCATCCGGTACTGATTTACGACATTGCCCCCCAGGCGGTAGCGCGCGCCATCGACGGGATTCGTCAGCGGCTGGCTTCTCGGGTGAGCCGCGGCAAGCTGACGGCCGAACAGTCCGGGGCGCTGCTGGCGCGCCTGGCGCCGGCGGAGGCGCTGAGCGATTTAGCCGAAGCTCAGCTGGTTATTGAAGCGGCTTCCGAACGTATGGACGTTAAAAAAGCGTTGTTCAAACAGCTGGCGGAGATGTGTTCCCCGTCGGCGCTGCTGACCAGCAATACTTCATCGATCTCCATTACCGCCATCGCCGCCGAGGTAAAACATCCTGAACGAGTCGCCGGGTTGCACTTTTTTAACCCGGCTCCGGTGATGAAGCTGGTGGAAGTGGTCAGCGGCCTCGCCACCTCGGCGGAAGTGGTTGAACAGCTCTGCCTGTGGGTAAGCGCCTGGGGAAAGCAGCCGGTTCGCTGTCGCTCGACGCCCGGCTTTATCGTCAACCGCGTGGCGCGCCCTTATTACGCCGAAGCGTGGCGAGCGCTGGAGGATCAGGTTGCGGCGCCGGAGGTGATTGACGCCGCCCTGCGCGACGGCGGTGGTTTTCCAATGGGCCCGCTGGCGCTGACCGATCTGATTGGTCAGGACATCAACTTTGCGGTGACCTGTTCGGTATTTAACGCCTGCTGGCAGGATCGTCGCTACCTGCCGTCCCTGCTGCAGCAGGAGCTGGCGTTGGCCGGTCGGCTGGGGAAAAAAAGCGGGCAGGGGGTCTATCGCTGGCCCGTCGAATCGCCGCCGCAGTTAACGTTAGCCAGCGTGGCGCCGGAGCGGGCGGCGAAAATCACTAAACGTGACGTTGTCACCGAGCTGGATGAAGTCCTGCTGCTGGAAACCACCGGTGAAACCGCGCTGGCCCTGAGCTTGCAGCACCGCCGTCCGGTCGTGGTGTATGACCACAGCGCGGGGGATACGGTGGTTATTGCTGGCGCCGTGACCACCCCGCAGTCGGCCATCGACAAAGCCGTTTACCACTTTCAGCAGCAGGGCAAAAAAGTGCTGCAGATCGCTGACTATCCCGGCCTGCTGGTGTGGCGCACAGTGGCGATGCTGGTGAACGAAGCGCTGGACGCGCTGCAAAAAGGCGTCGCCAGCGCGGAGGATATCGATACCGCGATGCGTCTGGGGGTTAACTATCCGCGTGGGCCGCTGGCGTGGGGAGAATCACTTGGCTGGGGGCGCGTTCTGCGCCTGCTGGAAAATCTGCAACAACATTACGGCGAAGAGCGCTATCGCCCCTGTTCACTGCTGCGCCAGAAGGCGTTGATGGAGAAGTACCATGAGCAATGTGGCCTGGCGTAACGCCCGCGCAATGTATGAGCGTGATACCTGCGCGAAAGCGCTGGGGATTGAGATTATCGAGATGGACGAAGGCTATGCGCAGATGGGCATGACGGTGTCACCAAACATGCTTAATGGTCACCAGACCTGCCACGGCGGGCAGCTCTTTTCGCTGGCCGACACCGCATTCGCCTATGCCTGTAACAGCCAGGGGCTGGCGGCGGTGGCCTCGGCGGCGAGTATCGACTTTCTGCGCCCGTCGTTTCTTGGCGATCGGCTGACCGCCACGGCCCGGGTCAAACAGCAGGGCAAGCTGACCGGCGTCTATGACATCGAAATTGTTAACCAACAGCAAAAAATTGTGGCTCTGTTCCGCGGCAAATCGCACCGCGTCGGCGGCACCATTACAGGAGAACTCTGATGCGCGACGCCTTTATTTGTGACGGGATCCGTACGCCGATTGGCCGCTACGGCGGAGCGCTGGCCAGCGTACGCGCTGACGATCTGGCCGCCATTCCGCTGCGCGAGCTGCTGAGCCGTAACCCTGAATTCGACCCGGCATCGATTGATGATGTGCTTCTGGGCTGCGCTAACCAGGCGGGGGAAGACAACCGTAACGTCGCCCATATGGCGACGCTGCTGGCAGGCTATCCGCATAGCGTACCCGGTACTACTATCAACCGCCTGTGCGGCTCGGGACTGGACGCTATCGGCTTCGCCGCCCGCGCCATCAAGGCCGGAGAGGCGGATTTGATGATTGCCGGTGGCGTCGAATCTATGTCCCGTGCGCCGTTTGTGATGGGGAAAGCCAGCGCGCCCTGGCAGCGCCAGGCCGAGCTGTTCGATACCACCATCGGCTGGCGTTTTGTGAACCCGCTCATGCAGCAGCAATTTGGCACTGACAGCATGCCGGAAACGGCGGAGAATGTAGCTGAATTGTTAAATATAAGTCGCGCCGATCAGGATGCTTTTGCTTATCGCAGCCAGCAGCGCACGGCTAAGGCCCAGCGCGACGGTATTCTGGCGCAGGAGATTGTGCCGGTACAGATTACTGGCAAAAAAGGGGCGGTCAGTATCGTTTCTGACGACGAACATCCCCGCCCGGAGACCACGCTTGCACAGCTGGCGCAGCTTAAAGCGCCGTTCCGTAAAGGCGGCGTGGTGACTGCGGGAAACGCCTCTGGCGTTAATGACGGCGCTGCGGCGCTGATTATCGCCAGTTCGCAGCAGGCCATTGCCCAGGGACTGACGCCGCGGGCGCGTATTGTGGCAATGGCGACGGCGGGCGTGGAACCTAAGTTGATGGGGCTTGGACCGGTACCGGCGGTGCGTAAAGTGCTGGAGCGCGCCGGATTAAGCATTAACGATATGGATCTTATTGAGCTGAATGAGGCTTTCGCCGCCCAGGCGCTGGGCGTGATCAGGCAGCTGGGGCTGGCGGACGACGCCCCGCATATCAACCCCAACGGCGGCGCCATCGCTTTAGGCCACCCGCTGGGCATGAGCGGCGCGCGGCTGGCTCTGAGCGCCAGCCTGGAGCTGCAGCGTCGCAACGGGCGCTATGCGCTGTGTACGATGTGTATTGGCGTGGGTCAGGGCATTGCCATGATCCTTGAGCGAGTGTGAGCAAATCTACCTGCGAGTACCCTACAAAATGACAACGATAACTCAATTAGACCCGATTGAAAGCGCATCGCGCGACGAGCTGCAGGCTCTGCAGACCCAGCGTTTGAAGTGGACCCTGAAGCATGCGTACGAGAACGTGCCGATGTATCGGCGCAAATTCGACGCGGCCGGCGTTCACCCTGACGATTTTCACGAACTGAGCGATCTGAGCAAGTTTCCCTGCACCACTAAGCAGGATCTGCGCGATAACTATCCATTTGATACATTCGCGGTGCCGATGGAGCAGGTGGTGCGCATCCACGCGTCGTCGGGCACTACCGGCAAGCCGACGGTGGTGGGCTATACGCAAAACGATATTGATAACTGGGCCAATATTGTCGCCCGCTCCCTGCGTGCGGCGGGCGGTACGGCGAAAGACAAAATTCATGTCGCCTACGGATATGGCCTGTTTACCGGCGGTCTCGGCGCGCACTACGGCGCGGAGCGTTTAGGGGCGACGGTCATTCCGATGTCCGGCGGACAGACGGAAAAACAGGCTCAGCTGATCCGCGATTTTAAGCCGGATATGATTATGGTGACGCCTTCCTACTGCCTGAACCTGATTGAGGAGCTGGAGCGTCAGATGGGCGGCGACGCCAGCGGCTGTTCCCTGCGGGTGGGGGTATTCGGCGCAGAACCGTGGACCCACGCGATGCGCACGGAGATCGAACGTCGCCTGGGCATTTCGGCGCTGGATATTTACGGTTTATCAGAGGTGATGGGGCCGGGGGTGGCGATGGAGTGCCTGGAAACCGCCGACGGTCCGACTATCTGGGAAGACCACTTTTATCCTGAAGTGGTGAACCCGGACAATGGCACGCCGCTGGCGGACGGCGAACACGGCGAGCTGCTGTTTACCACCCTGACCAAGGAAGCGCTGCCGGTGATCCGCTACCGCACTCGCGACCTGACCCGCCTGCTGCCGGGCACCGCCCGCACGATGCGCCGGATGGATCGCATCAGCGGACGCAGTGACGATATGCTGATTATCCGCGGCGTCAACGTCTTCCCGTCGCAGCTGGAGGAGGAGATCCTCAAGTTCGAGCATCTGGCGCCTCACTACCAGCTGGAAGTGAACCGCCGGGGCCATCTTGATTCGCTTTCGGTGCGTGTGGAGCTCAAAGAGAGCGGCCTGGCGCTAAATCACGATCAGCGTTGTGAGATTTGCCATCAGCTGCGCCACCGGATCAAGTCAATGGTCGGGATCTCGACCGATATCAGCATCGTCAACTGCGGCAGTATTCCGCGTTCCGAGGGCAAGGCCTGCCGCGTGTTTGACCTGCGTAAAATTGCCGCCAACGGATAACGTTTTCCCCCGGAGGCGGCACATTGCGCCTGTCCGGGCTACACGACGACATAACTCCCCGGGTAAGGCGTTTACGCCGCGACCCGAGGAGTGTGCCGGGATTGATCTATTAGCTCGGCCTCTTCCCGGCTCGCGCTGCGCTTAGCCGGGCTACATGTTCATCGCCTTCTGCGGGCCGGTAGCCCGGGTAAGGCGTTTACGCCGCGACCCGGGGAGTGTACCGGGATTGATGTATCAGCCAGGCCTCTTCCCGGCTCGCGCTGCGCTTAGCCGGGCTACATGTTCACCGCCGTCTGCGGGCCGGTAGCCCGGCTAAGGCGTTTACGCCGCGACCCGAGGAGTGTGCCGGGATTGATGTATCAGCTCGGCCTCTTCCCGGCTCGCGCTGCGCTTAGCCGGGCTACATGTTCACCGCCGTCTGCGGGCCGGTAGCCCGGCTAAGGCGGTTACGCCGCGACCCGGGGAGTGTGCCGGGATTGATGTATCAGCTCGGCCTCTTCCCGGCACGCGCTGCGCTTAGCCGGGCTACATGTTCACCGCCGTCTGCGGGACGGTAGCCCGGCTAAGGCGGTTACGCCGCAAGCCGGGGAATCAGGACATTGGGTTGGCTAACCCGCATGGGCGCGCGGCACCGCCTGCGGAATTTCCTGTGCTATGATTCAAAAAGGATAAAAATCACAACAGAATGAATCAGATGAGTAAACTCGATACCTTTATTCAACAGGCCGTAGAAGCGATGCCTGTTAGCGGCACTTCGTTAATTGCTTCTTTATACGGTGACTCCTTGCTGCAGCGCGGCGGAGAAGTGTGGCTCGGCAGCGTGGCGGCGCTGCTGGAAGGACTCGGATTCGGCGAAAGATTCGTCCGTACCGCGCTGTTCCGCCTGAATAAAGAAGAGTGGCTCGATGTCGTGCGCATTGGTCGTCGCAGCTTCTACCGCCTCAGCGACAAAGGCCTGCGCCTGACCCGCCGGGCGGAGCACAAAATCTACCGCGCCAGCTCGCCGGAGTGGGATGGCACCTGGCTGCTGCTGCTGTCGGAGGGGCTGGAGAAAGGCACCCTGACAGAAGTCAAAAAGCAGCTGCTGTGGCAGGGGTTTGGCGCGCTGGCGCCGAGCCTGCTGGCTTCGCCGTCGCAAAAGCTGGCGGACGTGCAGTCTCTGCTGCACGAAGCGGGCGTGGCGGAGAACGTCATCTGTTTCGAAGCCCACTCTCCGCTGGCGCTCTCCCGGGCAGCGCTGCGCGCCCGGGTGGAAGAGTGCTGGCATCTTACCGAGCAGAACGCGATGTATGAAACATTTATTACCCTGTTTCGTCCGCTGCTGCCTTTGCTTCGCGACTGCGAGCCAGCGGAACTGACGCCTGAACGCAGTTTTCAAATCCAGCTGCTGCTGATTCACCTCTATCGGCGGGTCGTGCTCAAAGATCCGTTACTGCCCGAAGAGCTGCTGCCCGCGCACTGGGCCGGGCACACCGCCCGCCAGCTGTGCATCAATATTTATCAACGGGTCGCGCCCGGCGCGCTGGCTTTTGTCGGCGAGAAGGGCGAAAGCTCGGTGGGAGAACTTCCCGCGCCGGGGCCGCTCTATTTCCAGCGCTTTGGCGGGCTGCCGAGCGTATAAGGAGGCACCATGCCCATTTATCAGATTGACGGTATGACGCCGGTGGTACCGGACGAGAGCTACGTTCATCCCACCGCCGTGCTGATTGGCGACGTGATCCTCGGCAAAAGGGTCTATGTTGGCCCTAATGCCAGCCTGCGCGGCGACTTTGGCCGCATCGTGGTGAAGGATGGGGCTAACATCCAGGATAACTGCGTAATGCACGGTTTTCCCGGCCAGGATACGGTGGTTGAAGAGGAGGGGCACATTGGCCACGGTGCGATTCTTCACGGCTGTATTATTGGCCGTAACGCGCTGGTGGGCATGAGCGCGGTGATTATTGACGGGGCCACCATCGGTGAGAACAGCATCGTTGGCGCATCGGCATTTGTAAAAGCCAACGCCGAAATGCCCGCCAACCATCTGATTGTCGGCAGCCCGGCGAAAGCTATTCGCAGCTTAAGCGAGCAGGAGATGGCCTGGAAGCAGCAGGGCACACGCGAGTACCAGATGCTGGTGGAGCGCTGCAAGCAGACGCTGCATCAGGTGGAACCGCTAAAAGAAGCCGAGCCGGACAGAAAGCGTCTCGTCTTTGACGAGAATTTACGGCCAAAGTCATCGTCCTGAGGGGAAAACATGGCAGAAAAATTATCCGCTCAATGCCACTGCGGCGCGGTGGCGTTTACCGTTGAACTCAGCGATGGCTTCAACACCGCTCGACGCTGCAACTGTTCATTTTGCCGGATGCGGGGAGCGGTTACGGTCTCCGCGCCGCTTTCAGGAATCGATATCTTACGCGGACGGGAAAAGCTCACGGAGTATCGCTTTAATACCGGTCAAGCCGTGCACTTCTTCTGTTCAGTATGTGGGATCTACACTTTTCATCAACGGCGTTCAAACCCGCAGCAGTATGGCGTAAATGTGGCGTGCATTGACGGCGTGTCGCCGTTCGATTTTTCCTGCGTAGAGGTTAACGACGGCGTGAATCATCCAACGGATGGAGGCGGCGGCGTAGTGGGGTATTTGCGCTACGAGAAAAAGTGAGGTGTTCCTCCCGCCGCGAAGCGGGAGGAAGCAAATCTTATGCGGCAACAACGCTGTCGATAGCGGCTTTCGCATCGGTCTGCGCTTTCGCTGCGACTTCCGGGCCGTAGGCGATGCCTTCAGCGAACACGAAGTTCACGTCGGTGATACCGATGAAGCCAAGGAAAGTGGAGAGGTACGGCGTTACCAGATCGGTCGGAGTATCTTTATGGATACCGCCGCGGCTGGTGACAACCACTGCGCGTTTGCCTTTCACCAGACCTTCCGGCCCTTGCTCGGTGTAGCGGAAGGTCACGCCAGCGCGCGCCACCAGGTCAAAGTAGTTTTTCAGCTGGGTCGGGATGTTGAAGTTGTACATCGGCGCCGCGATAACAATCACATCGTTTGCCTGCAGTTCTGCGATCAGCTCGTCGGAAAGCGCCAGCGCTTCTTGTTGACGCGGAGTCAGCGGCGCATCGCTCGGACGCAGAGCGCCAACCAGCTCACCGTCCAGAACCGGAATTGGGTTTGCAGCCAGGTCACGCACGGTGATCGCATCCGCAGGGTGCTTTTCACGCCATTGTTCAACAAAATAGTCGGACAGCTGTCCAGATTGCGAGTACCCTGCCAGAATACTGGATTTCAGAACTAATACCTTGCTCATGGGTGTTTCCTTTTTTAATGTGATTGACGGGCCGTTGCCCTGGTGCTTGTTGACACTGTATTCACAATCATGCCACAGAGAAAGCGCAATAAATCGAACTCTGTATTCAGTTTTTTTGAACAAGGCATGAATTGTGCGGATGTGGTACTCTAGCGCAATACTTTACAAGAGATTTTTCCCGGCAGTGCACTGCCCGATAACGCTATGACAGAACAACAAAAATTTACCTTCGCCCGGCTCTATGAACGGCTGGATGGCCTGATGTTGCGCGATAAGTCGCGCTTCGCCCGTCGCCTGCACGGGGTTAAGAAGGTTAAAAATCCTGATGCTCAACAGGCTATTCTCCAGGAGATGGCGCAAGAAATTGAACAGGCGGCAGGGAGAGTCCTGCTGCGTGAAGCCGCCCGGCCAGAAATCACTTATCCGGATAACCTGCCGGTTAGCCAGAAGAAACAAGCGATCCTCGAAGCCGTACGCGACCACCAGGTGGTGATTGTGGCGGGGGAGACCGGTTCGGGTAAAACTACCCAGCTGCCGAAAATCTGCATGGAGCTGGGTCGTGGAGTTAAAGGCTTAATCGGCCATACGCAGCCGCGTCGTCTGGCCGCGCGTACCGTCGCCAACCGTATTGCCGAGGAGCTGCAAACGGAACCAGGCGGCTGCATCGGTTACAAAGTTCGCTTCAGCGATCACGTCAGCGACAATACGATGGTCAAGCTGATGACCGACGGTATTCTGCTGGCGGAGATCCAGCAGGACCGGCTGCTGATGCAGTACGACACCATCATCATCGATGAAGCGCACGAACGTAGCCTGAACATCGATTTTCTGCTCGGCTACCTACGCGAGCTGCTGCCGCGCCGTCCGGATCTGAAAGTCATTATTACCTCGGCGACCATCGACCCGGAACGCTTCTCGCGCCACTTTAACCACGCGCCGATTATCGAAGTGTCCGGACGAACTTACCCGGTGGAGGTGCGCTACCGGCCCATCGTTGAAGACGCCGATGACACCGAACGCGATCAGCTGCAGGCGATTTTCGACGCCGTTGACGAGCTGGGACGTGAAAGCTCCGGCGATATCCTCATCTTTATGAGCGGTGAACGCGAAATTCGCGATACCGCTGATGCGCTCAATAAGCTGAATTTACGCCATACCGAAGTGCTGCCGCTGTATGCGCGATTGTCCAACAGCGAGCAGAACCGCGTGTTCCAGGCCCACAGCGGGCGGCGGATTGTGCTGGCGACCAACGTCGCGGAAACCTCGCTGACCGTGCCGGGCATCAAGTACGTTATCGACCCGGGTACCGCGCGTATCAGCCGCTACAGCTTCCGTACTAAAGTACAGCGCCTGCCCATTGAGCCGGTTTCACAGGCTTCGGCCAATCAGCGTAAAGGCCGCTGCGGTCGCGTCTCTGAAGGGATCTGTATCCGGCTCTATTCGGAAGACGATTTCCTGTCGCGTCCGGAGTTTACCGACCCGGAAATTCTGCGCACCAACCTGGCGTCGGTTATTCTGCAGATGACCGCGCTCGGGCTCGGCGATATTGCCGCGTTCCCGTTTGTTGAAGCGCCGGATAAGCGCAATATTCAGGACGGCGTACGCCTGCTGGAAGAGCTGGGGGCGATTACCACCGACGAGCAGCAGACTGCCTATAAGCTGACGCCAATGGGCCGCCAGCTCAGCCAGCTGCCGGTCGACCCGCGTCTGGCGCGGATGGTGCTGGAGGCGCAGAAGCACGGCTGCGTGCGTGAGGCGATGATTATCACCTCGGCGCTGTCAATTCAGGACCCGCGCGAGCGGCCAATGGATAAACAGCAGGCTTCCGATGAGAAGCATCGCCGCTTCCACGATAAAGAGTCCGACTTTCAGGCGTTCGTTAACCTGTGGAACTATCTTGGCGAGCAGCAAAAAGCGCTCTCCTCAAACCAGTTCCGCCGCCAGTGCCGCGTTGATTTCCTCAACTACCTGCGGGTGCGCGAGTGGCAGGATATCTACACACAGCTGCGCCAGGTGGTTAAAGAGCTCGGCCTGCCGGTGAATAGCGAACCGGCGGAGTATCGCGAAATTCACACCGCGCTGTTGACCGGCCTGCTGTCGCATATCGGTATGAAAGATGCCGATAAACAGGAGTATACCGGCGCGCGTAATGCTCGCTTCTCCATTTTCCCTGGCTCCGGGCTGTTTAAAAAGCCGCCTAAATGGTCGATGGTCGCCGAGCTGGTGGAAACCAGCCGCCTGTGGGGGCGTATCGCCGCGCGTATTGAGCCGGAGTGGGTTGAGCCAGTCGCCCAGCATTTGATTAAACGCTCATACAGCGAACCGCACTGGGAACGGGCGCAGGGCGCGGTAATGGCGACGGAGAAGGTGACCGTTTATGGGCTACCGATAGTCGCCGCGCGTAAGGTTAACTACAGCCAGATCGACCCGGCGCTGTGCCGCGAGCTGTTTATCCGCCACGCACTGGTGGAGGGCGACTGGCAGACCCGCCACGCCTTCTTCCGCGATAACCTGAAGCTGCGCAACGAGATTGAAGAGCTGGAGCATAAGTCGCGCCGCCGCGACATTCTCGTCGACGACGAAACGCTGTTTGAGTTCTACGACCAGCGCATCAGCCATGACGTTATCTCCGCACGCCATTTCGACAAATGGTGGAAACAGGCCAGCCGCGAGACGCCGGATCTGCTCAATTTTGAAAAGAGCATGCTGATCAAAGAAGGCGCGGAGCAGGTCAGTAAGCTGGACTATCCGAACTTCTGGCATCAGGGCAACCTGAAGCTGCGTCTGAGCTATCAGTTTGAACCGGGCGCCGACGCTGACGGCGTAACGGTACATATTCCGCTGCCGCTGCTTAACCAGGTGGAAGAGGCCGGATTTGAGTGGCAGATCCCCGGCCTGCGCCGGGAGCTGATTATCGCCTTAATAAAATCGCTACCGAAGCCGGTGCGGCGTAATTTTGTCCCTGCGCCAAACTACGCGGAAGCGTTTCTCGGCCGCGCGACGCCGCTTGAGCTGCCGCTGCTGGATTCCCTGGAGCGCGAGCTGCGGCGGATGACCGGCGTGACTATCGACCGCGATGCCTGGCAGTGGGATCAGGTGCCCGATCACCTGAAAATCACTTTCCGGGTGGTGGACGATAAAAACAAGAAGCTGCAGGAAGGACGCTCGCTGCAGGAGCTGAAGGATGGACTGAAAGGGAAAGTGCAGGAGACGCTGTCTGCGGTCGCCGATGACGGTATTGAGCAGAGCGGGCTGCATATCTGGAGTTTCGGCCGGCTGCCGGAGAGCTACGAGCAGAAGCGCGGTAACTATAAAGTCAAGGCCTGGCCGGCGCTGGTGGATGAACGCGACAGCGTGGCGATAAAGCTGTTTGATAACCCGCTGGAGCAACAGCAGGAGATGTGGCGCGGTCTGCGCCGCCTGCTGCTGCTGAATATCCCGTCGCCGATAAAGTATCTGCACGAGAAGCTGCCGAATAAAGCCAAGCTAGGACTCTATTTTAATCCCTATGGCAAGGTGCTGGATTTGATCGATGATTGTATCTCCTGCGGCGTTGATAAGCTGATCGATGAAGCGGGCGGCCCGGTGTGGAGCGAAGAGAGTTTTGCCGCGCTGCATGAAAAAGTGCGCGCCGAACTGAACGAGACGGTAGTCGGGATAGCCAAACAGGTTGAGCAGATCCTGACGGCGGTCTTTAACATCAATAAACGCCTGAAAGGCCGCGTCGATATGACCATGGCGCTGGGGCTGTCGGATATTAAGGCGCAAATGGGCGGGCTGGTGTATCGCGGTTTCGTCACCGGCAACGGCTTCCGCCGCCTGGGTGATACGCTGCGCTATCTGCAGGCGATTGAAAAACGTCTGGAAAAAATGGTTATCGACCCGCACCGCGACCGCGCGCAGATGCTTAAAGTGGATAGCGTTCAGCAGACGTGGCAGCAGTGGCTGAATAAGCTGCCACCGGCACGCCGTCAGGATGATGACGTACAGGATATTCGCTGGATGATAGAGGAGCTGCGCGTCAGCCTGTTTGCCCAACAGCTTGGTACGCCGTATCCGATATCCGACAAGCGGGTGCTGCAGGCGATGGAACAGATCGCGGCCTAAGCCGCCGCTTTCCCCGCTGGCGCGGGCTGTCGGGGAAAGCGAGTCACCTCAGGCGTTCACCCAGGCGAGGGTGAACCCATCCCAGCCTTTGTTGCCCACCGTTTGCAGCGCCGTGACCGTCAGGCGCGGATCGCTGCCCATCATCCTGATAAACTCTCTTACGCCCTGAACGCGCTCGTCGGTACTCTCCGGGTTAGCCACTTCGCCATCGCGTACCACGTTATCGCCCACAATCAACGTCCCCGGATGGGAATAGCGCAACGCCCAGCGCAGATAGTTTGGGTTATTCGGCTTATCCGCATCGATAAAAATCAGGTCAAACGGCGGGCGGTCGCCCAGCGTTTCGAGGCTGGCCAGCGCCGGGCCTTCCATTACCTCAACTTTGTTATCAACGCCCGCCAGACGGAGATTTTCCCGCGCTACGGCGGCATGATGCGCGTCCGCCTCCAGGGTTAGCAGCTCGCCGTCGACGGGCAATTCGCGGGCCATCCAGATAGTGCTGTAGCCGCCGAGCGTGCCGATCTCTAACACGCGTTTTGCTCGCGTCATTCGTACCAGCAGGGCCAGAAACTGACCCTGAGTGGCGGCAACGTCAATAGCCGGAAGCCCGGCGCGCTTGTTATTAGCGAGAACCCGGTTGAGTAGCGAATCGTTGGGGATTAACGCTTCTTCGAGATAATTATCAACTGCCGACCACCGTTGCTGCATGTCAGACTTCCCGTGCTACATCCCTGATGAATCAGACCAGCCGCCTCCCAGCGACCGGTACAAATCAATTTGCGCCAGCAGCAGATTATTTTTCACCTGTACCACGCTGAGCTGGGTAGAGAACAGCGTGCGCTGGGCGTCCAGCACGTCTAAATAGGACGAATAGCCGTTGCGATAGCGATTCTGGGCGATACGCAGCGTCTCCTGGGCGACGTGCTCCTGCTCCTGCAGCTCCGCCAGCTGCTCGCCGTAACGGCCAATGGCATCGAGGCTGTCGTTCACCTCTTTGAACGCGCCGCGTACCGTTTTTTCATAGCTAAACAGCGCCTGATTGCGCTGGGCCATCGACACGTCGACCTGGGCATTCAGCGCCTGACGGTTGAGCAGCGGCGCCAGAATGCTGCCGCCGATGCTCCATAAGCGTAGCGGATTATCCAGCAGGTCGGGCAGGGTACGATCCTGCAGGCTGCCGGTAGCGGTCAGGTTAATCGAGGGCAGCAGCTGCGCCTGCGATGAAGCCAGCGTGGCGTCGGCGGCCACCAGCTGACGCTGGACCTGAACGATATCCGGACGGCGGTTAAGTAGCGTTGACGGCAGCTGCGAGGGGATCTTTAATGGCGTTAGCTGAGCGAACGCGTTGCGCTTAACGGCTCCCGGATTGGCTCCGAGCAGCAGGCTGAGCGCGTTTTCCTGCTGGGCTATCTGGTGGCGTAGCGGCGGGATTTGCGCGCGCGTTGAGCGCAGTTCGGAATCCGCCTGCATTAGCTCCAGGCGCGAGGTATAGCCCGTCTCAAACTGGCGTTTTGCCAGATTAAAGGCGTCTTCTCGCGATTTTAGCGTTTGTTGCGTCACCTGCAGCTGTTCGTCCAGCGCCAGCAGAGTGACGTAGCCGACCGCCACCGACGAGGCGACGGTCAGATTCGCCGCCGCGGCTGCGGCCTTTTGCGCCTCCAGGCTGGCCTCTGCCGCGCTGGCAGCGCTGCGGTTTGCGCCCCAGATATCAACATCGTAGCTGGCGGTCAGAGCGCCTTTATAGACCGTACTGTGAACCGGCAGGCCGGTGGCGGCCGACTGTGAACGCGCGCGGGTGCCGGTCAGTCCGGCGTCGAGTGACGGAAACAGGCTACTGTCGGCAGCATAGACCCGCGCCTGATACTCGTTTACCCGCTCGCGAGCGATCAGCACGTCGCTGTTATAGCGCAGCGCCTGGTCGACATAGTGATTCAGGGTACTGTCGTGAAAGTTGCGCCACCAGACCCCCTCAACCGGGCTGGTGGGGCCGATATCCGCGCGCCAGGCGGCGGGGATTTGTAGCGTGGGTGTCGCCTGCTGGATATCGGCAGACTGGCAGCCAGCGAGAGCAAGAATAACGGCGAGAGCGAGGGGGCGAATCATTGTTTGTCTCCCGCGCGAGTATCAATGGTGACCTGCACCGACATTCCCGGACGTAGCCGCTGGCTGTTGTTTTGTCCCTCGTCAACGGCGATGCGTACCGGAATACGCTGAGCGATTTTGACGAAGTTGCCGGTGGCGTTATCCGGCGAAATAGCGCTGAACTCAACCCCGGTCGCCGGGGAGATGCTCTGCACCGTACCGGTGAATTTCTCGCCGTCCAGCGCATCCACGGTAAAGGTCACGGATTGTCCGACGCGCACTCGCGCCAGCTGGGTCTCTTTCAGATTCGCGATGAGCCAGTGCTGCGGCGGCACCAGCGAGGTTAAATGCGTTCCGGCGGTAACGTAGGCGCCCAGTCGGACGGAGATTTGCCCAAGCTGGCCGTCCGTCGGCGCGATAATACGGGTGTTTTGCAGATCGATTTGCGCCAGCTCCAGCGCCGCTTTAGCGCTGGCCACGTCGGCGATCAGCGAGTCGCGGTTAACGATGGTGGTTTGCAGATCCTGGCGCGACATCTCCAGCGTTGCCCTGGCCTGTTCGATATCCGCAATCCCCTGCGCCGCGCTGGCGCGGGCGGAATCGCGCTCGCGGATGGATAGTGAGCCGTCGGCGGTCAGCTCCTGAACGCGTTTTAAATCCGCCTGAGTTTTAAGATTCTGCGCGCGGGCGTTTTGCAGCAGCGCTTCGTTACGTGCGATCGCTGCCTCGGCGCTTTTTCGCTGCTGCAGATTGTTCTTCAGCGCCGCCTCTTTCATCGCCAGGGTGGCTTCCGCCTGGTGTACGCGCTGTTTATAGATACGGTCGTCAATCTGGAACAGCTCGTCGCCGGCTTTTACCTGATTAAAATCCTGGACTTTAACCTCGGTGATATAGCCATTGACCTGCGGGCTGATAAACGTGGTTTGCCCGCGAACGTAAGCGTTATCGGTAAACTGGCTTTCGCGGGTAAACGGCGGCAGCTGCCAGGCGTAAAGAATAACCAGTACGCCGACGATACCAATGGCGGCGGCGGTAAAAATAGAGACTATACGAATATTATTTCGGGTATTGGCCTGCTGTTTGGCCGCGTCCTGCTGACTCATAATAACTCCAGAGTGAAAATTTTATTTGCTTCCCGTCGCGCGTTTCAGCGCGATGCGGGCGGTAATACGCAATCTTATTAAGCGCCAGAAAACCCACACCAGCGTGGCGGCTGAAATCGCCGCCGTCAGCAGATAAGTATCATTGTATGCGAGAATATTGGCCTGCAGCGTAGCGGCGTTTTGCAACAGCGTTGTGGCCTGAACGTTGAGCAGCGTGCCATCGCCAATCTGGCTTTGATACATCTGGCTATACTGCTGTAAACGTTCAGTAATCAGCGGGTTGAGCGTGGTTATCTGGTCGGCGAGCTGACTGGAGTGAAACTTCTCCCGCCAGGTCTGGAAAGTCCCGAGAATGGCCGAACCCAGCAGGCCGCCGATATTCTGACTCATGCCGAACAGCACCGAGAAGCTCACGAGGTTGCGCTGATCGGCAATCACGCCGCCAATCCCCGCCAGCATCGCCGGGGCGAGGAAAAAAGCGCTGCCGAAACCGAGCAGAAACTGGCTCAACATCAGCTGATCCGGCCGGGTGAGGCTCGTCGACTGGCTGTCGAGCAGCGAGGCGACCATTATTAGCGCCAGCGCCGTGGCGGTAGGCCAGTAGAGGCGCTGTGGGTTTAGCGTCAGGCAGCTGGCGATAATACCGCAGACTATTCCGGCGAAAATGGCCCACGCCAGGTTGGTCATCTGTTCATTTTGCAGGCCGACGTACTGCAGCCAGCCGATAACGCCGGTATTCTGCTCCGCCAGTACGATGCGGATCAGTAGCATAATCAGCCCCAGGCGCAGAATACTACCGCTGGAGAGCCATTTAATATTGAGCAGCGGGTTGCTGCGGTTATGTTCAAAGGCGATCGCAGAGACAATAAGCACTACCGCCCCCGCCAGCGCCCAGCCAATCCACGGGGCTTCGAACCACCAGTCTAGGCGGCCCAACGACAGCACCGCGGTGACCAGCGCCATCCCCGGCGCCAGCAGGAAAAAGGTGATGAAGTCTTTCTTCTCAAAAACTTTTTTGCGATCGCCTGGCGGTAACTTCAGGGAGATCACGCAGGCCAGGGATACCAGCGCCAGCCCCAGTTCAAAGAAATACAGCCCGCGCCACTCGTCAATTTGCAGCAGTTCGGTTGAGAACAGGCGTGCCAGCGGGATCGCCAGCGATGAACCGGTGACGCCGATGGTCAGCGCTTTGAGTCGATGGCGGGCAGGCCAGGCCTGAACCTGATAATAGATCCCCAACGAACTTAGTGCTGCGGCCACCATGCCGTGGGCGGCGCGCACCATCAGCGCGGAACTGAGGTCGTTGACGAACAGATGGAAGAAGGTCACCAGCACGTAGAGCACAAGAAAACCTTCGGTAAACGCCCGCAGACCATACTGCTGGCGGAACTTCACCAGCAGCAGGTTGATGGAGACGTTGGTCATCACGTATACCGCCGGTAGCCAGGCTATTTCCGTGGACCATGCGGCAAAGGTTCCCTGCAACAGCTGCAGGTTGGCGGTGACCACCGCGTTGCCCAGCGCGCCGGTCAGACAGACCAGCAGCCCGACGATACCGTAGGCAATCCGCTTGGGCGTGCTGTGGATAGGCGTTGAAGGCGAGCCAAGAATCGCCGGTTTTTCGTGCGGCGCCCAGTCGCGAGGGACATAGGGATTGGATTTATGGCGAGGCATTATTTTTTCTCAACCTCGCGCAGCAGCTTCTCAAGCACTCGCTGAGTCTGCTGTTGCTCCTCGGGCGTGATAGCGGTGAGGATCTCCTCGCGCAGATCGTCGGCTACCGTTTTCACCTGTCGATAAACCTCAAGCCCTTTAGCGGTGGCTATCAATAGCCGTTTACGTTTATCGCGTTCGGTTTTGACGCGCTCGACCAGACCGAGCTCCACCAGCCGGTTGAGCAGGGGAACGAGGGTTGCGCTTTCGACGCCCAGCTCCTGGGCCAGTTCGCTTTGCGACAGCGGCTGGTCGTTACGCGCAATGGCGGAAACGGCGACCCAGCTGGCCTGGCTCATGCCGAGGTCCTTGAGCCGACGGTTAACCGCCAGCCGCCAGTGATGGGCGGTTAAATACAAAAGATGGGAGAAGTTAAGCTGTCGGTTATCCATAGGTCAGTCTGCAATATCGTTAGAGCTCTAATGATTTTATGTCTGGCAAAAACGATAATTCAAGTCTGAAGGATAAAAACAGGTTAACGGTATGTGCGGTTATTGTGGGGCAAACTCTGGGAAAGGGCGAAAAAAAGCCCGGGGTTAACCGGGCTCAGAACGTGACATCAGGATATATTATCCAGGATAGATGCCGCGATCTTTACGCGCCATCAGGATACGCTCACAGGCCACGATATAGGCGGCGGTACGTAAAGAGCACTCTTTTTCAACCGCTTTATCGTAAACGTGGACAATCGCATCGGTCATGATGCGGTCCATTTTGGCGTTGATCTCTTCTTCGCTCCAGAAGAAGCTGGCCATATCCTGCACCCATTCGAAGTAGCTCACGGTGACGCCGCCGGCGTTGCAAATAACGTCCGGTACTACCACGATGCCGCGTTCGGCCAGCACGTCATCCGCTTCCGGATAGGTCGGACCGTTAGCGCCTTCGAGCACCAGTTTGCAGCTGAGCGTTTCAGCACGTTCACGGGTAATCTGGCCTTCCAGCGCCGCCGGGATGAGAATATCCATCGGCGTGGTCCAGAACGCTTCTTTGGCAATTTCGCTCGCGCCGGGGAAACCGGCAATCTGCTTGTTCTCCGCCTGCCAGGCGGTCAGCGCGGCCATATCAATACCGCCTTCGTTATAAAGCGTGGCGGTGTGGTCCTGAATCACCACGATGCGCGCGCCGACGCCAGCGAACAGGCGCGCCGCTTCGCTGCCGACGTTACCAAAACCCTGCAGCGCGACTTTCGCGCCTTCAATTTCGATACCGCTGCGGCGAGCCACTTCGCGTCCGGTGACGAATACGCCGCGGCCGGTGGCTTTTTCACGGCCCAGAGAGCCGCCAAGATGGATCGGCTTACCGGTTACCACTCCGGTGATGGTGGTGCCCTGGTTCATGGAGTAGGTGTCCATCATCCAGGCCATGACTTTACCGTTGGTGCCGACGTCCGGCGCCGGAATATCTTTTTGCGGCCCGATAATAATGCCGATTTCGCTGGTATAGCGACGGGTCAGACGCTCCAGTTCACCTTCTGATAGTGAGAACGGGTCGACGCGGATACCGCCTTTGGCGCCGCCGTAGGGAATATTTACCGCCGCGCACTTGATGGTCATCCACGCGGAGAGCGCCATCACTTCATTCAGGTCAACATCCGGGTGGTAACGCACGCCACCTTTACCCGGCCCGCGCGAAAGGTTGTGCTGGACGCGGTAGCCTTCGAAGTGGCGAATAGTACCGTCGTCCATTTGCACCGGAATATCAACAATCAACGCCCGTTTCGGATGGCGCAGCGTTTCAATCCAGTAGGCGAGATCGCCGAGATAGGGCGCGACACGATCGATTTGGCGCAGGTAGGTGGTCCATGGAGATGTACTACTTTCAGAAGCGTAAGATAACTTTTCCATAAGAGTCCTGTTTTGCAGTGATAATTATTTTGTTAACCGTGGAAAGGTACAGCCGTAAACTCTGTAACGAGAATGTTATCACCAATTTAATGGGACGGTATTTGGTAAAAACACAGAATATGCTGCCGTTACTGGTAGGGGCTGGTTTTTTATGAATAAAAAAACACAAAAGAAGGCCCGCTGCGGATGAATATGCATCTTTGTGCATTAAAGCCGTAGTTGTGACCATTTTCCCCTATTTATTAGAATCTTGACTCTCTTCAAAAAGTGAATAAAACGCTGCGTTTGTGTGTTGACTTTGTTGCAGTATGGTGGGCATCTTGCGGTTATTGCCGACAGCGGGAGTTCGCTGCCGGCAGGGTTTTGCTTTAGAGGGTTTCACCGCGGGCGGCGATGGGGCCTGGAGCCTGTTTCAGGCGGCTTGCGCAGAAAATAGCGATAAGCGAAATCACCACCGTTCCCGCCAGATACCATGCCACTGGCACCCAGTCGCCGTCATATTTCGCCAGCAGACCGGTCGCGATCAGCGGAGCGGTTCCTCCGGCAAGGGCCGCGCCAAGCTGGTAGCCAAGAGTGATGCCGGTATAGCGAACGTTAGCGCTGAAGATCTCGGAGCATAACGTCCCGAGAACTGCGGTTACCGGCGCCCACAGAATACCGAATGCAATAACCGTGGCGAGCGCAATGCCCCACGTAGTTTGCGTGTCCAGCAGCAGAAACCACGGCACGATAAACAGCCCCAGCAGCACTACGCTCAGGGTATACATTTTTTGCCGACCGATTTTGTCAGACAGTAGCCCCATCAGCGGGATCATCACCGTAGCGACCAGCGCCCCGAGGGTGACGGCTTCCAGCGCCTGAGATTTTTGATAGCTCAGCGTGGTGGTGGCATAGCTGACCACAAAAGTGGAGAAAATATAGAACGGCGCGGTTTCCACAACTTTCAGCCCGGCCGCAATCAGCACTTCACGCCAGTGAAATTTCACCGTGTCGCGCAGCGGCGCTTTCGCAACCTGACCCGACTGTTTCACCTGCTTAAACTCCGGGGTTTCATCAATATCTTTACGGATCCATAGTCCGATAAGTACCAGCACTGAGCTCAACAGGAAGGGGATACGCCAGCCCCACGAGAGAAACTGCTCTTCGCTGAATAGCGTCATCAGGGAGACGATGAACGTCGCCATCAGCATACCGATGGTGACGCCCGCCTGCGGAATACTGCCGAAGAAGCCTTTGCGCTTTTCCGGCGCGTATTCATAGGCCAGCAATAGCGCGCCTCCCCATTCGCCGCCGATGCCCATCCCCTGAACGATACGCAGGGTAATCAGCAGCGCGGGCGCCCATAATCCGATCATTTCATAGGTGGGAAGCAGCCCGATGGCAACCGTCGCGCCGCCCATCAGGGAAAGCGTTAGCACCAGCGTTTTCTTGCGCCCGATCCGATCGCCGATGTGGGCGAAAACGACGCCGCCGATCGGCCGGATGAAAAAGGTCAATGAGAACGAGAGCCAGGAGAGTATTAAGCCGATGACCGGGTCGACCATTGGAAAGAAGATCTTGTTGAACACCAGCGCCGCAGCGGTGCCGTAGAGAAAATAATCAAACCATTCAATGGCGCTGCCGGTCAGGCTGGCAATGAGCACCTTTTTGTTTTTTTTCAGGATGGATGTGGTGCTGTTGTCATGTCTTGTCATTATTCAACGTACTCCCGCCAGAGTCATAACAATCAGGTGTTACCTGAGCTTTCTCGGGTGCAACCTGGAGAGTGATGAGGTTATTTAATTGTTAAGGAAACTAGAGTTGTGAGTTGCATTTAGCAAGCCTGTGATGGCGCAAAAGGGGCGAATTCAATGCTTTTTTATGGTGGATAGCGCGGAGATTTCGCGTATTTTTTAAACTAATCCACCAATAAATTTGTATTTAATGGTGAGTTGTTCAGGTGCAACCGTTCTTTTTTTGGACGTTTCTTGTTATTTCAATCTTGTTACAAATTAGCGTTTATTAACGGATGCAGGCGGTGTCGGTTTATGATGAGGCTGACTATCCCACAACGGATGAGATTGGCTGAAAAGGAGAGAACATGTCAGAACATTTTCCATCGCTGCCGGAGGCGACACTCGCCGCGGCGAACCTGTTGGGTGCCTGGCTGGCACAGGACGATTTGCCTCTGGCTCTACAACCAGACGTGGTGGTTCTGGCGGGCAATGCGGTGATCCCGACGATTGATTTCGCCTGCCAGCTGGCGGCGCGTCACGCCGTTCCGCTTCTGATCAGCGGCGGTATTGGCCACTCCACTTCGTTTTTATACCGCTCGGTGCTGAACGATCCGCGCTATCGCGCGATACCGGTAAACAGCCGCGCTGAGTCGCATATCCTGGCCGATATAGCCCATCAGTTCTGGCAGATTCCTCGTGAAAGGATTGTGGTGGAAGACCGTTCCACGAACTGCGGAGAGAACGCGCGCTTCACCCGACAAATGCTGGAAGAGAAGGGCATTGCGCACCGTTCGGGCGTGGTGATTCAGGATCCGACCATGCAGCGCAGAACGATGGCGACCTTTGCCCGCGTCTGGCAAGACGCCGGGTGCGCGCCGAAATGGTTCAGTACGCCGGGCTGCTCGCCGGAGCTGCGCAATGCGGAGCGCGGTCTGGCGTTTAGCGGTGAAACGACCGGCTTGTGGCCGGTGGACCGCTATCTGGCTCTGATCCTCGGCGAGCTGCCGCGGCTGCAGGATAACCCAGAGGGCTATGGCCCGTTGGGCAAGGGATTTATCGCCCATGTGGATATTCCGCCGCAGATTGTGGAGGCATGGGAGACGCTGCGTAATGACCGTCTGCTGTCCGATGCGCTGAACGCCCGGACGCTGGGTTAGGGTCTGTTTCAGCAAATTTGCCCGTTTGCGGCAGAAATATCGCAAACGGGCACGCCGTGTTATCAAAATGTGATTTTTAATCCGTCACTCTGGGCCATTTTTATGAAATGCCTCACAAAAACGAGCCTTCATGGTGTTGGTATCGCTTCCTGGAGATAGTTTTTAACATCTTATTCACCTGCTAAAAACAATAATCCTGAGGAGCAAACCATGACAGCACCCGTTCAGCACCCTATGTATATCGATGGACAGTTTGAACCAGGCCGCGGTGATGCGTGGATTGACGTGATCAATCCGGCGACGGAAGCGCTGCTTTCGCGGATTCCTGATGGCAGCGCCGAGGATGCGCGGCGCGCTATTCTGGCCGCTGAGCGCGCTCAGCCTGGCTGGGAAGCGCTCCCGGCGATTGAACGGGCGGGGTGGTTGCGTAAAATAGCTGCCGGCATACGCGAGCGCGCTGGAGAAATCGCCGCGCTGATCGTCGCCGAGGGCGGGAAAATCCAGCAGCTGGCGGCGGTGGAAGTCTCATTTACTGCCGATTACCTGGATTACATGGCTGAGTGGGCGCGTCGTTATGAAGGTGAGATTGTGCAGAGCGACCGCCCGGGAGAAAATATTCTGGTATTTAAGCGCGCTCTGGGCGTGACAACCGGCATCCTGCCGTGGAATTTTCCTTTCTTCCTGATTGCCCGCAAGCTGGCGCCAGCGCTGATCACCGGCAACACCATTGTGATTAAACCCAGTGAATTTACGCCGAATAACGCCATCGCTTTTGCGCAAATTGTGCATGATATCGGTCTGCCGAAAGGGGTCTTTAACCTGGTGCTGGGCCGCGGTGAAACCGTGGGCCAGGAGCTGGCGGGTAACCCGAAAGTGGCGATGGTCAGCATGACCGGAAGCGTCGCTGCGGGCGAAAAAATCATGGCGGCGGCGGCAAAAAACATCACCAAAGTGTGCCTGGAGCTGGGCGGTAAAGCGCCGGCTATCGTGATGGACGATGCGGATCTTGAGCTGGCGGTCAAAGCGGTGGTGGATTCCCGTGTGATCAATAGCGGGCAGGTATGCAACTGCGTCGAACGCGTATATGTGCAAAAGGGGATTTACGATCGCTTCGTTAATCGTCTGGGCGAAGCAATGAAAGCGGTGCAGTTTGGCGATCCGGCATCACGCGACGATCTCGCCATGGGACCATTGATAAACGCCGCCGCGCTGGAGCGGGTTGAGCAGAAGGTTGCTAAAGCGGTGGCGCAGGGCGCCCGCGTCGCGCTGGGCGGTAAAGCGGTGGCCGGGAAAGGCTATTTTTATCCGCCGACCCTGCTGCTGGATGTGCGCCAGGAGATGGATATCGTACATGAAGAGACATTTGGACCCGTGCTGCCGGTAGTGGCGTTTGCGACGCTCGAAGAGGCGCTGGCGATGGCCAACGACAGCGATTACGGACTAACATCATCAATCTATACCCGTGACCTGAACGTCGCCATGAAGGCGATTAAGGGACTGAAGTTTGGCGAGACTTACATCAATCGCGAAAACTTCGAAGCGATGCAGGGTTTCCACGCCGGATGGCGTAAATCGGGTATCGGCGGCGCCGACGGGCGTCACGGCCTGAATGAGTATTTGCAAACCCAGGTGGTCTATCTGCAGGCCTGAGTCAGCAGAGGCGAGGCACACTTCTCGCAGGTGAATAAGTCGTCGTTCATTTCGGGCGGATAGCCGCAGCTACCCGCCCGCGCTTTATTTTGCGAACTTTTCCAGCACGCGGATAAGCTGGGTGACGAAGCCATATTCGTTATCGTACCAGGCGACGGTTTTTACCAGCTGCAGGTCGCCGACCTCGGCAATCTCCAGCTGCGTGGCGTCGTAAATTGAACCGAAATGGCTGCCTATAACGTCCGATGAGACAATCTCCTCTTCGGTATAGCCAAAGGATTCATTATTTGTCGCGGCGTTTTTCATCGCCTGATTGACCTCTTCGGCGGTCACTTTTTTCTCCAGCACCGATACCAGTTCAGTCACCGAACCGGTCTTCGTCGGCACCCGCTGAGCGTGGCCTTTTAGCTTGCCGCTTAGCTCAGGAATAACCAGACCGATAGCTTTCGCCGCCCCGGTGGTATGCGGAATGATATTTTCCGCCGCCGCGCGGGAGGCGCGTAAATCTTTGCCGCGCGGGCCGTCAACCAGCGACTGGGTGCCGGTGTAAGCGTGAATGGTGGTCATGGTGCCGACCTTAATACCAAAGGCGTCGTTAAGAACTTTCGCCATTGGCGCCAGGCAGTTAGTGGTGCAGGAGGCCACGGAAATAATAGTATCGCTGGCTTCCAGCGTATCGTCGTTAACGTTAAAAACGATAGTTTTCATCTCGCCGGCGGGCGCGGAAATAAGTACTTTTTGGGCGCCTGCGCTCAGGTGAGCCCGGGCTTTTTCCGCGGAGGTATAAAAGCCCGTACACTCGACGATAAGTTCGGCACCTGCCGCTTTCCACGGAATATGCTGAGCCTCTTTTTCAGCGTAAACGGTGATTTTTTTGCCATCAACGATAAGCGCGTCTTCGGTAAAATCCACGCTCCATGGGAAAGGTCCATAGTTTGAGTCATGCTTTAACAGATAGGCCAGCACTTTAGGCGAGGTCAGATCGTTAATGGCAACGACCTCTAATGAGCTATTGACCTCCAGTAACCGGCGCAGTACCAAACGTCCTATACGACCGAATCCATTAATCCCGAGTTTACTCATGAAGAATCTCCAGGTGGTTTGCATAGTCAGGTGAAAACTTCTCCAGGCTTAGTTCAGGCGTCGGAATAGGGCAACCAACGATCCAGGCATCCCGACGAAATACGCGAAAACAATGAACAGAAAAGGTAATAAACTCGGCAGGTTAAGGACGGGGGACGAAGAGGTAATAATTTTTTGTTTCAGCGTTATACATCATCGGTATATTGGCGAGGGTTTTCAGGGTGGGCCGGGAAGAGGCCCACCGCGATGGCCATTATTCGGCGGTCGCGCCTGTTTCAGCAAAAGCGGCTAACGCTGCGCCATCAAGACGATAGCGTACCCATTCACTTTGCGGCAGCGCGCCGATGCTCAGATAAAAATCGATTGCCGGCTGGTTCCAGTCGAGTACGCTCCATTCCAGGCGGCCGCATTCTCTTTTTACCGCCAGCTGGGCGATGGTTCTGAGTAGCGCTTTTCCGGCACCGTTACCGCGAAACTCCGGGGTGACGTACAGGTCTTCCATATAGATGCCATTGCGCCCAAGCCAGGTGGAATAGCTGGTGAAGAACACCGCGTAGCCGGCGACCTTATTATCAATTTCGCAAATTAACGCTTCCGTTTTGCTATCGCTGGCGAACAGCGTTGATTTGATCTCATCTGCCGTGGTGACGACCTGCTCCGGCGCTTTTTCATAGACCGCCAGCTCGTAAATCATGTCATAAATTGCTTTTGCGTCCGCCGGCAGTGCCGGACGAATGGTCATATTCATTGGATTACCTGTTGTGCCATCGTGAGTTTGATAGTGCCAAGCATAAACGTTAAGGTTAGAAGAATTAAGTGCAATGAAATCACTAAACGATGAATATTATGCATCCTGCGCTTCGCCGTATCGATCTCAACCTGCTGCCGGTATTTGAGGCGGTCTATCGCTATCGTTCAGTGCGCCTGGCGGCGGAAGAGTTAGCGATGAGCACATCGGCGTTAAGCCACGCCCTGTCAAGGCTGCGTGTGGCGCTCAACGATCCGCTTTTCTATCGTGAAGGCCATCGCATGTGCCCCAGCGTCTATGCAACCCAGCTCGCCCCGGCAATTAGTTCGGCACTAAAGTTCCTGGATCAGGAGCTCACGCCACAGCCGAAGTTTGTTGCCTCCGCCAGCAGCGATTGTTTACAAATAGCGATTACGGATTTCACCGCCCTGTGCGTGTTTCCAGCCCTGATGAAAAAATTACAGCATCAGGCGCCGGGCCTGCGTTTTGAGCTGCGTTACCTGCCGCATAGCCCGGCGCTGACCGAACTGCTGGCGGGTGAGGTGGATTTGGCGTTGGGATTTAGCGCGCTGGATGAGGCAGAGCATCCGGAGCTGGATGAGATCGGCTGGCTGAAGGATGACTATGTCGTTATCAGTAACATAAAACGCACTCAGCTCACCCTGGCAGATTATCTGGCGGCCCAGCATCTGGTGGTTACGCCGTGGAATGAAAGCCAGGGAGTGCTTGACCTTGAGCTCGCCAAAATGGGCTTTTCGCGCCATATCACCATCAAAACACCCTCTATGCTGAGTGCGCCATTCATTATTGAAGAAAGCGAACTCCTTATGGCGCTACCGCGTTCTGCGGCGCAAAAAATGAGTGCTACCACCAGGATTAAGATTTTTGAATTACCCTTTGAGGTTCCACCGTTTGCGGTGAAGATTTATTCGCATAAACGAAGCGGTCAACGCGGCGCGAGCCAGTGGTTGAAAGAATCGCTGCGCGAGTGGGCCGCGACCGAGCGCAGCGGATATCTGGTTTGACGAGTCAGCGATATATGCTTAACTCATGATAGAAGAAATGTAAAATGTCTGTTAAGAAAACGAGGCGTATTGGTAATCGTAAGCGCTGGGCCATTTATCCTGAAAACGTAAGAGAGACAAATTGAAATTAGCCGGACTTCATCCAGATGAACTGCGTCGTCTGCAATCGCTGCGGGCATCGGGATTATTGAATAGTGGAAAAGAAGAGCGCTTCGAGCGTCTGACCAGGCTTGCGCGTTCGCTCTACGATCTGCCGGTGGCTTCTATTAGCCTCGTGGGTGAGAACACCCTGCATATCAAATCCTGCGCCGGCATGGAGGTGGATACGTTGCCGCGAGATATCTCTTTCTGTGCGCATACTATCCTGCAGACCGATCCTTTAATCGTGAATGACCTGCAGCAGGATTTACGCTTTCATGATAACCCGCTGGTAACGGAAGCGCCTTTCATCCGCTTTTATGCCGGATATCCGGTACAGCTGCCCGACGGCGCTACCGTAGGCGCATTTTGCCTTATGGATCATAAACCGCGCGCCTTTTCCGGCCATGAAGTGCAAATATTAAGCGATCTGGCCGCCATCGTTGAAGATGAATTCAAAGTGCTGGACGCTGCGACCTCCGATGAACTGACGGGGTTGTTCAACCGTCGCGGGTTTATGTCGCTGGCAGATTACGCTCTGTTGACGGCCAGACGGCGGAATGAACCAGCGAGCCTGGTGTTTATCGACCTCGATCGTTTTAAACAGATTAACGATACCTGGGGCCATGAAGAAGGGGACAAAGCCCTGACGGCAATAGCCGACTTGATGAAAGCTACCTTCAGAGAGTCAGATTTAATTGCCAGACAAGGCGGAGATGAATTCATTATCCTGCTTGCTAATACCTCTCAGCAGGCCGCGGGCAGGGCGATGGAGCAGCTGAGCAAAAATGTTGCCGACTATAATCAGCAGGCGGGCAATTCCTGGCAGCTGGCGTTTTCATGGGGCTGCGTTGAATACGATCCTGCGTCGCCTCAGACCCTTAACGAGATCGTGGCTGTGGCGGATCGGCGTATGTATGAGGCGAAGGTGAGCCACGGCGCAGAACGCCGCTAGTCCGATGACCCGGCACGCTTGCCGGGTAGCTGGCGCTCACCCGGCATTTATTCGCGGACGCCACGGCGTCTTTTACATCCTTAGTGGAACCCAAGGCGAATCAGCTCAACGGGTTCGAACTGACCTTCATTGCCTTCAACTTCAACGGTTTTGCTGCGACGAATCTGAGCCGGGGTTAGCCCACTGGCATGTATAGCGATAATTTTTCCGGTTTTCCCCGTCCCATTAATCATCACCTGGCTACCATTAGTAATAGGATTACGGTTACGATCGTAAGTGATCATGATTATTTCTCCTCTTAATATTCTGGTATCAAAAATCTGCTTGCCAATCAGGACTTCACCTCGCGGTGACGGACGTAATACAAATACGCCTCCGGGAAATTCTTTTTTTTGTTTTTGATCAACATCACACTTTTTAGCTGCCCCGGAGAGGGTAACTTTTCTCGCGTCTGAGTGGCCGACCGTCCGGGCGCGAGGCTTGCGCAGGTCTTTGACTTTATACGATATAACGCTCGATGCCCGGCTTGCAGTCGCTGATGCGGCTGCTAAACTTTTTTCGGGCATAACGGAGCGGAACGATGAACAACAAAGATGAGCAAACGGGACTGATTGGGCTTGCTATTGGCGCGGCGGTTATTGGTCTGGTTTCCGGCCAGAAGCCAATTAACCGGGAAAGCATTGTCGAAGAGCTGGTGAGGTTAGGCAGACAGAAGGGGGATGGCATCGAGGACGAGATTTTCAAACAGGCGGCAACGCTGGTGCGCAAGGGGATCTGAGCTTGTACAGAGAAGAGAGTTAATGAAACCGGGGGGCAGAAAACCCGGAATCAAACAGGGAGAAAAGTCATCATTAAATACGCCAACACAATGCATATCAGCGCCATATACCACACAAAACTCATTATATCACCCGGTCCAGGTACGCCATGCCGGCTACCGTGTTTGTCGCGGTCATGGCGTCATGGTTAACCATAATATGACCCGCCGTTCGGCGACGGCAGGTCATTCGTTAATCTTCCTGCATCCACATATCGGCTTCTTCGAACATTTCCTGCACGGTACGGCTAATTTGCTCTTTCTCGTGCTTGCTGGCGTCGGTATTGATTGAAGCTAACGTCATCATCGGTTTAACGCGGACATCGGCATCGGGAAAAATTCGCTGAACTCGCTTCGTCAGTTCATTGAGAATGATCTCTCTGGCACCAGCCAACCCTTCGAAGTTTCTCTTGTCATAAATCAGTTCTACGAACATTGTCTATCCCGTTTTTGTAATGGCCTGCAGTATTGTACTGTAATTATATACAGCGTCAAGACTACGGTAGAATTCCTCCGTCTGGATGGCTGGCGGGGCGCTTAACGTTTTGGCTTTAACTACCTGATTCCGTGAATTGTTTTTTATAAGTACGTAAAAGTTAATGAATTTTTAATGAAAGGTAGTTATGTTGACGACATCACGGTTTTCTAAAGGATTTTTCATGCGCGATAAATACTCAGGCCTGCAGATAGGCATCCACTGGCTGGTCTTTTTTTTAGTGATTGGCGCGTACGCGGCCATGGAACTACGAGGATTTTTCCCGCGTAGCGCGCGGCCTGTCATTAATATGATTCACGTCTCGTGCGGAATCTCTATTTTTGTTCTGATGGTGGTGCGTTTGCTGGTGCGCCTCAAAACCCCGTCGCCGCCGATCGTACCTAAACCGTCGCCCATGATGACCGGCTTTGCGCACCTTGGGCATCTGGTTATCTATTTGCTGTTTATCGCGCTGCCGGCGATAGGTATGGTGATGATGTACTATCGCGGCAGCCCGTGGTTCGCTTTTGGCCTGACCATGCCGTATGCGGCGGAAAGCGATTTTGAGCTGGTGGATAATTTGAAAGCATGGCACGAACTGTTGGCCAATACTGGCTACTTTATCATCGGCCTGCACGCGCTGGCGGCGCTGATGCACCATTATTTCTGGAAAGACAACACGCTGCTGAGAATGATGCCGCGTAAACGCTGATTCTCAGAGACCCGCTTCGGCGGGTTTTTTATCTCATTCGCATATGGCCAACGCTGATTTACGCTGTGAATCTATGTACCTCAACCTCGATTAGGCGCAATCTCTCGCCGCTATGCTATGGTTAACGCGGCAAGCTTATTTGCCTCTTTGCCTGAATAAATATAGTATACCCCCCTATATGATATGGAGGGCGTAACCATGCCTCATTCACCTGAAGATAAAAAGCGGGCTCTTAGCCGGGTACGGCGCATTCGCGGCCAGGTCGAAGCGCTCGAGCGGGCGCTGGAGTCCGGCGAACCCTGCATGACTATTCTGCAACAAATCGCCTCTATTCGCGGCGCCGCTAACGGCCTGATGGGGGAAATGGTTGAAATTCACCTCCAGGATGAACTGGTTAGCGGTGAAACGACGCCAGACCAGCGTGCCGCCAGAATGGCGGAAGTCGGGCACCTGCTACGCTCCTATTTAAAATAAAATCACCACGAGGAAGAGAGATATGAAATCACGTGCAGCCGTTGCGTTTGGTCCAGGCCAGCCGTTGAAAATCGTTGAGATTGACGTCGCGCCGCCGAAAAAGGGCGAGGTGCTGGTTAAAATCACCCATACCGGCGTATGCCATACCGATGCTTTCACCCTTTCTGGCGACGACCCGGAAGGCGTCTTCCCGGCGGTGCTGGGCCATGAGGGCGGCGGTATCGTCGTCGAAGTGGGCGAAGGCGTAACCAGCCTGCAGCCGGGCGACCACGTCATTCCTTTGTACACTGCCGAATGCCGCGAGTGTAAGTTCTGTAAATCAGGTAAAACCAACCTTTGTCAGGCGGTACGCGCCACTCAGGGCAAAGGGCTGATGCCGGACGGCACTACCCGTTTTTCCTATAACGGCGAACCCATTTATCACTATATGGGCACCAGCACCTTCAGTGAATACACCGTGGTAGCCGAAATTTCTCTGGCCAAAGTTAACCCACAGGCGCCGCTGGACAAAGTATGCCTGCTGGGCTGCGGCGTCACTACCGGTATCGGCGCGGTTCACAATACCGCGAAAGTTAAAGAGGGCGATACCGTGGCGGTCTTCGGCCTTGGCGGCATTGGTCTTGCGGTTATTCAGGGGGCGGTACAGGCAAAAGCCGGGCGTATTCTGGCCGTTGATACCAATCCGGAAAAATTTACTCTCGCCAGGGAAATGGGCGCCACCGACTTTATCAACCCGAATGATTACGATAAGCCGGTACAGGATGTGATTGTTGAAGTGACCGATGGCGGCGTCGACTTTAGCTTTGAGTGTATCGGCAACGTTAACGTGATGCGCGCAGCGCTGGAGTGCTGCCACAAAGGTTGGGGTGAAAGCGTCATCATCGGGGTGGCCGGCGCGGGCCAGGAGATTAAAACCCGTCCGTTCCAGCTGGTTACCGGACGCGTCTGGCGCGGTTCCGCCTTCGGCGGCGTGAAAGGGCGTACCCAGCTACCGGGAATGGTTGAAGAGGCGATGGCGGGCAAAATTCGTCTTGACCCGTTTATTACCCACCGGATGCCGCTGGATCGCATCAATGAAGCTTTTGATTTAATGCATGAAGGTAAATCAATTCGCACCGTTATTCATTTCGGCGAAAATTGATCTTCTGGTGAAAGATAACCCGGGCATGCCCGGGTTATTGCTTAACAAGACTTACTCCCGCCGCAGGTTCTCATAACCGTGCTGCTGCCGCCGCTGTTCCCGACGCTCCCGCTCGCGCTGAATATCCGATTTTTCATCTTCCCACACCGTACAATGCGGGCCGCTGAATACTTCACAGGGCTGACGGGAGTCGGTGAGCGGATTTACCGCTTTCTCTTCCCAGACCTTCGGATCGTGCAGATCCACCTCAGGCGCTTTTAACGCCTGGGCAGAAGCGGTGGCGATTAACACGATGGCGCCTGTAAACAGGCGGCAGGTTGAACCTTTCATCCATTATCCTTGTTCAGCTTTTATTATTGATAACCGTTCGCAATAATAACATGACTGAATAAAGAAAAGGCCCCGAATGGGGCCCTGGCGTTTACTTCCGATCCGGAAGCGCGTAGGCGATGATGTAATCGCCACGGTCCGGTGACTGGCGAGCGCCGCCAGCGTTGATGATGATGTACTGTTTACCGGTTTTCGGCGATACGTAGGTCATCGGGCCGGACTGACTGCCGACCGGCAGACGTGACTTCCAGATCTCCTTACCGTTGGCGGTATCAAACGCGCGCAGGTAGAAATCCTGAGTGCCCGCGAAGAACAGCAGACCTGACTGGGTTGCTAACGAGGCGCCCAGCGTCGGCATCCCGATGGGGATCGGCATATGCATGCGAATTCCCAGCGGGCCAGTATCCTCAACGGTGCCCACCGGTACCTGCCACACCAGCTTGCCGGTTTTCAGGTTGACCGCTGACATGGTACCGAACGGTGGCTTCTGACACGGAATACCCAGCGGCGACAGGAAGCGTTCGCGCATTGCGCCGAACGGCGTGCCTTCCATCGGTACAATACCCATCTCAATACCGCTGGCGTTTTTCGCCACTTTCTCGCGCGGCACCATATAGTTGGCGAGACCAAGACGCATATCGTTAACAAAGATCAGGCTGTTATTTGGGTCAACCGATACGCTGCCCCAGTTCATACCGCCCAGCGAGCCGGGATACTGCAGGGAGCGATCCTCGCCCGGAGGCGTAAAGACGCCCTGGTGACGCATCTCTTTAAACTGGAGACGGCACAGTAGCAGGTCGACAGGCGTTGCGCCCCACATATCCGACTCTTTCAGCGTCTCGTTGCCAATCATCGGCATGCCGACGGAGTAGGGTTGGGTTGGCGAGTAGCGCTCGCCCGGTATTTTACCCGCCGGAACCGGACGTTCCTCTACCTTCGCCACCGGCTCGCCGGTAACGCGGTTAAGCATAAAGATCATGCCCTGCTTACTGGTCTGCACCAGCACCGGCGTCGTGCCGCCTTTGCCGTCAGGCAGGTCGTACAGCAGCGGCTGCGAAGGCAGATCGAAATCCCACAGATCGTGGTGGGTGGTCTGATAATGCCAGCGTACCTGGCCAGTTGCTGCGTCAACGGCGACGATGGATGAACTGTACTTATCGTCGAGGGCGGTACGTTCGCCGGCAAAGAAGTCGGGCGTAGTGTTACCTGTTGGCATATAAATCAGGTTCAGCCTGGCGTCGTAAGACATGGCTGACCAGACGTTCGGCGTACCGCGGGTATAGGTTTGTCCCGCCGGTGGTTCACCGGTCATATTCGGGTTGCCCGGATCCCAGGCCCACGCCAGTTTACCGCTGTGAACGTCATAGGCGCGCACGACTCCCGGAGGCTCGTCGGTGGAGAAGTTATCCGCCACGCGGCCGCCAACCACCACCACGTTACCCGCGACCAGCGGCGTGGAGGTTTGCTGGTAGTAACCCGCTTTGATCTCACCCATACCAACGCTAAGGTCAACGATACCGTGGTCGCCGAAGGCGTCGCACAGCTTGCCGTTATCGGCATCAATGGCGATCAGTCGAGCGTCGGTGGTCGGCAGAAACAGACGGCGCGAGCAGGCAGCCGGCTGCTCGGCGGCGGCAGGTGGGACCTGAGCCTGGCTATCTTCGTAATAGCCTAAACCGCGGCAGCGCTGCCAGTTAGGCGCCGTGGCTTTAGCATCGTAGCGCCATTTCTCTTTGCCGCTGTCAACATCCAGCGCCAGCACTTTACTGTAAGGCGTGCACACGTAAAGCGTATCGCCAATCTGCAGCGGGGTGTTCTGGTCTTCCGCGCCGGAGCCGTTGCTCAGCGGAATATCGCCGGTATGGGCAACCCAGGCGACCTGCAGCTGATTGACGTTTTGTTTATTAATCTGGTCGAGCGCGGCGAAGCGGTCGCCGTGGGTGGTATTACCCCAGTGCTGCCAGTTTTTTTGCTCCTCGCCCGGGGCGACCGGTTTGACCGGCACCTCTTCGCTGGCGCTCACCAACGGCTGGGATTTAAACATCCAACCAAAACTTACCAGCAGCACAACGGCAAGTACGGCCGCCAGGCTAAACGCCGGGCCTTTTTTCGCCGGTTGGCGGGAAAGAAACGGCCAGACCAGCGTGGAAAGGAAAGCCAGTACGCCGAGGGCGAACAGGCGCGAGAACAGCGGCCAGTAGGTCCAGCCTGCGTCGCTGATAGCCCAGATGATTGAGGCGATAAAAGCGATGGCGTATAGCAGGATGCCGCCGCGACGGCTGCGGAAAATGAGCACCGAGGCGATAACCATCACCAGGCCCATAATCACGAAATAGAAAGTCCCGCCGATGGAGGCGAGCTTTGCGCCAGGAATACCGATGGCCAGGCCGATGATCAGCATCAGCCCGGCGAGAAGCCACTGCAGGATCATTGGGAATCCTCGCGGCACGTTGCCAGTTACCATTTTTTCTCCTTAACCACCCCTGAACGGTGTGAACCAGATGAGTCAATTATTCAAGTGATATGTTTTGAATGAAGTAACCTGAACCTTCATAGAAGCAGGTTTTATTCTTTTTCTGATTTCATATGAACCATTTGGTGAAATCGCGACTATGATAGATCTGTTAAATAAATTTACGCAATTGTTAATGAATGATTTCGCACTAATTGATTATTGTGATGAATGCTGTTGCAGGGCAGCAGGGTGAATGGAAGCAAAATAGCCCCCCGGCCGAGGCAATACCGCCGGGGAGATGATCATCACACGGGCATGGATTTACGAATGGCGCTAAGCAAGGTTTGCGTACCCGCGGTGAGCGTGGCGTCCACGCGGGTCAGAATACCGATAGGTTCGCCAGCGCCCTGAGTGGGTATGGGCAGCGCGGCCAGCAGCCCGCGGCGCAGATCGTCTTTCACCGCGCCAGAGGGGACAAACCAGACGTAGTCGTAATCCACCGTCAGCTGGCGCGATAGCGAGGCCGACAGCGTTTCGATGCAGCCCGTCGGGATTTTGCAACCCTGGCTTTGCAGCAGAGCTTCGGCGTTTTGCCGCGGCAGCGTGCCTTTTGGCGAGACCACCACCGGCCACTCCATTACCCGGCTTAGGGTCACGGTTTCCTGCAGCAGCGGGTGCCCCGGACGAACCACCAGCTTCAGGGATTCGAGAAACAGCAGCTCATAGTTCAAGCCGCTCATTAATTCCGGATCGGACATTCTTCCGATGCCGATATCAATTTCTCCCGATTTCAGGCCCGCCAGCAGCATGGTGTTATTCATAGTAGCGACCTGCAGGGTGATATCTTTTTGCTGCTGATGAAACTGACCAATCACCGAGGGCAGAATTCCCAGCGCGGCGGTGGGCAGCGCACCGATGCGCACGATGTCACTGTTGAGCCCTTCTTTACGGTTTAGCGCCTGTCCTGCGGTATTGAGCGCGTCGAGCACTTTTACCGCATGGGTGAGGAACTGTTCGCCGACCAGAGTGAGCTGTGCGCCCAGGCGTCCGCGCTCAAACAGCCGCGTACCGGTAAGCTGTTCCAGTTCATTCAACGTTTTGGATAGCGCCGGCTGGCTAAGGTTTAAAGTTTCGGCCGCGCGCCCAAGAGTTCCCTGTTGAGCGACGGCCACGAAGGTATGTAGATGGCGCAAACGAATGCGCTGACTGAAAAGACCATTTTTTTGCATAATCAATGTTAAAAACAGGGATGTACCAGTGAAAAGTTAGGTTGTATAAAGATGTTAACTTAATAATAAAATATTATTAACATTTTGCGTTATTATTTTACAAATTGATTTTGCTGGAATTGTCTTAAAGAGTTGCCCCTGAGCAGCAGGGGCAGGAAAGAAAAGAGGGCATTCAGATGTCGAAGAAGACGGTTTCGTTCTCACCCTGCAAGTGAATATCGAAGCGATAGACTACCTCCGCGCCGCGAACCTCGCGCTGCGCTATCAGCGTCTGACGGCGCACTTCCCATTCAATCAAATTCAGCACCGGATCGGCCTGGTTGGCATCTTGTTCATCGGAAAAGTACATCCTGGTATTAAGGCCGATATTAATTCCGCGAGCGACCACCCATAGATTGACGTGCGGCGCCATAACCCGGCCATCGCGGCCGACAACAGAACCAGGCTTAATGGTTTCAAAGCGCCAGATACCGCTGGTGAAGTCGGAGCAGCTGCGCCCCCAGCCGCGAAATTCCGCATCGACCTTTTTGCCCTGCTGGCGGTCGTCGGGATGGTTATAGCGCCCGGCGGCGTTGGCCTGCCAGATTTCAAGCATCACGTCGCGTACCGGCGTGCCTGAGCCATCGATGACTCTGCCTTCGATGGTAATGCGCTCCCCCTCGGTCGCCGGCGTCGTCAGCGTCGGGCCAAAGTTCTTCTCAAAAATGTGAAATCCGGCGGCGTCCGGCGCCAGTCCGATATGCACGTAAGGACCGGCGGTTTGCGAAGCGGTTTCAGGTAAAAAATCTCTCATCGTGCGGCTCCCTGAGTGCGGTTTTCAAACAGCGTTGCGCGATGGCCGCGCAGTACAAGATCAAAACGGTAAGCCAGCGAGTCCAGCGGTACGGCGGCATGGGTATCCAGCTCGGCGATTAATGTCCTGATGGCATCGTCGTTATTGATGGTTTTGACGATTGGGCACTGTTTAATCAGCGGATCGCCCTCGAAATACATTTGGGTAATTAAGCGCTGCGCCCAGGCTTCGCCGGAGAGAGAGAAGTGAATATGCGCCGGACGCCAGTCGCTCACCTGATTGCGCCACGGATAGGGGCCTGGCTTGATGGTACGGAAACAGTAATAGCCGTTCTCGTCGGTCAGCACTCGCCCACAGCCGCCAAAGTTCGGATCGATCGGCGCCAGATACTGATCTTTTTTATGCCGATAGCGTCCGCCAGCGTTAGCCTGCCAGACCTCGACCAGCGTATTTTTCATCGGCCGACCAAACCCATCGCGAACGTAACCGTGAACGATTATCCGCTCGCCAATCGGCAGACCGTCTTTGGCGTAGTTAAGGATCAGATCGTTATCAAGCGCGCCGAGGTCATCGCTGCTGAATACCGGTCCGGTGATTTCCGAAAGTGAATTCTGAAGGGAGATTAGCGCATTGCGCGGCGAGCGCAGAACGCTGGTTTTGTAGCCCGGCGCGTAAGCGGGAGGATGGCTACTATAATCGCGATGCAGGATTTCGCGCGGTGACCATTTGTCATTCATTCAGGGTACTCCGTTTTATCGGTAGAGAGGCATGTTGTTGTAATTTCTCCACAAGCAGTGTGTGTAAATGTTTTGTTAATTTAAAGTGAAATTAAAGGGTGTTTAACATAACCATTGGTTATGAAGTAGTCAGATAAAATCAAACCGGTAGCTATCCGCATCACAGTTTGTAAATTCTTCCCGCCGTCTTCGGACAGCTTTCCTACACTCCAGGAAGAATTCACTGGAGGTAAGACATCATGGCGAACACCATCACGGCTGATGAGATTCGGGAAAGCTTTTCGCAGGCGATGTCGGCGATGTACCAGCAGGAAGTTCCGCAGTACGGGACGTTACTGGAGCTGGTGGCCGACGTTAATCTGGCCATTCTCGAGAACAACCCGAAGCTACACGAACAGCTGGCCAATGCCGATGAGCTGGCGCGGCTAAACGTTGAACGCCACGGCGCGATCCGCGTCGGGACGGTGGAGGAACTGGCGACGCTACGCCGCATGTTTGCCATTATGGGAATGTATCCCGTTAGCTATTACGATCTGTCGCAGGCTGGCGTACCGGTTCACTCCACCGCGTTTCGCCCCGTTGATGATGCGGCGCTGGTGCGTAATCCGTTTCGTATTTTCACTTCGCTGCTGCGTCTTGAGCTTATTGCCAATGAAAAGTTGCGTAAGCGGGCGGCGCAAATCCTCTCCCGGCGCGATATTTTTACGCCTCGCTGCCGCGAACTGATTGCGCTGCACGAACAGAAGGGGGAATTCACGCCAGCCGAGGCTCGCGAATTCGTCGAACAGGCGCTGGAAACCTTTCGCTGGCATCGTCACGCTACCGTTGATGAGGATACCTATCATGCGCTGCACGAGGAGCATCGACTGATTGCCGATGTCGTCTGTTTCCCCGGTTGCCACATTAATCATCTGACCCCGCGCACGCTGGACATTGACCGGGTACAGGCGCTGATGCCCGAATGCGGTATCGCTCCAAAAGCATTGATAGAAGGGCCACCGCGCCGGGATGTGCCGATTTTATTGCGCCAGACCAGCTTTAAGGCTCTTGATGAGCCGGTGATGTTCGCCGGAGAGCATAGCGGCACGCATAGCGCTCGTTTTGGCGAGATAGAACAGCGCGGCATTGCCTTGACGCCAAAGGGCCGCGCCCTGTATGACCGACTGCTTGCCGAGGCCGGAGTAGGTAAAGATAATCTCACCCATCAGCGTCATCTGCAGGAAGTTTTTAGCGCGTTTCCGGACAGCGAGTTTCTGCTCCGCCAGCAGGGGTTAGCTTACTTCCGCTACCGCCTGACTCCCGCCGGTGAAGCGCATCGCCAGGCGTTTCGCGCCGGCGACGATCCGCAGCCGTTAATTGAGCGCGGCTGGGTCATTGCGCAGCCGATAATCTATGAAGACTTTTTACCGGTCAGCGCCGCCGGCATTTTTCAGTCCAATCTCGGCAATGAAATCCAGGCCCGCAGCCACGGTAACGCCAGTCGGCAAGCCTTTGAGGACGCGCTGGGCGGCCCGGTGCTGGACGAGTTTTCCCTGTATCAACAGGCGGAGGAGCGCAGTAAACGACGTTGCGGTCTGCTGTGAAATCAGTACTCTGCTGGCATGCGTTGTTAAAGGAAGCAGGCCATGCAGAATTCGTCCACCCCGTTAGTGAAAACCCGACTGGGCACGCTTACGGGCACCTCCGAAGAGAACATTCATATCTGGCGCGGTATTCCCTACGCCGCGCCGCCCGTCGGCGATCTGCGCTGGCGGGCGCCACAGCCTGCCGTTCGCTGGCAGGGAGTACGCCGGGCGGAAACCTTCTCGGCCTCCAGCTGGCAGGATATTGAATATTGCCGCGAGCTCGGCGGCGGCGATCCCGGCAGCTTTTCCGAGGACTGTCTTTATCTTAACGTCTGGTCACCTGCCTCGCGCGCGCAGCCGCTGCCGGTGATGGTCTGGCTGCACGGCGGCGGCTATACCATTGGCGCGGGAAGCTTGCCGCCGTATGACGGTAAGGCGTTAGCCTCCCGTGGCGTGGTCGTGGTCACCGTCAACTATCGGCTGGGGCACTTAGGCTTTTTTGCCCATCCGGCGCTGGAGGGGGAAGACGGCGAGCGCATTTATAATTTCGCGCTGCTTGACCAAATCGCTGCCCTGCAATGGGTTCAGGAGAATATCCACGCCTTCGGCGGCGATGCGGCCAACGTGACGCTGTTCGGTGAATCCGCAGGCGCGCGAAGCGTGCTGTCGCTGATGGTTTCGCCGAAATCAAGGGGACTGTTTCATAAAGCGATTGTCCAGAGCGGCTATACCTTACCGGATCTGCCGCGAGAAAAGGCGCTGGCGAAAGGGCAACTGATTGCCGAACATTTTTCTCTGCCGCAGGCCAGTGCCGAACAGCTGCGGGCCATTCCGGCGGAAGCGTTCTGGTCGCTTACCGCACCGTTAACCATCGGCCCGGCGCCGATAGCAGGCGACGCCGTGTTACCGCAGCCGATGCTGGAAACGTTTTTTAGCGGGCGTCAGCATCCGCTGCCGGTGATGATTGGCTCGAACAGCGATGAGGCAAGCGTGATGGCCGTTTTTGGCGTCGATATTGCCGGACAAATCGAGAAGCTGCGTCGCGAGCGCCGGTTTGGCCTCGGGCTGATTAAGCTGCTTTATCCCGGCGTGAAGGGCGATGAAGCGCTGGGGCGTGAAGTATGCCGCGACATGGCTTTTACCACTCTGGGCTACGTGGTGATGCAGGCGCAGCAGCGGGTAGGGCAACCGTGCTGGCGTTACTGGTTCGACTATGTAGCTGAAGCCGAGCATGAAACTTATCCGTACGGGACGTGGCACGGTAATGAAGTGGCGTACGTTTTTGATAATCTTGGCCTGGTCGAGCCGGTACGCAATTATGCCGATGACAACGATCGGCAATTTGCCGCCCAGGTTGCTGACTATTGGGTCAGCTTCGCCCGTTTAGCCGGTAACGACTGCCATGACCTCCCCGGACCGGTACGCTGGCCCGCCAGCGTACGTGGACGGGACCGCCTGCTGCGGATAGGCCTGCAGAAGCGGGCCGGTTTTAAAGTGGAAAACCGTTTTATGCGCGCGCGACTGGCGCTGTTTCGGCGAGTCATGAAGCATCACGTGACTCTGGATTAAAGCCTTACGATACGGGCGGCATGTTGGGACAGCCGTGTAAAAGGGCAAGGCGTTCGCTTTTTGGCGGGTGACCGGCAACCCGCCATTACGCCGGGCAATCGGGCATTCGCTGCTGAATTAAAGATAAGGCTATCATTTATCCTGGCCGGATCCTCTATTGCCACCGGTACTCGCGGTATTGAGCGCGGAATGCCCCAATTGGCGGAATAATCATCGCCGCTGGATATTATCAATTCGGCATGGTCCGGTGGACATATTTTTTTCACCTATTTTCTGCCGTCAACAATTGGATTATCAATCGTTTTTGTCTAGAGTGAGCGACATTCACGACGCATGGGTTTGTTACGTCGCGTCTCAATTCACATATGAAGAAGGATGCTCTCTCAGGCATGAACCGCAGACGTTTTCTCAAATCTTCCATGGCTGTTGCCGCCGTATGCGGAACGTCAGGAGTCGCCTCTCTATTCTCTAAAGCCGCATTCGCCGAGGATTCTGGAATTGCCGACGGACAAACCCGGCGTTTTGATTACGCGGTACTGCAATCGATGGCTCACGATCTGGCGCGTCAACCCTGGGGCGGCGCGCCACGTGACCTGCCGCCGACGTTGGCCAACCTGACGCCGCAGGCCTACAACAGCATTCAGTACGACGCGGCGCACTCTCTGTGGAACAATATCGACGAGCGTAAGCTGGATATCCAGTTCTTCCATGTGGGAATGGGCTTCCGCCGTCGCGTGCGGATGTTCTCTCTGGATTCACAAACTCAGCAGGCGCGTGAGATTCACTTCCGTCCTGAATTGTTTAAATATCATGATGCCGGCGTCGACACCCGGCAGCTCGAAGGCCAGAGCGATCTCGGTTTTGCCGGATTCCGCGTCTTTAAAGCTCCTGAGCTGGCGCGTCGCGATATCGTCGCCTTCCTCGGTGCAAGCTATTTCCGCGCGGTAGACAGCACCTATCAATACGGGCTTTCCGCCCGCGGCCTGGCAATCGATACTTTTACCGATACGCCGGAAGAGTTCCCTGATTTCACCTCGTTCTGGTTCGAAACCGTTAAGCCCGGAGCGACGGTATTTACCGTTTATGCGCTGCTCGACAGCCCAAGCGTCACCGGCGCCTATAAGTTCGTCGTTAACTGTCAGGAGACGCAGGTCGTTATGGATGTGGAAAACCATATCTACGCGCGCAAAGACATCAAGCAGCTGGGGATTGCGCCGATGACCAGTATGTTCAGCTGCGGCAATAACGAACGTCGGATGTGCGACACTATCCATCCGCAGATCCACGACTCCGACCGTCTGTCGATGTGGTTGGGCAACGGAGAGTGGGTCTGCCGCCCGCTGAACAACCCTCAAAAGCTGCAGTTTAACGCTTTCCAGGATAAGAACCCGCGCGGCTTTGGTCTGCTGCAGTTGGATCGCGATTTCTCCCACTATCAGGACATCATGGGCTGGTACAACAAACGTCCCAGCCTGTGGGTCGAACCTCGTAACCAGTGGGGTAAAGGGGCGGTTAACCTGATGGAGATCCCGACAACCGGTGAAACCCTGGATAATATCGTTTGCTTCTGGCAGCCCGAGAAGCCGGTCAAAGCCGGAGATGAACTGGACTTCCGCTATCGTCTCTACTGGAGCGCGCAGCCGCCGGTCCGTTCGCCGCTGGCGCGGGTGCTGGCGACGCGCACCGGAATGGGCGGTTTCCCGGAAGGCTGGGCGCCGGGTGAACACTATCCGGACAAATGGGCCCGTCGTTTTGCCATTGATTTTGTCGGCGGCGATCTGAAGGCCGCTGCGCCAAAAGGCATTGAGCCGGTAATTACGCTGTCGAGCGGTGAAGCGAAGCAGATAGAGATTCTTTACGTAGAGCCGTTTGATGGCTACCGCATCCAGTTTGACTGGTATCCGACCTCTGATTCCACCGACCCGGTGGAGATGCGCATGTTCCTGCGCTGCCAGGGAGAGGCGATTAGCGAAACCTGGCTGTATCAGTACTTCCCGCCAGCGCCGGACAAACGCAACTACGTCGATGACCGGGTCATGAGGTAATGACCCGTTCTCCGCCCGCCGAGCCGACTCTGCGGGCGTTTTTCTTTTAATCAGATTTTACTCAGAGAGCGCTATGCCTGGCGAAAATACCACTGCGATCGAACAAATCCCCGTCACGGAATCGCTCTCCCTGCGTGCGGTAGATGAGCGCTACGTGACCGAGCTGCATCAGCTGGTAATGAAAAACCAGCGCTGGCTCCAGCAATCGCTGAGCTGGCCCGCTGACGTGAGCCACGAAGATGAAACCCGGCGCCACGTGCAGGGCAACGTGATGCTGCATCAGCGCGGCTACGCCAAAATGTTTTTGCTCTTTCTGGAGGAGAAAATTGTTGGCGTACTTTCTTTTAACCAGATTGAACCGATCAATAAAACCGCCTATATCGGCTACTGGATTGATGAAGGCCACCAAGGGCAGGGGCTGCTTTCTCAGGCGCTGCAGGCTTTTATGCGCTATTTTGCCCGCAACGGCACGGTTCGGCGCTTTGTGATTAAATGTCGGGTAGCGAACCAGAAAAGCAATCAGGTGGCGTTGCGCAACGGCTTTAGCCTTGAAGGTTGCCTGAAACAGGCCGAGTACCTCAACGGTTCGTACGACGATCAGAATATCTACGGGCTGATTATTGATTGTGGCGCAGAGTGATCCCCGGGTTGCGGCTGGCGCCTTACCCGGGCTACTGGTCCGCGTAGTTTGTTAGCCCGGGCAAGGCGCCAGCCGCCCCCGGGGGAAGTGCGCTGAGTGTTGCGCAGAATTTCCCCGGAGGTGATGCTGCGCATCTGTCCTGGCGACAACACCCGCAGACCGCAGGAGCTGTAGCCCGGGCAAGGCGCTTTGCGCCGCCCCCGGGAGAAGAGCGCAGAGTGTTGCAGAATTTCCCCGGAGGCGATGCTGGGCATCTGTGCGGTCGACAACATCCGCAGACCGCAGGGAACTGTGGCCCGGACAAGGCGCTTTGCGCCGCCCCCGGGAGAAGAGCGCAGAGTGTTGCAGAATTTCCCCGGAGGCGATGCTGAGCATCTGTGCGATCGACAACATCCGCAGACCGCAGGGAGCTGTAGCCCGGGCAAGGCGCTTTGCGCCGCCCCCGGGAGAAGAAACCACGCCACCTTACAGAAAACCAACGATGGGCGTGCGGATAATATGCTCGTCGCCGTTAATAACTCTTGCGCCTCTGATATGAATGATATCGCCAGCGCTTGCCTCAATTCGCGCTTCATCGCCAATTGTTACCTGATGTTCAATCACCACATCGCCGCAAATTACCGCGCGGCCTTCAATCAGCACGCTATCGTCCAGCAGGATCGGCCCGCCGAGCAGCTGCGCCTGTCCGCCGACCATGACGCGATGCTTCAGCAGGCAGTTGCCTTGTACCACCGCGTTCTCTGCCACCTGCGAACTGTAGCGCAGGGTAGGAATGGCGTCTTCTTCGCGCCCGGCGATAATCCTCGCGTTACCGTAAACCCTGGCGTTATCGCAGATCCAGACATCGTTCTCTTCATTACCTTCCAGCCGGGCCTGGTCGAAGATTTCCGCCCGGTGCTCAACAAAGGCGTGCTCGACAAAGGCGTGTCCGTATATTTGCGCCTGGTGAACGATTCGCGATGCGCTGACCGTCGCCTGCTGGTAGATACGCAGAATTTTATCATGGTCGGCGGTCAGGCCCTGGGCGGCAATCACTAAACAACCGGAGAGGATGCGCGCGTTGTCCGCAAGGTGGCAAGCGCCGCGAATTTGCGAACTTTCAACGGTGACGTTGTCACTTATTCGGGCGTTATGGCTGGCCTGTACTTGATTAAGGCGGGCATTATCGCTGATGAGTGCGCCATGGCTGATAATGCATTCGCCAACCAGCCGCGCATTACCCTCAATTTTCGCGCCGGCAAAAACGGCGCTGTTGACATCATAAATCCAGCACTCTCCGTCGTGGCTCAGGGCCGATTCGTCATCCAGCCAGCCCCCTTCGTCTCCGGTTGTCACGTCGCCGAAATCGCGAGAGGCGACAATTTGTCGCAGATTGACGCTATGTTTGATGCCGTCTGCGTGATAGTGAAACTGGCGGACCTGCTCGCTGAGGGAATATTTACGCATCTGCCTTTCTCATTACTTATGGTTAACATAAACATAGCAAAAAACGCCGTGGCGTGTTTTTGAAGGTTCCTTTAAAATGCAACTTAATATAGATTAAAAAAATGATTAAAAAATAAGGATTAATCATGATTGTTCGTGACGAAAACTACTTCACCGATAAATACGGCCTGACCCGTACTCATTCTGAGGTGCTGCATGCCGCGACGCTGATCGCACCGGGCAAAGCGCTGGATTTAGGCTGCGGTAATGGACGCAACAGCCTGTACCTGGCGGCTAACGGGTTTGACGTTAGCGCATGGGACAAAAATCCCGCCAGCATCAGCAATCTTGAAAGCATTCGTCAGACGGAAGGGCTGGAGAATCTGGAGACGGCGATTCAGGATCTGAACACCCTGAGCTTTAACGGCGAATACGACTTTATTCTTTCAACCGTGGTGATGATGTTCCTTGATGCGACGACGATCCCGGGGCTTATCGCCAATATGCAGCGCTGTACGAAGGAAGGTGGCTACAATCTGATTGTTGCGGCAATGGATAGCGCAGACTACCCGTGCACGGTGGGTTTCCCGTTTGCCTTTAAGCCCGGCGAGCTGCGCAACTACTATCAGGACTGGGAATTCCTCAAATACAACGAAGACGTCGGTGAACTCCACCGTACCGACGCCAACGGTAACCGCATTAAGCTGCGTTTCGCCACGATGCTGGCGCGCAAACTGGCTTAACGAGCCGCTAACAGGCAGAGCTGTAACGCAGTCTGATAAGAAGCGACAAAAGCGCGCAGCGGCAGAAACTCAAATTTAGAGTGGAAGTTGTGCGCGCCGGTAAAGAAGTTGGGCGTTAGCAGTCCTTTTGCCGACAGGGCTGCGCCATCGGTGCCGCCGCGCATCGGCGTTGGTTTCGGCGTGATCCCTAAGCTCTCCATCGCTTCAAACAGCAGATCGATGGCGCGGCGATCTTCGCCGATGGCATTGCTGATATTGCTATAGGTATCGCTGACGTGAAACTCTACTTTGCCGGTCGGGTACTGCGCGGCGATTTTCTGCGCTACTTCTCCAATCTGCTGTTTACGCCGATTAAAGCCTGCAAGATCGAAATCACGAATGCTGGCCTGCAGCAGAGTACTGTTCTGATCGCCATGGATGCCGTTGAACCACACGTAGCCTTCACGTCCGGCGGTATGCTCCGGCGTTTGCTGGCGATCAAAATGGCTCATGTAATCGGTGGCCATCAGCAGCGGATTCACCAGCACGCCTTTTGACGACATAGGGTGCGCCGTGACGCCGGTAAAGCGAATCTCCGCCGCGGCGGCATTAAAGTTTTCGTAGACGATTTCACCCAGCTCGCAGCAGTCGATAGTCCAGGCAAAATCGACGGCAAAACGTGAAAGATCCAGCGCTTTCGCCCCGCGCAGGCCAACTTCTTCATCCGGCACAAACGCCACGACGATATCGCCATGGCGATGCTCCGCCGTCAGGTTTTCCAGTACCGTCATCACTACCGTGACGGCCGATTTGTTATCAGCCCCGAGGACGCTGGTGCCATCGCTAAAAATAATCTCTTCATCGGCGTACGCGAGGATTTCCGGATGCTCGGCGACGCGTAGCCAGATATCTTTTTCTTTACTCAGACAGAGATCTTCACCAGTAAAGCGCAGAATTTGTGGATGAATATCTGGTGACAAACCGACGTCGACGGTATCGATATGGGTGATAAATCCAATCCGCGGCGCGCCCGCAACGTTGCCTTTTTTCACCGCCGTGACGGTGGCGTGCTCGTCAATGACAATCTCATCCAGACCCAGCAGCCCGAGCTCATCCGCCAGCGCCTGCGCCATCGCGTGTTGTCCTGCGGTAGTGGGCAGGGTGGTTGCCCGCGGATCGCTTTGGCTGGTTATCGCCAGGTAGCGAAAGAAGCGTTGGGTTAATTGACTGGCTAAAGATGACGACATGGTGATTCCTTCTTTATTTGAGTTTTCAGGTGTTTGCAATCAGGCTTTAGTGTTATGTATGGAAGGGAAAACAACAAGCAGTACCCGTCATACTTTAAGTTGCCTGTGCGTTAGCTTTACTACTCGGCTCATTTTATTGGCCTCACCAGGCGTGCCAGCGCTAGCGTTGTTCAACCTGGTTAATCGTTTTGTCCTGCAACTCGAAATATTCAGGGTATATAAACATCTGACAAATTAAAAAGGAAAGCATATGCAACGCAGACTCACGACCTTTGCTCTGGCATTCGCGGCCCTGACGGCAAGCTCGGCCATTAGCGCAAAAACGCTGGTCTACTGTTCAGAGGGATCGCCGGAAAACTTTAACCCTCAGCTCTATACCTCCGGAACCAGCGTTGATGCCAGCGCGGTACCTGTTTATAACCGACTGGTCGATTTTAAAGTCGGAACCACGGAGTTGATACCGAGCCTGGCCGAAAGCTGGGAAGTGAGCGAAGACGGGAAAGTGTATACCTTCCATTTACGTAAAGGCGTTAAATTCCAGAGTAATAAATATTTTAAACCCACCCGTGATTTTAATGCCGACGACGTTATTTTTTCATTTATGCGGCAAAAAGATCCTCATCATCCCTATCACAATATCTCCAGCGGTAATTATTCCAATTTTGAAAGTCTGGAGTTTGGTCAGCTAATCACCTCGATTGACAAGCCCGATGAATATACCGTTCGTTTCACTCTGGCCCATGCTGAAGCGCCATTTGTTGCCGACCTTGCCTGGTATTTCGCCTCTATTTTATCGGCGGAATATGCCGATGCGATGTTAAAAGCCGGTACGCCAGAACGCGTTGATATGGATCCGATTGGGACCGGTCCTTTTAAACTGGCGCAATATCAAAAAGATTCACGCATTCTTTTCACCGCCTTCGCGGATTACTGGCAGGGAAAGGCCAATATCGATCGCCTGATCTTCAGCATTACGCCGGATGCTTCGGTCCGTTACGCAAAACTGGAGAAAAACGAGTGCCAGGTGATGCCGTTCCCCAATCCGGCCGATCTGCCGAGAATGAAGGGAAACAAAGATATCAATCTGATGAGCAAAGCGGGGCTTAACACCGGTTTTCTGGCGTTTAATACCCAAAAAGCGCCGCTGGATAATGTAAAGGTCCGCCTGGCTCTGGTGATGGCGATAAACAAGCCGGCAATAATTGCAGCGGTTTTCCACGGCACCGGAACGGCGGCAAAAAATCTGCTGCCGCCGGGCGTATGGAGTGCGGATAGCGACCTGAAGGATTATGAATACGATCCGCAAAAGGCCAAAGCGCTATTGGCAGAGTCGGGGATTGCGGGGCCGCTGACTATCGACCTGTGGGCGATGCCGGTACAGCGCCCCTATAATCCGAACGCCAAACGCATGGCCGAGATGATTCAGGCCGACTGGGCGAAAATTGGCGTGCAGACCAAAATTACGACCTATGAGTGGGGGGAATATTTAAAACGAGTGAAAGATGGTGAGCATCAGGCGGCATTAATGGGCTGGACCACTGCGACCGGCGATCCGGATAACTTTTTTGGACCATTGTTTACCTGTCAGTCGGCAAACGGCGGGTCCAATTCGGCTAAATGGTGCTATCAGCCGTTTGATAAAATTATTGCAGAGGCTAAATCGATAACCGATCGCCAAAAACGTGAAGCGCTCTATCTTCAGGCGCAGCAGATGATGCACGAACAGATGCCGGCCGTGATGATTGCCCACTCGACTATTTTTGAGCCCGTACGCAAAAATGTTTCTGGATATGAAATCGATCCATTTGGTAAACATATATTTTATCAGGTTGATATAAAATAAAGCGTAAGAGCCCGCTGGCAACGGCGGGTTTATTTTATCCAGGTACTTGACGTATCACCCTTTTTGCCACAAAACTTATCCCTGAATTTTGCTATAACACTCGCCGATAGATTGCATTCACAGGGATTAACCTATATGCGTACTCATTTATATTTTAAGGTTGCCGCGCTGGCAGGCCTGTTAGCGCTGGCCGGTTGTTCGTCAAAAATTGCTAAACCGGAACAATATTCCGGTTTTTTAAAAGATTACTCCGGTTTAAAAGAAACCACCTCGGCTTCCGGCAAACCGGAGCTGCGCTGGATTTCTCCGGACTATAATCCGGGCAATTATGATAACGTTGTTTATAATCCGATCACTTATTACCCGGTACCCAAACCGTCGACTCAGGTTGGTGAGAAGGCGCTGAGCGATATCCTGAATTACACCAATAAAGAGATGAAACAGGCTATTGCCGAGCGTAAACCACTGGCGACAACTCCGGGTAAACGCAGCCTGATCTTCCGCGGCGCTATTACCGGCGTGGATTCGAGCAAAGAAGGGCTGCAGTTCTACGAAGTGATCCCGGTAGCGATGGTGATCGCCGGGACTCAGGCCGCAACCGGTCATCGTACCATGGATACCAACCTGTACTTTGAAGGCGAACTGATCGACGCGGCAACGAATAAGCCGGTGATTAAAGTCGTCCGCAAAGGCGAAGGAAAAACGTTGTCCAATGAAAATACGCCGTTAACCGTCGATACGCTGAAGCAGGTGATTGATGATATGGCGATTGACGCGGTGAAATTCGACCCGAATAACCGTTAATTCAGCGAAACGTTCGCTAAAGGCGCTATCAATCGATAGCGCCTTTTTCATTGGATGGTCCGGCGGCGTTTCGCCAGTGGGGCGCTCATTTTCCCTGAGCTCACCGGGGCTAAGCCAGCCTGCGGCGCAACAACCACTGTTCAGGGCGGGCAAACATCACCAGATTTCCAACCAGAATCAACGCCAGCCCGGCCACGGCGTTGCTATGCCAGACGTATCCCTCATAGAAGGTGGAGATCGTCAAGGCAACCAGCGGAAACAGCAGGGTACTGTATGCGGCTTTACTCGCGCCGATGCGGCCTACGAGAGTGAAATAGGCGCCGAAAGCGATCACGGATCCAAATATGGCCAGGTACAGCAGCGCGCCTGTATAGCTTAACGTCCACTGTGGCGCAAAATTATCGCCGCGCAGCAGCGCAATAGCGCCCATGACCAGCGTACCGTAAAGCATAGCCCAGCTGTTGGTGGTTAATGTTTCCAGACCTCGCCGCTGGTGGCGGATGCTGAGCATATTCCCGAGGGAAAAACCGTAGGTGCCCAGCGCGCTAAGCGCGATCCCCAGCAGCAGCGAGGCGTTCAAACCATTAGCCCATAAATCATCCCAGAAGAGGGTCACGATACCCGCTAGCCCCAATGCCGCGGCCAGCCAGAAACGGCCCGGCGGCTGCTGGCGATAAAAAAGGAAGCTATTGATCGCGTTAAACAATACCGCCATGGAGAAGATCACCGACTCGAGGCCGGTATTGATATACGCGGCGGCGGTATAGAAACACCAGAAATTAAAACAGAAGACGCAGCAGCCCTGCAGCAGACAGAAAAAATGGTCGCGAAGAGTCAGCGGGCGCAGTCGGCGGGTAACCAGCAGAATAGTCAACATCGTGACGCTGGCCACGGCAAAGCGCCAGAAAATTGATACCGGCGCGGCGACCGGTCCCTGCTGTAAAAAAATAGCTATCCATGTCGTGCCCCAGATAACGACGACCAGTCCGTAGAGTAATGCGTTCAAAATGGCTCTCCTGTAAGTATTGTGCCCGCTATCTTTCAAGTTGCTTGCGCGTTGGCTCCCCGGTTATTCTGCGGCGTGGGCGGGCTCCGCGCTGTCATCAACTTGTTGCCGACTTGCAAATTCTTGCGCTTATTTTGAGTTAGCGGCGGGTGAGTGCTGGTATCTGCCAGCGACTCTTCTTAGACTAGAGATCTGCGGAATTTGAAGTGTGAAGGCTATGGCTTACGGGACTTTCGAAACTTTGCGTCAAAAAAATGCCGTACTGCGGGAGACGGTAAAGCTGAACTCAGGTATCCAACTGGCGGCGTGGTATAACAATCTTGATACCATTACGGTACAAAGCGACCACCATACCCTGAGCCTGTATATAGCCGATGGCTACGAAAGTTATCAAAAAACGCCCCACGGCTGGAAAAACGGCGGCGGACCGGATCGTTTCTGTCTGATGCCGAAAGGCGACGAGAGCACCTGGGACATACGCGGCGATCTCTCATTTGTGCATCTTTACTGCACCGATGAGCATCTGCGGCGGGTAGGCGAGCAGATCTGGGACCGCAGTCCGGCCTCGTTCACGTTGCAGGAAAGAACGTTTTCCAGCGACGATAAAATCACCGCCGTCTATCGCCAGTTTCTGCTGGCCAACGACTGGCAGCAGCAGGCCAATCAGCTCACGTTAAGTTCGGCCAGCACGTTGCTGCTTACTCATCTGATCCAGCATTATTCAAACGTTCAGTGGCGCTTACCGACGGTGACCGGCGGGCTGGCGCCGCACGTCTTGCGCAATCTGCTGGCCTGGATTGAGGAGAACCTGGAGCGGCCGTTAACGCTCGCCGAGCTGTCCCTGGAAGCGGCGTTAAGCGAATACCATTTTGCGCGGATGTTTCGCCAGTCGATGAAAATGGCGCCGCATCAGTACGTTATGCAGCGCCGGATGGTTAAAGCGCAGGAGCTGATTTGCTATAGCCAGCTGCCGCTAATTGATATTGCTATGGCCTGTGGTTTTAGCAGCGCCAGTCATTTTAGCCATCGGGTGAAGGCCGCCACCGGCCTGACGCCTTCGCAGCTACGCGCGGCGCAGCGTTGACAGTAAAACGTAGCTAACGCCGCCGAGAACCAGTCCCCAAAAAGCTGAGCCGACACCGGCTAAGGTCACGCCGCTGGCGGTGACCAGGAAAGTCACTACCGCCGCATCGCGCTCATTTTCATGATTCAACGCCTGAAACAGGCTGCCGCCGATGGTGCCAAGCAGCGCCAGTCCGGCAAGCATCTGGATCCACGCCATCGGCAGCGCCGACATCAGCGAAGTAATCGAGCCGCCGAATATCCCCGCCAGCAGATAAAAAACGCCCGCCGCCGCCGCCGCGAGCCAGCGCTTTTGCGGTTCGGGGTGGGCATCCGGGCTCTGACAAATTGCGGCCGTAATGGCGGCAATACAGATGGAATAGACGCCAAACGGCGACAGCAGCAGCGCCAGACCGCCGGTAGCAACAATCAGCGGCGAGGCGGGCACCTGATAGCCTGAAGCCTGAAGAGTGGCGAACCCGGGGGCGTTTTGCGAAGCCATGGTGACAAGGAAGAAGGGGAAGCCAACGCTGAGCAGCAGAGCAGGCGTAAACGCCGGGGCGATAAAAGAAGGAGAGACAAAGTGTAAGCTAATTTGTGACGTTGTCACATCGCCAGCCAGCGCGGCAACCAGCCCCCCAACCAGCAGAGCGGCTACCACCGCAAACCGTGGAAGCCAGACTTTGCACAACAACCATGCGGCTAACATGCTGCCGCATAACAGCAGATTGCCCTGCAGGCTGGCGAAAGCCTGCGTGCCGAAGCGTAGCAAAATCCCGGCCAGCATCGCCGCCGCCAGCGAATGAGGAATGATTTTCATCAGGCGGGCAAACAGGCCGGTTACGCCGCACAGCACAATTAAGGCATTGGCAAAGATAAAGACGCCCACCGCCTGCGCAAGGGTGACCCCCTGCAGACCGCTGACCAGCAGCGCTGCGCCTGGCGTTGACCAGGCTGTAAGAATCGGCATTTTGCGCCATAAAGTGAGCGCCAGAGTGCTGATGCCCATTCCGAGGCCTAATGCGGTCATCCAGCCCGCGATTTGCGTCTCATCTGCTCCGGCAGCGGCGGCGGCCTGCCAGATAAGAGCGGCAGAGCTGGCATAGCCGACTAAGACGGCGACAAAGCCGGCAAGCAGGGTTGGGAAAGGAAGAGAAAAAGAGCGCATGATAATGCCTTGTGCGTTATAACGGACAAGTTAATTTAGCATTGTACGCTATAGCGCACAACAGACTTTCTGCTACCTGCAGTTTGTGGGCGCTGAACGAGCAAAGCCTCTGTAGAATCAGACGAATGTGCGTATAATTCCCTCAGATATTATTGGGAGGTTGAATGAATATTGCGCAACACCTGTCGGCAACGCTAAAAACGCTGCGCCAGCAGCGCGGCTGGAGCCTGTCGCGGCTGGCGGAAGAAACCGGCGTGTCGAAGGCCATGTTGGGTCAGATTGAACGCAACGAATCCAGTCCGACGGTAGCGACGCTGTGGAAAATTGCGACCGGGCTTAACGTGCCGTTTTCCGCTTTTATCGTTGCCGATGATGCTGGCGAACCGACCGCTTTTGACCCGCAGCAGCAGGCGATGGTAGTGACCCCCATCTTCCCATGGGACCCGGTGCTGCGTTTTGATCATTTCTCTATTACGCTGGCCCCCGGCGCGCTGAGTGAGTCAACGCCGCATGAGCAAGGGGTTATTGAACACGTAGTGGTGATAAGCGGCGTGCTGGATCTGTGCCTGCATGGCGAGTGGCTGTCTCTGCAACCCGGGGAAGGCAGGCGTTTTGCCGGTGATTTGGCGCATGCCTACCGCAATAGCGGCCCCCAGACCGCCCATTTCCACTCGCTTATCCACTACCCGAAAGAAAAATAAAAAAGCCGCGAGAGAGCTCGCGGCCAGGCAAATGACTGAGACAAAAAATCACAACGTGACGAGGAAAATCCGGAATACGTGATGACTGTATCCTCTGGCGCTTTTTTCGGGAAATATCTTTTCCTTCAATACTTTGCTAAAAACTGAAAATTCCCCCTGCGGCGGCGGTGGAAAATGTTTTGGTCTGCGCGCAGTTCTGACTACAATAGCCGCCATTTCGCCCCCCTATAATGGATAACGACGAGCGTATGCGCCTGCAAAACCATCATCTTGAACTACTGAGTCCTGCCCGCGATGCCGGGATCGCCCGTGAAGCGATTTTACACGGTGCTGATGCGGTCTATATCGGCGGACCGGGCTTCGGCGCGCGGCATAACGCCAGCAACAGCCTGAGCGATATCGCCGGCCTGGTGCCGTTTGCCCGGCGCTATGGCGCAAAAGTGTTCGTGACTCTGAACACCATCCTTCATGATGATGAACTGGAACCGGCGCAGCGTCTGATTACTGACCTGTATGAAACCGGTGTTGATGCGTTAATCGTCCAGGATATGGGGGTGATGGAGCTGGATATTCCACCAATTGAGCTCCACGCCAGTACCCAGTGCGATATTCGCAGCGTCGAAAAAGCGAAATTTCTCTCCGACGTCGGTTTCAGCCAAATAGTCCTTGCCCGCGAGCTGAACCTTCAGCAGATCAGGGCGATTTACGATAATACCGACGCGACGATTGAATTCTTTATTCACGGCGCGCTGTGCGTGGCCTATTCCGGGCAGTGCAATATTTCCCACGCCCAGACCGGGCGCAGCGCTAACCGCGGCGACTGTTCTCAGGCCTGTCGTCTGCCGTACACCCTGAAAGACGACCAGGGTCGCGTGGTGGCATACGAAAAGCATCTGCTGTCAATGAAGGATAACGATCAGACCGCCAACCTGGCCGCTTTGATTGATGCCGGCGTGCGCTCCTTCAAAATTGAAGGCCGTTATAAAGATATGAGCTATGTGAAAAATATAACCGCTCATTATCGCCAGATGCTCGACGCCATTATTGAAGATCGCGGCGATCTGGCCCGCGCCTCGGCGGGGCGGACGGAGCACTTCTTTGTTCCCTCAACGGATAAAACCTTCCATCGCGGCAGCACCGACTATTTTGTTAATGCGCGCAAAGGCGATATTGGCGCGTTTGACTCGCCGAAGTTTATCGGTCTGCCGGTAGGTGAAGTGCTGAAGGTTGGCAAAGATTTTCTCGATGTTGAGGTAAGCGAAGCGCTGACCAACGGCGATGGCTTAAACGTGATGATTAAACGTGAAATCGTCGGCTTTCGCGCTAACACGGTAGAGAAAACCGGCGAAAATCGCTATCGCGTCTGGCCGAACGAGATGCCGGCTGATTTATACAAAGTGCGCCCGCATCAGCCGTTAAACCGCAATCTCGATCATAACTGGCAGCAGGCGCTGCTTAAAACCTCCAGCGAGCGTCGGGTTGCGGTCGATATCGAACTGAGCGGCTGGCAGGAACAGCTGGTGTTAACGATGACCAGCGAAGAGGGGGTGAGCGTCACCCACACGCTGGACGGCGAGTTTGCCGAAGCGACCCAGGCTGAGAAGGCGCTGGCGAACCTGCGCGACGGCGTGGCGAAATTAGGCCAGACCATCTATTACTCGCGTAACGTGGAGATTAACCTGCCGGGCGCGCTGTTCGTGCCAAACAGCCTGCTGAACCAGCTGCGCCGTGAAACGGCGGAAATGCTGGATGATGCCCGTCTGAAAGCCGTGGTGCGCGGCAGCCGCAAGCCGGTATCCGTTCCGCCGCCGGTGTATCCGGAAACCCACCTGTCGTTCCTGGCTAACGTCTACAACCACAAAGCGCGCGAGTTTTATCAACGCTACGGCGTCCAGCTTATCGACGCCGCCTACGAAGCCCATGAAGAGAAGGGCGACGTGCCGGTGATGATCACCAAGCACTGCCTGCGCTTTGCCTTCAACCTGTGTCCAAAACAGGCTAAAGGTTCGATTAAGAGCTGGAAAGCCACGCCAATGCAGCTGATTCACGGCGATGAAGTGCTGACGCTGAAGTTTGATTGCCGTCCGTGCGAAATGCATGTGGTCGGTAAGATAAAAAATCATATTCTGAAAATGCCGCTGCCGGGTAGCGTTGTGGCATCCGTGAGCCCCGATGAGCTGATGAAAACCCTGCCGAAACGCAAGGGTGCCTGACAACCAGGAGTCGCTATTGGCAGATTTGCGCTTTCCGCGCATTCTGCCAGCGGTGATGCTCGCACAGGCTGGAGGCGGACTCTTCCGCCGCGCTGCGCAGCTCATCGCTATCGGCTTCGTGTTGCAACTGCTGTTCGAGGCTCTGTAGCGGGAAGAAATCATGTCCGTGCTGACGGGCCAGCACGTGGCCGGATAACAGGCTGCACGCTACCAGTAAGATTGAAACGCATCTTCCGCGCATATCTTTTCCCTTCTGTTGGCAAGTATGGCTACTATGCCAGGGATTGGCTGAGCTTATTTACGCGTTTATCAAAGATGGGAAAAGCCTTTGTCAGCGCTCCTGACGGAGGGCGAAAAAAAGCCCAACGATGAAACCGTCGGGCTGAATTCACGAGGGTTAGCGCGCTGTCACGACTTCAATCCTGCTGCCGTCATCAGCAGCCGAAACCCCATACTCACCGCCGCCAGGGCCAGCACGCTGCCTCCCCACAGAGCGACCATCCATAGCGTTCGCTTAAGCCATAATCGTTGCATCAGTGATACCCCTCGCCGTGTTGAACTTTGCCGCGAAAAACGTAATAACTCCAGAAGGTGTAGCCAAGGATCACCGGTAAAATAAGCAGCGCGCCGACCAGCATAAAGCCCTGGCTTTGCGGCGGCGCGGCCGCCTGCCAAAGGGTGATGCCCGGTGGAATAATATGCGGCCAGATACTAATTCCCAGTCCGCTAAAACCGAGAAAGATAATTCCCAGCGTCAGCACAAAAGGCAGCAGGTGGCTGGCGCTGTTGCGCAGCGTTCGCCATAGCCAGGCGCCGATCGCCGCGACCAGCAGCGGTACCGGCAGCAGGAAGAAAATATTGGGCAAACTGAACCAGCGCCCGGCAATGGCCGGCTGCGCCAGCGGCGTCCAGATGCTGATGGCGATAATCACGACCAGCAGCGCCAGCAGTAGTATGCGCGCGGTAACGCGCATATTGCTGTGCAGCGCATTCTCGCTCTTCATCACCAGCCAGCTGGCGCCCAGCAGCGCATAGGCAACGCATAGCCCCAGACCGCAGAACAGGGTAAATGGCGTAAACCAGTCAAACATTCCGCCGCTGAAGCTGCGACCGCTGACCGCGAAGCCGTTGATCACCGCGCCGACAACGATTCCCTGCGCGAAGGTAGCCAGAATAGAACCGCCCATAAAAGCGCGATCCCAGAACGGGCGATGCGATGGCGTAGCGTTAAAACGAAACTCAAAGGCGACGCCGCGAAAAATAAGGCCGATCAGCATCAGCGTGAGCGGGATTGCCAGCGCATCGATAATCACCGCGTAGGCCAGCGGAAAAGCGCCGAACAGTCCCGCGCCGCCGAGCACCAGCCAGGTTTCATTGCCGTCCCAGACCGGCGCCACGCTGTTTACCATCACATCGCGGTCCGTAGCGTCCCGGGTAGTGGTGAATAAAATGCCAATTCCCAGGTCGAAACCGTCCATCACGATATACATCAGGGTGGCGAAAACGATAATGACAAACCAAATAACCGATAAATCGATACCCATTAGTGGAACTCCTTCTGCTGTTCACGGCCGGTGGCGGCGGAGAGCGGGCGAGCTGGCGTGCCGGAAGTCGGCGGCTGCGCGTCCTGCGGTCCTTTACGAATCAGACGCAGCATATAGCTGTAGCCGACGCCGAATACCGAACCGTAGACGACGATAAAAGTCAGCAGGCTGATAGACATATGCAGGTCGCCATGCGCGGAGACGGCATCGGCAGTTCGCTGTACGCCGTAGACGACCCACGGCTGGCGGCCCACCTCGGTGGTCACCCATCCCGCCAGGATAGCGATAAGTCCCGAAGGCCCCATCCAGAGCGCAAAGCGTAAAAAGGGTCTGGATTGATACAGCCGACCGCGATAGCGCAGCCAGAGGGCTAGCGCGCCGAGCAGGATCATCAGCATGCCGAGCCCGGCCATCAGGCGGAAAGACCAGAACACGATGGTGGAGTCAGGTCTGTCTTCCGCGGCGAACTCCTTCAGCGCGGGCACCTGCTTATCCAGACTATGGGTGAGGATCAGGCTGCCGAGCGCCGGGATTTCCAGGCCGTAGCGGGTCCGCTCCTGCTGCATATCCGGCCAGCCGAACAGCAGTAGCGGGGTGGGTTCGCCGGGGATATTCTCCCAGTGGCCTTCAATGGCGGCGATTTTGGCCGGCTGGTGCTTGAGCGTATTCAGCCCGTGCATATCACCAATTAATGCCTGGGTCGGGGCGACAATCAGCGTCATCCACAGCGCCATCGAGAACATTGCGCGCACGGCAGGGGTATTGTTGCCCCGCAGCAGGTGCCATGCCGCCGACGCCCCAACGAACAGCGCGCTGCTGAGAAACGCCGCCACCGACATATGCAGCAGGCGGTAAGGGAACGATGGATTAAAGATAACCGCGAACCAGTCCACCGGTACCACCTGGCCATTGACGATTTCAAAGCCCTGCGGCGTTTGCATCCAGCTATTGGAGGCGAGGATCCAGAAGGTTGATATGATGGTCCCCAGCGCCACCATGCAGGTGGCGAAGAAGTGCAGACCGGGGCCGACGCGGTTCCAGCCGAACAGCATCACGCCGAGAAATCCCGCTTCGAGGAAGAAGGCGGTCAGCACTTCGTAGGTCAGCAGCGGGCCGGTTATGCTCCCGGCGAATTCTGAAAATCCGCTCCAGTTAGTACCGAACTGGTAGGCCATCACCAGGCCTGAAACCACGCCCATCCCGAAATTGACGGCGAAAATTTTCGACCAGAAGTGGTAAAGCGAGCGCCAGGTTGGGTTTTTGGTTTTTAACCATAAGCCCTCCAGCACTGCGAGGTAGCTGGCTAACCCGATAGTGATGGCGGGGAAGATAATATGAAATGACACGGTAAAGGCGAACTGGATCCGCGCCAGGTGAAATGCATCAAGACCGAACATGCAGAACTCCGCTACAAAATTGATTCAGCGCAATTCTAGGCCTCACTCATCGTTGATAGCAGGAACAGAAAACGTGTTTTTCTCTATAACAGTTGCCATCAGTTTTTTGGGATTGTTGACATATATTCTTTTAGCCTAAAATCAAACTATTTGAGGGTCCTCATTAGTGTGCTATTTTCATTAGACATTTGCGCGGGGTTGATTATTTTAATGTTATCTTTGAATAATTAGTTTATATATTTAAATTTATAATATTGGTCAGCTAAATAATTCATGGCCTGCTTGTCGTCATCATGTCGGAATATTTTTTACTGTCGCTACGTATTTATTTACTATGCGGGCGAGGGCTATTTCTTTTCTCGGGTTTTTATTAAGCACTGAATCAAGTGCCAGCTTGAGTTATACCATTTATTTATCCGCAAGATTTAACGGTTGATGTATTTATTCTGGATATTTTACAGGGGATGTGGGTGTGTCAAGTAATGGATTACGAAGTTTATGCGTTGTTTTGCTTATTATGATGTTTTTCTGGGCATTTTTAGCGTGGGGAATCGTCTTCCTGTTATAGCAATAGGTTGTTACTTAATCACTCCTGCGTATTGTGCTTAGTACGGGTAGGTGAGGTGGTGTCAAATTACTTAGCGTTAAGTAATGTCTGCTGCTGTTAATATCAGTAAATAGGTCAGTATATTAAAATTGGCCTATTTTTTTATCTGATATACAATCGTGCTGACCTTTTCCTACGGATTTTGATATGAAAAAGTACCAGCAGCTGGCGCAGCAGATTACCGAACAGATTGGGCTTGGGGTATGGTTACCCGGCGACAGGCTGCCCTCGCTGCGCGAACAGGTGGTGAGCAGCGGCATGAGTTTCATGACCGTCAGCCACGCTTATCAGCTGTTGGAGAGCCAGGGCCGGATTATCGCGCGCCCACAGTCCGGCTATTATGTCGCGCCGCAGCCGATCAAACAGCGCCAGCCTGAGCCGCCCGCGCAGGTGACGCGCGATGAATCGGTTGATATCAATACCTATATTTTCGAGGTGCTGCAGGCCAGCCGTCAGGCCTCCATGCTGCCATTTGCCTCTGCCTTCCCTGATCCACGTCTGTTCCCGCTGCCGCAGCTCAACCGCTCGCTGGCGCAGGTGAGCAAAACCGCTACCGCGATGAGCGTGATTGAAAACCTGCCGCCGGGGAACGATGACCTTCGTCACGCCATTGCCCGGCGCTACGCGCTGCAGGGGATGAATATCTCCCCGGACGACATCGTGATCACCGCCGGGGCGCTGGAGGCGCTGAATCTTAGCCTACAGGCCGTCACCGAACCTGGCGATTGGGTGGTCGTGGAAAATCCCTGCTTCTACGGAGCGCTGCAGGCGCTGGAAAGGCTGCGTCTGAAGGCATTGTCGGTAGCTACCGATGTTAAAGAAGGGATAGATCTTGCCGCGCTGGAGCAGGCGTTGCAGAACTATCCGGTTAAAGCCTGCTGGCTGATGACCAACGGGCAAAACCCGCTCGGCTTTACCCTCAGCGCGGAGAAAAAGGCACGGCTGGTCGCGCTGCTTGCGCGTTACAACGTGATGCTGATTGAAGATGACGTCTACAGCGAACTCTATTTTGGCCGCGAAAAACCGCTGCCGGCCAAATCCTGGGATCGTGACGACAGGGTGCTGCACTGTAGCTCTTTTTCCAAATGCCTGGTGCCCGGGTTTCGTATCGGCTGGGTGGCGGCGGGTAAGCACGCCCGGCGCATTCAGCAGCTACAGTTGATGAGCACTCTTTCCACCAGTTCGCCCATGCAGCTGGCGCTGGTGGATTACCTTTCGACCAAGCGCTACGACGCGCATTTACGCCGCTTGCGCCGTCAGCTTGCCGAACGCAAACAGCAGGCCTGGCAGGCGCTGCTGCGCCACCTTCCCGCAGAGGTAAAAATTCATCATAGCGATAGCGGCTATTTTCTCTGGCTCGAGCTGCCAGCCGGAGCCGATGCGGGGGAGCTGAGCGCCCGCGCGCTGGCCTATAACATCAGCATTGCCCCCGGAAAAATGTTTTCCACTACCGCCAGCTGGACTTCATTTTTCCGCTTTAATACCGCCTGGGGATGGGGCGAAAAAGAGGAGCAGGGGGTTAAGCTGTTGGGTAAGCTGATCCGCGAGATGCTGGCATAGCTTTGTTTATTTCCCGCCGGATGATCTCCCCGTTAAATAAACGGTTATTAGCGGGCAATATATGAATAACAATTCGGCTTGCCGGGAGCCGGTAGAGGCGTAAATTCCCGGTAGCTGATCTACGCTGGTGGCAAGGGAATGAGCAGAGCCATCGTAGCGGCAACCTGAAGTAGCAAGCGGATCATCTCCGGCAGTACCCTGGCGGGGCATCTGCACAGCTGTATTCTCCCGCTAACTCCTTGTCTATAAACCACAAAGTTATCCCGTCTATTTCGTGTTTGCGTAATGCGTCCCTTGTCACAAGCTGAATATATTTCCCCCGAAGGCCACAGCGCGCCGTCTACGGTTATTAAGGGAGAGATCTTTACGGCGCGGTCGTTTTCCCGGCAGGGGCGATCGGCAATAGGGAGGGCGGTGGCGTTTACTCTGATGGCTCTTTATCCGCCAGCGTTTGATGCACTCTGAACGCGCAGCGCTGTTCCTGAAAGAGGCAGACTGGGGAGAGGTTATGTTCCTCCATTTCCCGCTGATGAATATCACCCTGCGGGCGTTAAGACCGGCGGTGCGGTCTTCAGCTTGGCGCAGCGATACTCACCATTAAGTGACGTTGTCACTTAAACGCGCTGCTAAGCCGATCGCCAGCGAGCTGATACCTGGCACGCAGGCTGCAAGTGACGTTAATTCCAGTTCTGACTGGTGACTCACCCGTGACGGCGACCTCAGCGCTGAAAACGGAAAACAGAATACCGATACAGGATAATGCTATGCAAAATAACCTCTTAATTAACGGTAAGCTGGTGGCAGGGAAAGGCGAGACTGTACCAGTGTATAATCCTGCTACCGGCGAAGAGATTTTGTCGATCGCTGAAGCCTCGGCCGAGCAGGTGGATGCCGCGGTTGAGGCGGCTGACCAGGCTTTTACCCTCTGGAGCCAGACTACGCCGAAAACCCGCGCCGAATGCCTGCTAGCGCTGGCGGAGGTGATTACCGAACACGCGCAGACGCTGGCTGAGCTGGAATCGCTAAACTGCGGCAAGCCTCTGCACTGCGTGGTCAGCGATGAGCTACCTGCGGTGGCCGATGTATTCCGCTTTTTTGCCGGGGCGGCCCGCTGTCTGCCGGGGATGGCGGCAGGAGAGTATCTTGAGGGCCACACTTCTATGATCCGCCGGGACCCGGTTGGCGTTGTTGCCTCTATTGCGCCGTGGAACTACCCCCTGATGATGGCGGCCTGGAAGCTGGCTCCGGCCCTGGCGGCTGGCAACTGCGTGGTGATCAAACCTTCGGAGATTACCCCTTTCACCGCGCTTAAGTTGGGCGAACTGGCAAAAGATATTTTCCCCGCAGGAGTGCTCAACGTGCTTTTTGGCCGCGGCTCGACCGTTGGCGATCCGCTAACCGCCCACGCTAAGGTCCGCATGGTGTCATTGACCGGATCGATTGCTACAGGGGCGCATATTATCGGCCAGACCGCGTCGGCGATTAAACGTACCCATATGGAACTGGGTGGGAAAGCGCCGGTCATCGTCTTTGATGATGCGGATATTGCTGCGGTGGTGGAAGGCGTACGGACCTTTGGTTTTTATAATGCCGGCCAGGACTGTACCGCCGCCTGTCGGATTTATGCACAGGCCGGGATCTATGACCAACTGGTGGAGAAACTCGGCGCAGCGGTTGCCAGCCTGAAGATGGGGCCGCCGGATGATGAAACGACGGAGCTGGGGCCGCTAAGCTCGCAGGCGCATCTGGACAGGGTCAGCGCCGCCGTCGACGCCGCCCGTACGCTGCCGCATATCCGGGTCGTCACCGGCGGTAGCCGCGCGCCCGGTAACGGTTACTACTATCAACCCACGCTGCTGGCGGGGGCTAAGCAGGAAGATGCGATTGTGCAGCGCGAGGTCTTCGGCCCGGTGGTCAGCATCACCTCCTTTACTGACGAAGAGCAGGCGCTCAGCTGGGCCAACGATTCGCAGTATGGCCTTGCTTCATCGGTATGGACGAAGGATGTCGGCAGGGCGCACCGTCTTAGCGCGCGTTTACAATATGGTTGCACCTGGGTTAATACGCATTTTATGCTGGTCAGCGAAATGCCGCACGGCGGGCAGAAACTCTCGGGATACGGCAAAGATATGTCAATGTATGGCCTGGAGGACTATACCACGATCAGGCACGTGATGATTAAGCACGGGTAAACCGGCGATGGTAGGTATTAGCGTTAACCTGGCTTGCTCAGCATGGCTACGGCAGTAAGTGTTAAAACAGAGGCTGAGGGATATGAGAATATTCTTATGCCCCTTCAAGAGCTAAGCCATTGTGAGTGCCGGAGATAAGCGCCGGATGGGGTCGGTTACTCGCCGCTCGCGAGATGCTTCCTTCAGCTAACTAACGCGATTATTCTCAAGCCCCTGCCTGTGCTGCAGGGGCTTTTTGTTGTGTTACCGCTATAAACTTGTTGCTGTGATTTTATCTGCTGTCAAAACAGCAGCAATTTATTACGTGTGCAGTCATTTATTTTTTGGATAATGATTATCAGGCTAATTTTTTGTTTTTTTGCTCGGTAGAGTAGATTGTCGACGTTCGCGAACATAAGTAAAAAGATTATAAGCTGCGGTAGCCAGTAAAATTAACGCCACAATAAGAAGGGCGATTCCGGACATGTAACACCTCAAAAATAGATGAGTAGAAAAACAAGCTTCACATAACTTGTGATTATGAATTTATGGTTTTTCGCAAAATAACGCAAATGATATTTTTTATCAATATGTAGAGTCTATGAGATTTTTACCTGTTTGATTTTTTATTAATCTGTTGATTTTAATGATTATTTTATGT
>OEPS010000014.1_pt1 | contig 78477 bp, 68 predicted proteins | sample 1539411 | NCBI WGS metagenome assembly OEPS01 (sample SAMN02671747, study PRJEB22543) | soil metagenome | biome: bacteria | place: China:Hunan Province, Lengshuijiang City | collected 2012-10-15 | depth 0.08m m
CAAGTCGTAGGCCGCGATGCCCCTGGAGGGCACCGGAGCGAAGGGACCCGGAGCGCAGCGTAGGGCCGTATGCAGGAGCAGGCGGCTTTGCCTACTTTCCCCAAGAGGAAAGTAGGCCGCCGTAAGGGCGGAAGGGGCCAGCAGCGGCGCCACACCGAATGGATAAGCTCACAGCCACAACAACCAACCCAACCCAACCCCAGGATTCCGTGAAGCGCCCAAAACGCGCTAGTCCGAGCAGACGATGTCCGCACTTTGTCGCGCTGCCGATACTGGGCCACCGCCATCGGAATCCATGGAGAACAACAATGACCGAGCGTGATCTTTTCGCCCATAAGGCCCAGGCCGATCGCCGCCCCTGGTTGCTGGCCATACTGCTGGGCTGCATCAGCGCCAGCCCTGCGCACGCGGCTCCAGAGGATGCCGCACGCCTGGGCAGCGAGCTGACCTGCGTCGGCGCAGATAAAAGCGGCAATGCCGACGGCAGTATCCCCCCCTACAGCGGCCAGTGGCTGGGGGTGCCGCCGCAGGTGCAGTTCAACGGCACAGGCCATCACCCGGTCGACCCTTATCCGGACGAAAAACCGCTGTTCGTGATTACCGCTGCCAACCTCGGCCAATACAGCGACTACCTGTCTGACGGCCAGAAGGCCTTGTTCAAGCTCTACCCCGACAGCTACAAAATGCCGATTTACCCGACTCACCGCGATTTCCGCTTCGCCGATTCGGTGTGCGAGGCCACCCGCGAAAACGCCAGTGTGGCGCGCCTGGTCGACGACGGCGAAGGGGTGGTGGGCAAGACCGGTGGCACGCCGTTCCCGGTGCCGCGCAGTGGCCTGGAGCTGCTGAAAAACGCTTCGACCTTCACCCTGCGGGCCTGGACCGAGGAATACGTCTCCGACAACGCCTACGTACTCAAGGACGGCAATATCAACTGGGGCCGGGTGCACTCGCGCAACCTGGCCCCGGCGCTGCAACCGGGCAAGATCGGCGAAACCGTGGGCAACTCCTCGTTCTACCTCAACGAAACCCTGCTGCCGCAGCGTGACAAGGGCGAGATCAACACCGGCACCGAGTTCTGGAACGACAAGACCGAACCGCGCCAGAGCTGGCGCTACGATCCCGGTACGCGGCGGGTCCGCCAGTCGCCTGGCTACGGCTTCGACATGGCGTTCCCTGGCTCCGGCGGCTCGATCACGGTCGATGAGGTGCGCCTGTTCAACGGCTCCGGCCAGCGCTACGACTGGAAGATCGTCGGCAAGCGCGAGATGTTCATTCCCTACAACACCTACCGCCTGCACGCGCCCAACCTCAAGTACGCCGACCTGCTGACTCCGGGGCATATCAACCCCGAGGCCATGCGCTACGAGCGCCATCGCGTGTGGGAGCTCGAAGGCACGCTGAAGCCGGGTTATCGCCACCTGTACGGCAAGCGCAAGCTGTACATCGATGAAGACACCTGGTTCCCGATGCTCGCCGACAACTACGACAACCGTGGCGAGCTGTGGCGCACCTCGATGGTCAACTACTTCTATGCCTATGAGTCCCAGGTGCCGCAGGCCGGGGTTGGCCTGTACCACGACCTCAACGCGGGCAGTTACCTGGCATTCAACCTGATCAATGAGCAACGCAACGGCTATGTGCTCAACAAGGGCGGCTTCAACCCGCGTGATTTCGGCCCGGAAGCGGCGCGCCGGGCAGGGCAGTGACAGCGGCCTAGTCCATTTGAAGGATGAGCAGCCTGCAAAGGCTGCTCAATGATAGCGGGCAGGGACCGAGCCGGCTGATAGCCCCGGCATCGCTCGACCCGGAGTTTCCACCAGAGGAAGAATAAGAACATGACGAAACTCGCTGAATTGAGCATCGAAAACAGCCAGCGCACGCACCGCTATGCCCGCGGTTGGCACTGCCTGGGCGATGCCGCTGACTACCGTGATGGCAAGCTGCACACCCTGAACATCTTCGGCACCCGCCTGGTGGCGTTCGCCGACAGCCAGGGCAAGATCAGCATTCTCGATGCCTACTGCCCGCACATGGGCGCCGACCTGTCCCAGGGCACCATCGAGAACGACACCGTGGTCTGCCCGTTCCACCACTGGAAATACGACACCAGCGGCAAGTGTGTGGAAATTCCCTACTGCAAACGCATTCCGCCCAAGGCCAAGACCCGTGGCTGGCTGACCTGCGAAGAGAACAACCTGCTGTTCGTCTGGAACAACCCGGAAGGCCGTCCGCCGAAAGAGGGCGTGGTGATCCCGCACCTGGAGGAGATGGACGACAGCGAGTGGATTCATGAGTGGAACATCGACACCATGCTCATCGATACCAACCCTCGCGAGCTGGTCGACAACCTGGTCGATGCCCAGCACTTCGGCCCGGTGCACGGCACGCCGACCAAGTATTTTGCCAACATCTTCGAAGGCCATATCGGCCAGCAGATTTTCCATGGCGATTCCGAGCGCCTGGGCGGTGACCTGATCGCGCCGTCGGCCTACTACGGCCCGGCCACCCACTTCACCCACTTGAGTTCGATGTTCGGTGAAGTGCGGGTTCACGCCATCCTGCTCAACAGCCATGTACCGGTCACCCCGGACAGCTTCGAGTTGCGCTTTGGTTGCATGGTCAAGCGCGTGCCGGGCTGGAGCGAAGAGCAGAACCGCGAAGTGGCGCAAGCCTATGTCATGGGCAACCGCGCCTCGTTCTACCAGGACGTCGACATCTGGAAGCACAAGATCCGTATCGACAAGCCAGTGCTGGCCGAGAACGACGGCCCGGTGTACCAGCTGCGCGAGTGGTACCAGCAGTTCTTCACCGACGAAGACCTGGTGCCGGCGAGCATGGCCGAACGCCGCGAGATCATCACGGTCGACGAGCGATAAACAGGCAAGGGCCGTTGGCTTCGGGAAGACCCGGAGCCGATTGCCGCGATTCACTGGTTGAGGAGCGCCGACAATGAAAACAAAAAGCCTTCGCGCCTATGCTGTACCGCTGTTGAGTTTGATGATCATGCTCTGTGCCGGTATGTCGCCGGTGCCGCCCAAGCCTTCAGTTGTAGCGCTGTGCAGCCAGTTTCCGGGCTGTGTGGTGGTGCAGGTGGCGAGTTTCCAGAACTGGCCGGTGCTGCGCTGAGCCTGTTGTATTGGGTCTCACGCCAGCAGCCCGATTGCCTTGGCGTATGCCACCGCCTGCGTCCGACGCGCGACACCCAGCTTGCAGTTGATTTTTCGCGCATGGGTTTTCACCGTATGCAGAGAGATGAACAAATGCTCGCCGATCTCCTGGTTCGATAAGCCTTGGGCGATCAATCGCAGCACCGTCAACTCCCGTTCGCTCAAGGTTTCTTGTGCGGTGGCTTCAACGGCACGCTTTGGTTCCGGGAGGTGGCTGTCTTGCCATTGAGGGCGATGTACGTGTGTTTCAGGCCGACTGTTCAAGTCCTCAAGCGGCATTGAGCGTTGTGTTGCCTGCAATTCCAAGCGGCTACGCAAAAGCGCGAGTAGTTGCAGTGCATCGTGCAACGTGTCCGAAAGTGCTGCCAGGACTTCGCGATGAAGGAAGTCATGCTCTGTGTTCTGAAAGGCCAAGGCCTGGCCATCTACGGGCTCAAAGCAGAGGGTGCTTGAATACAAGGCGTGCATGGTGGCTCTCATCATTGTTGTTGTAGAAATCAACGGAGCGACAACAGCAGAGGGCTGACCTCAGCTGGCAATCGACACTACAACACCTGTAGAACCAAGAAAAATTGATAAATGCTAGCTCTGATATCAGGTAACCGGATATCGGCTGGGTGAGGCACCCACCCCACACTGCGGAGCGGGTGAAGGGGCGGTTGTCAGAAATTGACGCCGAAACTGGCCGCGAGAAAATCGCGGTCGACCGAGGTGTTGTAATCACCGTCGAAGAAGTCGGTGTAGGACAGGCTTGCGGTATAGGTATTGCGGTACTCGGCATCCAGGCCGAGGCTGACAGCTTTGGCACCTTCGTTGAACTGGCCGTTCGGGCCGTAGCCGTGGACGTCGTGGGACCAGGCGACGTTGGGTTTCAGGTTGATCCCGGCAATGACGTTGTTGTAATCCCAGATCGCGCGCATGCGGTAGCCCCAGGAGGTGCTGGTGGTATAGCCGTCGTCTTCGCAGAATGCGGTCAAGTTTTTGCCATCGGCACCTACCGTGCCCAGGTTGAGCTGGCGGCAGGTGTTGAGGGTGCCGCCGGCGCTGGCCGGCAACGGTCCTTGGCCGTACACCGGATCACGGCCATAGCGTGCTTGCGAACTGCTTTCCAGCCCCCCCACATGCACCACGCCGACCTCACCGACCAGGGTCAGACGCTCGGCTCCCATCACCTGATCGAAGAAATGGGTAAAGGTGCTCTGCAACTGGGTCAGTTCCTTGCGCCGATAACCGTGCAGATCCTGCCCGGGGGAGACATCGAGCAGCGACGCGTTGGGCAGCACGGGGCCGCCGAGCGGGCCGACCGCGGCAAACAGAATATCCTGGGTGTTCAGTTGTACGGGGGCATTCGGCCGATAGCTGATCTCACCTTGCCAGGCCGTGCCGGTGGGCAGCGTGGTGGAGAAACTCAGGCCGTACAGGTGGATATCTTCCGGGTACTCGATGAAGTACTGGGAGTTGGCCGCCACCGCTATCGGTCGCAGCGCCGCGGCAGGCCCGGTCAGCAGCGCTTGAGCCGCGTTGTAAACCTGCTGACTGGCCGCCGTGGACGAAAGGAATGGCTGACGGCTGTGATAGTTCATGTAGTAGGCGCCGAACTCGGTGTCGAGGGCATCGGACATAAAGCGCAGGGCGACACCGTATTGGCCACTGTCGCGAGCATCGCGGTCCGGGCCGCGGGGAACGCGGACACCTTCCTGATCGATGTCGGCAGCGAAAAACTGCTGCAAAGCCGCCAAACCACCCGCTGGGATTGCCGAACGCGGGGCCAGCACCCGCAAGTTGTCGCTGCAGCCATCGGCCACCACGTCCGGTTGGGCGAAGAAGGTCCCGCAGTTGTCGACGACGGTCTGGTCCCATTCCAGCTGATAGAAGGCCTCGGCCGACAGGCTGTCGCCCAGGCTCTGGGACACGTAGAACATGTTGACCGGAATCAGCCCTTCCTTGACTTCGGCACCGGGGCGGCGGAACGCTGCAACATCCACCGGGTTGATCGCGTTGATACCGTTCTGGATGAAGGTGCTTTCGCCCCAGCTGACCACTTGTTTACCCAGCCGCACCGAGCCGGGTTGCTCGGCGATTTGATAGTTGTGGTAGACAAAGGCATCGAGCAGTTGCGCCCCGGAAGACTTTGCCGCCTCTTTGCGGCCGCGGTTGTCGATGTCCTTGAACGGCCGGTGTTCGTCCTGCAGTTCGAAGTCGTACCAGTATTTCCCGCGCAGGAAGATGCCGGTATCGCCGTACTTGAGTTCAAGATCGTGAAGGCCCTTGAATATCTTCGAGAAGGTTTCGCCTTTCTTGAAGTTCAGGTGCGAGTCGTCAGAAGTCTGTGCCAGACCATTGCCGCCGTTGTTGGCGCCGATCAAATCCCGATCCGGGTTGGCCGTCGACCAACTGGCGCCTACCGACAGCGAGGAGTCGAACGTCCCTTCGATTTCGCCGATGTTGAAACCAACGGCATGGGAGTGGCCGGAAAACGCCAGGGAAACGCCGATTGCCAGGGCATGCGGTCGAAAACAGGCATGTTTTGTTTTTATTTTCATGCAGCGCTCCAGATGCAGGGAAGGGGAGCTGCAACTTAATAAGCATCAGTGAATGCCGGTAAGCGTCGGAAGTGTGATTCGTCTCACCCCAAAGAGTGAAGCGTACGAACGCGCTTACAAGCGGGCGCAAATTGCGGCGATGCCGCTGCGTAACCACTGGTGCGCGGGATCGTGTTCGAAGCTATGGTGCCAACTGAGGTGGATGGGTATTTCCAGGCCTTCGAGCGGGGTCTTGAAACACTTCAGCTGATGCAATTCGGCAAAGGTCTTGGCCATGCGTGACGGCATGCTGCAGACCACGTCAGTACCGGCGACGATCCACGGCATGCTGAAGAAACTGTGGACGCGCAGATAGTACTCACGGCTTAAGCCGAGATCTTCCAGGATGCGTTCAATCGGGCGCAGGTGCTTGTTCCCCGGCCACTCCAGAACCAGATGCTTGAGCGTCAGGTACTGTTCACATGTCAGGTGACTGCTCACTAACGGATGGTCGCGACGCACCATGGAATAGAGCTCCTCCTTGAGCAGCAACTGGCTGTTGAACGCCTCACCCGGCATCGGCTCGGTCCACAGGCACAGGTCGATCTTGCCGAAACGCATTTTTTCCTTCAGATCACTCTGCATGTAGGTCTCGACATTGATCCGCACCTTGGCACCGATCGTATCGAGCCAATGCATGAGCGGTGACAGCAACACCACTTCGCCGTAATCCGAGAGCACCAGATTGAACACGCGTTCACTGGCGGTGTAGTCGAACGCCGCGCCTTGGGTCAGTGTGGCGATGACCATATCGAGGACGTTGCGAATGGGCGTGGCAAGTGCCTGGGCCCGTGGAGTGGCGCGCATGCCATGACCGGTGCGGACAAACAGATCGTCTTTGAGCACATGCCGCAGGCGGGCAAGCGCATTGCTGATTGCCGGCTGACTCATGCCGATCCTGTCAGCGGCCCGGGACAGGTTTTGTTCCGCCATGATGGCGTCGAACACGGTCAATAGATTCAGGTCGACACTGCGCAGGTTCATTGCACGGGTCCTTATCGAAAGGCAAAAAGGAGGAGGGCCGATATCGGCAAAACGTATATCTGTATTACTCACTATCGATTTTTTTTCAGTTGACCCGCGCCGTACTGTTCCTTGCAGGCTCCACTACAACAACCAACAGGTACGCCGCTATGTCGACCCACGCAGCACTTGATTTTTCCTCTCGATACCTGATGACCATTGATGGTCAAAGCACCGACAGCGATTGCCATCTCGAGGTGATCAATCCGGCCAACGAAACCACCCTCGCGCAAGTACCCGACGCCAGTCGTGAACAGCTTGATGCGGCGGTGACCGCGGCGCGTTGCGCCTTTCCCGGCTGGTCGGCAACACCGATTGCACAGCGTCAGGCATTGGTTGGCGCCATCGGTGCGCGGCTGCTTGAGCATCTGGAGGACTTTGCCCAGTTGCTGACACGTGAGCAGGGCAAAACCCTGGATTACGCGCGTTTCGAAATTGGCGCGGCCGCCGCCTGGTTCAGTGAATTCGCGAAAATGGCGCCGACCGAGACGATCATCGAGGACAGCCCCGACCACCTGGTAAAGACCCGGCGCGTGCCGATCGGTGTCGTCGGCGCCATCGTGCCGTGGAACTTCCCCGTGCTGCTGGCCGTATGGAAACTGGCACCGGCATTGATCGCCGGCAACACCGTGGTGCTGAAGCCTTCGCCTTTTACGCCGCTCGCGACACTCAAGCTCGGTGAACTGATCAACCAATTGTTGCCGGCCGGCGTGGTCAATGTGGTGTGCGGTGGGGATGATCTCGGCCCATGGCTGTCGAGCCATGCGCACATCGACAAAATTGCCTTTACCGGTTCCACCGTCACTGGCCGGCGGGTGATGGAAAGCGCGGCACGCAACCTCAAGCGCTTGACCCTGGAGCTCGGCGGCAATGACGCGGCAATCGTCCTGCCGGATGTCGACATCGCCCACACCGCCGAAAAACTGTTCTGGGGGGCCTTCAGCAACAGTGGCCAGTTCTGCCTGGCGATCAAGCGCCTGTACATCCATGAAGACATCTACGAACCGCTCAGCAAGGCTATCGTCGCCTATGCCCGCAACGTCAAAGTCGGTGATGGCAGCCTGCCCGGCACGCAGCTGGGCCCGGTGCAGAATGCTGTGCAGTTCCAGCGCCTGAAGGACTTGCTGGCCGATATACGCGCGCAAGATCACAAAGTCCTGCTGGAGGGAGAAGTGCCAGCAGGTCCAGGCTATCTGTTCCCGATCACCATCGTCGACAACCCGCCCGAAAGTTCGCGGGTGGTCACCGAGGAGCCCTTCGGGCCGATTCTTCCCTTGCTGAAGTTTCGTGACATCGATGAAGTCATCGAACGCGCTAACAACAGCGAATACGGCTTGGGTGGCTCGGTCTGGAGCCAGGACGTCGAGCTGGCCACCGCCATTGCACTGCGCCTGCAGACCGGCAAAGTGTGGATCAATGAAATCCATGAGCTGAACCCCTACACGCCACTGGGTGGCCACAAGCAATCGGGGATGGGCGTCGAGAACGGCATCGATGGACTGATGGAGTACACCAACGCCCAGACCGTGTCGATTCGCCGGCGTTAAAGCCAACCGACCACATCCACCAAAGCCCGCCACAAATCACACTTTGTGGCGGAGCCCGCGATAAACAAAAAAGGCGGCTGTCAAGCCGCCAGGAACAACACCCAGTGCAACCTGAGCGAAGGAACTAACGCACGCCCGACTGGCGCAACGCTGCCGGGGTATAGCTGTTCGCCGACGCCACCGCGCCGAACTCAATGCTGCGTTTTTCTTCGTTCTTCAGGCCCAGTACCGAATAACGACCGGCCTGCAGGTCATAGAGCACTTCTGCGGTGTAGGCCGGCACCTGCTTGTGGTAGTACTGCTGCGCATGCCCTTCGCCCACACGCCAGAGTTGCCCGCGTCCGTCGTAATGGTCCACTTCGGCCAACTGCCAGGTGTCTTCATCGAAGTACATGTGCCGTGTCGAATAGATATGCCGTTGGCCTGGCTTGACCTTGGCGACTACCTCCCAGACGCGGTGCAGTTCGTAACGGGTCAGGTCCTGATTGATATGACCGGCCTTGAGGATGTCGGCGTACTTCAGGCTCGGTGAGTCGAGCTTGTAGCTGTTGTACGGGATGTAGAGTTCCTTTTTGCCGACCAGCTCCCAGCTGTAGCGATCAGGTGCGCCGTTGAACATGTCGAAGTTGTCGGCGGTGGCCATGCCATCGGCAGCAGTGGCCGGGCCGTCATACGCCACTTGTGGCGCACGCCGCACACGGCGCTGGCCGGCGCTGTAGACCCAGGCGCCGCGCGGCTCTTTGACCTGGTCGATGGTTTCGTGCAGGAGCAGCACATTACCCGCGAGGCGGGCGGGGCCGGTCACGCGCTGGATAAAGTAGAAGAGGATGTTATCGGCCTTGCTCTTGTCCAGGTCAGGCAGTTCACGGGGGTAGGAGATTTCATCCTCCATCTTGATCATGCTGAAACCGCCATCAACCTGCGGTTGCACACGGGTTGCCAGGCGGCTGAGGTTTCCGCCGCGATAGCGGGTCATGTGGTTCCACAACACTTCGATGCCATTCTTGGGTACCGGGAACGCGTAGTAGCGGGTATCGGAAAAGCCGCTCAGACCGTTACCTCCATCCACTTCTTCGGTCTTTACCGCGCTGGCCTTGATCACCGAGTAGATGTCCGGCGGCAGCGCAGCCGTGCGATGGGTGGGATAGACCGGAATTTTATAGCTGTCCGGATAGCGCTTGAACATCGCCAATTGACCCGCAGTGAGCTTGTCCTTGTATTGTTCAGCCGTGGCTGCGGTGATCACGAACAGGGGCTTTTCGTTGGCAAACGGGTCACTCAAAAAGCCTTTGCTGTCCACCGTGCCTGCCGTAGTGGGCAAGCCGCCGGTCCAGGCGGGAATACTGCCGTCGGCGTTTGCGGCTTTGACTGCGCCGATGGGCGTCAAGGTGGTGCCGAGCTGTGCGGCCTCTTCAGGAGAGACCTTGGCCATCACGGCCGTGGCCAAAAGCGAAAGCGCCAGGGCGCCGGCTTGCACGAGTATTGTTGTTGTTTTCATGGAGTCGCTCTCAGGTTTTGGGACTGCGGCCCGCAGTCAGGCGGGCCGCGGGGTGTCACTCGGTAGGGGCTTGTTCGAAGCACGGCAGGCTGCGGTCGATCACCACCCAGGGTTGTGCCGAGGCGCACCACAGGTGCAGGTTCGGCGTGGCGCTGGCCGGTTGGGCCAAGGTGCCGGCCTTGACCGCCAGTACGCCGGGCATCGTGGCAATTTCGGAGTACAGGGCCGAGCCGCAGCCGGTGCAGAAGTAGCGCTTGACCGGCAGGCCGCTACCGCCAGCCTTGGCATAGCTGCCGGGGCTCGAACCCTCGACCAGGAAGCCTTCGGCCGGCACCAGCAGATTGACCGAGAAGGCGCTGCCGGACTGCTTCTGGCAGTCGCTGCAATGGCAGACCGCAACGGACAGCGGGTTCAGGGGGCTGGAATAGTGGATGCTGCCGCACAGGCAGCTGCCTTTGATGGTATTCATGAAGGTTCTCGTCGGTTGCAGGGTTAGGTCGCGGCAGCGCTGGCAGGCTGCCATTCGCGGGCGCGCAGGGCGGTGAGCTTGAAGCTGTGGCGGGCGCGCAGCAGCAGTGGGCAGGCCAACACGCAAGCGATCAGGGTGACGATCAGGATCGAGTAGCCAATGGCGGCGCGGTCGACCAGCAGGTAGTCGGTGATCAACCCCACCGCAACCGGGCCGATGCCAACACCAAGCAGATTGAGCACGCCGGTGAACAGGGCGATGAACTGTCCGCGCATCGGTGCCGGTGCTATCTCGACGATCAACGCCGGGCCAATGCCGAACAGGCAGACCCAGACGGCGGCGGTAAGGGCTAGAAATGGCAACGCAAAAGTGGCGTTGGGTGCCAGCAGCAGCGGCGTGGCAAACAGCGGCAAGACGATGCTGGCAATGATCGCGACGTGCAGGTTGCCGTTGCTCTTGCCGCGGCGACGCCAGTACTCACCCAGCCAGCTGGCGCCGAGTACACCGAGCGGCGAGCTGACGCACATGATCAGCCCCATGACCGTACCGGCCTTGGCGTAACTCCAGCCGAACTCGCGGACCAGATAGCTGGGGACCCAGGCGCCCCCGGCATACACGGCAGCGTTGTAGCAGCCCATGCCGACGATGATGGCGACGAAGGTGTGCCGGTTGGCGCGCAGGAAAGCCACCACATCGCCCAGCGGCACCGCCGACGCAGCAGGGGCCGGGGCGATACGCCCGCTGCGCCGCAGGCGTGGTTCAGGCACGCCGAGCATCAGCAGCAGAATGAACAGGCCTGGCAGGCCGATCGACATCAGCGTGGTCTGCCATGGCGCCAGGGTGCCGAGCAGCGGCAGGGTCAGGGGATGGGCGCTGAAGTAGCCGAGCACCAGCCCCGTGGCCAGTAGGCCGCCACCGACGCCGACCGGGCCGCCCGCGCCAAACACGCCGAGCGCGCGGCCACGCTTTTCCGGCACGAACAGGTCGCTGATCAGCGACACGGCTCCCGGCAGCAATACCGCCTCACCGACCGCAACACCGACGCGGGCCAGCAGCAGGTGCCAGAATTCCGTGGCCAGGCCGCTGGCGGCGGTGGCCAGGCACCACAGGCCGATGCCGGTAGCGATGATCATGCGGCGGTTGCCGCGGTCGATCAGGCGTGCGATCGGCAGGCCGGCCAAAGAGTAGAAGGCGGCAAAGGTGAAGCCATGGAGCATGCCCATCCAGGTGTCGTTGACGTGCAGTGATTGCTGGATGGGTCCGACCAGCAGGCTCAGCACCTGACGGTCCATGATCGAGAAGACGTAGGCAAGCAGGAGCACGCAAAGGGCATAGTTGGCGCGGCCACGGCTGGGCAGCAAATGTGCCGCGCAGGGCATCGCCGTGGCTTTCATCGTTGTTGTACTCGTCATCGACGGTTACCTCGGGGGCTTTTTCTTATCATCGAGGCCGCGCGGCGTGCACATCGCCGCGCGGTGCTGCGTTAGCGCGCCGACGCAGTGGCGTCGGGTTGCTGCCAGAGGTTGTTGTCCTGCCAGATGTTTTCCTTGCGCCAGTGCGCCGGCAGCTCGGCGCCGGTGTGCTGGATGACCCGGCCGAGCAAGAGTTTGAGTTGTTGCGCCTCGTCGAAAGACAGTGCTTCCAGCGCGGTCATCTCGGCGGCTTTGGCGTAGGCCAGCCACTGGATGGCCAACTGACGGCCCTTGGCGGTGAACAGCACGCGATGGTCTTCCAGCGTCAGCAGCTGTTTCTGTAACCACAGCGCCAGTTGTTCCTCGGCCAGCACCTTGCCGGTGAACTCGAACAGCTGATACAGCTCGTCCAGGGTCCGGCCTTCGCTGAAGCTGAGGATGCCCAGCAGCTCGAAGTCCTGATCCTGCATGCCCATGGCTCTCAGTTGCTGGCGAATCGGCACTTGCAGCTGGTAATAGGCGCGGCCAAGCAGGAAACCGAGCCAGTTTTCGCCGTAGCTCACAGCTTGCTGGCCCTGCGCAGCAGCCGGTAACAGACGTCGGTAGCCGCCGCTGTGAAACACCAGCGGCGCTTTGTCGAAGCGGTCGAACGCCAGCACTTCACCGACCAGGATGATGTGGTCACCACCTTCGTACTGATACGTGGTCTTGCACTGGAAGCGTGCCGAGCAGCCATCGAGCAGGGGAACGTCACTGGGCCCGCGTTGCAGGTCGAGACCGCTGAACTTGTCGGTACTGCTTTTGGCGAAACGGTTGGACAGCGGCTCCTGGTCGGTTGCCAGGATGTGCACGGCAAAGTGCGAGCCTTGCGTGAAGGCCTGGGCCGAGGAGGAATCCTTGTTGATGCTCCACAGCACCATCGGCGGATCGATCGATACCGAGTTGAAGCTGTTGGCGGTCAATCCGTAGTCCAGTCCATCGGCGCCGCGGGTGGTAACGATGGTCACGCCGGTGGTGAAGGCGCCGAGCGCCTGGCGGAACTGCTTGGGATCGAACGGGTTGCTGTTCATGGATGTGGACTCCGGTTACCGCCGGGCGTACCGGCGGCTGATTGTTATTGGACAGGAGTGACAGGCGGGCAGTGGCTCAGCGCTTGAGCAGCGGCATCACCAGACGGCCGAAGCGCTCTGCTTCTTCATGGTGCGGGTAGCCGGACAGGCAGAAACCGCTGCAACCGGCATCGACAAACGCCAGCAACTGCTCGGCGACCTGCTGCGGGTTGCCCACCACGGCAATACCGGCGCCGGGGCGCACTTCGGTGATGCCGGTCCACAGGTGCGGGGTCATCTTGCGCCCGGCGGTTTTCGACAGCTCTTTCATCCGTTGATTGGCAACGGACTCGGCCATCATGGTCTTGACCTGTTCGGTCCAGGTCGGATCGGCGCCGTTGACCAGGGTGTCAGCCGCGGCCCAGGCTTCTTCCTCGGTTTCCCGGCAGATGATCTGCAGACGCATGGCAAATTCGATTTCTTCGCCACGGCCATATTTGGCCGCGCGCTCACGCATTTCCGTGATCTGTTCGGCGATGCGTTCCGGGTAATCGCCCCAGAACAGGTGGACGGAGGAATGCTTGGCGGAAATTTCTGCGGCTTGCTCCGAACCACCGCCGAGGAAGAACGGTGGATGTGGCTGCTGGAAAGGCGCGGGGATGACTTTCGGGCCGTGTACCTGGTGATACTTGCCTTGGTACTCCACGCCTTCCTCGGTCCACAGGCGTTTCATCAGCTCGACTTCTTCTTCCAACTGTTCGTACCGACCTTCCTTGGAGACAACCTGGCCCTCGGCGTACGCATCTTTCTCGCTGAGGCCGGCGATCAGATTGATGCAGATACGTCCTTTGGACAGCTGATCGAAGGTGGCGAACATCTTGGCCTGGGCGACCGGGTGAATGAAGCCAGGCTTTACCGCCACCAGCGCTTTGATTTTCTGCGTGCGGGCGATAACGAACGAGGCCGTCACCCAGGCATCCCAGCAGAAGGGGGTAACGGGGACCAGTACATAGTCGAAGCCGGCCTGTTCGGCGGCGACGGCAACCCGTTCGAAATGCTCCATGGACTGCGGGATGCTTTTGCTCGGATCGCTGAAAGCAGTGGTGTCGCCAATAGTTGGAATGAACCAACCCATCTGCAGGGATTTTTTATTGTTCATGCTTGGGCTCTTTTCCTGGAGGAACGGTGGAGCCACTACAGCAAAACCTGTACTGTGTGAAAAATGAATAGATAGAATTTCGGGCATGCACAATATTAATACCCGCACCCTCGACCTCAATCTGCTGGTGGTCTTTGCGACCCTGTGGGACACGCAGAACGTCACCCGCGCAGGGGAGCGCCTGGCCCTCAGTCAGCCAGCGGTCAGCCATGCGCTGCGGCGCCTGCGCGAGCGCTTGGGCGACGAACTGTTCGTTGCCGGCCGCCATAGCCTGGTACCCACCGCGCGCGCCGCCGAACTGATCGGCCCGGTGCGCGAAGCACTGAGCCGCCTGGACGACGTGTTGCAAGGCTCCACGCCCTTTGTGCCGGCAACCGCGCAGCGCAAGTTCCGCATTGCCTCTGGCGATTTCGTCGAGTTCCTGATCTTGCCGGGGCTGATCCAGCACATCGCCCGAGAAGCACCCGGCGTGATGATCGAGGTGCTGCCGCTGCCATCCAACAACGCCTTGCCCGCGCTGCTGGAGAACGGCGAAATCGACCTGGTCATCGGCACGCCGACGACGCTGGGGGCCGGTCTGAGCCAGGAGTCGATCACCACGGTGTCGCTGCTCACGTTGATCTGGCAACGCGAAGGCCTGCCGCCCGGACGCTTCCCGCTCGACCTGTACCTGGAGCGGCCGCAGGTGATGATCGAAACGCACCAGAGGCAGGGCAACATCATCGATGCAACCTTGCAAGCCCAGGGCTTGGCGCGTCGGATAGGCGTATTGGTGCAGAACTTCATGGCGATGCCGGTGATCGCCTCGCAAACGGGCTACATCTGCAACCTGCCGGGGCCCATTGCCAAAGCGTTCGCCGAGACCTTCGGCCTCAGTTGCCACGAGCCGCCAGTCGATTTTCCCGCACCTGAACTGGTTGCCTTCTGGCATGCCCGGTTTGATACAGATCCAGGCTTGGAATGGCTGCGCAAGCAGATCAAAGCGTGTGCGGACAGCCATCTGGCGTGATGGCGCAAGCACTGCGAGCAGTATCGGTATGCACGCTATGAATAGGTGAGATTTCTACTGTTCATTTTCCTCATTCCTGATCCGGCGATTCAATGGAGGTAAAGCCCCAACAATAAAACGTACAAAGGGACCACCATGACCGCGATCGATCCGCGTACGCGCCTGCTGCTGGAAGCGCCAATTCTGCCAACCGTCCTGCGCCTCGCGCTGCCCAATGTGTTGGTGATGGTCGTGCAGGCCTCCGTCGGCCTCATCGAAACCTATTTTGTCGGCAAGCTTGGTAGCGATGCGCTGGCCGCCATGGCACTGGTGTTTCCGATTGTAATGCTGATGCAGATGAGTTCTGCAGGTGCGATCGGAGGCGGCATTGCTTCATCGATTGCGCGCGCGCTTGGCGCGAAACGCCGGGAAGATGCCGATGCACTGGTATTGCACGCCATGCTCATTGCCATTGGGTTTGGCCTTGTATTCACACTGACGCTCCTGCTCGGAGGGCGCTGGCTCTATACGCAAATGGGCGGTACCGGAGCGTCCCTTGAGGCGGCGCTGGTCTATTCGCACTGGGTATTTGCAGGTTCGGTGCTGGTGTGGCTGTTCAACGCACTGTCTGCGTTGATCCGCGGTACTGGCAACATGACCGTGCCCGCCTATGTGACAGTCGCAGGGGCTGTCGTACTGATTCCGCTGTCACCCTTGCTCATCTTCGGCTGGGGGCCGATTCCCGGCATGGGCATTGCCGGAGGCGCTGCAGCACTACTTCTATATTATCTCGGTGGCACGCTCGCGCTGTGGCTGTACCTGCGCTCGCCGCGCAGCCTGCTCAAGCCGAAACTGATGAGCGTGCGGCTTCGGTGGCCATTGTTTCGCGACATCCTGCACATTGGCATGGTCGGCATGATTGCAACGGCGGCCACCAACCTGTCTATCGGCATCGCGACGGCGTTGTCGGGGCAGTTCGGCCCGGACGCAATTGCGGGCTACGGTACTGCCGCACGCCTGGAGTACCTGCTGGTGCCACTGGCATTCGGTTTTGGTGCGCCGCTGTTGGCCATGGTCGGTACCTGCATCGGTGCCGGCGACCGGGCGCGTGCGCTCAAAGCCGCGTGGGTGGGGGCGGCGATAACCTTTGCGATAACTGAAACGATCGGTCTGTCAGCGGCGTTCTTCCCGCATGCCTGGCTGCTGCTGTTCGGTAACGAGCCCGCCATGCTCGAAGCCGGCACCCAGTACCTGCAGATCGTCGGGCCGTTGTACGGCTTCTTCGGCCTGGGCCAGGTGTTGCATTTCGCCTCCCAAGGGGCAGGGCGCTTGTTCTGGCCAGTGACTGGCAACCTCGCACGCCTGATTGTGGCTGGCCTCGGCGGATGGCTTGCGTTGCGGTGGGGTGGAGAGCTGGCGCACGTGTTCGTCGCGCAAGGCGCGGCATTCGTGGTGTATGGCCTGGTGATCACTGTCACGATTGCCGGTGGGGCGTGGTTCGGCCGGGTGAGTTGGCCGCGCAGCATAGGCTTAGCGGTGGATTGACGTGATTATGGCCAGGTGGCGCAAGCAAGTTTTTCAACGATCAAGGGGGTCAGCCGTAGCCAATCAATGAAAACCTACTACGTTTAACCATGACCGGCGGTGCCGATAACGGGCTGAAAAAGCCGCCTCGACACACCAATCATGGGGGATGGCGGTGGCAGATGGACTGCAGCCACAATCCGTACGATCAATGACGTTCGTTGTTTCAGACCTCAGCTGGCTGGCTAAATCGGAGTTTCATTATGCAGCTCAAATCACTTGCCGCATCGTTATGTGTAGTTTCTCTGGCGCTCTCGGGGTGCGCCAGTAAATACGTTGAGTCCGACCAGTATTCCGGTTTTCTCAAGGACTACAGCGCCCTGAAGGAAGAGAAGTCTCCCTCCGGTGCAGCGGTCATGCGCTGGATTGACCCAAACGTTAACGTGAACAAGTTCAGTAGCGTTTATATCGAACCAAGCCAGCTCTATCCCAAGCCACAAGCGACGGAGAAAATCCCGGACGCCACCTTGCAGGGCATCACCCGGTACTACAATCAGGCGCTGCAAACCCAGTTTTCCAAAGTCTTGCCGCTGGCCAAAGGTCCGGGCCCAGGGGTGTTGGTCGTGCGTCCGGCGATCACTGCGGTGAGTGCCAAGACCAAGGGCCTGCGTCCTTATGAAGTGATTCCGATCGCACTGGTCGCTGCGGGTGTCAGTACGGTCACCGGTATTCGTGATCAGGACACCAGCCTGTCGACCGAAGCGCAGTTCATCGATGCCGGCAATAACAAAGTGGTTGCCCAGGTGGTGCGCAAGGGCGCCGGTGCCGAGCTGGAAAACTCCGATCAGGTGATGACTGCCAAAGACGCCAAGGCCGTGCTCGATGGCTGGGCGACCGATATGGTCAAGTCGTTCGAACAGCTCAAGGCCAAGCGCTAGGGCATCACCCCTCGACCTGCCGATACTGTCGGCAGGTCGACACTCCTTTCTGGTCCGTTACACGCGACCGACGCTAGACATCCCTTTCGCCTAGACGATCTACGCACGCTCTCGTAGTGCGATTCCTTGCGCGTTTTTGAGATTAAGATGCGATAAGCCGTGATTATTTAATCTTAGAAATGACTTTTTCAAGCATGGTTTTTAGCACTGAGATACCATGTAAAGACATAGTACGTACCACAATACGAAATAGTAGGAGTACCCATGGCTCGCGGCGGTATCAACAAGGCGGTAGTGCAGAAGGCACGCCAGGCGCTGCTGGCTCGCGGGGTACACCCGAGCATCGATGCAGTACGTATCGAACTGGGCAATACCGGCTCGAAAACCACCATTCACCGTTACCTGAAAGAGCTGGATAACCAGTACCCGGCAGCACCCGTCAGCGCGCCAAACCTCAGCGATGCACTGGCGACACTGGTCGAGCAACTGGCTGAGCAGGTACGTGAGGAAGGGGAAGTGCGGATCGAGGAGGCGCGCAGTGCGTTCGAGGCGCAGCGGCAAACCTTGCTGGCCCAGGTACAGATCAGTCAGCAGGCGTTGGCGGCGCTGCAACAGCAGCATGAAATCCAGGCGGCGGCGCTCGCCAGCGAGTCCGCCGAACTGGCCACCACCCGCAGTGCCTTGCAAACCGAACAGACCCGTAACGCCACGCTCAATCAGGCGGTAGGTGAGTTGCACCTGCGCCTGGCCGACAAGGATGAGCAGATTGCCTCGCTGGAAGACAAGCATCAGCATGCCCGTGATGCCCTGGAGCACTATCGCAATGCCAGCCGCGAACAGCGCGAGCAGGAACAGCGCCGTCACGAAGGGCAGGTGCAGCAGCTTCAGGTGGAAGTGCGTCAGTTGCAGCAGACCTTGATCGTCAAGCAGGACGAACTGACGCGCCTGAACCGCGACAACGAAGGTTTACTGGTACAGATTCGTACGCTCAAGGACGCCCAGCGCACACTCAAGACCCAGACCGAGCGACGCCAGGCGCAGATCCAGGGACTGGAGGTGAACCTGGCGCAACTTAACGGCTCGCGGGATGAGCTGGAAAAACAGAACCAGAACCTGGCGTTGAGCCTGGCCGAACGGGTGACGGAACTGCGTCAGCAGTTGCAACTGATCGGCAAGCTGGAGGCACAGCTGCGTCAGGCCGAAAAGGCAGCGCAGTCGAGTCAGGCTGCGCCTTGAAGAACCAGGCGCATCGCGCAACGATCTGACAGCCCGTGAGCGTGCTCAGCGGCTAACTGCCGTCGCAGAAAGTCACTGCACTGTTGCGCAGAGAGCTGTTCGAACCCCAGACGCGCATAGAAGGGGGCATTCCATGGCACCTTGGCGAAGGTGGTCAGCGTAAGTGTGGCGAAACCTTGTGCCCGCGCCCAGGCTGCGGCCGCAGCGATCAATCGGCGTCCCTGTCCCTGACCCTGAAGCGCTTGCGCTACAGACAGTTCGACGATGTGCCACTCTTCGCCGCACGCCTGGCCACAGAGAAAACCCAGGGGTTGGTCCTGTTCATCCACCACCACCCAAGCGCAACCGGCGCTGATGAACGCGCGATGCTGTTCGGGGCTGAGCCCATCGTCGCTGGCGATCCACTGTAAGCCTTCGCAGCTCAGAAAGGCTTGCGCTGCAGAATGCTCAACAGCGGGTAGCAGCGGCGCGTCGTCGTCGCGGGCAGGGCGAATAGTGAAGGGCATGAGCCTGGCGTCCGGTTGAAAAACGCAGCTATTCAAGGCCCTTGTGCATCGCCCGTCAAGGCCTCGTGCCGCGTACCAGGGGCGTTACGGAGCGTCGTAGTTTTTTACTCTCTAGCAACTACATAAATCATAATTTCGCCTTTCCAAGCCTTTGCACAGAATGCGGCCTACACCCACCCACGGCGATCCCCGTGGGAAACCTCAGTAGGGCGCAGCGATGACAAACAATAAGACTGTAATAGACACGCTTGTAGTGGGCGCCGGGCAAGCCGGTGTGGCCATGAGCGAACACCTGAGCCGACTCGGCGTGCCGCACCTGGTGCTGGAGCGCAAGCGTATCGCCGAAGCCTGGCGTACCGGGCGCTGGGATTCGCTGGTTGCCAATGGTCCAGCCTGGCACGACCGCTTCCCGGGCCTGGAGTTTGCGGGGCTCGACCCTGACGCCTTCGCGCCGAAAGACCAGGTGGCCGACTACTTCGAAGCCTACGCAGAAAAATTCAATGCGCCGGTGCGTACCGGTGTCGATGTTACCAAGGTGCAACGTAATGTCGGTCGCCCGGGCTTCACCGTTGAAACTTCGGACGGTGTCATCGAGGCCCGCAATGTAGTGGTCGCCACCGGTCCGTTCCAGCGTCCGGTCATTCCTGGCATTGCGCCGGTAGACGGCAAGGTTGCGCAGATTCACTCCGCCGACTACCGCAATCCCGAGCAACTGGCCGAAGGCGCTGTGCTGGTGGTCGGCGCCGGCTCATCAGGTGTACAGATCGCCGATGAACTGCAGCGCGCCGGCAAGCAGGTGTACCTGTCGGTGGGTGCTCATGATCGTCCACCGCGTGCCTATCGCAACCGCGATTTTTGCTGGTGGCTGGGCGTGCTCGGCCTGTGGGATGCCGAGGGTGTGCAACCGGGCAAAGAGCACGTCACCATCGCCGTCAGCGGTGCCCGCGGTGGTCATACCGTGGACTTCCGCCGCCTGGCGCAGCAGGGCATCACCCTGGTTGGCCTGACCCAGGCATTCAAGGACGGTGTGGTGAGCTTCGAGGCGAACCTGGCCGACAACATTGCCCGCGGCGACGAAAACTACCTGGCGCTGCTCGATGCCGCCGACGCCTACATTGCCGACAATGGCCTGGACCTGCCGCCAGAACCGGAAGCGCGGATCATGCTCCCCGACCCGGAGTGCCTGAGCAACCCGATCCTCGAACTGGACCTGGCCAAAGCCGGTATCACCACGATCATCTGGGCCACCGGCTATTCGGTCGATTACGCCTGGTTGCAGGTCGATGTCTTCAAGGCCGACGGCAAACCGCAGCACCAGCGCGGGGTGTCCAGCGAGCCAGGTATCTACTTCGTCGGCCTGCCATGGCTGGCCCGTCGCGGCTCGGCCTTTATCTGGGGCGTGTGGCACGACGCCCGGCATATCGCCGAACACATCATCAAGCAGCGCGCCTATTTCGACTACCGGGATGCCTCGCAACGCCAGGCCGCCACCCCCGAGACCACCCCCCAATCAGCCGCCCTTATGGAAGTCCGTTGATGCCTACTCATACCCGCATCCGCATGTTCAACACCAAAGACACCTACCCGAACCAGACCCTGGACAACGACCTGTGCCAGGCGGTACGCGCCGGTAATACCGTGTATGTGCGCGGCCAGGTTGGCACCGACTTCAATGGTCAGCTGGTGGGTCTCGGTGATCCTCGGGCGCAGGCCGAGCAGGCCATGCGCAACGTCAAGCAATTGCTGGAAGAGGCCGGCAGCGACCTGAGCCATATCGTCAAGACCACCACCTACCTGATCGACCCGCGCTACCGCGAGCCGGTGTACCAGGAAGTCGGCAAGTGGCTCAAAGGCGTGTTCCCGATTTCCACCGGGCTGGTGGTCAGTGCCCTGGGCCAGCCGCAGTGGCTGATGGAAATCGACGTGATTGCGGTCATCCCCGAATAAGGAGCGTGCCATGACCTTTTCCATCGTCGGCCGCTGCGCCGAAACCGGTCAGTTGGGAATTGCCATCAGTTCATCGAGCATTGCCGTGGGCGCCCGTTGCCCCTGGCTGCGCTCGGGAGTGGGCGCGGTATCGAGCCAGAACATCACCCTGCCAGCCCTCGGGCCGCAGGTACTGGATGCCTTGGGTGAAGGGTTGGCGCCGCATCAGGCACTGGACCGTGCCCTGACCCGCAACGGCTACAGCCAGTATCGCCAGGTCGCGGTCGTCGATGCCCAGGGCCGTACTGCGGTGTTCAGCGGCAACCACACCCTGGGCACGCATAACGCCCTGGCCGGTGAGCAGTGTGTCGCCGCCGGCAACCTGCTGGCCAACACCGCAGTGATCGAGCGTATGGTCGCCGCGTTCGAAGCCAGCGAAGGCTGCCTGGCGGCGCGGTTGCTGACGGCACTGCAAGCCGGACAGGACGCCGGCGGCGAAGCGGGGGCGGTGCATTCGGCGGCACTGTCGGTGGTCGGCGAGCTGGTCTGGCCGATTGTCGATCTGCGTGTGGATTGGGCTGACGAAAATCCCATCGGTGAGCTGCAGAAACTCTGGAGCGCTTATGAGCCGCAACTGCAGGACTACCTGACCCGTGCACTGAACCCGACCCTGGCGCCGAGCTACGGAGTGCCGGGCGATGAGTGAGCTGCGCAGCCGCGCCTTGCTGGCTAGGCTGATCGGCTTTGCCACGGTCAGCCGCGACTCGAACCTCGCCTTGATCGAGTTCGTGCGTGACTACCTGCAAGGCCTGGGGGTGAGCTGCGAGCTGATCTACAACGCCGAACGCAGCAAAGCCAACCTGCTGGCCAGCATTGGTCCGGCAGTGGCGGGCGGGGTGGTGTTGTCGGGGCATACCGATGTGGTGCCGGTGGACGGTCAGGCGTGGACGGTTGAGCCATTCGCCCTGAGTGAACGCGACGGCAAGCTCTATGGGCGCGGCGCAGCGGACATGAAGGGCTATCTGGCCTCGGTGCTGGCTGCCGTTCCGGTGTTCCTGGCAAGCCCGCTGCGCCGGCCTGTGCACCTGGCGTTCTCTTATGACGAGGAGGTCGGTTGCCTGGGCGTGCGCAGCCTGCTTGAAGTGTTGCCACAGCGCATCAAGCAACCGGCGCTGTGCCTGATTGGCGAGCCGACCGAACTGAAACCGGTGCTCGGCCACAAGGGCAAGCTGGCCATGCGTTGCCATGTAAAAGGCGCATCGTGCCACTCGGCCTATGCACCCTATGGCGTGAATGCCATCGAACAGGCGGCCCGACTGATTGGCCGCCTCGCAGAGATCGGCCAGCGTCTGGCTGCGCCGGAGCATCACGATGAGCGCTTCGACCCGGCCTATTCCACGGTGCAGGTCGGGGTGATTCAGGGCGGGACGGCGTTGAACATTGTTCCGGCCGACTGCCGCTTCGACTTCGAGGTCCGTGCCTTGCCGGCGTTCGAGCCTGAAACGGTACTCGCCGAACTGCAATCCTTCGCCGAGCAAACGCTGTTGCCCGCCATGCAGGCCGTCAAGGCCGACACCGCCATCCGCTTCGAACCGGTTTCGGCCTATCCGGGCCTGGCTACCGCACCGGAAAGCGCCGCCGCGCAACTGATTGCGCAGCTGTGCGGCAGCGACGACTTCAGCACCGTGGCCTTTGGCACCGAAGGCGGCTTGTTTGACCAGGCCGGAATCCCCGCCGTGGTCTGTGGCCCCGGCAGCATGGAGCAAGGGCACAAGCCCGACGAATTCGTCAGTGTCGAGCAGATGGCGGCCTGTGACCGCCTGATGGACCGGCTGGCTGTGTACCTCTCCAACAACGGATAACAACAAGGAGTCTGCAGTGAACGATTTCAAAGACTGGACGACCCTGGCCGCACAACAACGGCTGATTGACACCGCGTTGATCGACGGTGAGCCGCATCACGCGCAAAGTGGCGCGCGCTTTGAGGTCATCAATCCGGCCAACAACCGCGTGCTGGCTCGCGTCGCCGCCTGCGGCCAGGCCGACGTCGACCAGGCGGTGAGCAGTGCCCGCCGTGCCTTCGAACAGGGTCCCTGGGCGAAGATGGCACCCGCCGAGCGCAAGAAAGTGCTGCTGCGCCTGTCGCAGCTGATGCTGGAACACCGCGACGAGCTGGCCTTGCTCGACTCACTGAGCATGGGCAAGCCGGTAATGGATGCCTGGAACATCGACGTACCGGGCGCTGCCCATGTGTTTGCCTGGTACGGCGAAAGCCTCGACAAGCTGTATGACCAGGTGGCGCCGACGGCCAGCAACGCCCTGGCGACCATCACCCGCGTGCCGCTGGGTGTGATCGCGGCCGTGGTGCCGTGGAACTTCCCGCTGGACATGGCCGCGTGGAAACTCGCCCCGGCCTTGGCTGCCGGTAACAGTGTGGTGCTCAAACCCGCCGAGCAGTCGCCGTTCTCGGCCCTGCGCCTGGCTGAACTGGCGTTGCAGGCCGGCATCCCGGCAGGGGTGCTCAACGTCGTGCCGGGGCTGGGTGAGGAGGCTGGGCGGGCGCTGGGCCTGCACATGGACGTCGATTCGCTGGTGTTCACCGGTTCCACCGAAGTCGGCAAGTACTTCATGCAGTACGCGGCGCAATCGAACCTCAAGCAAGTGTGGCTGGAGTGCGGCGGCAAGAGCCCGAACCTGGTGTTTGCCGATTGCCAGGACCTCGACCTGGCGGCGGAAAAGGCTGCGTTCGGGATCTTCTTCAACCAGGGCGAAGTCTGTTCGGCCAACTCGCGGCTGCTGGTGCAGCGCTCGATTGCCGATGAGTTCGTCCAGCGCCTGATCGAAAAAGCCCGTCAGTGGCAACCCGGCAATCCCCTGAACCCAGCCAGCAGCGCCGGTGCCATTGTCGATGCCCGGCAGACCCAGCGGATCCTGCAGTACATCGAGCAGGCCCGGGGCGAAGGCGCGCAACTGGTATGTGGTGGCCGGCAACTGAGCTTCGATGGCTCGGACAACTTTATCGAACCGACGATTTTTACCGGCGTCACCGCCGACATGACTCTGGCTCGCGAAGAAGTGTTCGGCCCGGTACTGGCGGTCAGCGTGTTCGATGACGAAGACCAGGCGGTGGCCCTGGCCAACGATCACATCTATGGCCTGGCCGCCTCGGTGTGGACCGATGACCTTAACCGCGCGCATCGCGTGGCACGACGACTGAATGCCGGAACGGTGTCGGTGAATACCGTCGATGCCCTGGATGTCAGCGTGCCTTTTGGTGGTGGCAAGCAATCGGGGTTTGGCCGGGATCTGTCCCTGCATTCGTTCGACAAGTACACGCAGCTCAAGACCACCTGGATTCAGCTGCGCGGCTGAGGGCCAATCGCCGGCTCCCACAGAAACTGCATGCACTGAACCATTGTGGGAGCTGGCGAAGCCGGCGATGGGCTGCATAGCAGCCCCATTAGCAACACCGATCTGTTCTCAAGAAAGACAACAACAAGACGGAGCAACCGATGAACAGTAATGCAAGCGTGTCCACAGGCGCCCTGGCGCCGCCTGTGAGTAGCAAGAAACTGGGCCTGACCGCCTTGTTGGCCGTGGCCATCGGCCTGGTCGTGTCGCAAGGGGTAATGGTGCTGATGCTGCAAGGCGTCGGTATCGCCGGGGCCGGTTTCATCGTACCGCTGGCGCTGGCCTGGCTGTTGGCCTTGAGCTACGCCTGTTCGTTCTCCGAGCTGGCCTTGATGATCCCCCGCGCCGGTAGCCTGAGCAGCTACACCGAGGTCGCCATCGGCCAATTCCCGGCCATCCTCGCGACCTTTTCCGGTTACGTGGTAGTGGCAATGTTCGCCTTGTCGGCAGAGCTGCTGTTGATGGAATTCATCATCGACAAGGTCTACCCGCACTCGATGCCGCCGCTGACCGTGGCCCTTGCGGTGCTGGCCCTGTTCACCGTGCTCAACCTGTTCAACATCGACATCTTCGCCCGGCTGCAGACGGTACTGGCCGTGGTCATGGTGGTGGTGTTGCTGGTAATGGGCCTGAGCGCGATGAACAGCGATATCGTCTCGCCCAACCCGAGCCTGTTTGAAAGCGCGGGCTGGAATCCCTTGGGCCTGGGCGTGATTGCCCTGACGGCGATGGCGGTGTGGGGCTTTGTCGGCGCCGAGTTCGTCTGCCCGCTGGTGGAAGAAACCCGGCGCCCGGAACGCAACATCCCTGGTTCGATGATGCTTGGCCTGACCATCATCTTCGTCATCATCGCCCTGTATGCGTTCGGCGCCTTGCTCACCGTGCCCCAGGCGGAGCTGGCCAGCAACGGCCTGCCGCATTACCTGTTCGCCACCACCGTGTTTGGCGAAACCGGCAAGGTGTTTCTGGTCACCGCGGCAATCACCGCCACCTGCAGCACCCTCAACAGTTCGTTGGCCGCAATCCCGCGGATGCTCTTCGGCATGGCCTGCAACGGCCAGGCGTTCGGCATCCTCAAACGCGAGGGCAAACGTACCGGCGCGCCTTGGGTGGCGGTGCTGTTCGTCGCGGCGATCACCGGCCTGCCACTGCTGCTGATGCACGACCATCCGGACGCGATCAACCAGCTGCTGCTGGCCGCCGCGCTGGCCTGGCTGCTGGCCTACATCATCACCCACATCAACGTGATTGCCCTGCGTCGCCGCTATCCGCAGGTGCATCGGCCGTTCCGCACACCGTTCTACCCGCTGCCACAGATTTTCGGCATCGCCGGCATGCTCTTTGCCATCTGGAACGTGTCGCCAAGCCCGGAAATGACCTTCTCGATTTTCGCCTACGCCGGCCTGGTACTGCTGATCGTCTCGATCATCGCCGTGCTGTGGATCAAGTGCGTGATGGGCAAACCCCTGTTCAAGCCCGAGCCGCTGCAAACCGCAAGCGTGGCTGGCAACGATAAAAACCAATAAGGAGACTCGCAATGACCGCTCAAGTGAACACCGACCGTAGCACCGGCGATTACCAGGCCCTGGATGCGGCGCACCACATCCATGCGTTTCTCGACCAGAAAGCCCTGAACGAAGAAGGCCCGCGGGTGATCGTCCGTGGCGAAGGCCTGGCACTCTGGGATAACGACGGCAAACGCTACCTGGACGGCATGTCGGGCCTGTGGTGCACCAACCTCGGCTATGGCCGCAAGGACCTGGCCGCCGCCGCCAGCCGCCAGCTGGAGCAACTGCCGTACTACAACATGTTCTTCCACACCACCCACCCGGCGGTGGTCGAGCTGTCGGAGCTGCTGTTCAGCCTGCTGCCCAGCCACTACAGCCATGCGATCTACACCAACTCCGGCTCCGAGGCCAACGAGGTGTTGATCCGTACCGTGCGCCGCTACTGGCAGATCCTCGGCAAGCCGCAGAAAAAAATCATGATCGGCCGCTGGAACGGCTACCACGGTTCGACCCTGGGGGCGACGGCGCTGGGCGGGATGAAGTTCATGCACGACATGGGCGGGGTGATTCCCGATGTCGCGCACATCGACGAACCGTACTGGTTCGCCCACGAGGGCAACCTGACGCCGGCCGAATTCGGTCTGCGTGCCGCCCGCCAGCTGGAAGAGAAGATTCTCGAACTGGGCGCCGAGAACGTCGCCGCCTTTGTCGCCGAACCCTTCCAGGGCGCGGGCGGGATGATCTTCCCGCCAGAAAGCTACTGGCCGGAAATTCAGCGTATCTGCCGCCAATACGATGTGCTGCTGTGCGCCGATGAAGTGATTGGCGGTTTTGGCCGCACCGGTGAGTGGTTCGCCCACCAGCACTTCGGTTTCGAACCCGACACCCTGTCGATCGCCAAGGGCCTGACCAGTGGCTACATCCCCATGGGCGGCCTGATCCTGTCCAAGCGCATGGCCCAGGTACTTGTGGAGCAGGGCGGGGTGTTCGCCCACGGCCTGACCTATTCCGGCCACCCGGTGGCGGCGGCGGTGGCGATTGCCAACCTCAAGGCCCTGCGCGACGAAGGCATTGTCACCCAGGTCAAGCAGGACACCGGTCCGTACCTGCAGCGCTGCCTGCGCGAGGTGTTCGGCAATCACCCGCTGATTGGCGAAATACAAGGCACCGGCCTGGTCGCGGCGCTGCAGTTTGCTGAAGACAAAGCCAGCCGCAAACGCTTTGCCAATGAAAACGACATGGCCTGGCGTTGCCGCACCATCGGCTTCGAAGAAGGCCTGATCATCCGCTCGACCCTGGGCCGGATGATCATGGCTCCGGCCCTGGTCGCCGGCAAAGCCGAGATCGATGAGCTGGTCGACAAGACCCGTATCGCCGTAGACCGCACTGCGCGCGAATACGGTCTGCTGTAAGCCCCCGTACGCCGGCTCGTACGGGCGAGCCGGCTTTCCTGAGGAACAGATCCATGTCCAGATCCTTGCGTTGCAGTGTTCCCTTTGCCTTGGCGTTACTGTGCGGTGCCGTTCAGGCCGCGCCGCAGAGCCTCACCGTCATCTCCTTTGGCGGTGCCACCAAACAGGCCCAGGACAAGGCCTATTTCCAACCTTTCAACGCCAGCGGTGCAGGACGCGTCGTTGCCGGCGAATACAACGGTGAACTGTCGAAGATCAAAGCCATGGTCGACGTCGGCCACACCAGCTGGGACGTGGTCGAAGTCGAAAGCCCGGAGTTGCTGCGTGGCTGTGACGAAGGCCTGTTCGAGCGCCTGGACCCGGCGCGTTTCGGTGATGCCGCGCAGTTTGTGCCGGGCACCCTGAGCGAGTGTGGGGTAGCGACTTACGTCTGGTCGATGGTCATGGCCTATGACCACGACAAACTGGCCAAGGCCCCGATCTCCTGGGCCGACTTCTGGAACGTCAGCGAGTTTCCCGGCAAACGTGGTTTACGCAAGGGTGCCAAGTACACCCTGGAAATCGCCTTGCTTGCTGACGGGGTCAAACGAGAACAGCTGTACGAGGTACTGGCGACCCCTGAAGGGGTGAGCCGGGCGTTTGCCAAGCTCGACCAGATCAAGGGCAATATCCAGTGGTGGGAAGCCGGGGCGCAGCCGGCGCAATGGTTGATCGCCGGCGATGTGGTGATGAGTGCGGCCTATAACGGGCGTATCGCCTCGGCGCAGAAGGAAGGGATGAAACTGAGCATCGTCTGGCCGCAAAGCCTGTACGACCCGGAATACTGGGCGGTGGTGAAGGGCACGCCGAACAAGGCCCTGGCCGAGGACTTCATTGCCTTTGCCAGCCAACCGCAGGCGCAGAAGGTGTTCTCCGAGGAGATTCCTTACGGGCCGGTGCACCGCGATGCGCTGAAGCTGTTGCCTGAGGCGGTGCAGCAGCAACTGCCGACGGCTCAAGCCAACCTTGCTCAAGCGCAGGCGGTGGATGCGGCGTTCTGGGTCGATCATGGCGAGGAGCTGGAGCAGCGGTTCAACGCCTGGGCTGCACGTTAAGGCAATCGCGGGGCAAGCCCGCTCCCACCGGGTGGGAGCGGGCTTGCCCCGCGATGCTCTATGCCAACCAAGCTGCAAACTGCTCCTTGCAGTAATCGACAAACAACTGCGCAGGCTTGGTCAGCTGCGCACGTTTCAACCAGCCGGCCACCAAACCTGAGCCGGTCACATCCTCAGCCAGCTGTACACAGACCAGCTCCTGGCCGTCATAGGTGCTGGTAGTCAGCGGCCGGGTCACCAGCACGGCAAACCCGAAACCTTGCCCGACCATGCCGCGTACCATCTCGATCGAAGGCGAACTGAAGACAATGTTCGGACTCAACCCCAGCTCTTCGAAAATGCTCACGAAGTAGGTGCGGCTGGGCTGTACATCCAGGAGGATCATCGGTTCCAGCGCCAGGTCACGCAGCGACACCTGCGCCTGCTCGGCAAAGCGATGCCCGGCCGGCAACAGCGCATAGGGCCGTTGCGGCGCCATCAGCGCTTCGGTCTCGATGGTGCTGTCGAGGTCATGATCGTAGAAGATCGCCAGATCGAAGCGCCCGCCAGTCAAGCCTTGCACCAGCTCCTGTTGCTCGCCGTCCTGCAGGCGGATCTCGACCCCCGGAAAGCGTTCGCGAAAACCTTTGATCAACCGTGGCAGGTAGAGCGGGGCGACGGTCTCGAAACAGCCGATATCGATCTGCCCGCACACCACATCGTTGTCGGCCAGCGCGTTCTGCTCGAATTCCCGGGCCATGCGCAACAGCTCCTGGGCCTTGCGATAGAAGCGCGCGCCACCGGGTGTCAGGGATACGCCTTGAGCGTGATGACGGATAAACAGCTGCACGCCGAAGCTGTCTTCCAGGCCTTTGATTGCGGTTGAAATCGACGGTTGCGCGATGTACAGCTTGCGCGACGCCTCGGCGACGCTGCCGCACTCCACGGTGGTGACGAAATACTTCAACTGACGCAAGGTATAGGACGCCACAGTGCACCTCTGGCTGATTATTTCGTTACAGGGTACCCCTTCGGGTGTCAGGCCTTGCAGCGGATTTTGCTGGGCACTGAGGATATTTTCGCTGGGCAACCGTTGATCGCTTCAACGGCACGGCGAGTACGTCGGCTGGTTCGAACAGATACGGCCTGGTTTTTCTCCGGGTCGTTTCTGAGAGGTATCTGCCATGAGCCAGCAACGTCCCCAGGATGATCCGCTCTGGAAGGATCCGCTGAACAACCCGCAACGCGAACACGACCCGGTCACTGACCCCAATGTCGATGGCGACCCGCAACGGCACGAGCATCCCCAGGACATCGAGCGCCTGCCCGATGCCCCGGATGAAAACACCCGTTTGCCGGAGCCCGACCAGCCAACGCCGCTGTCGGATGAGCGTCGCTAGTCGGCCGTCAGCTCCTGCACCTGCCAGCGCACCGAGCTGACGCCTTTTTCCAGGCTGACCCGGCTGACCAGGCGCTCCAGCTGGGTCGGCGCATCCGGGCTGCCGAGCAGTTCGGCGCGCACTTCCAGTTTCGCCGGGTTGGCCAGGTCTTCACTGTGCAGTGATTGCAGGCGCAGACCGTCACTGCCGAAACTGTGCAGCATCAGGCTGCGCACCTGGATTTCGTCTTCGGCGCGGCAGGTGATGCGCACTTCGAAACGCTGCTCGGCTTCATTGGCCGGCAGCACTTCCTGACGATTGAGACGTTGCGAGATGTCGCGCAACAGGATGTTGGCGCAGAGCACCACGCAGCTGCCCAGTGCCGCCTCCAGCAGCAGGCCCATGCTGCACAATACGCCCACGGCGGCCGTGCACCATAGCGTCGCGGCGGTGTTCAGACCGCGTACGTTGAGGCCATCGCGCATGATCACGCCACCGCCAAGAAAGCCGATACCCGATACCACATAGGCGGCGATCCGTGATGCATCGGTGGCGGCCATGCCCGGCACGGCCTGGGTCATCAGCACAAACAGACAGGCACCGGTGCTGACCAGGGCATTGGTGCGCAGGCCGGTCAGGCGCTGACGCAGTTGACGTTCGGCGCCGATCAGGGCGCCCAGTACGAGCGCGACACTGACGCGCAGGAGAAATACTTTCCAATCCATAACAAACCTCGAATCCGCGGCGCAGGGCCGCAACGCATCGAACGTTTTCGATGCAGGTACGAATAAATGGATTGCGCAGGGTCACAAGCCGGGTCGCTAACTACCGGTAGGGCTTGCAGGAAGGGAGAATGAAGCGTCGTCATCCGCTGGGGATGCGAGGCGCCACTGACCACCGTGTACGGCAGGGCAGTGGCAGAAAGAGTCTGCTGAACTAGCGCGCCGTATGAACCTGTCGCAATCGACTAGGGCAACTGTCCAATGCAGGACTCCTGTATAGGCATGCAAAAATGCGGGCGAGAAACTAACGTTCTAAAGCGGCAGGGTCAAGGTTGTTTTCATGACAATTGCTGTAGGAACGCATCTGGGCCGCCACTGTTCCGGATTTGCAACGCTGTAGTGTGTGAACGCCGCTTCCGCAGGGCAGCCGCTATGGCTAAGGTTGTAGTCACGGTTCGGCGAGGGAGCGGCATGCAGCCACTGATCAATTACTTCAAAATGGTTCTGCACCCAGGCGCAGACACCTTTCGCTTTGCCTTGCGCACCATCGTTGCCTGCCTGCTGACCCTGTACCTGGCCTTTATCTTTGACCTCGACCAGCCCAAGTGGTCGATCATGGCCGTGTTTATCGTCAGCCAGCCGCTGGGTGGGATGACCTTGCAGCGCAGCTTTGCCCAGGTGGTCGGCACCACGGTCGGGGCAGCGGTTGCGGTGCTGATCATGGCGCTGTTCCCCCAGGCACCCTTGCCGTTCATTGTCACTCTGGCGCTGTGGCTGGCCGTGTGTACCGCCGGTGGCACCTTGTTGCGCTACACCAGCTCGCATGCCTTTGTGCTCAGCGGCTTTACCGCTGTGGTGGTTGCCATGCTGGCCATCCCCGAGCAGGACAACACCCTGATGCTGGCCATCACCCGCGTCACTGAAACCCTGTTGGCGGTAGCCTGCGTGTGCGTGGTCAGCTTGCTCAGCGCACGGCCGCAAGCGGTGACCAGCGGCTACTTCGCCAAGGTCGACAACCTGATCAAGCTGATGGCCAGCCATGCCGCCGCAGCCATTCGCGGCGAAGAAAGCAATGCCGCCTTCAGTCAGCGGCAAATGCAGATCCTCGGCGAAATCAGCGCCCTGGAGGGGCTGCGCCGGCACCTGTATTTCGACGCCCCGCACCTGCGCGGCGCCAACGGCCTGGTGCAACTGCTGGGCAACCAGCTGGTGCTGCTTAGCTCGCGCCTGACCGTGCTGCGCAATCAGAAACTGATGATTGCCGAGCGCTGGCCCGGCGCCTATCCGGATTTCATCAATCAGTTGCTCACTGACGAGCTGGCCTTTCTCGACCAGCTGGCGCAACAGGGCAGGGCCATGCCGGCCAGCGCCCGCGAACATTTCAGCGCCTTGCAGCGGCGTTTCGATCAGGCAGCCCTGCAAGCCGAACAGCTGCAGCATGACATGCCGGCGACCTTGCGCTCCCTGGCCTGGGCGCTGCGTTGGGAGCAGGCGCGGTTGCTCGAACAACTAAGCGAAATGCTTGAGCTCAGCGATGCGATCCAGGAAGGTCGTGCGGGCGATTGCCTGTACCGCCAGCCGCTGACCAACCCGCTGCACCTGGATTTTCGCCTGGCGGCGATGAATGCCAGCCGCGCCTTTACCGCCTTACTGGTAGCCGGACTGATCTGGATCGAGACCGCGTGGGACGGTGCCCGTGCCGGGGTGATCCTGGTGGGTATTCTCTGCTCGTTGATGGCCACCTTCCCACGGCCGTTGATGGCCGCGCAGAACTACATGCGCGGCTTGGGCATGGCCTTGGTGGTGTCGGCGCTGTACCAGTTCTGGTTGATCCCACAGGTGGTCGATTTCGAGATGCTCGCGTTATTGCTGCTGCCGTTGCTGTATGTCGTCGCGGTCGGGCTGTCGACGCCGATGACCGCGGGTATCGGCATGGGCCTGGGCTTGTCCAGCTTCCTGATGTTCGGCCCGCAGAACATCGGTGCCTGGCAGAACACCGCCATGCAGTGGTTCGAATTTGCCGGTGCCTATATCTGTGGCGGTGTGCTGTCGCTGCTGGTGTATGCCTGGATGTTCCCGTTCAACCCGCAACTGCGCATCGAGCGGCTGTTTCGCGAGACCCGCGAGCAGGTCTATGCGCTGCTCAAGGGGCCGGCCTCGGATGAACGCCAGTTTGCCTTCGAGAGCCGCATGGTTGACCGTCTGACCCTTATCCTCGGTCTGCTGCCAGCCACCCAGGACGCGCGCTCCAAGGCGCTGTTCGACGTCAACCTGGCGTGCATGGCCCTGGGTGTCGCCTTGCGCCAGTTGCAGGAACAGGGCCGGTCCAACCGGTTACTCTCGGACAACATCCGTGCACGTCTGGAGCAGGTGCTACGCAATACCGGTCGCTACGTGGCAGGGCGTACCCAGGGCCAGTTATCGGCTTTACTCGATACCTTGCAAACCCTCGGCGAAGAACTCGATGCCCTGCACAGCGCGCAGTTCAGCGCGCCGCCGGAACAGTTGCGTTCGCTGTTCCGTATTCGTGTCGCCTTGCTGGTAATTGCCGGCTTCCTGCGTCATTACAGCGCTTACCTTGATCCTGCTGCCGAAGGAGAACCGGCCCTTGCCCATTGATTTCGAGGTTGGCGGCGTTTACCTGCCGCCGATTGCCCAGGCGTTGTTGCTGGCCATGCCCTTGCTGTTCGTGTTGCTGTGGCTGCTGCAGCGCCTGGGCGTGATGCAGCGGGTGTGGCACCCGGCGTTATTCGAGGGCGCGTTGTACGCCTGTGTGTGTGCCTTGATCATCCTGTTCATGGGGAGTTGAAACGGTGAAGAAACTTGTGGCCCAGGCGTCGACCCTGGCAATTGTGGTTCTGGCGCTGATCCTTGGCTGGTTTGCCTGGGAGCATTACACCCGGGCGCCCTGGACCCGTGATGCGCGGGTAAGGGCGGATGTGGTGACGCTGTCGGCCGATGTCGCCGGGCGCATCGTCGCGCTGCGGGTGGCCGACAACCAGCACGTGGCAAAGGGCGAAGTGCTGCTGGAAATCGACCCTGAGCGTTATGCCCTGGCGGTTGAGCATGCCCGCCGCGCCATTGAAGTCGCCCGCGCCAGCGAAGGCCTGGCCCAGGCGGCGATCATCGCCAGCCAGGCCTTGCTCAAGCAGCGTCAGAGCGAAGAGGTTCGCCGACGAACCTTGAAGCAAACCGCAGCGATCTCCGGCGAAGAGTGGGAAAAAGCCAGTACCGATGTGGCCGTCGCCCAGGCCGAACTGATGCGCGGCCAGGCGAATCTGAGCCTGGCCACTGCCAACGTGCAACTGGCCACAGCGGCCTTGACCCAGGCTGAGCTCGACCTGCAGCGCACCCGTATCCTTGCGCCGGTCAGTGGTTATGTCACCAACCTGCTGACCCGTCAGGGCGACTACGCCAGTGCCGGCGGGCCGTTGTTGGCGCTGGTGGACAGCAGCTCGTTCTATGTCAGTGGTTATTTCGAGGAAACCAAACTGCCGCGCATTCAGGTAGGCAATCCGGTGCAGATAGCGCTGATGAGCGGGGAACACTTCGAAGGCAAGGTGCAAAGCATCGCCTACGCCATCACCGACCGCGAGAACGCGCCGGGCAGCCGCCTGCTGGCCAACGTCAACCCCAGTTACACCTGGGTCAAGCTGGCCCAGCGGATTCCGGTACGTATCGAGATCGACCCCGGCTATGCCGGCAAGGACAACCTGCGCGCCGGCACCACAGCGACGGTGACCGTGCGCCCGTAGCGTGACGAAATGCCTCCTGCCGGGCGGGCCAAGATGGTAGGCTTCTGGCCGTTTGTGCCAACCAGCCGATAGATGTCCGCATGATTCTCAATTTCGCTGTTTTTCTCTGCACCCTGACGGCCATGGAGGGCATCGGCTACCTCGCGCACCGCTACATCATGCATGGCTGGGGCTGGTTCCTGCACCGCTCGCACCACGAGCCGCATCTGGGGGCGCTGGAAACCAATGATGTGTACCTGGCGGCCCTGGCGCTGATCGCCTTCGCCCTGGTGGCCCTGGGCCGCGCCGGGCATGCACCGTTGCAGTGGGTGGGGGCAGGGGTGGCGGCGTTCGGGGTGATCTATGTGATTGTCCATGACGGCATTGTGCACCGGCACTGGCCGTTCAAGCCGCGGCCGCGCAACCGGTACCTCAAGCGTTTGTACAAGGCGCATTTGCTGCACCATGCGTTGAAGGGACGGGATAACAGTGTGTCGTTTGGGTTCTTGTATGCGCCGCCGCTGCACCGCTTAAAGCGCCAGCTGCGCGAACGACGCCGGGAAAACTGACAACGATTTGTCCTCCGGTGGGAGCGGGCTTGCCCCGCGATAGCGATCTGCCTGCTAAACCGCATCGCGGGGCAAGCCCGCTCCCACCTGCAACGCGCAATTTCATACAAGATTGCCCTGCGACTTAGGCGTAGGCTGGAGTTGTTCCCTACATGGAGTAAGCGCATGAGCCTGCATATCGAAACCCCGCTGCTGGCATCCCGCCCGCTGAGCCTGGCCAGTGGCCTGGACATCTGGCTGAAACTCGACGCCCTGCAGCCCTCCGGCTCGTTCAAGTTGCGCGGCATTGGCGCTGCCTGTGAAGCCTATGCCAAACAGGGCAAACGCCGTTTCGTATCCTCCTCGGGCGGCAACGCCGGGATCGCCGTGGCTTACGCCGGTCGCTGCCTGGGTCTGGCGGTCACCGTGGTCGTGCCGGAAACCACCACCGAGCGCGCCAAACAGCTGATCCGCCAGGAGCAGGCCGAAGTCATTGTCCACGGCAAGGCCTGGCACGAAGCCAACGCCCTGGCGCTGTCGCTGCTGGGCGACGACGATACCTATATTCATCCCTTCGATGACCCGCTGCTCTGGCAGGGCCACGCGAGCATGATCGATGAAGTCGCCGCCAGCAGCCTCAAGCCAGATGCCGTGGTGGTCGCTGTGGGCGGTGGTGGGCTGTTTTCCGGCGTGTGTGAAGGCCTGGCCCGCAATGGTTGGGGGCAGGTGCCGGTGTTTACCGTCGAGACTGCCGGCGCTGCTTCGCTGGCTACCGCCATGGCGCAGAAGCAACTGGTTGCGCTGGAGACTGTCAACACAGTGGCCACCTCGCTGGCCGCCAAGCAAGTCTGCCAACGGGCATTCGAATGGAGCCAGGAGCGTCCGGTGTACAGCCATGTCGTCAGCGACCAGGCGGCACTGGCGGCGTGCGAACAGTTCCTCTCGGATCACCGCATCCTGGTCGAGCCCGCCTGTGGTGCGGCATTGGCGCTGGCCTATGCGCCAACGGATGCGCTCAAGCGCCATCAAAAGGTGCTGGTGATCGTCTGTGGCGGCGTTACCGCAACCATCGACCAGATCCGCCAGTGGCGGGCGGCCTTCTAGTTGGATAGCGTCACCCATCAAGCTCCCGGGCATCCAGGCGTGCGCCTGATCGATGCCCGTTACCAGCAATTTGCCTTTCCCCGGCACTTTCACCTGGAATATCACATCGGCCTGATCGTCGCGGGGCAGCAGCGCTATGCCGCGGGTGGGCAGCACCAGTTGGCCGGGGCAGGGGACATCCTGCTGATGGCACCCGAGCACGTTCACGACGGTGCCAGCGCCAATGATCAGGGTTATGGCATTCGTATTTTGACCCTTGATCCGGCCTGGCTGGCTGAAGTCAGTCGCGATCTGAGCGACGGTCGACAAGGCTTGCCAACCCTCAACGCCGCGCAACTGCGCCATCCGCAGCTGCAACAACTGCTCAACGGTTTGCACCAGCAGCACGACCCGTTGGCGTTTGAAAGTCACCTGTGGGAAACCCTGGCGCTGCTGCTCGGGCTGGGTTCAACCCTCAGGGTCAACACGCACAGCAATGGCTTCGATCCGCAGCGTTGGCGACAGTTGCGCGACTGGCTGGAGGCACGCCTGGATCAGCCACCAAGTCTGGAGGAAATGGCTGCGTTCGTTGATTTGAGCCCGTGGCAGCTGCTGCGGCGCTTTCGTAATCATTGTGGGTTGCCACCGCAGCAATGGTTGACCCAGCTACGTTTGGAACGTGCCTTGCCACGAGTGCTGGCAGGGCAGCCATTGAGTGCGATTGCCCTGGATCTGGGGTTCTATGATCAGGCGCACTTCAGTCGGCTGTTTCGCCGGACGTATGGTGCGCCACCGCGTGGTCTCAAGGTGGTGAAACGGTAATCACCGTGGTGCCTGAGAACGGGCCAGGGGTGACCGTTCCGCGGGTGCTCAGGGTCGAGGTGATATCCAGCGGGGTATTCAGGCCATCCACGACCGCCACATTGATGCCCGCCGTGGCGTTTTTGCCGTTGACGGTTATCTTCGAGTACAGGCTGCCATCGTCTCTGAGTTGTACACCATAAGTGTTTGTTCTGGATGCCGAGACGGTCACGCTGGCCGGGCCCCGGCATTGCAAGCTGAGCTGGGTCGAGGCCTTCGCTCCGTCCAGCGCATTGTCGGGCAGGCTCTTATGGTCGATGGTGGTATCGCCCTTGATCTCGCATTGCAGCACGGGTGTAGCAACACGGGTGCATGGGCCGAAAAGGCCGATGCCGCCGCCGAGGTCGGGCCCGATTCTCGAATAACTGAAAGTGATGCAGACTTCATCGCTGGCGTATTTAACAGGGACCAGAATAGATCCACTCAGCGGTAATTGAAGACCTCTATAATACAGATCCCATTGCAGGTCGCTCATAGACGAGCTGCCACGGCGAACGGGCACCTCCCATTCGGCGAACCAGCCAACGCCGCTGTAGTTCCCGGGACGTTTGTTCGCGACAAGCGATACTCTACAGATAGTTTGTCGCGGATCGTCCGACTGGCACGGGTTAGGCCGACCTGCCTCGCCCGACATCCAGTCGTTCACTGTGAAGTAATGACGTGTGCCACCCGGCTCGTAACGACTCTCCGTTGTAGTGATGATGATGGCGTGTGCTTGCACCGCAGCAGCGGATAACAGCACGGATGCCACGGCGCTGCGTAATGCAGATGCGGAGGGCTTTTTCATGATGATTTACTCGTAATTCAATGCAAAGGTAAGGGATGCCCCAAATTCGCCCAGTCCAAGGGCACGCTTGGCCAGCACCTCAGGGTCGCCTTGCAGGTAAGCATTGAAACTGAGCAGGTTGTCGCCACTGGCCAGCTCCCCCATGCGGTGGGTTTTGTGCAATGGCATGGCAGTGCCGCCGGTGGTCTCCAGGCCGATGTACAGGCCTTGCACGGTAGCGCTCTGGAGTACCAGCAGGCCCGGCGGTTCGGTGCTTTCGGTACCACTGAAGGTGATGCTGACCATGCGTTTGCCGACGTCGAGGTCGCAATTTTGCAGACGCAGCTTGATCGGGTGACCACGGGTTCTGCCGTGAAGATAAAGGTCCTTGTCGATCACGCCCTGGAAGAAATCCGGACTCTGCAGCTGATCTTCTTCGGCGAGCACACACGGTTCATTCACCAGGGTGCCGGAGAAGTACAGGTTGTCTTCTGTTGCCTGTGCGGCAGGCAACCAGAGGCTGGCAACGATCCAGGCGCTCAGGTTCATGGCCCACTTGCCCATAGGTGCTCCTAGTAGAGTTCGGCGATCAACAGCGCAGAGGCTGTGAAGTCGGTGCTGGGCAACTCGGCGCCGGTGAGCTTTACCGGTACGGCTTCGAGCACCGGCACGTTTGCTGTGTTGAGATCGATCTCTCGGGGTTGATTGGGAATCAGTGCGGTGCCGCCTAGCAGCACCCGGATGCCCAGGTCGTTCTCCGAAGTTTTCAGTGCGCTAGGGTCGAAATGGGCATCAGTCCCTATGAGGGTCAGGCGCATGTGCCAGGTAATGCCGGCGTCAGCGGCGCCCGGGCATTCGACCTGGTAGGGAATCGTCTGGCGGCGATAGTCCTTGCCATCGATCCGGTTGATCGCGATGGTGCCTTCAAAGCGCACCTCCATACGCCCACCCTTGTCGCTGACGGTGCAGGCGGGGGGGGCAAACAGCTGGCCGCTGAACTGCATGTTGGGCTCGCCCAGACAAGGCAAAGGCAGGGCAGCGACCGCCAGTATCGGCAAAGCGCGGAGCAGGGTACTCATCGATAATCCACCACCAGAGTTGCACTGGCGCTGAACGCGCCGGCCTTGAGTTCGCTGTTCTCACGTTTGACCAGTACCGCTTGCAGCACTGGCTGCTTATTGGTGTCGAAGTCGGCCCAGGTATTGATCGCCAGCGGGTTACCATCTTTTTTCAGGGCAACGCCGAGGTTCTCATGCCCCGGCACCCCTAGCAGCGCGGTGTTAAAACCCGCGTCGTCACCGCGTACCAACATGCGCAGCTCATTGGTGGTCGAGCGACTGCAATCCAGTGAGTAGTTCAGGGTGATAGTTTTGTAGTAACCATCGATGCCCGCGGTCTGCACATCGCCAAAGGGTGCACCAATGGGTTTGTTGTTGTTGATCACGCAGGGAATCGCGGCAAAGACCGTGCCTTTGATCGTCACCACCTGCTGTTCGGCGCTATGCGTCGGCGCTGCGCAGCCAAGCAGCAGAAGCAAAAATGCACTACGTGTGGCAGTCATGCTCAAGCCCTCAGTCATACGCCAGATTCACATTCAGGCTGGCGCGGAAGGGCCCCGGGCGCAAAGGTGCCGCGGTGCGCTCGGGACGGATGTAATAGGTCAGCTGGCTTTGGCCCGGCGACACGAACCAGGCCGGAGCGGTGCGGCCCAGACGTATGTCCTGGCCCTGGACATCGAGCAGGCGCAGGCCGAACCCTTCGGCGCCAGCCACCTTGATCAGTTCCGGGGTGTCGGCATCGGCCACCGCCCTGAAGGTGAGCGCCGCCACCGGCTCGATTGCGCTCCAGACCAGGGTTCCATGCTGACTGTCGCGCCGGCCACCGTCACTGCGCACGCAGCCTTGCAGCTTGAGGTGCAGGGCCACAGGCGTGCCCTGGTCGCCCACTTGCAACAGCCGTGCGGTATTCAGGTCGCCCAGGTACACGGTCTGATAGGCGGAGCTGGGGTCCAGATAACAGGCGCTTTCAAGCAAGGTCCCGGTCACCTGAAACTCGGCACTCTGCGCCAGGTTGTCAGCGGCATGCGACAGGGTTGCAACAGCTGTACTGCAGAGCAGGGCTGCGAGGCAGTGACGGATTCCAGGCATCATCGTTTCCACTCACTTGAAGAGGTCATGGCCGAGGCTCAGCGTTTGCTGGCGACAGAGCTGGCGGTGCAGGTGTTCGCCACACAGCTGAACTGCAGCTGTGGGCGGCCGCCGAAGTCATTGACGTAGGTCAGCACTGGCTTGTCGCCCAGCGTCTTGCTGGTCAAGCCCAGGTCGAGCTGAGACTTCGGGGCGATCATCAAGGGTTTGAAGTCGGTCGCGCTGGCAGCCTTGAGGTCGCGCGTGGCATCGATCACGGTGATGAAGTAAGGCGTCGGATTGTTCACCACGTAGTGGTCAGCCTGACGCGTCAGGGTCAGTTTTTCCTGCCAGGGGGTTTCATTCACGCCGGCCTTTGTGGCGATCGCCGCAGGTCGATAGAACAGCTTGACCCGTGTCTGCAGGGCAATCTGCAAACTGTTCGGTTTATCGCTGCGGGGTGGAATTTCGCGCAGGTTGAAATAGAACAGCGATTCGCGGTCCTGAGGCAGTTGGCCCAGTTCAGGCAGGCCCTGGATTTTCAACTGACTGTTGCCGCCGGCTTCCAGGCGCTGGATCGGTGGCAGTACGACCAAAGGGCTGGTGATCTTTTCGGCCTGCTCGTTCTCAATCCAGGCCTGGGCCAGGTAGGGCAGTTGCGCGTTCTGGTTGCTGATGCTGATGCTCACCGATTTCTCGCTTCCGATAAAAATCACCCGGGTGCGGTCCAGCGACACGGCTGCCAGGCTGGTCTGTGCCGTGCAGGCGCCGAGCAAGGCGAGCAGGGACAGGGTGTTACGTTTGAAACTGATCATTAAGTAGGTACCTGTTACAAAAGATTAAGCGGCGGCGTTGTCCGCCTCGCTGACGGGCTGGCACAGCAGCTCCAGTTGTCGTTCAGGCGCTACCACCTGGTCGGGCAGGGTGAAACGGCAGCGCGCGCTGCCGCCCCAATGCAGCGACATGGTTTCGCCCGGCTTCATGCCGCTCAAGTAAGTCGATCCTTGTTCGCCGACAATGCCGGTTTCCTGGCCTCGGCTGTTCTGCGCGCTGGCGCCAAAAGGCGGAGCGCCGCGGTTGGCCATACGGATGACAACCATGGCTTTGTGGCCAGCGATGACATCGAAGCGGCGATAGCCGATAGCACCTTCGGTCAAGGTCGCCTGGGTGGTCGACTGGGTGGCCTCGACATCGTCGGCCAGCTTGTCCAGTTCGATACTGGCCTGGTTGCGGTAGTAGCTGTTGACGTCGGTAATCACCGCTTTGCCAAAGCGGTTGGTACGGGTTACCCCGCCGTTACCACGGACCGGTACACCGGCCACGCCCTGGGTGTCGACCAACAGTCGCGTGCCGCCCATGACGCTGCTGCGGTGCAGCGCAGCACCTTGACCCGTAAGCGTGGCGCCGCCTTGCAGAGACAGGCCGACCGAGGTGTATTCACCGGTCTGGTAACTGGCGCTGGCCACTACTTGCGCCTGATCGCCATCATGGGAGAGGTAGCCACTGGCGGTTTCGCCGCTTGAGGATTTACCGGCGCTGAGCATGTAGTGGTTGCGCTCGTCGAGTCGGTCGTAATAGCTCAGGCTATGGGTGCTATCACCGCGGTTGGCCGAAGCGCTGTAGCTGATCGAACTGCTGTTGCCCCAGGGAATGCTGACCGACAAGTAAGCGCCGTCATCGGACGTTCCATTGGACTTGTTCTGGTACGCGGTCAGCGACAGGCTGAGGTTTTTCAAACCGCCCACATCGAAATAGCGCGACAACGACAGGCTGTAGCGATCGCTTGCCTGGCTGTTCCAGTAGGTCTGGTGGTTGTAGTTGAAGAACACGCTGAGCGCGGAATCGCGAAACTGCTTGCTCAGGGTGGCGGTATACAGCTCCTTGCTCTGGTTCAGCGGCTGGCCGCCACGGCGGTTCTCGATGAACTCGTTCATGCTCAGGTAGTTCTCTTCGGAGAAGCGGTAGCCGGCGAAGGTCACCTGGCTGTCGTACTCGTCGAAACGTTTGGAGTAGCTGGCACGGTAGGACTTGCCGCTCAGGGTGTCCTGGTCCGGTAATGTCGCCCGCGACTGGGTGACGTCGAACGACAGGGCACCAAAGGCCATCAGGTCGCGGCCCACGCCCACGGCCAAGGAGCTGTAGTCCTTGGCCCCGAGGCCGCCGCCATACAACGACCAGCCATTGTCCACACCCCAGGAAAACTCACCGGTGGCGAAGGCTGGCCCCTCCAGCTGATGCTCCCAATCGGACGGTTTGCCTGCGGCGAGTTTGTAACGCACCGTCCCGGGACGGGTCAGGTAGGGGATGCTGGCGGTGTCCATCTGGAATTCCTGGACACTGCCGTCCTGTTCTTCGACGCGCACATCAAGTTGGCCAGAGACCGCATCGTTGAGGTCCTGGATACGAAAAGCGCCTGGCGGTACCTGGGTGTCGTAGAGCACCCGGCCTTGTTGGCGAATCACCACGCGCGCGTTGGTGCGCGCCACACCGCTGACTTCAGGGGCATAACCCCTGAGGTTGGGCGGCAGCATGTTGTCGTTGCTGCTCAGGTTGGCGCCGGTGTAGCGAAAACTGCCGAACAGGTTGGAGTCCAGGTAGTCTTCGCCAAGGATCAGGCTCGAGCGCAGTGACGGCACCGCCCGCAGGGCATAAAAACGGCTCCAGGCAAACTGCTGCTGTGACGGTTGATCATCACTGCGTTGCATTTGGGTTTGCCAGTCGCCGCGCAAGCGCCAGGCGCCCAGGTTGATGCCGGCAACGCCATTGCCACTGAGATTGTCGCTACGGCCTTTGCCGCTCTTGCGCTCGGTGGTTTGTGCGTTGAAGTTGTAATCGAACAGCAGCCCGGAGACACCTTCATCCCAGCGTGAGGGCGGGTCCCAGTTTGCTGCGGTGTATTCCAGCTGGTCCTGCGGGATGCTCAGGTACAGCCCGGCAGTGCTCAGGTCGCCACGTGCGAGCATGCCAGGCACACTGTTGAGGTCGAGGCAGGCACCCGCGTTCCACCAGGTCAAGGCCTTGATCGTCTGTTCTTTCAAGCCCAGTTCATTCACCAGCTCTGGTGAAATACAGGCAACACTGCTTTTCGGATTGTCGAGTGCAGGTAAATAGACAACGGTAAAATCCGTCAATGAATCGCGGTTCACATGTACCTTCAAGGTATATTGACCGGGCATGATGAAGTTCGCCGATGCAAACACCCCAAGATCAAGGTTGTCGCGATCCTTGAGGTCGAGTACATCAGTGTTGAATTGGAACTCTTCGGCCGCACTTGCCCACGCTGCAGCACAGCAAAATGCAGTGGTAGCCAGTACCTTTCGGTGATCCACGTGACAAAATCCTTGAGGGACACTACGCAATGAGCGTCTGCGGTTCAGAAGTGCTGAATACTCAGCTTGATCGTGGCGTGAAAGTCGCCCGCTTCGAGCACATGCCCGCTACCCACTAATGCCAGCGAATAATTAAGCATCAACAGATCGGCAGACAATGAACTGTGCTCAAGCAGCATGCCGGGCGAGATCAACTTTCCTTGTTCGTCTTTTATTTGCAGCGCGATGCCTTTAGCAGCACCCTGGACACTGAAATGTTTGCCATCTCGTTCGCCTTCGAACGTTAATTTGAAGCGCTGAGAAGGGCGGGCAGTGCTGCGCGAACTGGAACTGATGCAATCGCTTATATAAATATTCAGTGATTGTTGAGATGCGCTGTCGCCGCGCGCCAAACCACTAAATGCAGTGGGTTTGAATGCGACCGTCTGACGGTCATTACCTACGCGGATGTTACAACCGCTATCGACAATACTCCCGACCAGTTGCACGCGCCCTTTGAGCGCAGAGCTGAGCGATGACTCGGCAGCACAGGCGGGCTGGGAAAGGATATACAGGGCCAACGGTACCAGCAGCGCTGCGGTTGAGCGAATCATCTAAACCTCCGCAAGCTCCCCGAAGCACGCACGGGGTGCGTACTCCGGGACACCTCAGTGACGATGCGCGTTACTGATAACTAAGGGTGAAGTTGGCGAGGGATTCGAAGTTGCCCGGCGTAACAATGGCAGCCGTTGCCTCGCCACCACCACCTGAAGCGATCATGTCACCCTGCAGGTAAGCGTTGAACAGCAGGTAGTTATCACCGTTGGACAGCAACTGTGCGGACGACTCGTTGCCGTTCTTGATCAAGTCACCGTTGTGATCGGCAATCGCCAGGCTTGCGCCGGTGGTGCCTTTGATGGCGAGAAGATCGGCGGTGCCACCCGGCATACCGGTGAACTTCGCAGTCACGGATTTCAAGGTATCCAGATCACAGCCGAGCAGTTCAATTTTAAACGGGGTCATCTGCGACTTGCCGCCGTTCTTCAGTGCGACGTTGGCAATTTGCGCCATTTCAACTTCTTGATAAGCAGACGACTGAGCGATAGAGCAAGGCGCATCGATAATCGAGCCCTTGAAGGTAATAATCCCGTGACCCTGGTCTTTTTCTGCGGCAACACTCACAGCAGCAGTCGCTGCAAGGGAAACTGCCATGATCGCGCCGGCCAACGTACTAAATTTCATTTCACACTCCTAGATATAAATTGAAGTCCTTGAAGGGGGACCCAATGGAACACTCTCTCAGCTGCGGTATCTGTGCACCGTTGAGCTGAAACAAGTTTAGGAGTGAGGAGGGTAGAAGTGAGTAGGACGTTGCCGACGCAGGCCTAGGAAATTTCCTACAGAGCTTTTCAGTGTTGCTCAGGGAGTCAAGGCATTGCGTTTGGCGAACTCGGCCAGATCGACCAATGAAGTAGCACCCAGCTTCTGCAGGAGGCGAGTTTTGTAGGTGCTCACGGTTTTATTGCTGAGAAAGAGCTTTTCACCAATCTGTTTATTGGAATAACCCTGAGCCAGGTACTGCAATACCGTCACCTCCCGATCGGTCAGCGACTGTATCTGTTCACGTTCAGTCAGTTGCTCCGCCGGATTGACGCTGTCGAAGGTCAGCGAGGGAAAGAAGGTATAACCGGCATCTACCGCTTTAATAGCGGTGATCAGGCTGCCCAGGTCTTCTTCTTTATTGACGAAACCGCGCGCACCCAGCTGGATACAGCGTCTGCACACGGAATCGGCCGGTTGCGAGGTGAGTATGAGTATTTCACTGCGCACATTAAGTGCTTTGATCCGGGAGATAACGGTAAACCCGTCCAGCTTGGGAATGCCGATATCGAGGATGACCACTTGAGGCGTCAGATCGCGCACCAGCTGAACAGCATCAACGCCATTGTCTGCCTCGCCGACCACACGCATGCCATGCTTTTCCAGCAGGACCCTGACGGCAAGTCGAATGACCGGATGATCGTCAACTATCAGAACGCTATGCATAGTGTGATTTTTACCTTGAGAAAACGCTTGTCACGGAACGGCACAACCTGAGCTTTAAAAGATTAACACCATTAATCGAGCACGACAGGGCTGTACGTTGTTGTAGTTTACCTTAGGAAAATTCCTAGGGAGCATGGGAAATCTCCCATGGAGGTGTGGGATGACGCCTCGCACACTGTGTATCCCTTTTTTGCGTGTAGACCTGCAATGCAAGACTTGACCGTTCTGGTCCTGGAGGATGAACCCTTCCAGCGCCTCGTCACCGTGACTGCCCTGGAAAAACATCTATCGAGTCCTGTCTTGCAAGCGGCTGATGGTGACGCCGCGGTGGCTATTCTGGCCGCTTGCAGCTTTGTGGATATTGTCCTTTGCGACCTGAAAATGGCGGGCATGGATGGGTTGGCCTTCCTGCGTCATGCCAGCAGCAGTGGCAACGTCGGTGCGGTGGTGCTGTGCAGCGAGCTGGATCCGATCCTGCGGCAGGCCACTGTCGCGATGATCCACTGCCTTGGCCTGACCTATCTCGGTGATCTCGGCAAACCGTTCCACCTGGAGGGTTTCAGCCCCCTGGTCAAGCGTTATCACGCACACCGCAACGCTACGCCAAGGTCGCTGTCACCCGCTGAATTACCGTCCTTGAGCGATGTGCAGCGGGGCCTGGATAACGGTGAGTTCGAGGCGTTCTACCAACCCAAAGTCACCCTCGAGGGCCAACAATTGGTCGGTGCAGAGGTGCTGGCGCGCTGGACCCATCCGCAATGGGGAGTGCTGTCACCTGCGCATTTTCTATCCGTAATGGAACAGCACGATCTGATCGACAGGATGTTCTGGCAACTGTTCGAACAGGGCCTGGCGTTACACCAGCGACTGGCGGCGCAAGGGCAGGTGGTCAACCTGGCGTTCAACCTGCATCCCGCACAGCTGGCTTGTAACTCGCTGACCGAGCGCATTCCTATGTTACTCAAGCGCGCACAAGTACCGCCGGCCAGGGTGATGTTCGAGATCACTGAATCCGGCTTGATCAGTGCACCTGCCAGTAGTCTGGAGAACCTTGTAAGGCTGCGCATGCTCGGTTGCGGTTTAGCCATGGATGACTTTGGCGCCGGCTACTCTTCACTGGATCGACTCAGTGAGCTGCCTTTCAGCCAGATCAAGCTCGACCGGACGTTCGTCCACAAAATGCAAAGCCAACCCAGAAGTGCCGCGATCATCAGCTGTTCAGTGGCGTTGGCGCGGGCGCTGGATATCTCGCTGGTTATCGAAGGTGTGGAGACTGTCGAACAGCAGGCACGCCTGATCGAACTGGGCGGCACCCTTGCCCAGGGCTATCTGTTTGCCCGCCCCATGCCGGGAAGTCACTTTATCGATTTTTGCTTGGCACAGGCGGCAGATGAGCAAGAGGCGGGTAGTGATGATTGAACAACGACAATGCCTTTGAACTATCATTGCGCCAGCCATGAAAGCTGTCCGGCATCACGCTGGGTTGCTGAACGGGTTTCCGTACTTCCAGGTTCTTTTGGTCTCTGATCTCGCATGTATTTACGTTCTATCTGCCTGTCCATCTGCCTGCTTCTGAGCAGCGTTGGGGGAGTGGCTGCATCCTTACCTCTGGCCCCGCAGGTGCTCTCCAGTCAACTGCGTATCGACCGTCACGATATGGCGATTTCCACCGAGGACTGGCATTGGCTACGGCATAAAGTCGAGCTCAGAGTGGGGGTGTCGACCAGTGAGTCAGCGCCATTTTCGGTCAATGCCAAAGACAACCAGTACGAGGGCATCAGTGCCGATGCAACCGCTCTGGTCGCGCAGCTACTGGGTTTGAAGGTGAAGATCGTACCCTTTGCCAGTGATGACGATGCGCTGAAGGCCTTGCACGCGGGTAGCGTCGATCTGATCAGCACCCATGGCAGTCACGCGCAGCGGCAGGGACTGCTGCTGAGCATTCCCTATGCCCGGGACCGACTGGCCCTGTTCAAACGCAGCGCTGAACCACGGCACTCGCCCGACGACCTCGCCGGTTTGCGCGTGGCGGTCACCAGTGAACACAGCGCCGAGTTGAAACAGCGCTTCCCCCGGGCCAACTTGCGGGTTTATAGCGACCATGACAAAGCGATTGCCGCGGCAGCCTTTGGTCAGGCCGACGTTTATCTGGATGACCTGTACAGCGCCTATTACCGTATCAATCGCTCCTTTTATGGCTATGTACGTTTTGAACGTTTCACCGACCTGCCGGTGGGTGGCTACAGCTATGCGTTGCGCGAGGACAACACTCGACTGCAACGGCTGGTCAACGTCGCCATCGAGGCAATCGGCGATGATCAGTTGCGCAACCTGGCCAAGCGCTGGGTCGGCAACAGTTTCATTCCGAGTGAAGAGCCCATGGATCTCACCGTGGAGCAATTGCGCTGGATCCAGCGCCACCCGGTAGCACGGCTGGTGATCAATGACGACCTGGCGCCGGGTGCTTATTTCGATTCGAGCGGCGTTTTTTCCGGCGGGATTGCAGATGTTCTCGAAGTGATAACCCTCAGCACCGGCCTGCATTTCCAGGTGATTTCGCGCAGCGGCGGCTTTCCACAGATCATTGAAGCACTGCACAAGGGTGAAGCCGATCTGGCCTTGATGACTGCGAGCCCCGAGCGTGAAGAGTACCTGCGCTTTTCCAGGCCGTTGCTCGCCAGTCCCTTTGTGTTGCTCAGTAGCATTGACCAGCAGGGCAAGCTGGACAGTCTTATCGACAAACGTGTGGCGATTCCCTCCGGCCACGTGGCCATCCAGCAGCTGCGCAAGCGCTATCCCGAAGCACTCGTGCTCGAGAGCGGTGGTTCGCTCGACTCGATGAACCTGCTCTATAAAGGCGAGGCAGATGCCGCCGTGGTGTCGTTGCCCGCGGCGCGGTATTACATCGAGCGTTTGTTTCGCGACAAGCTGGCTATCAATCAGGTGCTTGATCTCGGGCCGGCCACCGTCAACTTTGCAATGCGCCGCAGCGATGTTGAACTGCAATCGATCATCGACAAGGTCTTGCAGAGCATTGCCCCGGATGAGCTCAATGCGATTTCCAACCGCTGGCGTTCGCCACCCGGCATGAGCGGCCAGACCTGGATTAATTACCAGCGGGTAATCACCGAAATCGTCGCCGGTGCCGGGCTGTTGTTGCTGCTGTCGCTGGTCTGGGTGATCTATCTGCGTCGGCAGATCAAGGCACGGCTCAAGGCCGAACGCATGCTCAACGATCAACTGCAGTTTGTCGAAACACTTACCGACTGCATGCCGCCGCCGCTGTATGTGCGTGATCTGAAGGGGCGCATGCTGTCGTGCAACCGCAGCTACCTGAAAAGCGTCGGCCTGAGTACCGAGCAGGTGCTGGGCAAGACTGTGCGTCAGCTGCCCAAAGAAAATTTCGAGAGTCTTCCGGACTTTCACCGCAACTACCTGCAAGCCATGCGCGATGGCCAGACGATCGAGTCGGTGCATGCCGTACAGCTGCAAGGCAGGGAAGTGTGGATCAATCACTGGGTACAGCCATTCGAGGATTCGCAAGGTGTGACCAAAGGCGTCATCTGCGGTTGGCTGGATATCACCGAACATCGTCAGTTGATTGAACAGCTACAGGAAGCGAAGAACCTTGCCGACGACGCCAGCCGCGCCAAGACCAGTTTCCTGGCGACGATGAGTCATGAAATTCGTACTCCGATGAATGCTGTCATTGGCATTCTCGAACTCGCGCTCAAGCGCGCCGACAGCAAACCCATCGACCGCGCCAGTATCGAGATAGCCCATACTTCGGCGAAAAGCCTGCTGGAACTGATCGGCGATATTCTCGATATCGCGCGTATCGAGTCCGGGCGCCTGAGCCTGTCGCCCAAACGCGCCAACCTGCGCGAGCTGGTCGAGTCGGTGGCCAGGGTGTTCGAAGGACTGGCCCGGCAGAAACGCCTGAACCTTATCCTCGACATCGACTCAAGCATCAACTGCGATGTCTTGATCGATGCCCTGCGTTTCAAACAGATACTCTCCAATCTGCTCAGCAACGCCATCAAGTTCACTGAAGAGGGTTCGATCAAGATCAGTATTTCCGGCCACTTGGTCAATGGCAGCCTGCTCAATGTCAACCTCTGCGTCGAAGATACCGGTGTCGGCATCAGTCCAAGCGATCAGCAACGCCTGTTCCGGCCATTCGTCCAGGCACAGCGCAATGTGCAGCACGCCGAAGGCACAGGCCTGGGCCTGGTGATCTGCCGCTCGCTGTGCGAAATGATGGGCGGCAAAGTGACCCTGACCAGTACTCTGGGGCGTGGCACCCGGATTGATGTTGAAATGCGCCTGCAAGTACTTGAACACATCGACGTACCCCAGGTGCCAGCGCTGATCCAGGCGCGGCCGAGGTACCAACTGCAAGTGCTAGTGGTGGATGATCATAGGATCAATCGCCAGGTGTTGCGTGAGCAACTGAGCTTTCTCGGCCATGAAGTCCGTGAAGCGGAAAATGGTCAGGTGGCGTTCGAGCGCTGGAGTGAGTACCCCTTTGATATCGTTATTACCGACTGCCACATGCCGGTGATGAATGGCGCCGACTTCACCCGGGCGGTCCGCAGCACTGAGCATGAACGAGGGCTGGAGGCGACAGTGATCATCGGCCTTACCGCCGATGCGCAACCGGAAGAGATCGACCTGTGTCTGCAGGCCGGCATGAACGATTGCCTGATCAAGCCACTTGGCCTGGATGAGCTGGACGCCCGTTTGCTGGCGCTTCAGCCGGGGTACGAGTCGGAAACTCCAGAGCTTGTCCATTTACCGTCAGAACCTTTGATGCTGGTCCCTGAAACGCTGCGCCTGGTCGATCTCGGCCCGCTGGAGTTGCTCATCAGCAGTGAACCGGTGAAGTTTCGCCAGATCCTTGATGAGCTGATCAATAACAACCGCAAAGATTGCCAGGCGCTGAAGGCGTTGCTGCAACAGGGCGACACTGACAAGCTCAGTCAGCTGGCTCATCGAATCAAAGGCGCGGCGAAGGTGGTCAAGGGCGAGCAACTGGTTGAACGCTGCCGGCAACTGGAGACTGCGTGCCTGGACCCACAGGTTCCGTTTGCGCAACTCGAGCACGCCGTGGCCCAGGTCGAAGCAGCCATCGGCGCGTTGGAGGAGGCGTTGCAGAATCTCTAGCCACCATCCGGTGGGAGCGGGCCTTGTCCCGCGATCGGGCGCGCAGCGGCCGCAAAAGATGGGCCTGCTACGCAGTCCATCGCGGATAAATCCGCTCCCACAGTTAACCAGGTGACAGACAGTTGCTCCCACCTTCAGCGGCTGGGCACCTCACCGATAACCGTGGTGCGGAACATCTCGCGACGCATGCCGTGGTAGTCGGAGATGGGCAGGTGCCAGGTGCTGCGGTTGTCCCAGATGGCCAGAGTTCCCTGGCGCCAGCGCATGCGGCAGGTGAAGGCAGGCGCGGTGGCCAGGTTGAACAGGTAGTCGAGCAATGCCCTGGCTTCTTCCGTACGCAAACCCTGGATACCTGTGGTGTAGGCAGGATTGATGAACAACACTTTCTCACCCGTTTGCGGATGGCGAGTCACCAGCGGGTGGCTGCGCAGGTCCTGCGAGGTGTCGCTGCCATAGTTGATCGCCATGTTTTCCAGCAGGGCATTGTGGTTGGCGCCGACCCCGTAGGCCCGCTCAGGGCTGTGCAGCGCATCAAGGTTGCCCAGCAGCGCCTGCATCCCCGGCGACAACCATTCATAGGCCAGTGCCAGATTGGCGTAGCAGGTGTCGCCCCCGAAAGGCGGGATGTCGTGGCCGTAGAGCAGGGTGAAGGCCGGCGGTCGCTCCTGGAAAGTCCAGTCACTGTGCCAGGCACCGCCGAACACGAAGGGCGCCTTCTCGTCGGCTTCCTTGACCACGTGCACCACATGCGGATGCTCCGCCATGGTGGTCACGTAGGGCTCGCGGCCGAACTCGCCGAACTGCAGGGTAACCCGCTCCAGGTCCGCGATGCTGAGGTTCTGCTCGCGGATGAACAGCACCTTATGCGCCAGTAGCGCCTGGCGCAGTTCGACGAAACCGGCTGCGCTCAAGCGGTTCAGGTCGAGGTCTTCGACGTCCGCGCCGAGGGCTCCGGTGCTGGGCGTGACGCGCATGTGGCGGTAGTCGGCTGCGCGGTTGTGGTTGGGATGGCAGTAGATAAATTCGCTCATGGCGGACACTCGTGTGGGGGCAGGATGTCGCAGCATGGCTAAGAGGTAGCGCAGTTACTCCCATGCAGCCTCGGATAGCCCAACAGTTACTTTTAGTCCCATTCCTATTTGTTTCAAATGTGTGGCTGATAAGATTTTTTCCAGAACAAACCCTGGAACCTTCTTGCCATGACCTTGAAAGCCGCTGTGCCAAACGAGTTCAGCGTGTTGCGTGTGATCACCCTGGCGTCCGATACCGCGTCAGCCGATCGGCTCTCCTCGGCCCTGGGCGGCATGGGCATCATGCCTGTGGCCAACGTCGCCTCCTTGAGTGCGGTGGCGGCCTGGCTGCACGAAAGCAGCGTCGACGTCATCGTCTGTGAGATTCGCCCCGAATGTGGTGACGGCCTGATGTTGCCGAGCCTGCTCAGGAGCTTGTATGAGGCGGGCACCTTGAGCCAGTTGCCGAGTATTTTCTGGATTGGCGAAACCACCCTCAACCCGCCACCGCAAGTACTTGACGATCCTGTCTCGCTGATCTGCGAGAAGGTCACCAGTGCGCACTGGGTCAAACGCCTCGGCGGGGTGGCGATCAGCGCACTGGAGTCGCACGCACGGCTGGCACGCGCGGCGGGCATCACCGTAGAGATCGTGCGTGAGGGCGGCGCGATGGACCTTGGCGACGCTCTGCGCGCACAGCTGCTGACACGTGCGCAACGTGAGCAGCCCGTGGCGGCAGTCATCTTCGACAGCCTGGCCGAGGACGAAGTGATCAATGCCCTGACCACCGGAGCAGGCCTGCGCTTTGTATTCCAGCCGCAATTCGAACTGCTCACCCGACGTGTCGTCGGCGCCGAAGCGCTGGTGCGCTGGCGGCACCCGCGCTTCGGCGAGATACCGCCTTCGGTGTTGATACCCTTGGTCAACCGCCTTGAACTGGACCTGTTGTTGTTCAGCCTGGTGGAGATGTGGACCCTCAAGGCCTTGTCAGCATTGAAGCGCGAGAATATCCGTATTCCGATTGCGCTCAACGCATCGGCCAAGACCATCTGTACCGCGCACTTTGCCGATCGTCTGGCTGCGCGCATGTACCAAGCAGATTTGCCGAACCGCTTGCTGAAAATCGAGCTCACCGAAGATGTGCCCGAACCGGACGAACTGCAGCTCTCAGCCTCGTTGACGGCCATACGTGCCAAGGGTTTTCAGGTGTCACTGGATGACTTCGGCTCGGGCGCGGCGACTTTGAAGCTGTTGGCCAACCAGTCGTTCGACGAGATGAAAATCGACGGTGCTTTCGTTCGTGGTGTTGAACAACACGCCTCATCACGCAAGGTCATTGCCGGCATCGTCAACTGGGCGGGGCTGCTCAATCTGAACATGGTTGCCGAGGGAATCGAAGATGAGCACACCATCCCGTTGTTGCACCGCCTGGGTTGTCGGGTAGGGCAGGGCTATGCCTTGGCCCGGCCCATGGAGTTCGACGATTTCATGACATTCATGATTGAACAGGAGAAACGCCAGTAGTACTAACTACGCTTAACTAACCTGAACGCATAGTTGCGTTGTTTACGTGCGCCTGAAATTTGTCTGATGTATGCCGCTATTAGCTTTTAGGAGTTTTCCGATACTCATCAGGACAGTACTTCTCTAGATTACATGACAATCGCGCTGATGCCTTATTTGCACTAATGCTGATAGTTGCAGGCGGTTTGCAGTAATACCTGGATGTATTTTTGCTCGCTATACAGAGTGTCCTGTAATCTATGAAACGCTTAAAAGTTGCTTTGCTGGATGATCATGCAATCGTGCGGCATGGATTGGTCAATCGCTTGGTACAGGAGTCGGAGTTTGAACTGGTCGGCGTGTACGCCCGCAGTCGCGAAATGATGAGTGGCCTGGCGAAAGCCCCGGCTGATGTCCTGCTGCTGGATTTCGTTCTCGGGCCAGATGAACTGGACGGTGTTCTGCTGATTCGCGCGCTGCGGGTGAAGTACCCGGATTGCCGAATCCTGGTGTTTTCCGCACACCATGATTCGGCGACCGTCATCCTCGCCTTGCGCGTCGGCGCCCGCGGATTTCTCGGCAAAGGTGAGGACATGAGCCAACTGGTCAAGGCTATCAGGGTGGTTGCCTCGGGCGCAGTGTACTTGAGTCCGGACATGGCCTACCGCGTTGCCGAAGCCACCGCGAGCAACAACGACGGCGACGAGAAAAGCCGCGAAGACGCGATACGCTATGTCAGTCTTTCCAGCCGTGAGCAGGAGGTCATTCGCTGTTACCTGGCCGGCATGACCATCACCGACATCGCCGAGAAATTCAATCGCAGCATCAAGACGATCAGTACGCAAAAGGCCGCAGCGTTTCGTAAGTTGGGCGTGGTTTCCAATAATGAATTGTTCAAGATAAAACATATTATTGAAGGGCGCTGAACAGGTGCTGGATCGGCTGTGCGAATAACGTGTCAGGGGGGGAGCTCAAGGTGAAAATTGCCCGCTGTTGCGTATACTCAGGTGCGTACCAGGGCGCTGATTAGATCGGCTATCCCTTATTTCAACAGTGCCTCGTGCGCTGGCTCGACTGGACTCGTTCGCCATGAAACGGATACGCATTGCGTTACTCGATGACCACGCCGTTGTACGCCATGGGCTGGCCAACACGCTGGCAGCCGAAGCAGACTTTGAAATTGTCGGGGTCTATGAGCGAAGCCGTGACTTGATCGCAGGCTTGGCGAAGACACCGGCCGACTTGTTACTGCTTGATTTTTCACTTAACCCGGACGAACTGGACGGGGTGTCGCTTATACGCGCGTTACGGGTCAAGTTTCCCGAGTGTCAGATCCTCATTCTCTCCAGTCATCACGACCCGGCAACCGTGGGCTTGGCTATGCGTGTGGGCGCTCGGGGCTTTGTCGGCAAAAGTGAAGAGATGACGCAACTGGTCAAGGCCGTGCGCAAGGTTGCAGGCGGCGCGGTGTACCTGAATGCCGACATGACCTACCGGCTGGCTGAGGCCGTTACTTCTCCCCCCGAAAACAAGAGCGAGGCACCGGACCCGCTGGTCCAGGCCGAGCTGACCAGCCGTGAGCAGGAGGTGATCCGCTGTTACCTGGCGGGCATGACCGTGAGCGACATTGCTGAAAAATTCAACCGCAGCATAAAGACCATCAGCACTCAGAAAACCTCGGCGTTTCGCAAACTCGGAGTGACCTCGAACAATGAGTTGTTCAAGCTGAACAAGATCATCGGGCCGTCATGAGTGCGTGGGCGCGCCGGACGACGCTGGCGTTGTTGCTGACAGGGAGCTGGGCATCCGTTGCTTTGGCCACAACGATTCAGCTGAGCGCCGAGGAGCTGCGCTGGATCAAGGCCCATCCGCAGCTGCGGGTAGGCGTGCACGATGATCTGATACCGTTCGAGTACATGGAGGATGGCCAACTGCAGGGACGGTCATCGCACTTTTTTGACGCGGTGAATCGCGAGACCGGCCTGACGTTCAACTATGTGGCCGGCAGCAATCAACTGGCGCGAGAGGCTTGGTTGCGGGAAGGCCAGGTTGACCTGCTGTCATCCTATTTTCATTTCAAGGGCTCGCCGCTCCCGAGCACCTTGAAAGTACTTTCTTACCACACCACCTCTCCGATCATTGTGACGCGCGTCGACGCTGCCGACGCTTTCGATCTTGATCAATTGCAAGGCAAAACCGTGGTGATCCCCGCCGTCGCGCATTACGAAGCCATTTTCAAAGACAGGAAAATCAACGCCAAGCTGATTAAAAGCGGTTCAGCCCTGGAGATGCTGAATTTGGTCAAGAACGGTCACGCGGATGCCGTGGTGGCCAGCGGAACTTTCCTGATGCCTTATCTATACCGGAAATTCCAGGGCATTCTGGAAACCTCGGGGGTGGTCGGCAGTGAGCAACTGGATGTGAGTTTGGCTGTGCGCTCAGAGCAGACAGTGCTGCTCTCCATCCTGGAGAAAGTCCTGAATGTGACCTCCGCGCAGCAGCGCGATGATAGCCACGAACTCTGGTATCACGACCTGCCACCAGACCAGCTTTCGTTGCTGAGCATCAGCAATCACTACTTGCACGTGGTTCTGTTGGCAGCGCTGATGCTGATCGGTCTGTGTGTACTGGTGTACCGCAGTTTGTTGCAACGTCGGCGGGCCGTACGTAACGAACAGGAAAAAACACAGCTGCTGGCTGTCATGAGTCATGAAATCCGCTCGCCCATGAACGCTGTCCTTGCGGCCATGGAGCTGTTGGGACATACCCGGCTCAATGAGCAGCAACGCCACTTTGCCGACTTGGCCAACAGCGGTGCCAATGCGCTACTGCGCCTGCTGGACAATGTACTTGATGTCTCCAGGCTGGAGACGGGGCAACTGCGTCTTTCTCTGGAACCGACAGATGTCGGCGCATTGTTACGAGGCGTGGCGGGCCTGCAACGTTTGCGTGCCCGGGAAAAGAATCTGGCGTTGAACCTGCGTATCGAGCCGCAACTGCCCTTGTTGTTATTGGACAGCACGCGCCTGGGGCAGGTTTTTCACAACCTGCTGTCCAATGCAATCAAGTTTACCGATGCAGGCCATGTCGATGTCCACTTGCGGCTGCTGGTGGAAGAGGGCGGTGATACGCAGTTGCAGATCGAGGTGCGGGACACAGGCATCGGTATCTCCGAGGCAGTCCAGGCCTCATTGTTTCGGCCCTATGCACAAGCCAGTCACTCGTATAAGCGCTCGGGCGGTACTGGCTTGGGATTGGTGATCTGCCGTCAACTTATGGCCTTGATGAGTGGCTCGTTGGCACTGGACAGTGAGCTGGGCGTGGGCACTGCGATAACCATTCTCTTGCCGGTGACTCGCACCTCCAGACCGCTGTCGGCCTCTGTTGTCACGACGCTGCCGCCAAGCATGGCAACCCCTTGCGGTCTGCAAGTGCTGGTGGTGGAAGATACCTTGGCCAATCAGGAAGTGCTGCGCGCGCAAATCAGTGGCTTTGGCTGTCGACCCGTGGTGGCGGCCGACGCCGCCCAGGCCCGTGCTTTGTTTCGTGAAAGCCGCTACGACCTGATCCTGATGGACTGCGACTTACCCGATCAGGATGGTTACAGCCTGGTCCGCGAACTGCGTGAGCTTGAGCCGCAGCTTTGCCGCGGGCATTGCCCGATCATCGCTATATCGGCGCTGACAGGTACTGAGCACCTGGAGCGCTGTTTTGCTGCCGGAATGGACGGAGCTTTGAGTAAACCGATAGGTCTGGACCGACTGCGCGAAGTCATCGAGACCTGGTGCGATGTCACCTTGGCCGCCCCCAGTGCCGCCCTGATGACCCCGACGCTTGACCAGGCGGCAATCAACCGGGAAATGGCCCGCGACGTTGGCAGTCTGGTAAAGGCCATGGCCTTGTTCGATCGCAAGGCTGCCCTGCATGCTGCGCACCGCTTGAACGGTGCCGCCTTGATCATGGAGTGGGAGGCGTTGGCCAGAGACAGCAAAACCCTGGAACAGCTGTTGCGAGCGGAGGTGGCGTGGGACACGCCGGCGTATCTGGCGGCATTGCAGGCACTGGTTGAACACTGGAGCGCCTTGAGCGGTGGGATGGCACTCGACGTGTTGCCAATGGGCCGGAATCATCGGGCCGCGCCATTGTGAGCCTGCTCATTCGATACCTGCTATTGACGTTGAGCCTGACGACAACAGGTGCATATGCCAATGCTCCTTCAATGCAGTTGACGGCCCAGGAGCAGGCGTGGATTACCGCTCATCCAGTCTTGCGCGTCGGCGTATTCGATAACCTGATCCCCTTCGAGTACCTCAACGACAACCAATTAAGGGGACTCTCTGCCAAGTACCTTGGGCTCGTGGAGCGACGTACCGGCCTGCGCTTCGAGTTCGTGACTACCAGCACCCGCAGTTCGCGCAGGGATCAGTTGCTCAGGGGCGAGGTCGATATTCTGTCCACGCGACGCAAGTCCGAGAATCCGGCAGACGATAACGGCATGTTGTACACCACCCCTTACAACACTAGCTCGACCATCCTCGTCAACCATTTCGACGACCGGCCGGGTGTTGATTTGAAGCAGCTGGCTGGCAAAACCCTGGTGATGTTGGGGCGCGAAGTGTACGCCGGGTTCTTGAGGGAACAAGCGCCAGGGGTGAAGCTCGTTGCCGCCGAGAATGCAGTGGACATGCTGGCGCTGGTCAAGGACGGTAAAGCCGATGCTGCGATTGCTTCGGAGTGGCTGCTGATTCCCTACCTGTCGCGACAATATCAAGGGGTGTTGCAGATATCCGGGGTGGTGCCTCAGTTGCATACGGGAGTCAGCATGGCGGTGCGTGACGACCACCCGCTGTTGCTGTCCATTCTGGAGAAGACACTGGCATCGATCACCGTAGAAGAACGCAAGGCCATCTACGACAGCTGGTTTGCCGATATGAACCTGGACATCCCGACCCTCTCGGCCATTGCAGAGCACTATGACGGCGAACTGTGGATGTTGCTGTCTATTGTGCTGCTGTTGCTCGCTCTGGTTTGGCAAAGCCGCCAGCAACGTCGCCGGGCAATCCAGAACGAGCGGGAAAAGGCAATGTTCCTGGCGGTCATGAGCCATGAAATACGCTCCCCGATGAACGCGGTCCTGGCTGCGGTAGAGCTGCTTGAACACACGCCTCTGGACGAGCAGCAGCAACAGTTCACCGGCCTGGCCAACAACGGTGCAACCACGCTGCTGCGGCTGGTGGACGATGTGCTGGACATCTCCCGGATAGAGGCAGGTCAACTCAAGCTCAACCTGGAAGCGGTGGACTTGCCGGCGCTGGTGCAACGGGAAATAGATGCGCATTTCCTGCTTGCCGATGAAAAAGGTCTGGAGCTGAACCTGAGCGGCGAATGCACCATGGCGCCGTTGCTGCTGGACGATCTGCGCGTGGCCCAGGTGTTGCGTAACCTGATTGCCAATGCGATCAAGTTCACCGACGTCGGTCGTGTCGAGGTTCAGCTACAGCTCCTGAACGGGCCGACGGTTGCTACCCGGCAGTTGGTGGTGCGAGTCGTGGACAGCGGCATTGGGTTGTCTGCGCAGGCACTGCAGGCGTTGTTCCGGCCTTATGCCCGCTCAAGCACTGCATTCAAACGCAAGGGCGGAACAGGCCTGGGCCTGGTGATCTGTCGACGCCTGGTGAAATTGATGCGCGGTAAACTCACACTCAGCAGTACGCAGGGAGTGGGCACGACGGTCGAGGTGGTGTTGCCGGTGGAGTTGGCAGCAACACCAGACGTTCCTCGTGCATCCGAAATGCAGCAGCCTGTCGCCGCCGACACTTCGACGGCCAGCGACCTGCGGGTGCTGGTGGTGGAAGACACGCTGGCCAATCGCCAAGTGCTGCGCGCGCAAATGGAGGGTTTTGGCTTCGCCGTTTCGTTGGCCGAGGATGCCGCACAAGGACTGGCCTTATTCAGCCAGCAGCCAGTCAATCTGGTGCTGATGGACTGCGATCTGCCAGACCAGGATGGTTACTGCCTGGCCGCTGAATTTCGTGAGCTGGAGCAAAGCCTGAAAAGGGCGTACTGCCCGATCATCGCCATCTCGGCGCTGACCGGCAACGAACACCTTGAGCGCTGTTTCGATGCGGGGATGGACGGCGTGTTGAGCAAGCCGATCAGCCTGGGCAAATTGCAGGAGGTCATCGAACTGTGGTGTGACGTGCCGATGATACACCAGGACCAGGACCTCACGCCGGAGGTGACGGAGCTTTCCGCTGTGCACGAGGCACTTCGTAGCGACTTGAGTCACCTGCTTGAAGCGGTAGCGTTGGGCGACCGCCAGAACGCCCTGCACAGGGCTGGTCGACTGCACGGCGCAGCGTTGATGGTGGAAGAGGCCGACCTTGCGGCGGCGGCGGCAACTCTGGAGCACAGGTTGCGAGTCCAGACAGATTGGCGTAACGCCGACACTGCGGGACAACTGCGTAGTCTGGTCGAGCAGTGGAATGCACTGACTGATACCTCAGTGTAATAACTTACCATCAAGTTGAATAACTAACTTTTCGTAACGTGGAGTGCTTTTAGGAGCACTCCTATAGACGGAAGTTTCTGGTTAATGCGCCTCGGTTGATCTTAAAGCTCAAGCGTTATTTATTATGCCTGGCTATGCCCAAGTGTTTTTCGGACCACTCCTATATTGAACGGTTGCGCTGTTACTTACACTTTATCACGCAACAGATCATGACCGTTCACGATCATGTACATGCGCAAATAACTGCATAACAATCGTTCTCCCGGAGTTGCCTCATGCATTACCAATCGCGCCTTTTTGCACTTCTGATCGCTAGCGCTTCGACCCCTTTCGCCATGGCGGCGGGGGATGGCACCATCACCTTCAACGGCGAAGTCAAAGCCGAAACCTGCGTTGTCAAAGTTAACGGTGGCAGCAGCTCCAGCACGGTCACCTTACCGGCCGTCGCGGCTAAAACCCTGGGTGCCAAGGGCCAGGTCGCCGGCCTGACCGGGTTCACCATGGAGCTGAGCGAGTGTGGTGCGGCGTCGAAAAAAGCCTACACCTTCTTCGAGGCCGGCAGTTCTGTCGATCCCAGCAGCGGTAACCTGAAAAACGTCGGCGGCACGGCCCAGGGCGTGCAGTTGCAATTGGTCGATACCAGCAGCACCAGCGCCAACAACGCAATCAAAGCTGGGCATGAGTCGCAACGCACTGCAACCACCAAGATCGATATTGCTTCAGGCAGTGCGCTGCTGCCCTATGGCGTGCAGTACTACGCCGAAGGCGTAGCCGGTGCCGGCACGGTAATGAGCTCTGTGACGTATTCCATCGCTTACCCGTAAGTCGCAGAAAAGCCACGCCCTTTTCTTTCAGGAAGGGGCGTGATTCCAGGTGCTAACGGGGCTTTTATATGTTTCGCAAACATCCGTTCAAACAGCTGTTGCTGATCGGCCTTGTAACGCTGAGTTGTTCTCAGGCCACCGCCGGTGTGGTTATCACCGGTACCCGTCTGGTGTACCCGGCCGGGCAAAAAGAAATTACCGTCAAGCTCAACAACAACGGCTCACAACCGGCCTTGACCCAGTCGTGGATCGATACCGGTAATACCGAATCCACGCCCACCAACTCCAAGGCGCCATTTGTACTGTCGCCACCGGTGGCGCGCATCGACCCGGGCAAGGGCCAGAGTCTGCGGGTGATGTTCACCGGCGCGGCGTTGGCGTCAGACAAGGAATCGGTGTTCTGGCTCAACGTCCTGGAAATTCCACCCAAGCCCCAGGGCACCGAGGCGGCAAACATGCTGCAGATGGCATTTCGCTCGCGGATCAAGCTGTTTTATCGCCCTGAAAACCTTCCGGGCACGCCGAGCGAAGCGATCGAGCAAGTGCAATGGCACGTGTTGCCGGCCAGCAATGGCCAGGGAATGGCCTTGCAGGCATTTAACCCGTCGGCCTTCCACGTCTCGGTGGTAGAGCTTGAGTTAGTCGCCGGTGCCCAGCGCGATCGCGCTGCCGACGGCATGGTCGGGCCGGGTGAAACGCGCCAGTTCGCCTTGCAGAAGCTCAACGCCTTACCGGGTGGCAATGCCCAGGTGCAGTTCAATGCCATCAATGACTACGGGGCGCTGATTCCGGTGCGCAAAGCTCTTAAGCCCTGATTCGACTATTCGACGATATTGCTCACGAGTTACCTATGCCTATCACATCCAACTCCAGGTGTTTCCTGCGGGTGGAGCCCAGCTTCGCCTTGAATTCGCTCGCGGTCTTGATTCGCAAGGTGCTGACGATTGCACTGGGTGCAGGGGTAGGGCAATGCGTATTGGCAGAGGACATCCAGTTCAATGATGCATTCCTGCCTGAAGACTCGCGCGATCTTGATCTGCGTGCCTACCAGGCCGGTAACCCGGTGATGCCGGGGCAATACCGTGCCGACGTCAGGCTCAACGGTCAGTTGAGCAGCCGTCAGGAAATTCGTATTGACGCCGAGAAAGATGGCAGCAAGCCGGTGATCTGCATGACCACGGCCTTGCTTGAGCGCCTGGGTGTGCAGATGGAACGCCTGACGCCCGAGGCCAGTCAGGTGCTGGAAAGCCAGGCCTGCCCGGCGATGGCCAGTTTGATTCCCGGGGCCAGCGCAAGTTATTCAGCCGAAGAGCAGATGCTTGATATCAGTATTCCCCAGGCATCGCTCAGGCGTAACGCCCGCGGCTACGTCAGCCCGGAACTGTGGGACCGCGGAGTTACCGCCGGCATGCTCAGCTACAACTTCAACGGCAATCGCAATAAAACCCGCGACGACACCTATGACTCGGCGTTTCTCGGCCTCAACGCCGGACTCAACCTGGGTGACTGGCGCTTGCGCCACAACGGCTCGATGAGCTGGCAGCCGCGCCTGGGCAACCAGTACCAGGCTCTGGACAGCTATGCCCAGCGCGACATTACTTCGCTGAAAAGCCAGTTGTTGGTGGGAGAGTCCAACACCAGCGGCGATATTTTTGACACGCTTTCGTACCGCGGTGTGCAACTGGCCAGCGACGATCGCATGCTGCCCGATTCCTTGCGCGGTTATGCCCCGGTGGTGCGTGGCATTGCCCGCACCAATGCACGGGTGACCATCCGCCAGGCCGGCAACATCTTGCTGGAAACCACTGTAGCCCCCGGGGCGTTCGTCATCGACGACCTGTACTCCACCGGCTACGGCGGTGACCTCAGTGTCACCGTGTCCGAAGCCGATGGCACCGAGCAGCACTTTATCGTGCCCTATGCCTCGGTCAGCCAGTTGTTACGGCCGGGTACTTCGCGCTTCAGTCTCACCGTGGGTGAAACCCGCAACAACTTTATTGATGACCAGGCCCGGCTGCTGCAGGGCACGCTGCAATATGGCTTGAATAACACCTTCACCGGCTACGGTGGGATGCAGTCGAGTGATGATTACATGGCGGTGCTCACCGGTCTGGCATTCGGCACGCCGATCGGTGCCATGGCCGTGGATGTCACCCACGCCCAGACCGCGCTTGCCGCAGGCACCTCGAAAGGGCAGAGCATGCGCCTGTCCTACAGCAAGAACATCCTCAGCACCGGTAGTAACTTCTCGGTGGCGGCCTACCGGTTTTCCACCGACGGTTACCTGGATTTCAGCAATGCCCTGCAGTTGCTGGAGGGCGAAAAGAACGGCTGGGACACAAGTGCGTTCGGACGACCACGCAGTCGCCTGTCGGTCAGTGCCGACCAGAGCCTGGGTCCCTGGGGGCAAGTCGCGCTCAGCGGTTATGCGCAAAACTATTGGGACCTGCCCGGCCGAGACGTGCAGTACCAGTTCAGTTACAGCAAGCAATTCAACCGGGTCAGCTTCAGCCTCAATGCCAACCGCAGCCGCATGGGCCTGGGTGACATGGAAAACAGCTACTTGCTGACCATGAGCATGCCTCTGGAGTTCGCTGGCTCAGGCTACGGCCCGCAACTGATGAGCCAGGTGGGTCGTGATACGCAAGGCCACTACAACCAGCAGCTCAGCCTCAGCGGCACTGCCGGTGCCGAGCGTCAGTATGGTTATGGCGCAACCATTGGCCACGATGGTGCCGGCAACAGCAATAACGCCACACTCAATGGCCAGTACACCGGCGCCAGCGCCATGCTCAACGCCAGCCTGGGGCGTGGTGAGGGCTATACCAGCACCTCGATCGGCGCCAGTGGCACTGTGGTTGCCCACAACGAGGGTGTGACCCTCACGCCCTATCGCGGAGAAACCATGGCCGTGGTTAGCGCTCCAGGTGCCGAAGGGGCGAAGGTCGCCGGCTACCCCGGCCTCAGAATCGACAGCCAGGGCAATGCCGTGGTGCCGTACCTGCGCCCCTATGAGCTTAACGAAGTAGCCATTGACCCGATAGGTAGTTCGCTGCGTGTCGAACTGAGCGAAACCAGTCAGCAGGTGGCGCCACGTGCAGGCGCTGTAGTGCACCTGAAGTACGGCACCAACCAGGGCCGGGCGGTGCTGCTCAACGTGCGCCTGGATGATGGAAGCGCGTTACCGTTCGGCGCCGGTGTGACAGACGGCGAAGGCACTTCGGTAGGCATGGTCGGGCAGGGTGGCCAACTCTATGCACGGGTCAAACCCGAGACACGGCATTTGCTGATCAACTGGGGCGGCAAGATCGATCAACAATGCGCGCTGCTCATTCCTGCCGCAGCGGATGCCAGCGAGCAACTTGTACAAGTGGACGCCGTGTGTGCGACCGGTAAACAGGTCGCTGAGCGCGCGTCCATTAACAATACGCAGAAGGTAAAGCTATGAACATGGGTTCGCTGATCAAATCGGTACTGACCGCTGCGCTATTGTGGAGCATGGCCGCATCAGCCATGGCTGTTACCTGTAAATACGAAGGCGTCGAGCCGCCTGACGGCATCATGCCGCTGCAGATCTCGGCAATCAACGTAGGCCGTGACCTGCCGTTGGGTACGGAGGTGTTTCGCCAGACTTTCATGGTCCTGGCAAGCCAGAGGTCTACAGTGGTTTGTGAATTCGCGCCATTCCAAAGATGGTTCCAGTACACCGTTAGCGCCGTATATCCCAAGGCCAACTGGTCAACGGGTCCTTACGCCAACAAGGTCTACCAGACCGATATCCCTGGTATAGGGGTGGTGTTCAAGAATGAGCAGGACGGTGTGCTGCCAATGACCACGGCTAAAAGCTCCGTCAGCTGTACTGCCGGCTACAGATGTGTCCAGGCCGTATCGCGTGAAAAGTCCTCCTTCGAGCTGGTCCTGATTAAGATCGGCGATGTCAGCCCCGGTGTGCTTCGCGGCAACCGCTTGCCCCAACTTACACTGCAGGGCTACTTTGGCGACGCGCGGATGTTGCTCTACAGAGTGAACCATTCGGGGAACATTCAAATCGTAGCGAACACCTGCAAAACTCCCGATGTATTGGTACCTATGGGCACACACCTGAGTAAAACCTTTACCAGGGTGGGCAGTGCTACCGGCTGGAAAGACTTCAACATTGCCTTGAACAACTGCCCGGCCTTTCATGGCACCTACGCCGAGGACGCTTCAACCTGGATTTCAAAAGGGGGCAAAAATCCGGGGGGGGACGGCTACCCTGGATACGTTACCCAGAACAAACTGCAACTGCGCATCGATCCAGCTCGCCCTGCGATCAACGCTAGCAACGGCGTGCTCAGCCTTGATCCTAGCGGATCCGGCAGTACTCCAGCAGCAACAGGTATTGGCGTGCAGATCGCCGACCGCTACAGCAACCCGCTTCCGCTGTCGACGGTCCGTGACTCCAACGTTTACTTGCATGATTTCGAGAACAGCTACACCATCCCGTTGCGTGCCCGTTATCTGCAGACCTCAAGCAAGGTTACAGCTGGCCCGGCCAATGCGACGGCGACTTTTACCCTGATCTATCAGTAATCGGTCAGGCTGATTGTCAAACCGCCAGGGGTGGGCGGTGAGGTCCTTCAGCCCGCATCGCGGGGCAAGCCCGCTCCCACTGGGGCGGCGTCATGTCCACGGCTCACCCACCAACCAAACCCCGCCGCGGTAAAGAACATGATCAAACTGTAAATCGCCGCCGGAATCGCCATGGTCGAGTTGTTCAGCAAGGACGGGGCCAGCGCCAGGGCAATGGCCAGGGTGCCGTTATGAATGCCGATCTCCATGCCGATGGCAATCGCCTGGCGCTTGGGGATCTGCAGCAGCCGTGGCAGCCAGTAGCCGATGCCCAGGCTCAGCAGGTTGAACAACAGCGCCGCACCGCCTACCACTGGGGCGTAGTCAACGACGGTCTGCCAGTCCTTGACCATCGCCAGAACAATGGTAAATACCAGAAACAGCGCGGCAATGATCTTCATCGGCCGCTCCATGCGCGCGGCAAACCCCGGCGCCAGGCGGCGGATCAGCATGCCGATGGCCACCGGCACCAGGACAATGGCAAACACTTGCAGCACTTTGGCGAATTGCAGGGGAATGGCCTGGTCGGCGGTCATGAAGTAAGCCAGCGAGAGGTTAACCAGCAGCGGCATGGTCAGGATCGCAATCAGCGAGTTGACCGCTGTCAGGGTCACGTTCAACGCCACGTCACCATGGGCCAGGTGGCTGAACAGGTTGGCCGTGGTGCCGCCAGGGGAGGCGGCGAGCAGCATCAGGCCGACCGCCAGGGCAGGGGCGAGGCCGAAACCTTTGGCGATCAGAAAGCAGATAAAAGGCAGGAGCAGAATCTGGCAGGCCAGGCCGATGAGTACCGGTTTGGGGAATTTCACCACCCGGGCGAAATCGGCCAGGGTCAGGGTCAGGCCCAGTCCGAGCATGATGAAGCCCAAGGCGAGGGGCAAAAAAGCACTGAGCAGCGGCGATGCAGTCATATCGGAGGCTCACAAAAGGGGATGAACGGCAGTGTAGGCGAGGATTCTGACCCGTGTAGTGCGGTCGCCGCTGATCCTTGTGGACCCAGGCGTCAGGCAGTAGCATTCACGCTTTATTTAAGGATCCGATCACCAATGCAATTCCAGCCAGGCATTCTCGCCGCCCCGATTCCCGCTCAAGCCCGTCACCTGTTTTTCGCCTTGCATACACCGGCCGCACTGCCGGGCGTACTCGATGCCTTGCAGCAGCACGTGGATGGCAGCCGCGTGGTGGCCGGTTTCGGCGCGCCGCTGGTGCAGGCGCTGGGTCGCAGCATCGAGGGTCTGCGCAGCTTCCCACAACTGACCGCAGCGGTGGACAACCCATGCACCCAGCACGACCTGTGGCTGTGGGTTCGCGGCGAAGACCGTGGCGACATCTGGTTGCTCAGCCAGACGCTGGAAAAACTGCTGGCACCGGCCTTGAGCCTGGTTGACGCGACCGATGCCTTCCGCCACAAAACCGGCTTCGACCTGACCGGTTATGAAGACGGCACGGAAAACCCGGTGGAAGATGCGGCGGTAGACGCCGCTATCCTGGCCACCGACCTGCCTGGCATGAGCGGTTCGAGCTTTGCCGCGTTCCAGTTGTGGCGCCACGACCTGGATTGCTTCAAGGCGCTGCCACAGGCTGAACAGGACGACATCATTGGCCGTCGTAAAGCGGACAACGAAGAGCTCGATGATGCGCCGGAGTCGGCTCACGTCAAACGCACCGCCCAGGAGAGCTACGACCCGGAAGCCTTTATCGTGCGTCGTTCCATGCCATGGGCTGATGAACGCGGTGCGGGCCTGGCGTTTCTGGCCTTCGGTCACTCGTTCGACGCCTTTGAAGTGCAGCTGCGGCGCATGAGTGGTCTGGAAGACGGTGTGGTCGATGCGTTGTACCGGTTTAGCCGTCCGCTTACCGGTGGCTACTACTGGTGCCCGCCGCTCGGTGCCCAAGGTCTCGACTTGAGCGCGTTGCTCGGATAAGTAGCATTAGGCCTCCTGTAGGAGCGGATTCACCGGGACGCCGGACCGCCGCGATGGGGCGCAACGCGGCCCCAAAAGATGGGACTGCTATGCAGTCCATCGCGGATAAATCCGCTCCTACAGTCGCATTTGTTAAAAAAAATTACGGACTCTTTACGAGGCCTCGTAACGCATAAAGGGATACTGGCCAGGTTTCCAGACCTTACGTTTCGAGATGTCCTACCGTGAGCCAAGCCGCATCCTCCGCAACAGCCCATTCCCCCGTAAAAACCTCGTCACTAAGCCTGCTTATCGCCGCCGCCGGTGTGGTTTATGGCGACATCGGCACCAGCCCGTTGTACACCCTCAAAGAAGTCTTCGCCGGCCATTACGGCGTGCAGGCCAACCATGACGGTGTGCTCGGCATTCTGTCGCTGGTGTTCTGGTCGCTGATCTGGGTGGTCACCATCAAGTACGTGCTGTTCGTGCTGCGTGCCGATAACCAGGGCGAGGGTGGCATCATGGCCCTTACGGCACTGGCCCGGCGGGCCGCAGCCCCTTATCCGCGCTTGAGCCGGGTGCTGGTGTTGCTGGGGCTGTTCGGGGCCGCACTGTTCTATGGTGACAGCATGATCACCCCGGCAATCTCGGTGTTGTCGGCGGTGGAGGGCCTGCAGCTGGCTTTTGATGGCATCGATCATTGGGTGGTGCCGATTGCTGTGGTGGTGCTGGTGGGCTTATTCCTGATCCAGAAACACGGCACCGCACGCATCGGCATCCTCTTCGGCCCGGTCATGGTTTTGTGGTTCACCGTGCTGGGGGCGCTGGGTGTGTATGGCATTGTCCAGCGCCCGGAAGTGCTGCTGGCACTCAACCCGGCCTGGGCGGTGCAGTTTTTCGTGGTGCATCCGGGGATCGGCGTGGCCATTCTTGGCGCCGTGGTGCTGGCTTTGACCGGTGCCGAGGCGCTGTATGCCGACATGGGGCATTTTGGCCGCAAACCGATTGCCCGTGCCTGGATCCTGCTGGTGTTGCCTGGTTTGGTGCTGAACTACTTCGGCCAGGGTGCGCTGATCCTCGGCAACCCCGAGGCGGTGCGTAACCCGTTCTACCTGCTGGCCCCGAGCTGGGCCTTGCTGCCGATGGTCGGGCTAGCCACCCTGGCGACGATTATTGCCTCCCAGGCGGTGATTTCCGGGGCCTTCTCGCTGACTCGCCAGGCAATCCAGCTGGGCTATGTGCCGCGCATGTTCATCCAGCACACCTCCAGCCAGGAACAAGGGCAGATCTACATCGGCACGGTGAACTGGGCGTTGATGGTCGGTGTGGTGCTGCTGGTGATCGGCTTCGAGTCTTCCGGAGCGCTGGCTGCGGCCTATGGTGTGGCAGTCACCGGCACCATGTTGATTACCACCTTGCTCTCGGCGGCGGTTGTTCTGCTGCTATGGAAAACCCCGCGCTGGCTGGCGGTGCCGCTGTTGCTGAGCTTTCTGCTGGTCGATAGCCTGTACTTTGCCGCCAACGCGCCGAAAATCTTCCAGGGCGGGGCTTTCCCGGTGATCGCCGGTATCGCCTTGTTCATCCTGATGACCACCTGGAAGCGCGGGCGCAAGATCATTGTCGAGCGCCTGGATGAGTCGGCCTTGCCGCTGCCGTTGTTCATCAGCAGCATCCGCGCGCAACCACCGCACCGGGTCCAGGGCACCGCCGTGTTCCTCACCGCCCGCGCCGATGCGGTACCGCATGCGTTGTTGCACAACCTGCTGCACAACCAGGTGCTGCATGAGCGCGTAGTGCTCTTGACCGTGGTGTCCCAGGATCGCCCGCGGGTGCCAGTATCCGAGCGCTTCGAAGTGCAGGATTTCGGTGACGGCTTCTACCGGGTCAATCTCAACTTTGGCTTTATCGAAGAGCCCGATGTGCCAACAGCCTTGCAGTTGTGCCACGTACCGACACTAGACTTCAGCCCGATGGGCACCACCTACTTCCTCAGCCGCGAGACGGTGATCCCGACCAAACGCATCGGTATGGCGCGGTGGAGAGAGGGGCTGTTCGCATTCCTGCTGAAGAATGCCAACAGCAACCTCAAGTACTTCAACCTGCCGCTCAATCGGGTGATCGAGTTGGGGACGCAGGTGGAGATGTGATTTATCGCGGGGCACTGTGGGAGCGGCGGTGCGACGACTCGACTTGCCCCGCGATTCTTTACACCGCTGTTTGCGCTTGCACCCCGGCAACCCGAGCATTGCTGCGCACCAGCCGGTGCATCAGGCTGGCAACCACAAAGCCGATCACCGCCAGCCCCATCATGGCCATGAACACATAGTTGTAGCCTTGTTGGCCGGGGAAGTGATCAAGAATGGCACCGTAACCGACATAGGCAAACATGCCCGGCGCATAACCGATCAGGCAGCCGATACCGAAGGCTGAGCCGGTAATATGCGGGGCGATGCCCACTTCTCCCATGGGCGCCCAGAACACGCCGCGCATCGAGAACACGATAAAGGCGAACGACAGCGTGGCGGCCATCCCGGCGTAGATGTAGCCGGGGCTCTTGGGCACCATGAGGATGATCGCCATCATCGGCAGCAGCGCCAGGAACGCCCACTTCAGGTAACGGCTGGGGCTTTTGAATTGTTTGTCGGCGAGAAAGCCTCCAGCGGGACCACCCAGTATCTTCAGCATGTACTGGTTGATGATGCCGTAGGCGCCGACCAGCGCGACCGGCAATCCATACACCTCTTTCAGGTAGGGGATGAAGTAGGTCAACCCGCAGTACACGATGTAGACCATGAACACGTTGCAACTGACCACCCAGATCGCCGGCACCTTGACCGCCTCGATCAGGTTGGCCAGCGGGTTTTTCTTCGTCGTGGCGGTGTGCGCGCTCTGGCTGCCCTTGAGCAGGAACCAGGTCAATACACCGGCGGCGATGTCGATCACCGAGTAAAAAACAATCGCGGCCTTCAGGCCCGCTTCGGCAGCGCCCATGGCAATGAACACGCCCAGGGCCGAGAACGCCACCAGCGTGTCGATGACACCGCGTCCGCCTTCGAGCAGGCCGAACAGACGCCCTTGCTCTTTGTCATCACCCAGGCCGCGAATAGCCTTGAGCAGCGCAGGCCAGTAGATGCAGTCGGCACACACCGCCAACAGGCAGAAAACAATCATCAAACTACTGAACGGCGGGAAAGTCGCCAGGTACAAGCCCAGCGCACCGGTGCCCAGTAACCCGAGCGGAATCAGCTTGCGGGTGTCGAAGCGGTCGGCGAGCAGGCCACCGACGACGAACAACCCCGTGGCGATGATGGCATTGGCGCTGAGCAGCAGACCGATTTCAGTATGGGACAAGCCCATGAATGTCTGCATCGGTACATAGAACGCGTCCTTGAGGTTGGCCAGCTTGTAGATGGTGCCGCCACCGAGGATCAGAATCAGGAATTTGAACCATTTGGCCTTGTCGTGCGCAGTCATTGTTATTCTCCAGGCGTAGTGGGGGTAGCGGTGTCAGGCGCTGGTGGCCAGGCTCAGTTCGGCCAGGGTGCGCAGTTCGGCGAGCAGGCCTTTGACGTAGCTGACCTGGTTGTTCGCCCAGCGCTGTTCGCCGGCCAGCATCTGCTCCAGGGTGAAACCTGCAGGCAGGGGCGTATCGCTCATTTCCCGGTAGGCAATGAAGGGGTCGGCAGGCTCGTTGGTTTGCCGGAAGGCCGGGGCGATGTAGTGGTTTTCCTGTTCAAGGATGAAGGCGATGACCTGCGGTTGGTGTTCGCCGAGCATCAGCAGCTCGAACAGCATGCGCGCGCTGGGCAGGTCGTCTTCGGCGCTGCCCTGGAGCACACCGTAATGGCCGAAACCCTGTGCTTCGGGGACGACACGAACGCCTTTGAGGTGCGCCTGGCGAATGTGCGGTGCGAGGTTTGACAGGGCCTGTAGCGGTTGCTCGCAGGCGTTGATCATGTTGCCGAAATCGAACAGCGCATGCAGACGCGGATGGTTGGCCTGACGTAGCAACTGGGCGATCTCATCGCTTTTTAATTCTTCGTGCTGCTCGAAATCGAAGTACAGGTTGTGGATGTCAGCCTGGTGGGCGAGGTACAGCAAGTCGCCACCGATGGTGTCCATGACCTGCGACAGGCTGCCTTCATAGCGCGAATACACACGAATATTGCGGGTACCGATGGCAGTGGCCACGGCGATCGCGGCATCAACGTCCTGCTTGCGCGTGCTGCTGATTTCCAGGTGCACCTCAAGCTTCAGCTCGCGAGCTTTGTCAGCGAAGGCACGCAGCTGGGCAGCGCTCATTTGCGAGAGGCTGTTGTGCTCGCCATCGAGCATATGCAGGCTCAGGCCTTTGAGCTCATGGCGGTAGGCGAAGTCGAGCAGGTCGAAGGGCGTCAGGCGCCCGTGGGTGAGGTTGGTCAGTAACGGATAGGCATGGGCAAACAGGCGCGCCTGATCAATTCGATCGATCAGGCGTGTGGCCAGTTCGTGGGTCAACAGCACCGGCGCTGCAGCGCCTTTGGTCTTGTTATTGAGCAACCGGGTGAAGCGTTGTTGGATAGCATTCATTCGAGTCGTTCCTGGTGCGGGCACCGGTTCTACCGGCGCGTTCTTTATCGCGCCGGGGAGGAACTCTCGATAGATCCATTACGAAGCAAATGATAAGGCCACTGGCCGATGGCTAAAGCGCGTGGCCCATGGCCTTGAGCGCTTGTACCAGCGCCTCGACCTTGGCTTCGGCGTGCTCCTGCGCCGTGCCGGCAAAACCGATCAACAGGGCAGGGGGCAAGTAGCGCTGCAGACAGTAGTCACTCAAGGCGTAGGTATGCACACCCTGCAAGGCCAGTTGGCGGGCGATTTCCTGGTCGTCCAGGTGGGGCGGCAGCCAGGCGATCAGGTGCATGCCGGCTTCCACCGGAGCGACTTTGAAGAAGTGCCCGAGCCTGCGTTCGAGCACTTCCAGCAGGCATGTCTGGCGGGCCTGATAGAGCGCACGCATGCGGCGAATATGGCCGATGAAGTGACCTTCAGCCATAAAGTCGGCGGTCACCGCTTGCAACAGGGTCGGCGGGCTGCGGTCCATCACCGCGCGGATGGTACAGAACGGCTCGACCAGGGCGTGCGGCAGAATCACATAACCCAGCCTCAGGGAGGGGAACAGCACTTTGCTGAAGGTGCCGACATAGATCACCCGGTCGCTCTGGTCCATGGCGTACAACGCCGGCAATTGCCGCCCGCTGTAGCGCAGTTCACTGTCGCAGTCGTCTTCGATGACCCAGCGTTGATTGGCCGCTGCCCAGTCGATCAGTTCCAGGCGCCGACTGTGGCTGAGGGTGACGCCCAACGGGTGCTGACGTGAAGGGGTGGTGAATACCAGGCGGGCGTCGGGGCTGTCGGCGATGCCTTGCTGCACATCGATGCCCTGGTCGTCGATGCGCACCGGTACGACCTGGCAGCCGTGGGCCTGGAAGGCGATTCGCGCAGCGATATGGCCGGGATCTTCCATCCACACCGGGTCTTCAGGGTTGAGCAGCAACATCGCCAGCAGGTTGAACGCCTGCTGGGCACCGGAGACGATCACCACCTGCTGGGCACTGCAGTCGATGCCGCGGGCATCGAAGACGTACTCGGCAATGGCCTGGCGCAAACCCTCCAGCCCCTGCAACTCGCCGTAACCGAGCAGGGCCTTGCTCGGCTTTTGTACATGGCGGTTGATCAGACGCTTCCAGATATGCTGAGGGAAGGCCTCGAATGCGCCGTGGCTAGGCAAGAAGGACGTGGGCGTGTCCGGGCTGTAGTGTGCGTAGGACACCCCGCGAAAATGATGGCTGCGCAGCGACAACATCGACTGGCTGAGGTCGGACAACCGAGGTGGCGTGGGCGCTTGTTCCTGGTCACCCTGGCCCGAGCGTTCCCATTCATCTCCCACGTAGGTCCCGGCGCCGGTGCGCGACACCAGAAAGCCTTCGGCAATCAATTGATCGAAGGCATTGAGCAGGGTAATGCGCGACAGGTTCAGTTCCTGGCTCAAGGTCCGTGTCGAAGGCAGGCGTATGCCGCCTTGCAGCCGACCGGTGAGGATCTGCTTGCGAATCTGCAGGTAGAGCTGGCGATAAAGCGGGGTGGCACTGTCGCGGTCCAGCTCAATACCTGATAGCAGCAAACCGGCTGGGGACTTCATTCAAGGCTCATCGGCAAGGTCAAGAAGGCCACGCCATCGTACGAGAAAGGCCCACAGGCAGCCAGTGGTACAGGCTTGTCATGAAATGAAAACACCTTGTCGCCGGATGCGAAGCACCCCGCAGACGTTGGGCATAGAGTCCAATCACCTGAACTGACGCAGTGCGTCCAGATCGATGATTGGAGAGACAAGAATGTCCAAAGTCGTACGTTTCTATGAAACCGGTGGTCCTGAAGTTCTGCGTTATGAAGATGCCGAGGTCGGCGAGCCTGGCCCGGGCCAGGTGCGCTTGCGCCAGGTCGCGGTTGGCCTGAACTACGCCGATACCTATTTCCGCAACGGCACCTACCCGATCCCGATGCCCAACGGCATGGGCGTCGAGGCGGCCGGTGTAGTGCAGGCCGTGGGTGAGGGCGTGACCAACGTCGCGGTCGGCGACCGGGTGACCTATACCGGTTTCCTCAATACCCTGGGTGCCTATTGCACCGACCGTCTGATCGGTGCCGCTGCGCTGATCAAGCTGCCAGAAACCATCGCCTTCGAGACCGCCGCGGCCATGACCATGCGTGGTCTGACCTCGGCGTACCTGATGCGTCGCCTGTACGACTTCAAACCTGGTGACACGATTCTGCTGCACGCCGCCGCTGGTGGTGTTGGCCTGATCGTTTCGCAGTGGGCGCGGTTGCTCGGCGTCAACGTGATCGGCACCGTATCCACCGAAGCCAAAGCCGAAGTGGCCCTGGCCCATGGCTGCACGCACACCATCAACTACAGCCATGAAGACGTGGCCAAGCGTGTGCGCGAGCTGACCGATGGCGTCGGCGTCAATGTGGTGTTCGACAGCGTTGGCAAGAGCACCTTCATGGCCTCGCTCGACTCGCTCAAGCGCCGTGGCCTGATGGTTTGCGTCGGTACTGCCTCCGGCACCATCCCGCCGTTCGATCCGCAAATCCTGGCCATGAAAGGTTCGCTGCACCTGACCCGACCGGCACTGGCCGATTACATCGCCGACCCGGCGGAGAAGGCTGATCTGGCCGGTGAGCTGTTCGACCATGTCAGCAGCGGCCGCATCAAGATCGAGATCAACCAGCACTACGCCTTGCAGGATGCCGTGCAGGCGCACCGTGACCTGGAAGCACGCAAAACCACCGGTTCGTCAATCTTCGTCATCTGAAGAGGCTTGCAACATGCACATCGAACAACTGACCTGCGCCATCGGTGCTGAAGTGTCCGGGGTCAACCTGGCGGACGCAGTGCACGATGACGATCTGTTCGACCAGCTCCGGGCGCAATTGCTCAAGCACCGGGTGCTGTTTTTGCGTGACCAGAACATCAGCCGCGCCGAGCATGTGGCCTTTGCCCGGCGCTTTGGTGAACTGGAAGACCACCCGGTAGCCGGCAGCGACCCGGAGCATCCGGGTCTGGTGCAGATCTACAAGCGTCCGGACCAACCCGCCGACCGCTACGAGAACGCCTGGCACACCGACGCCACTTGGCGCGAGGCACCGCCGATGGGCTGTGTGTTGCGCTGCGTGGAGTGCCCACCGGTAGGCGGCGACACCATGTGGGCGAACATGGTTTTGGCCTATCAGAACCTGCCGGATGAGGTGAAGCAGAAGATCGAAGGCCTGCGCGCCCGCCACAGCATCGAGGCCAGCTTTGGCGCGGCGATGCCGTTGGACAAGCGCCTGGCGCTCAAGGCGCAGTTCCCGGACGCCGAGCACCCGGTGGTGCGCACGCACCCGGAAACCGGCGAGCAGGTGCTGTTCGTCAATGCCTTTACCACCCATTTCACCAACTACCACACCCCGCAACGGGTGCGTTTCGGCCAGGACGCCAACCCCGGTGCAAGCGATCTGCTGCGCTACCTGATCAGCCAGGCGTACCTGCCCGAGTACCAGGTGCGCTGGCGCTGGAAGCCCAACAGCATCGCCATCTGGGATAACCGCAGCACCCAGCATTACGCAGTCATGGACTACCCGGCCTGCCATCGCAAGATGGAGCGCGCCGGGATCAAGGGCGACCGCACCTACTGACAGCGGACCAGCATTACCCCTCCGCTTGACGGCGGAACCCAACAATAACAAGACCGAGGACTGAAGCATGCAATTCTTCGACGATTCGTTGCACCCGGAAAACATGGAAAAGGTGGTCATCACCGTCGCCCCTTATGGCCCGGAATGGATGCCTGAGGACTTTCCCGAAGACATTCCGCTGACCATGGACGAACAGGTCCAGAAGGCTGTTGACTGCTACGAAGCTGGCGCCACTGTGCTCCACCTGCATGTGCGCGAGCTGGACGGCAAGGGCTCCAAGCGCCTGTCAAAATTCAACGAACTGATTGCCGGTGTACGCGAAGCCGTACCGGAGATGATCATTCAAGTGGGCGGTTCGATTTCCTTCGCCCCGGAAAGCGATGGCGAAGCGGCCAAATGGCTGTCCGACGACACCCGCCACATGCTGGCTGAGCTGACGCCCAAGCCTGACCAGGTCACCGTGGCCATCAACACCACGCAAATGAACATCATGGAGCTGCTGTATCCGGAATACCTGGAAGGCACCTCCCTGGCCAACCCGGGCATTCAGGCCGCCTACAGCGAGATGACCGTACCGGCCGGCCCTGCCTGGGTGCGCGAACACCTGCGCCGCCTGCAGGCGAGCAATATCCAGCCGCACTTCCAACTGACCGGCATGCATGCCCTGGAAACCCTTGAGCGCATCGTCCGTCGTGGCGATTACATGGGCCCGCTGAACCTGACCTGGATCGGCATCGGTGGCGGTTTTGACGGTCCGAACCCGTTCAACTTCTTCAACTTCATTCACCGCGCCCCGGATGGCTGCACCTTGACCGCAGAATCGCTGCTCAAGAACGTGCTGCCGTTCAACACCATGGCCCTGGCCATGGGCCTGCACCCGCGTTGCGGCAACGAAGACACCATCATCGACCACCACGGCAAGCGCTTCACCTCGGTGCAGCAGATCCAGCAGACCGTGCGCGTAGCCCACGAACTGGGACGTGAAATCGCCAACGGCAAAGAGGCCCGTGCCATTTACCGCATCGGCCAGCAGTACAGCAGCATCGAAGAAACACTCAAAGCCAACGGAATGGCGCCTAACCGCCTGCCGGGTCACAAGGGTGTGCCACAGCGCGGCTGACCGGACTGGGTCGGCCTGTGACGGCGGTGCCGACCCACCCAGCCCAACGCGCTGTTAGTCAGGCTTCTCATAACAACAAGACTAACGCCAGACAACCGAGGAGGCAGCATGGCCGCCTATATCGCCAGCGCCACAGATGATGGCGCCGACACTTCACGTGACATTCCAAGGCGTTATGCCTGGATTGTCTTCGCCTTGACCTTTGGCCTGCTGATTTCCGACTACATGTCGCGCCAGGTGCTCAATGCGGTATTCCCGCTGCTCAAAAGTGAATGGGCGCTGACCGACAGCCAGCTTGGCCTGCTCAGCGGCATTGTTGCGCTGATGGTCGGGCTGCTGACCTTTCCCCTGTCATTGTTGGCCGACCGCTTTGGCCGGATCAAAAGCCTGGTACTCATGGCGGTGCTCTGGAGCCTGGCCACCCTGGGCTGTGCGCTGGCAGAGAACTACCAACAGATGTTTATTGCCCGATTTCTGGTAGGTGTCGGCGAAGCCGCTTATGGCAGCGTCGGCATCGCCGTGGTGGTCGCGGTGTTCCCACGGGACATGCGCGCGACCCTGGCCGGCGCCTTTATGGCCGGTGGCATGTTCGGTTCGGTCCTGGGCATGGCCCTGGGCGGCGTCATGGCCCAGCACCTCGGCTGGCGCTGGGCGTTTGCCGGCATGGCGCTGTTCGGCCTGATCCTGGCGCTGGTCTATCCCTTGCTGGTCAAAGAAGCAAAGATTTCGCCAAAACGCTCGGAGGTACCCTGCAAGGCATCCCGTCCGTTGCGCACCTTGTACAGCAGCCGTTCGGTCATCGCTGCCTATGTTGCCAGCGGCCTGCAGTTGTTCGTCGGCGGCACGGTGATCGTGTGGATGCCCAGTTACCTGAACCGCTATTACGCCATGGGCACCGACAAGGCGGGGGTCGTCGCCGCGATCATCGTACTGTGCAGCGGCATCGGCACGATCCTCTGCGCGATGCTCTGTGACCGCCTCGGTCGCCAGCGTCCGGACCGCAAGATCAGCCTGGCCATCGTGTATTGCCTGGGCAGCTGCCTGTTGCTGTCGCTGGCCTTTGCCTTGCCTTCGGGCACCGCGCAACTGGTGCTGATCTGTCTGGGCATGATGATCGCGGTCGGCACCAACGGCCCGTCCAGCGCCATGGTCGCCAACCTGACCCATTACTCGGTGCACGGCACCGCCTTCGCCACCCTGACCCTGGCCAACAACCTGCTGGGCCTGGCGACCGGGCCGCTGATTACTGGTCGGGTCTCCGACGTGATCGGTTTGCAAGCGGCATTCCAGCTGGTGCCACTGATCAGCATTGTCTCCGCCGCGGTGTTTTTCATTGCCAAACGCCACTACCACAGCGACATGGCTCGTCTGGAAGGTGCGCAGCCACAAGCTGACGCAGCACAGCTTCAAGAGGTAAAACCGTGAAACAAACCTTAACCATCGATGTATTTTTCGACTTTATCTGCCCCTGGTGCCTGATTGGCCAACGCCAGCTGCAGCGTGCGCTTGAGCAACTGCGTAGTGAGCAGCCGGAAGTCGAGGTCAACCTGCGCTGGCGGGGGGTGCAACTGCTACCCGATATGGCCAGGACCGGCCAGCCGTTCGAAGCGTTCTACCGCAAGCGCCTGGGCAGCGATGAGGCAGTGCAGCAGCGTCAGGCCCAGGTGCGCGCCGCCGCCAATGCTGCGGGGGTAAACATCGATTTTTCCCGTATCAGCCGCATGCCCAATACGGCTGACGCCCACAGGTTGATGCAACGCGCTGTTGCGCTGGGAGAACCGGCGCAGGTTGAAGCTCTGTTGGCTCAGCTGTTTGCGGCTTATTTCCAGCAGGGCAAGGACCTGGGTGATCCGATTACCTTGCTGCAGATTGCCCGCGACTGCGGCCTGAGTCCGTTGCAGGTCGCCGATTGCCTGCGTGGGGATGCCAGTCCGTTCATGGGGGCTAACGACCACATGGGCGAAGGTGTGCCGTATTTTCGTTTCAACCGCTATCACGCGGTGAGCGGCGCCCAGCCCGCCGAGTTACTGCTCGAGGTCATGTGTGAAGCGCTGGAACTGGATGTGCTGGCATGAGTTATCGCTACCCTGTACCGCCGGCCAAGGTTCCTGAGCGCAACAGCCGTGTGCTGTTGACCTTTGCCGACAAGAGCCTGGCGCTGTTCAACGTCGCCGACCACTTCTACGCCATCGATGACAGCTGCCCGCACCAGGGCGCGTCGTTATGTGGTGGGCGTCTGGAAGGGCGCGTGATCCAGTGTTGCGCCCATGGCCTGCGCTTCGATCTGGCCAGCGGCTATTTGCTCAATTCCACCCAGCTCAAGGTTGCCAGCTACCCGGTCGAGCGCCAGGGCGAGCAGCTGTTTATCGTTATCGATTCCGAGGAGGGCGGTGTATGAGCACTGTCGCCATTGCCGCCGTCAACAATCGAGTGCGCACCCTTGCGCCGGGGTTTGTGGTCAGTCTGATCGCCGCGGCTGCAGCCAGTTTTCTCAGTGAGCACTACGGTGCGCCGGTAATGCTGTTTGCCCTGTTGCTGGGCATGGCGCTGAATTTCCTTTCTGTTGACGGCAGTTGTAAGGCCGGTATCGAATTTACCGCACGCACC
>OEPS010000015.1_pt1 | contig 73296 bp, 65 predicted proteins | sample 1539411 | NCBI WGS metagenome assembly OEPS01 (sample SAMN02671747, study PRJEB22543) | soil metagenome | biome: bacteria | place: China:Hunan Province, Lengshuijiang City | collected 2012-10-15 | depth 0.08m m
CGGATTTGTCGGTGGTGAAGGTGAAGGTCTGGCCCGCTTTCAGAGAAACGTCGTTGCCGCCTTCCAGCTTGATGGTACGGATTTCCGGACCTTTGGTATCGAGAAGGATTGCCGCTTTCTTACCGGTTTTACTCATCACATTGCGCAGATTCTGGATGCGCTGACCGTGTTCCGCATAGTCACCGTGAGAGAAGTTCAGACGCATAACGTTCATGCCAGCGTCGAGCATTTTGGTCAACATCTCTTCGGATTCGGTTTTAGGACCGATGGTGCATACAATTTTGGTCTTTTTCATGACAGTTTAATCTTTAAGTTGTGAAGGATAGGGATGGGGAATCTGACTTCGCGGGCGCACTGCCGCAAAGTTAAACCTGTATTACGAAAGTTGCTTTGCCACGCTCTAAGGATAGGTGACAACAAAAGAGCGTGCAGAAGAATGTGTGCTGGCGGTTCAGCCCATGAAAAGAGGCAGTGTGTAATGCGTTTAGTCATGCAATCCAATGCGCTGAAACCATTCAATAAGAATTTGCTGGGCATTATACGTTGCCCAATCCAAAAAAGAAAATGAAAACCATGTTTCATTTCTATAGATATATACGTAACAAAATGCAAACTAATCCTATGCTTATGCGCAACACAAATTTTCACCAGCTGACAACATAAAGAGGGCGGGAACGCGGAGTTATTCACAACTTTTGCAGTAAAAAGACGCCACTGAAGCATAAAACGCGCGCTGGTTTGCTATCAGCGAGAAATATACCAATAATAAATTGATTGATAATGAAAAATTAAGAGCCAAATATTATGGGAAATACAGCTAAAGATGAGGCGTTATATCAGGAAATGTGCCGCGTAGTGGGGAAAGTGGTGCTTGAGATGCGCGATCTGGGTCAGGAACCAAAACATATTGTTATCGCCGGCGTTGTGCGTACCGCTCTGGCAAACCCTAAAATCCAGCGTTCCGCGCTGACGCAGGAAGCGATGGAAAAAGTTGTCCATGCGCTTTCCGGAAACTAGCAGCTCCTGAACATGAGTTCAGGCATCAGGAAATGACGAAACGAATAACCGCTTTGACGGCGATATCGCAGTGGTGAGCAACCATGGCTTCATCATCAATTTCTGGCATCGGGTCGTCCAGGTACAGGCTGCTGAAGGTATAAAAGTTTGATACCTGGTAGAAGCTAAAGCTGCTGATCAGTCGGTGTACATCGCGCGCTTCCAGCCCCGCCTGAAACACCCCTTGCCGCTGCCCGCGCTGCAGAATATCTTCCAGGATAGACAGGGCGGTACGGTTTAACGGTTTTAGCTGACCTGAATTTTTCAGCCACTTCCCGCGCTGCATGTTTTCCATACAGATAACCCGCATATAGTCCGCGTGCGTGGCGTGATAGCGCACGCTCCACTTTACCAGCTGCACCAGCGCTTCTACCGGCGGCACGTTTTCCAGTCCCAGCTGCTGCTCGGTTTCACGGATCCGGGCGTAGACGTGCTGCAGCACGGCCTGATAAAGCTGCTCTTTGGTCTTGAAGTAGTAGACCACCATCCTTTTAGTGGTCTGCGCCTCGGTAGCGATTTGCTCCATCCGCGCGCCCGACAGTCCATGCTCGGCAAAAACGGTAATGGCGGCGGCGAAGATCCGCTCTTTCAGAGACTGCGCTTCATCGTGAGCAACGACGGACATAACGACTCCTTTTCTTGAGATGCAAAAAATACACATATTGATCACAATTTTGCAACCAGTCATGGCGCAATTGAACCAATTGATACATATTCAGGTCACTACGTCAGCAAATGACACGAGGATACTATGCTGCGCTCCATCGCCACCGTTTCGATCTCCGGCACCTTACCCGAAAAGCTTCATGCCATTGCCGCTGCGGGCTATCAGGGCGTCGAAATTTTCGAAAACGATCTGCTCTATTATACCGGTACACCGGCCGATATCCGTCATCTGGCGACAGATTTAGGGCTAAAAATCACGCTTTTTCAACCATTTCGTGATTTTGAAGGCGCCAGCCGCAGTCAGTTCGCGGCGAATATGGAACGCGCCAGGCGCAAATTTGTGCTCATGCATGAACTGGGCTGCGACACCATGCTGCTGTGCAGTAACGTCCAGCCGGACTGTTCCGCCGATGTTGAACTGCAGGTCGCCGACCTGCGCGCCCTGGCTGAACTGGCGGAGCAGGAACGCATCACTATCGGCTACGAGGCGCTGGCGTGGGGTACCCACGTTAACCGCTGGCACCAGGCCTGGGAGCGAGTCAAAAGCGTCAACAGTCCTGCGCTGGGCATCGTGCTTGATAGTTTCCACATTCTGGCGCGCGGCGATACCCTGCAGCGGCTGGCGGACGTTCCGCTGGAGAAAATCACTTTTGTCCAGATGGCCGACGCGCCGCTGATGAAAATGGATATCCTCGAATGGAGCCGGCATTTTCGCTGTTTTCCAGGGCAGGGGCAGCTGCCGCTGGTGGATTTTGCCAGCGAACTGACGCGCCGCGGCTATCGCGGGCCATGGTCGCTGGAAATCTTTAACGACAGTTTCCGCGCCTCACCCAACGGAGCGACCGCGAAAGACGGCTATCGCTCGCTGCTGTGGCTGGAAGAGCAGGTCCGTCAGCGGCTGCCGGAAAGCGGCGCGCCGCTGTTTAACCCCGCGCAGCTGCCCGTCTGCGCCGGTCTGGAATTTATCGAGTTTGCCGCCAGTCCGGCGCAAGCCAGCGAGCTTGGGCAAAGACTGACGCAGCTCGGCTTTGCCGAGGAGGGAACGCATCGCACAAAACGCGTTTCACTCTGGCGCAACGGTGGAGCGCGCGTGGTGGTTAACGCCCAGCCGCACAGCTGGGCCGACCATTTTCACCAGCGCCACGGTGTTTCACTCTGCGCCATGGCGCTGCGCGTCAGCCAGAGCGCGGCGATTGTAGAACGCGCCCGCGCATACGGCTACGCCACCTGGCAGGGAGATGCCGGGCCGAACGAAAGCCCAATCCCGGCGATTTGCGCGCCTGACGGCAGCCTCATCTATCTGATTGAGACAGGTGACGATATCTACACCCGCGATTTTAATCTGCGCCCCGATTGTACGCCGCGTGAAGATTATTGGGGAATCGATCATCTGGCCCTCGGCATGGAAGCGGATAGCCGCGATAACTGGATTATTTTTTTCCGTACCGTATTTGGCTTTACGCTCGAACATGAGCAAACGCTGCCCGATCCGTATGGGCTGGTGCGCAGCCTGGCGGTACGCAGCCCGCAGGGAGATATTCGCCTCGCGCTCAATATTTCACAAAGTCGCGCCACGCAAATTGCCCGCTCGGTAGCCTGTTACCAGGGGGGCGGTTTACAGCACGCGGCTTTTGCCTGTCACCATTTGCCTTCCGTTCTTGAAAGCCTGCCGCAGGTTGCCGTCGACGCGCTACCGATCCCGGCGAACTATTATGACGATTTGCTGGCACGTTTTGGCGACGCCGATAGCGTCAATCTGCTGAAAAGTCACCAAATCCTTTACGATCGTGACGGAAACGGCGGTGAGTTCCTGCACCTCTATACCCGGCCATTCTCGGCGGGCCGCTTTTTCTTTGAGTTAACCGAGCGACGCAACGGTTACGCACTTTATGGTGCTGTAAATGCAGCTGTACGCTTGTCAGCAATGCAGTACACCTTGTAATGTAGCAGATGGTTCACAACGCAACGGCGCAATCACAATAACAACGCTTATCTGTACCCTATGACAGGAAACGACTATGAACTCTTATAGCCATAACCAGACGACGGCGGGCGCCGCGTCCGGAGTGCGGCCATCCCGGCGGCGTATCGGTATACTTGCGCTACTGGCCGTCGGCACAATGATCAACTATCTCGACCGTACGGTGCTGGGTATCGCCGCGCCGCAGCTGACCGCTGAGCTGGGGATTGATGCTGCGGTAATGGGCATCGTCTTCTCCGCTTTTGCATGGACCTATGCTCTGGCGCAGATCCCCGGAGGCATCTTTCTTGACCGCTTTGGCAATAAAGTCACCTATTTTCTGGCGCTGACCCTGTGGTCGCTATTTACCATGTTCCACGGGATGGCGGTTGGCCTGAAATCTCTGCTGCTGTGCCGTTTTGGCCTCGGGGTCAGCGAAGCGCCCTGTTTCCCGGTGAACAGCAGGGTGGTTAGCGCCTGGTTCCCGCAGCAGGAGCGCGCGAAGGCGACGGCGGTCTATACCGTGGGTGAATATCTCGGACTGGCCTGCTTTTCACCGCTGCTGTTCTGGATAATGGGCAGCTTTGGCTGGCGCGCGCTGTTTATTAGCGTCGGCGCAGCCGGAGTGCTGTTTGCTATCGTCTGGTGGCGCTGCTATCGCGAGCCGCATGAGGATCGGCAGCTCAATCAGCTGGAGCGCGAGCACATTATTAACGGCGGCGGGATGTCGACCGGCGCGGAGCAGCATACCGCCTTTAGCTGGCCGCTGATTCGCCAGCTGCTGGCCAAACGGCAGATCCTCGGCGCCAGCATCGGGCAGTTTGCCGGTAATACGGTGCTGGTCTTCTTTCTCACCTGGTTCCCGACCTATCTGGCCACCGAGCGCCATATGCCGTGGATTAAAGTCGGCTTCTTCGCCATTATGCCGTTTCTCGCGGCGGCGGGCGGGGTGATGTTTGGCGGCTGGGTTTCCGATAAGCTGCTGAAAGCCACCGGCTCAGCGAACCTCGGGCGTAAGCTGCCGATTATCGCCGGTCTGCTGATGGCGAGTACGATTATCTCCGCCAACTGGCTGACCAGCGATCTGGCGGTGATTATGGTGATGTCGTTCGCCTTCTTCGGGCAGGGGATGGTGGGGCTGGGCTGGACGTTGATCTCCGATATCGCGCCGAAAGGCCTGGGCGGTCTGACCGGCGGCTTATTCAACTTCTGCGCTAACCTTGCCGGGATCCTGACGCCGCTAATCATTGGTTTCATCGTCGCGGCCTCCGGCAACTTCTTCTATGCGCTTGTTTATATCGGCGGCGCAGCCCTGCTGGGCGTGGCGGCATATGTGTTCATTTTGGGCGACGTAAAGCGTATCGAGCTTTCGCAGTAACGTGATGAGTTGTAAAAGGAGCAGGGAATGGTGATTAGTGGGAACACGCGGCTGATAGCGCATCTTGGCTACCCGACCGCAAAATTTAAAGCGCCGATGATCTATAACCCGTGGTTTGTTCATCAGCAGGTGGATGCCAAGGTGGTGCCGATGGGCGTGAAGCCTGAGGATTACGCCACCTTTGTGCCGATGCTGTTTAAGATGACCAATATTATCGGCGCCCTGGTTACCATGCCGCACAAAATCGCCACCTGCGGGCTGGTGCAGCATATTAGTCCGACGGCGGCGATTGCGGGCGCCTGTAACGCAATTCGCCCTGAAGCCGACGGCTCATTGAGCGGCGATATGTTTGACGGCGAAGGTTTTGTCCTCGGGATTAAGCGTAAAGGTTTCGATACACACGGCGCGCGAGCGCTGGTAGTGGGCAGCGGCGGCGTTGGATCGGCCATTGCTGCTTCGCTGGCAGCGGCGGGCGTTAGCGCGCTGACGCTATACGATACCTGCTCACAGACGGCTGAAGCGCTGGCCGGGCGTTTGCTTCAACACTACCCACGACTGAATATCACCCTGATGCAACGCGACCCGCAGGGGCACGATCTGGTCGTCAACGCGACGCCGCTGGGGATGAAAGAGGGCGATCCGCTGCCGCTGGACCCTCAACGCCTGACGCCAGGAACCTTTGTCGGCGAAGTGGTGATGGCTCAGGAGTACACTCCCTTACTGCTGGCGGCACAGGCGGCGGGCTGCCCCATTCAACGCGGTACCGATATGCTGTTTGAAATGATCCCGGCCTACCTGCGTTTCTTTAATCTGCCGGTGGCGACCCCTGGACAGCTACGCGAACTGGCGGAAATTCGCTACTGAGGCGTCCTGGGGCCGGGTCATCGAACGCTATATTGATCGGTTGGTAGCGATTATTTTTATAACCCCTTCTTTTAGCGCTGCTGCGTCATTTCAGCATCACTCCGGGATCCTGGATTGAAGGTCTGCGGGATCGTCGCCGTGGCGCATCGTAGGTGATGAACGCCACGGTCAGCCACCTGTTTACAGGGCTATTCGTAAAAAACCTCTTCGTCAGCCATGCGCTCTTCAAGCTGGCTGGCGACTTTTTGCAGCGAGGCGAGATACTTTTGTACGGCCTGGTCGATGCTCATCGCTTTAGCCATATACACCAGGTTCAGGCAGCCTATAACCCTCTGCTGGCGGCGTACCGGGACGGCGATAGAGGCAATTTTCTCCTCCTGCTGCCAGCCGCGAAAGTTTTCACCGTAGCCATTATGTCGGGTACGTTCGAGGATGGCGGCCAGCTTTTCCGGTTCTCGCGCCAGCTGATACTCCGCTTCCGGCCGCGCGGCCAGCATCTCAATGAGTGAGTTGCGTTCATGTTCCGGGGCGAAGGCCAGCCAGGTTAAACCGCAGGCGGTCAGCAGCAGCGGCAGGCGGCGGCCGACCATCGCCCGGTGGAAGGAGAGACGGCTGAAGCGGTGGGTGGTTTCGCGCACCACCATGGCATCCACATCAAGAGTCGTGATGTCGGTAGGCCACAAAACCTCCCGCAAAAGCTCGCCAAGCAGCGGGGTGGCGAGGGCAGAAATCCAATGTTCGTCACGAAATCCCTCACTTAACTGACGAACTTTAATCGTCAATCGAAAGCTGTCATCCGAGCGGCTGCGGCGCACGTATCCCTCATCCTGCAGCGTTTCCAGTAGCCGCCTGACCGTCGTGCGATGCAGGCCGCTAAACTCGGCCAGAGTCCCAACCGTCGCGCCTCCGTCGAATTTATTTAACAGATTTAATAACATTAAGCCCCGGCTTAACCCACGCACGCTTTTATAATCTGCCGTCCTGTTTGCGTCCATTTTCCCTCGGTAAAAAGTAGTCTAAACAACCATGTGCACCTGGTGCACATTCGATGATGTTTTGATTGTAGCGCAAATTAGCAACTCTATACTGACCTCACTATAAAAATATATTCACATTTAGTTAACAACTGGCCGTATTGAGATTTCCCCATCACGGCAGTTGTCCGCAGCGTGAGGTTTTGAAAATGACAACATCTAATCCTGATATCCAACCCGCCGTACAGCACACCGCTCAGGTCGCGATTGCCGGAGCAGGTCCGGTAGGCCTGACGATTGCCAACTATCTCGGACAGATGGGCGTAAGCGTGCTGTTGATTGAAAAGCTGGAGTCGCTGATCGATTATCCTCGCGCCATCGGGATCGACGATGAAGCGCTGCGGGCGATGCAGGCGGTGGGGCTGGTGGATAACGTGCTGCCGCACACTACGCCGTGGCACGCGATGCGCTTCCTCACTCCGAAAGGGCGCTGTTTTGCCGATATCCTGCCGATGACCGACGAGTTTGGCTGGTCGCGCCGTAACGCGTTCATTCAGCCCCAGGTTGATGGGGTGCTGTACGAGGGCCTTAGCCGCTTCCCCAACGTGCGCTGCCTGTTTTCCCGTGAAGTGGAAGCTTTTACCCAGAACGGTGACAACGTCACGTTAAACCTTAAAGGCAGCGACGGTGAACATGAAACCGTACGCGCCGACTGGCTGGTGGCCTGCGACGGCGGAGCGAGCCTGATTCGCCGTACGCTGAATATTCCCTTCGAAGGTAAAACCGCGCCGAACCAGTGGATCGTTATCGATATCGCCAACGACCCGCTTGCCACCCCGCACGTCTACCTGTGCTGCGACCCGGTGCGCCCGTATGTCTCCGCCGCGCTGCCGCACGGCGTACGTCGCTTTGAATTTATGGTCATGCCCGGCGAAACCGAGGCCCAGCTTAGCGAGCCGCACAATATGCGCCAGCTGTTGAGCAAAGTGTTGCCGGACCCGGATAACGTCGAGCTGATCCGTCAGCGCGTCTACACCCATAACGCGCGTATCGCCGAACGTTTCCGCGTCGATCGCGTTCTGCTGGCGGGCGACGCCGCGCACATTATGCCGGTCTGGCAGGGACAGGGTTACAACAGCGGCATGCGCGATGCCTTCAACCTGGCGTGGAAACTGGCGCTGGTGGTGAACGGCAAAGCCGGAGAGGGGCTGCTGGACAGCTATCAGCAGGAGCGGCGCGATCATGCTAAAGCGATGATTGATCTGTCGGTGACCGCCGGCAACGTTCTTGCGCCGCCGAAACGCTGGCACGGCGCGGTGCGCGACGGTATCTCATGGATGCTCAACTATCTGCCGCCGGTTAAACGCTACTTCCTTGAAATGCGCTTTAAGCCGATGCCGCAGTACCGCGAGGGCGCGCTGCTGGCGGAAGGCGAAAGCAAAACTTCGCCGGTAGGCAAAATGTTTATTCAGCCGAAGGTCACGCTTGAGAACGGCCGGGTCACGCTGCTGGATGAGGTGATTGGCGCTAATTTTGCCATTATCGCCTGGGGCTGCAACCCGAAGTGGGGACTCAACGCTGAGCAGATCGCCCGCTGGAGCGCCGTCGGGGTGCGGTTTATTCAGGTGGTACCGGAGGTACAAATTCATTGCGACCAGGACAACGTGCCTGGGGTGATCCGCGTCGGCGATACGCAAAACCGCCTGAAAAGCTGGTTTGCTCAGCACGATACCGCCATTGCCGTGGTGCGTCCGGACCGTTTCGTCGCCACCGTGGCAATTCCGCAGACGCTGAGCAAAAAGCTCGACGCCCTGGCAAGCAAGATGCAGCTGGCCTCCGCGCAAGCCGCAGAAACTATTGAACAGGTGGCTTGATATGAATGCTTATCTTCATTGTCTCTCGCATACCCCGCTGGTGGGATACGTTGACCCGGAGCAGGCGGTGCTGGACGAAGTTAACGGCACCATCGCCGACGCGCGGGCGCGCATTGCCGCCTTCGACCCGGAGCTGGTGGTGCTGTTCGCTCCGGACCACTACAACGGCTTTTTCTACGACGTGATGCCGTCATTCTGTTTAGGCATCGGGGCGACCTCTATTGGCGACTTCAGCAGCGCCAGCGGCGTTCTGCCGGTGCCGACGGCGCTGGCAGAGGCCTGCGCCCATGCGGTAATGAAGGATGGCATCGATCTGGCGGTTTCTTACTGCATGCAGGTGGACCACGGCTTTGCGCAGCCGCTGGAGTTTCTGCTCGGTGGGCTGGATAAGCTGCCGGTTCTGCCGGTATTTATCAACAGCGTCGCGCTGCCGCTGCCGGGCTTTCAGCGTACCCGCATGCTGGGTGAGGCCATCGGCCGCTTCCTTAGCACCCTCAATAAGCGGGTCTTAATTCTTGGCTCCGGCGGGCTATCGCATCAGCCGCCGGTACCAGAGCTGGCGAAGGCCGATGCGCATATGCGCGACCGGCTGTTGGGCAGCGGCAAACAGCTGCCGCCGGACGAACGCGAACTTCGTCAACAGCGGGTGATTAACGCGGCGAAGCTGTTTACCGAAGACCAGAATTCGCTCTATCCGCTCAACCCCGTCTGGGACAACCGCTTTATGAGCCTGCTGGAGCAGGGGCGGCTGGCGGAGCTGGACGCCGTCAGTAACGAAGAGCTATCGGCAATGGCCGGTAAATCAACGCACGAAATTAAAACCTGGGTGGCCGCCTTTGCCGCGCTATCCGCTTTTGGCAGCTGGCGCTGCGAAGGCCGCTATTACCGACCTATCCCCGAGTGGATCGCCGGGTTTGGCTCGCTGAGCGCCGCCTCGCAAAACTGAATAAAAGGGAGAACACAATGAGCTATCAACCGCAAACCGAAGCCGCTACCAGCCGTTTTCTCAACGTTGAGGAGAACGGAGAGACATTACGTATCCACTTTAATGACTGCGGCCAGGGTGAGGAAACCGTGGTCATGCTGCACGGTTCAGGTCCCGGCGCGACAGGCTGGGCCAACTTTAGCCGCAATATCGACCCGCTGGTGGAGGCGGGTTATCGGGTTATTCTGCTGGACTGCCCCGGCTGGGGGAAAAGCGATTCTATCGTCAATAGCGGCTCACGTTCCGACCTGAACGCCCGGGTGCTGAAAAGCGTCGTCGACCAGCTGGATATCAGCCAAGTACATCTGCTGGGCAACTCCATGGGCGGCCACAGCGCGGTGGCTTTCACCCTGACCTGGCCGGAGCGCGTCGGCAAACTGGTGCTGATGGGCGGCGGAACCGGCGGCATGAGTCTGTTCACGCCAATGCCGACGGAAGGCATCAAGCTGCTGAACGCTCTGTACCGTGAACCAACCATCGAAAACCTGAAGAAGATGATGAATATCTTTGTTTTCGATACCAGCGATCTGACCGAAGCCCTGTTCGAAGCGCGTCTCAACAATATGCTGTCGCGCCAGGATCACCTGGATAACTTCGTTAAAAGTCTTGAAGCGAACCCGAAACAGTTCCCGGATTTTAGTCCGCGTCTCGGCGAAATCCGCGCCCAAACGCTGATTGTCTGGGGGCGTAACGATCGTTTTGTACCAATGGATACCGGGCTGCGCCTGCTGGCGGGCATTAACGGTTCCGAACTGCATATCTATCGCGACTGCGGCCACTGGGCGCAGTGGGAACACGCGGAGAGCTTCAACCAGCTGGTGCTCGATTTTCTGGCGCGTACCTGAGGAATTACGATGACGACGTTATCTCATGAACAACTGGCACAGCGTCTGCGCGAAGCGGAAGCTGCAGGCCAGGCAATAGAACCGCTGCGCGATATTCTCGGCATTGATAACGCGGAAGCGGCCTACGCTATCCAGCGGATTAACGTGCAGCACCACGTGGCGCATGGCCGCCGGGTGGTAGGGCGTAAGGTGGGGCTGACCCATCCTAAAGTGCAGAAGCAGCTGGGCGTTGACCAGCCGGACTTCGGCACTCTGTTTGCCGATATGTGCTACGGCGATAATGCCGATGTGCCGTTCTCCCGGGTGCTGCAGCCTAAGGTTGAGGCTGAAATCGCGCTAGTGCTTAAACACGATCTGCCGCATGCCGATACCACCTTTGATGAACTGTACGCCGCTATCGACTGGGTGCTGCCCGCGCTGGAGGTTGTCGGCAGCCGTATTCGCGACTGGTCGATTGGCTTTGTCGATACGGTAGCCGATAACGCTTCCTGCGGCGTATACGTGCTTGGTAGTCCGGCGCTGCGTCCGGAGGGGCTGGATCTGAAAAACTGCACCATGCGTATGACCCGTAACCAGGAAGAGGTTTCCAGCGGGCGCGGCAGCGAATGCCTTGGCCATCCGCTGAACGCGGCGGTGTGGCTGGCGCGCAAAATGGCCAGCCTCGGCGAACCGCTGCGGGCGGGCGATATCGTGCTGACCGGGGCGTTAGGCCCAATGGTGGCGATTAACGCCGGCGATTGTTTTGAAGCCCATATCGATGGGTTAGGTTCAGTGGCGGCGACGTTTGTTGCCCAGGGAGAAGGCAGTCATGAGTAAACGTAAAGTCGCCATTATCGGCTCCGGCAATATCGGCACCGATTTAATGATCAAAATTCTGCGCCACGGTCAGCATCTGGAGATGGCGGTAATGGTCGGTATCGACCCTGAATCCGACGGGCTGGCCCGCGCACGGCGCATGGGCGTTGCCACCACTCACGAAGGCGTTGGCGGCCTGATGCAGATGGCGGAATTCGCCGATATCGATTTTGTTTTTGACGCCACCAGCGCCGGGGCGCATGTGAAAAACGACGCCGCGCTGCGCGAAGCTAAACCGGGGATCCGCGTTATTGACCTGACCCCGGCGGCCATCGGTCCGTACTGTGTCCCGGTAGTCAATCTGGAGGCCAATCTTGCCCAGGGCAACGTCAATATGGTGACCTGCGGCGGCCAGGCGACGATCCCGATGGTGGCGGCGGTCTCTCGAGTCGCGAAAGTACACTACGCGGAAATTATCGCCTCGATTGCCAGCAAATCCGCCGGCCCGGGAACGCGCGCCAACATCGATGAGTTCACCGAAACTACCTCGCAGGCTATTGAGAAAGTGGGCGGGGCGGAAAAAGGCAAAGCGATTATTGTGCTCAACCCGGCAGAACCGCCGCTGATGATGCGTGATACCGTTTATGTTCTGAGCGAAGCAGCCTCACAGCAGGAAATTACCGCTTCGATAGAGGAGATGGCGGCGGCGGTGCAGGCCTACGTGCCGGGATATCGCCTGAAACAGCAGGTGCAGTTTGAAGTGATTCCGCAAGATAAACCGGTGAATCTGCCGGGCGTTGGCCGTTTCTCCGGCCTGAAAACGGCGATTTACCTTGAGGTCGAAGGGGCGGCGCACTATCTGCCAGCCTATGCCGGCAACCTCGATATTATGACTTCGGCGGCGCTGGCGACGGCGGAGAAAATGGCCCAGGCGATGAACGGCACGGCGGGAGAAGCAGCATGAACGGCAAAAAACTCTATATCTCAGACGTGACCCTGCGTGACGGAATGCACGCGATTCGCCACCAGTACTCGCTCGACAATGTGCGCCAGATAGCCCGCGCGCTGGACAGCGCTGGCGTCGACTCAATAGAAGTGGCCCACGGCGATGGCCTGCAAGGTTCCAGCTTTAACTACGGCTTCGGCGCGCACAGCGATCTGGAGTGGATTGAAGCGGCGGCGGAGTCGGTCAGCCAGGCGAAAATCGCCACGTTACTGTTGCCCGGTATCGGTACTCTGCACGACCTGAAAAATGCGTATCAGGCCGGGGCGCGGGTAGTGCGGGTGGCGACCCACTGCACCGAGGCGGATGTTTCCGCTCAGCATATTGCCTTTGCCCGCGAGCTGGGAATGGACACCGTTGGCTTCCTGATGATGAGCCATATGACCACCCCTGAACAGCTGGCGCAGCAGGCGCTGAAGATGGAGTCCTACGGCGCGACCTGTATCTACGTGGTCGATTCCGGCGGAGCGATGAATATGAACGATATTCGCGATCGTTTCCGCGCTCTCAAAGCGGTGCTTAAGCCGGAAACCGCCACCGGGATGCACGCGCACCATAACCTGAGCCTCGGCGTTGCCAACTCTATCGCCGCGGTGGAAGAGGGCTGCGACCGTATCGACGCCAGCCTGGCGGGAATGGGGGCCGGTGCGGGCAACGCGCCGCTGGAGGTGTTCATCGCCGCCGCTGACAAACTCGGCTGGAACCATGGCACCGACCTTTATGCTCTGATGAACGCCGCCGATGAGCTGGTGCGGCCGCTGCAGGATCGCCCGGTGCGGGTTGACCGTGAAACGCTGGCGCTGGGTTATGCCGGGGTCTACTCCAGCTTCCTCCGTCACAGCGAAGTGGCCGCGGAGCGCTACGGCCTGAGCGCGGTAGATATTCTTGTCGAACTGGGCAAGCGGCGGATGGTTGGGGGTCAGGAGGATATGATCGTCGACGTCGCGCTGGACCTGCTGAATCGTAATAAATAAATCAAAGAAACGCGCGGCTGGCAATGAATCAGCCGCCATTCACCTGCTCCGTTTGTCCGGATATCGCAAAGGTACCCTATGACTAAGACAACTACTGCAAGCAATTCGCGCCTGATGTTAACCGTCGGGCTCTGTTTTATGGTGGCCCTGATGGAAGGGCTCGATCTACAGGCGGCGGGCATCGCCGCCGTCGGCATGGCGCAGGCGTTCGCGCTTGATAAAATGCAGATGGGCTGGATTTTCAGCGCCGGGATCCTCGGCCTGCTGCCCGGTGCGCTGGTGGGCGGCATCCTGGCGGATCGCTACGGGCGCAAGCGTATTCTGCTGGGCTCGGTGATGCTCTTCGGCCTGTTTTCAATTGCCACCGCCCTGGCTTGGAACTACCCGACGCTGCTGCTGGCGCGTCTGCTAACCGGCGTCGGCCTGGGCGCGGCGCTGCCGAATTTGATTGCCTTAACCTCTGAGGCCGCAGGCCATCGCTTTCGCGGCAGGGCGGTGAGCCTGATGTACTGCGGCGTCCCTATCGGCGCGGCGCTGGCGGCGGCGCTGGGATTTTTCGGTCTGGCTACGGCCTGGCAAACGGTGTTCTGGGTCGGCGGTATCGTTCCGCTGCTGCTTGTACCGTTGCTGATGCGCTGGCTGCCGGAATCGCAGGTTTTTCAGCGCAGCGCGCAGGCCGTGCCGCTGCGTATGCTCCTTGCGCCGGGCAACGCTACCGCCACTCTGCTGCTGTGGGTGTGCTACTTCTTCACGCTGCTGGTGGTATATATGCTGATTAACTGGCTGCCGATGCTACTCGTCGGCCAGGGATTCAGCTCCAGCGAGGCGGCGGGAGTGATGTTTGTCCTGCAGTTTGGCGCCGCCTGCGGCACGCTGATGCTGGGTTCCCTGATGGATAAGCTCAGCCCGCTCTGGATGTCGCTGCTGATCTACAGCGGTATGCTGGCGTCTTTGCTGGCGTTAGGCACCGCGACATCGCTGACTACAATGCTCTTCTCCGGCTTTGTCGCCGGGCTGTTTGCCACCGGCGGACAGAGCGTGCTTTATGCGCTGGCCCCGCTGTTCTACCGCACTGAAATCCGCGCTACGGGGGTGGGGACCGCCGTAGCGATTGGTCGTCTCGGCGCGATGAGCGGACCGCTGCTGGCCGGAAAAATGCTGGCGCTGGGCACCGGCACGGTTGGCGTGATGGCCGCTTCCGCGCCCGGCATTTTGCTGGCAGGCGTGGCGGTGTTCTGGCTGATGAACCGCCAAAAGCGCGCCGCGCTGGCCTGAGCATTTTCGTTTATTCCCGGGGGCGGCGCGGTAAACCCGCGCCTTGCCCGGGCTACCGGCCCGCTGGGGATGGAGGCAAATTGTAGCCCGGCTAAGCGTAGCGCGAGCCGGGGAGCCGCCTTGCGCATCTTTCCACTTTGGCATAGGTTAAATCATCATCCACTGATTCTTCCGGGCATCATGTCTTTTACCTCCCGTTTATTAAGCGATATCCCCGGCATCCGCTATGCCTTCCTCGACGTGCATGAAACCGCCGCCTTTCCCTATAGCGAAATGGCGCCGGTTAAACTGATTCACAGCAACATCGTGCATGAATATCGGGCGCCGCAGGCGGAACGACCCCACGCCGATGCGATGTTTACTGCGATCCGCGGGCAGAAAATGGGCGTGGTGACCGCCGACTGTCTGCCGCTGCTGATGGCTTCGCGGGACGGACGCTATATCTGCAGCGTCCACGCCGGCTGGCGCGGTGCGGCTAGCGGAATCATTGAAAATAGCCTCGCGCTGTTTCAGCGTTATCACGTCGCCCCGCAAGACCTGGTGGTGGTGAGCGGCCCGCATATTCACCCCTGCTGCTATGAAGTCTCCAGCGATTTTTATCATTCACTGCTGGCGATGCCCGCGGGCGAGCTGGCAAAACGTCATCGGGAACAGCTTTTCCTGCCCCGTCAGGCGGCGTCGCAGGGGGAGCAGGCGCAAGCGAGCGGGGGCGACAATGTCTGGTTCGATCTGCGGGCCTTTGCCCATCTCCTGCTGCGCAGCGCGGGGGTGCCGGAGGAAAACATGGAGTGGCTGGGGAGCTGCACCTACTGCACGCCGCAGCTGCTGGGGTCTTTTCGCCGGCGTACGCATTTCCCGGCGCCAAAGTCGTTTCAGTACTCATGGATTATGCGCGAGCCTGATGGGCGGACCGATGAGACGAAATGATGTTTGATGATGTGTAACATCGCCGGGCGCCTGCTATCTCTGCACTCCTTCAAACAAGGAGGAGTGCAAAATGAAATTGAACCCGTTCGCTTTAACTCTCGCGCCGCTGCTGGCTGCCGGCGCGTTTTCAGCTCATGCCGGCCCGCAGGCCCACGTGGTCTGCGCTTATCACCATACGTTGGGCGATGACGCCATTATGATGTTCGGCAAGCCGAATCAGGCTATGTGGCATGATTTTTTTGGCAATACCCATACCGACGCGGTGTCCACCTATCAGACGCTGCGCGACCAGCCGGAAACGACCTGCGATAATAAAGCCGACAGCTCCGCCTACTGGGCTCCGTCGATGAGGTTGCCGGATGGGCAGGTGGTGACACCGGCTTATCAGAAAACCTACTATCAGACGAGCAGCATGGAGCAGTATCCGCTGCATCCGTTCCCGGCTGGCCTTGAACTGCTGGCGGGCGACCATCACGGCTCGGTTCCCAGCTCGCGGATTACGTTTTTGTGCGCTAACGGCAAGGGCTACACCAATAAAGCCGGCGAAGTCTGCGGAGTGCGTAAAGCGGGAGATGCGGTGCAGTTTAATATCGGTATTCAGTTCCCCGACTGCTGGGATGGCGTCAATCTGAAACCTGGTCACGGACATAGCAACGCGACGTACGATGTGAACGGCGCCTGTCCGGCTGATTATCCGGTAAAAGTTCCAACGGTGAATATGAACATCGCTTACGTTCTGCCGCAGATTCAGTCGTTGGATACCGCGAAAGTTCAGCTGTCGATGGACCCGGTAATGAACGGCGGTGTACGCGAGGAGCGCTGGGGCAGTATCTATACCGCCCATGCGGATTTTATGAATGGCTGGACGGTCGACGGTGCGCGCTATATGACCGAGCGCTGCATGAATAAAGGGATCGACTGCGGTAGCGCGGTACCGTATGGCTTCACAACGGTTGAGGAGAACGCGCTGGTGGACAGCACCGAGCCGACGGTGACCCATGTCGCCCCGGAAAATCTGACGGTGAGCGACAACTGGAAAAACGGCGGGCGCACGCATAACCCGGAAACCATGACGCTGGTGAAATTCCCGATCCCGCCGCTGCCGCAGGGACAGGACGCTTCGCTGTTTAAATACCAGCTGCGGATCTACGGTGGAAAAGTGGAAACCAACGGCGCGGATCAGATTTTTTTCTACCCGGCGAACAACGACTGGAGCGCCAGCAGCGTGACCTGGAATCATCGTCCGTCCTGCAGCTACAGCGCGGATGCATCGCTATACCTCAACTACAAGCGGGAATACCGGATGGTCGACGTCGATAAAGCAGTACGTAAAGCGCTGGCTGAAGGTAAAACCGAGATTTCGTGGTATATCGGCGGCGACCGCCAGGGCAACCGCTATCATTTCGACCCGGCGGGCGCGGCGCAGGAGCCGATGCTGATGCTGATGGGCTTTAAAACCACTCCGGAGCTCTGATTCCGCAGGTGCCGAGAAATTCCCGGGGGCGGCGCGATAAAGCTGCGCCTTGCCCGGGCTACCGGCCCACAAACGGCGGTGAACCCGTAGCCCCGCTAAGCGCAGCGCAAGCGGGGAGCCCTGGTCCGGCACGGTGCCATCCCGGCCCGCAAACGGCGGTGATCCTGTAGCCCCGCTAAGCGCAGCGCAAGCGGGGAGTCCTGGTCCGGCACGGTGCCATCCCGGCCCGCAAACGGCGGTGCTCCTGTAGCCCCGCTAAGCGCAGCGCAAGCGGGGAGCCCTGGTCCGGCACGGTGCCATCCCGGCCCGCAAACGGCGGTGATCCTGTAGCCCCGCTAAGCGCAGCGCAAGCGGGGAGTCCTGGTCCGGCACGGTGCCATCCCGGCCCGCAATCGGCGGTGATCCTGTAGCCCCGCTAAGCGCAGCGCGAGCGGGGGGAAATCACAATACTTTAAACCCGTGGGTGCCATCGCGCTTCAGCTGTTCAACCAGGCCGAATTCCCAGTCGAGGTAGGCCTGCATTGCCGCCGGAGAGTTATTGGTGCCCTCATACGGACGCTGATAGCGATCGCTGCGCGGCGTCGCCAGATGCGTTTCGCCATGCTCCAGCGCCAGCCCGGCGTCAATCCATGCCAGCGTGCAGCCGCTCAGCAGCTGCACCGGTTTACCGGTTAATGCCGCCACTTCAGGTACCGCGTAGCGGGCCAGCAGGCTGCTGCCGCAGGTGACAACGTAACGTTCGGCGGAGGGAATAACCTCCAGCGCCTCGCGCAGCTGCGAACGTATCAGCCAGTAAGCGCCCGGTATATGCCGGGCGACATAGTTGGCGCTGGTGGTAAAGTCCAGCACCACGGTACCCGGTTCCCGCAGCTGTTGCGCCAGCTGCTGCGCAGAGATCTCCTCCACCTGTGGACCCGGCGGTACGCGGCCTGCGGGAGTACCGCGCTCGCTAAAATCTTCCAGGCGCGCGTCGCGCAAAACCGCTACCTCCCAGCCCATCTGCGCCAGCCAGGACGCCGTTATCGGCGCGCGTATCTCGTCATCGGCAATCAGCACAATGCGCGCGCCGCGCACGCTGGCGAAATGGTCGGTTTCCTGCACCAGCTGCCCGCCGGGGGCGCTGACGCTCTGCGGTAGATGGCCTGCGGCGTACTCCTCCGGGCTGCGGACGTCGAACAGGTAAGTGGTGCGTGCGGGCTGCCGCAGCCAGCGCTGAAGGGTTGGGGTGTCTATAAAGACGACGCCGGCGTGCTCCGCCAGCTGTCTCACCGCCGCCGTGCGTTCTGCCGAGGGGCGAAAATCGGCGTCGTAGCGCCGCTGCTGGCCGTGCTCAAGCTCAAGCCCGGCCAGAGTCCAGCCGATGGTGCCGTTGCGCAACGCATAGACCGGATTGGGCAAACCGGCGTTGCGCAGCGACTGCGTGCCGATAATACTGCGCGTGCGCCCCGCGCAGTTGACGATCGCCGGGGTCTGTGGCGAAGGGAGCAGACTCTCAATACGCAGCGCCAGCTCCCCGCCGGGCACGCTGATGCTGCCGGGAATATTCATGGTGTGATACTCATCGAAGCGCCGCGCGTCGACGATAACCACTTCCTGTGGGCTATCAAGCAGCGTCTTCACTTCCTCGGCGCTCAGCGAGGGGGTATGTCGTTCGCTCTCTACCAGCTCGCCGAAGGCTTTGCTCGGCGAATTCACATCCTGAAACAGTTCCCCGCCGCTGCGCTGCCAACCCGAGAGGCCGCCTTCCAGCAGCGCGACATCCTGATAACCCCAGCTCTGCAGGCGCTCTACGGCCAGTTCCGCCAGACCTTCGCCGCCGTCATAGACGGTAATCGGCGTTGTCAGGCGCGGTACGCGGCGAAAAATATCCAGCTCCAGTTTGCTGAGCGGCAGATTGGCGGCAAACAGCGGATGGCTGCGGGCAAATTCGGCCTCTTCGCGAACGTCGATTAGCGCCAGCTCCGCGCCGTCGAGCAGCGCCTGGCGCAGCTGGGCGGCAGGGCGATAAGAACAGGTGGGCATATTAATTATCCTTTGAGAGATCCCAGATATTGGGTAAGTGGCGATTGGAGTAGCCGGAGACAAAAGGTTTGACGAGGCCTTCCGGGGTATAAACCGCGCGCCTGACGCCGCCGATATTGCCGCCGTAAACGTGAATACTGATCGAGACGCTATCCGCGAGGGCGTTGCTCACCCGGTGAATATCGCCGTCGCGGGAAGAGATTTTTTCCACTTCGCCGGGGGAGAGACGTTCGGCAACGCCGCTAACCACCGGCTGGCCGCGATCGTCCAGGCGGTAGCGCTGATTCTCCTCCGCGCCGCGCAGCATGCCGATGGCGCCCCACACCCGATGATCGTGAATCGGCGTCGATTGCCCCGGCCCCCAGACGAAGCTGACAATGGAGAATCGCTGTCCGGAATCGGCATGCAACAGGTACTGCTGATAGTGGTGGGGATGCGGCAGGGTGTACTCCTCCGGCAGCCAGTCATCTTTTTTCACCAGCTCGGCCAGGCGCAGGGCCACGGCGTCGAGCAGGGCCGGCTCTTCGGCAAATTCGCGATGCAGGGCATCAAGATCGTGAATAAACTGACGTAATTTTGCCACTCGCGGTACAGTCATGGTCGCTTCCTGTTGTCGGGACTGGTCTTTACGCTAGCAAAGGCGTTAATATAATTAAAATGCAATTTCCGCATATATTAATATGCAAAAATCACATTAAGGATTATATGCGTATCGACGATATCGACGCCCTGCTGGCCACCGTGCAGTTCTCCTCGCTTAATCAGGCGGCGGAATATCTCGGCATTACCCAATCGGCGATAACCCGCCGACTTCAGCGGCTGGAGCAAACCCTCAACGTGACGCTGCTTGAGCGCCAGACCCGGCCGCTCACCCTGACCGCCGCCGGGCATCGGGTTTACGAGCAGTGTCTGAGCATCAAGCGGGAAACTAAAAAGCTGTACGGACTGCTCGATCCTGAGGCGGAGCCGCACGGCATCCTGCGTCTTGGGGTACCGCAGAGCGTGGCGGAAATAGCGCTACAGCCGGCGCTGGCCGCGCTGCGCCAGCAGTTTCCCGCCCTCAAGCCGCAGGTGACCTGCGGCTGGAGCAGTCTGCTGCAAAAGCGTCTTGAGAGCGTCGAGCTGGACGGCGTGCTGGCGATGGGACCTGAGCTGCAACGCTTTGCTGAGGGCTATAGCGGTCGGCTGCTGTGCCCGCTGGATATCGCGGTGATTGCGGCCAAAAGCTGGCGTCTGCGCGCCGGGGCGCTGCGCGACTGCGCGGAAAAAGGCTGGGTGCTTAATCCCGACGGCTGCGGCCTGCGCGCCGGGCTGATTCGCGAGCTGCAGTCGCAGGGGCTGCGTTTAGCTCTGAACGTAGAGACCGCCGGCGCTCAGCTGCAAATCAGCCTCGTGGCGCAGGGGCTGGGGCTTGGCCTGGTGCCGCGCGCCGCGCTGGCCGCCAGCCCGTGGCGCGATGAGGTGACGGAATTGTCGCTGACGGATTTTCAACCCGCGGTGCATCTGTGGCTGGTTCACGCGCCGAATCTGGCTAATCTGAGCCAGCCGCTGACTTTTTTCGCCGGTAAAGTCGTCCAGCAGCTAAACGTATCTGACTGAAAGCAATAGATAATATTGATAAATGCTAATCTTGCATATTAATATATGATAAAAATGCATTTTGTTCATTAAGAGCCCGTGTATAGGGTAATGAAAACGCGCCGCCGCGGCGGCCCACTCATTATCCTGCTACAAGGAGTTCTGCATGAGCATTCAGTTTCTCGGCATGATCGGCCACCGCCTGTCGTCGGAAACCATCGCCCCGGTCGGCCCGATTTTTGACCGCGATTACATCGTCCGTTTTTCGCAAACCCACGAGGCCGCCGGGTTTGACCGCCTGCTGGTAGGCCACTGGTCCGATCAACCCGACGGATTTCTGGTAACCGCGCTGGCCGGGCTGTCAACGCAACGTATTAGTTTCCTGCTGGCCCACCGTCCCGGTTTTGTCTCGCCAACTCTCGCCGCGCGTAAGTTTGCCACCCTTGAACATCTGCTGGGGGGACGGCTGGCGGTGCATATCATCAGCGGCGGCAATGACGCCGAGCAGCGCCGCGACGGCGATTATCTCGATCACGACCAGCGCTATGCGCGCACCGACGCTTTTCTCGATACCATCCGTAAGATCTGGACCGCCGAACAGCCGGTAGATATCGACAATGATTTTTATCAGGCGCAGCAGGCGTGGTCGGCGATACGCCCGCTGCAAAAACCGCATATCCCTCTCTATTTCGGCGGCTCGTCGGAAGCGGCGATTACGGTTGCCGGTAAACACGCTAACGTCTTCGCGCTATGGGGGGAATCGCTGGCACAGACCGCGGAAACCATCCAGCGCGTGCGGGCCGAGGCGGCGAAACATCAGCGCGAAATCGACTTCAGCGTCTCGTTCCGGCCGATTATCGCCGCCACCGAAGCGGAGGCCTGGGAAAAAGCCGAGCATATCCTGCACGTTGCCACCGAACGGGCGGCGCAGAGCGGAGACGGTTTCAAAGCCAAGCCCGACAGCGTCGGGGCGCAGCGTCTGCGGGCCACCACAGCGCAGGGCAAGGTGGTAGATAAACGTCTGTGGACCGGAATTGCGCAGCTGGTAGGCGGCGGCCACAACTCTACCGCGCTGGTAGGCACCCCGGAACAGGTCGCCGACGCGCTGCTCGATTATTACGACCTCGGCGTACGCAACTTCCTGATCCGCGGATTCGATCCGCTCAATGATGCTCAGGAGTACGGGAAAGCGCTGCTGCCGATCGCCCGTGAAAAAGCCGCCCTGCGCGCCGCAGCGGAGCGCGTATCGTGACCGAGCCAGCTACCGATGATTGGGCGCGTCGTCTCGCGGAGATTCGCCAGCTGATGGCGGAGCAGGCGGTCGGTCTTGACGCCAGCGGCGACTTTCCCCGCGACAATATCGACCGTCTCCGTCAGCGCGGCTTTTTAAGCCTCGCCGTGCCGCAGCAGTACGGCGGGGCGGGGGCCGATCTTCCCAGGCTCCAGCAGGCGATTGCCGCTATTGCGTGGGGCGAACCGGCGACGGCGCTGATTGTCTGCATGCAGTATCTCCACCACCTGCGGCTGGCGGAAAACGAGCGTTGGGCCGAGCCGCTGCGCCAGCGGGTTTTTCAGGATGCGGTGGACAGGGGAGGCTTGATCAACAGCCTGCGCGTGGAGCCGGAACTGGGCTCCCCGGCGCGCGGCGGTCTGCCGCAGACGGTGGCGACCCGCGGCGCGGAAGGGTGGCAGATTAACGGCCATAAAATTTATACCACCGGTATTGAGGGGCTGAGCTGGCTGGCCATCTGGGGCCGTAGCGACGATAGCCCGCCGCTGGTCGGTACCTGGTTGGTTCCTGCCGACAGCGATGGCGTCAGCGTGGTGAAAAGCTGGGAGCACCTGGGGATGCGGGCAACCGGCAGCCATGAAGTGGTGCTCAACAACGTGCAGGTGGCCGCCGATCACGCGGTGGACGTATGGCCCGCTGATGCGCCGCCCGCGCCGGATGCCGAACAGTTTCGCCTGTTTGCTAACCGCCACACGGCGCTGCTGGCGACAATTTACGACAGCATCGCGCGCGCGGCCCGCGACTGGCTGGTGTCGTGGCTGGCTACACGTATTCCGGGCAGCCTTGGACTACCGCTTTCCAGCCTGCCGCGGGTGCAGGAAAAAGTCGGCCAGATTGACGGGTGGCTACTGGTCAACCGCAGTCTGCTGGAAAAGGCCGCGGCTCTGGGCTTTTCCACCAATGACGCCAATCTCGCGAAAGTCACGATTACCGACAACGCCATTCAGGCGGTAAACCAGGCGCTGGAGCTGACCGGCAACCATGGCCTGAGTCGACAAAATCCTCTGGAGCGCCACTATCGAAACGTGCTGTGCGGAAGGGTACACACCCCGCAGAACGACAGCGCGTGGCTGGCGGCCGGCAAACACGCTTTTCAAAAATAAGGATAATTCATATGCGCAGACTTCATATTTCCGCTTTAGCCGGGACAGTTTTGCTGCTGGCCCTCAGCGGCTATGCGGCGGCTCAGGAGCGAATCACCCTGCGAATCGCCGATCAAAAAGGCGGTATGCGTTCGCAGCTGGAGGCCGCTAATGCCCTGCAGGACCTCCCTTACGAGATTAAATGGGCCGAGTTTCCGGCCGCCGCGCCGCTGGCGGAAGCGCTCAACGCCGGGGCGGTGGATGCGGGGATCATCGGCGATGCGCCGCTGCTGTTCGCGCTGGCTAACGGCGCGCCGGTCAAAGCCATCGCCGTTGATAAAAGCAATCCGGCCGGTACCGCAGTGCTGGTCTCGCCCGGCAGCGCGTTAAAAAGCGCGGCGGATTTAAAAGGCAAACGCATCGCTACCGGTAAAGGATCGATTGGCCACTTTGTGGCGCTGAAAGCGCTGGAGCAGGCGGGCATTTCGCCAAAGGATGTGCAGTGGGTGTTTCTCGGTCCGGTGGACGCCAAAGTGGCGCTGCTCAACGGTTCGGTTGATGCCTGGGCGAGCTGGGAGCCGTACACCACGCAGCTGGTGAAGACCGCCGAGGGGCAAATCCTGGTCAGCGGCAAAGGGTTGCTGCCGGGCAACACCTTCCTGGCGGCAACCGATGATGCCCTGAAAGACCCGCAGAAGCGCGCGGCGCTGCAGGATTACCTCAATCGGCTGGCCGGCGCCGAGCGCTGGGCGTATGCCAATCTCGATAGCTACGGTAAAACCCTGGGGGAGATTATTCGCTTTCCGGCGGATATCGCCCGCGCGCAGTTTGCCAATCGCCAGTCGCAGTGGCAGCCTTTGAACGCGAAGACGGTCGTCCAGCAGCAGTCGACGGCGGATTTTTATCTCGCCAACGGGCTTATCCGCGCGAAGCTGGACGTGACGCCGACCTTTGATAACGGCTTTAGCGTGCCTGCCGCGCAGGCCCATACGGAGGCGACGCCATGATAACCTCCGCTTTTTCCCGTCGTCGTTTCTTACGCTTAACCGGCAGCCTTGCGCTGGCCGGCGCATCCCTGCCGCTTTGGGCTCACGATATGGCGGCCATGACGAGCGGGGAGGAACATCCGGCCCTGCGCCTGGCGCAGCCGTACAAAATCAAGCTGGCGATCAACAAAAGCGCGGTGTGCCTCGCGCCGGTCGCCGTCGCCGAGCAGCAGAAGATCTTCAGTAAATACAATCTCGATGTCGAGTTCGTTAATTTCGGCAACTCGACGGACGTGCTGCTGGAGGCGATTGCCACCGGCAAGGCCGACGCCGGGGTGGGAATGGCGCTGCGTTGGCTGAAGGCGCTGGAGCAGTGCTTTGACGTCAAGCTGACCGCCGGTACCCACGGCGGCTGCCTGAACCTGCTGACGGCGAAAAACTCGCCGTTCGGCGGCCTGGAGAGCCTGAAGGGGCAAACCATCGGTGTCACCGATATGGCCGGGCCGGATAAAAACTTTTTTGCCATCCTGCTTAAGCGCCACGGTATCGATCCGATAAGCGATGTGCAGTGGAAAGTCTATCCGGCGGATTTGCTCAGCGTGGCGCTGGATAAAGGCGAAATTACCGCTATTAGCGGCAGCGAACCCTTTAGCTATCGCCTGCTGGAAACCGGTAAGTACCAGCTTATCGCCAGCAATATGACCGGCGATTACGCTAACCTGAGCTGCTGCGTGCTGGGGGTCAGCGGTAGCCTGGCTCGCGATCATAAACCGGCCGCCGCCGCGCTCACTCAGGCGATTCTGGAGGCGCACAGCTATGCCGCCGCGCATCCGGAAAGCGTGGCGCAATCTTTCCTCGCCCATGCGCTGAATACCAATGAGGCCGAAGTGAGCGGCATTCTCCACGGCCAGGGGCACGGCCATCACGCGGTGGGCGAGGCGTTCGTAAAAGAACTGACCCAGTACGCGGTGGATCTTCAGCGGGTGCAGGTCATTAAACCGGGAACCGATCCCCATCAGTTTGCGGAGAGCATTTATGTCAACGTATTCGCCTGACCGGGTGCTGACGCGCCCGACAAGCGGCAAACCTCGATGGATGGAAGGCTGGCTGGCCGCCGCGCTGTGGCTGCTGAGTGGCCTGTATACGCTGGCCTGGCCCGATGCCGGGCGGCGCTGGCCGTTTAGCGAAGGCTGGGCGCTGGCGCAGTTGACTATCGGCGGCGGACTATTGCTGCTGGCGCTGAGCTACCGCTACTGGCGGCAGCGGGGCGCGCGGTTGCAACATGCCGGGAAATGGCTGGCGCTGCTGCCTGTGCTGTTTGCTATATGGGAAGGGCTGACGGCGAAGACGGCGTTTCTGCCGGTGCCGTTTTTCGCGCCGCCGCAGGCGCTGATTGAAGTGCTGCACGATGACTGGCCGCGCCTGCTCGATAGTCTTCTGCATTCGCTGGGGCTGCTCGGGCTCGGGGTGCTGCTGGGCACCAGCTGTGGTTTTATCAGCGGGCTGGCGATCGGCTGGTCCCAGCGCATCGGCTACTGGGTGCATCCGGTGTTGCGTCTGCTGGGGCCGGTGCCGTCCACCGCGCTGCTGCCGCTGTGCCTGTTTATCTTCCCGTCAAGCTTCGGCGCCAGCGTGTTTCTGATCGCGCTCAGCACCTGGTTCCCGGTCACGGTACTGACCTGGTCCGGGGTGATCGGCATCGATAAAGCATGGTATGACGTGGCGCGCACCCTGGGCGCCAGCCAGCGTTTCCTGATCCTGCGCGTGGCGATCCCCGCCGCGCTGCCGAACGTCTTTGTCGGCCTGTTTATGGGGCTGGGGGCGTCGTTTTCGGTGCTGATCGTCGCCGAAATGGTCGGCGTAAAATCCGGTATTGGTTTTTATCTGCAGTGGGCGCAGGGATGGGCGGCCTATCCCAATATGTACGCGGCGCTGCTGGTGATGGCGCTGCTCTGCTCCGGCCTGATTAGCGGGCTGTTTATGGTCCGCGATCGGCTGCTGAGCTGGCAGCGGGGAGGGATGCAATGGTAACCGCGAGCGCCACTTCTCAGGCGGCATCGACCGGCGCGGCGGTGTCGATAAGCCATCTGCATCATGCTTTTGCTCTTGGTAAACAGGCGGTACCGGTGCTGGAGAATATCAGCCTGCAGCTGCGGCCCGGAGAAAGCGTCGCGCTGCTCGGCCCCTCGGGATGCGGTAAATCCACTCTGCTGCGGCTGCTGGCGGGGCTGGAGCCGCAGCAGGCCGGGCAGATTCAGATTGATGGGGCGGCAATAGGTGGGCCGGGGCCCGAACGGATTCTGGTGTTTCAGGATCCAACGCTTTATCCGTGGCTGACGGTGCGGCAAAACGTGCTGCTGGGGCCGCAGGCGCAGGGGAAAAAGGGGCTTGAGCCAAAGGCCGACGCGCTGATTTCGCGCATTGGGCTGCAGGCGTTTAGCGAGGCGTGGCCGCGCCAGCTCTCCGGCGGCATGGCGCAGCGTGCGGCGCTGGCGCGGGCGCTGCTGAACGAGCCGCGTCTGCTGCTGCTTGACGAGCCGCTGGGTAAGCTGGATTCGCTTACCCGCATCAGCATGCAGCGGGAGCTGATCGCCCTGTGGCAGCAGCAGGGCTATACCAGCCTGCTGGTCACCCACGATATTGAAGAAGCGCTGCTGCTGTGCGAGCGGGTACTGGTGATGTCGCCGCGTCCGGGGCGGATTATCGCCGAGTTTGCGCTGCCGCTGGCGTTTCCTCGCCATCGGGATAACCCGCTGCTGTTACAGCATCGTCAGGATATTCTGCGTATTCTTGGCCAGGAAGAGGATTGGTAAGCAAAGCGCGTTATCCAGACATTCCCCCGCTCGCGCTGCGCTTCGCGGGGCTACCGGAGCAGAGTAGTCCGACGTGCTGTAGCCCGGATAAGGCGCGGCGCGCCGCGATCCGGGTTGGGGTGGGGTTTAAAAATCCATCTTCAGCGTAAACTGCACTTCACGCGGGTCGCCGATCTGGTTACCGAGATTATTGGTGCCGATAGATGATGTGTAATACGTCTTATCGAACAGGTTCTTCACGTTAACTTGTAGCGTGACCGGATATTGCAGCTTCATTTTATAGGCCGCAAATACATCCGCCACCGCGTAGCCCTGAAGATAATAGTCCGCGCCGTTGGTCCCGGAACGTTTGCTCACCGCCCGACCGCCGCCGCCCACCGTCAGCGTATTGCTGTCGTAGACGTTATGAATGTCATAGCTCAGGAACAGCGAACCGGTGTGTTTCGGCACGTTCGGCAGCGGTTTGCCCTGGTAATCCGGATCGTCGGTGACCTTCGCATCGGTATAGCCGTAGCTGGCGATGACGCTCAGGTTATCGGTCAACGATCCGGCCACGTCGACTTCGACGCCGCGAGAGCGCACCTTACCGGCGGTTTTCGCCACGGTTTCATCACCCACGGATTCCGTGTAGAGGACGTTGCGCTTATCAATATCAAACAGCGCGATATTGGCGGTGACGCCGTTGAACAGCTCAAACTTGGCGCCCAGCTCGTACGCCGTGGACTCTTCTGGCGGCAGGTTGCCGATATAGCTGGCGATCGAGGACTGCGGCATAAACGACTGCGCCACGTTACCGAACAGCGAAACGGACGGCGTCAGCTTATACACCAGGCCCGCTTTTGGCGTCCATTTTTGGTCGCTGCTGTCGGTATTGACGTTAAACGGGCGGCCTTTACCCGCGTACTGGGTGTAATACTGGTAGCGTACCCCGGCAACGGCAATCCAGCTATCGGTAAGATAGAGCGCGTCCTGCACGTAGCCCGCGTAGCTCTCCTGCTCAATACGCTGATCGCTGTCGGATGCCGAAACGCTGGAACATTTGCCAACCGTGCCGTAGACCGGGTTATAGATATTGAATCCCTTCACGTTTTTACAGCGGATCATATCGGTACGCAGCAGATCGTAATTCTCATAGGCCAGGCCGGTGAGGATCTCGTTATAAAAACCGCCAATAACCACGTTACCCTGTAAATCTGCTCGCGAAGAGTGCATTTTCTGGGTTGAACCGTGGGTGGCGTCGACGCGGCGGGTCAGGCCTCCAGTCGCCGAATCATAAGCCATCACGCGAGCCTGATTATCATTGTAGTGATCCTGGCTGTAGCTGTAATCAAAGCGGGCGGTCCACGCGTCATTGAGGCGGTATTCGGCATTCAGCTGCGCGAGATCGGAATAACCGTCGGTAATGTTGAACGGTTCATCAAAACGCGTTTTACGGTCGACGTTCACCGCATTACCGGTATGCAGATCGAAGATGGTGCCGCGATCGAACGGGGTGCTGTAGTTACGGTGTGAATACGAAACGTTTACCGTCGCCCGCTCGCCGAACCAGCTCAGGGAGGGGTTAATAAAGCTGCTCTTCTCTTTGCCGAAATTACGCCAGTAATCTTCATGCTGATATTCGCCAATCACCCGATACGCCAGCGGCGTCCCGTCAATGGGGCCGGTGACGTCAAATCGGCCGCTGCCGCCGCCAAAGCTGGTGGAGGTGGCGGAAACAGAGCCCCCAAAAGTGCGCTGCGGACGTTTGGTCACCACGTTGATTAATCCGCCGGGGTCGAGAATACCGTACAGCGTTGAGGCCGGGCCTTTAAGCACTTCGACGCGTTCGGTGGCGGCGGTAAAACTGCGCGGCAGTACGGTACGCAGGCCGTTGGTCATGATTGAGCCGTCGCGGTTAGCGCCAAAGCCGCGGCGGGTGAAGGCGTCCTGGGTTCCGCCGAGGGTATTGGTTTGCACCACGTTGGCGACGTTATACAGCGCTTCATCGAGGTTCGTCGCGTGCTGATCCTCGAGCACCTGCTCGCTGACGGTATTGACCACCTGCGGAATATCCAGCAGCGGCATGGAGGTCAACGTGGCGGTCGAAGAATTGAGCGGCTGATAGCCGTTGGTGGCGTTTTGCTGACTGCCGTCGGCCACCACCGTCATGGTTTCATCTGCGCTTTTCTTTGCGCTATCGGCGCTATTTTCCGCGGCCAGCAATCCCGGTGAGGTGAAAAAAATCAGTGAAAAAAGCGCACGCCCTTTTAATGCCGAAAAAGGGACATTTAATGGAATCATTTTTGTTTCTCGTGAACGAACCTCGCCTTTGCGGGAGGTAAAGCCAATAAAATCATTGCCCTGAAAAATAAATCTATCTGTTTTTTACGCCAGAAGGCGCGCAGATATGTAATTGAGAATCATTCAATCACGAAGAAATGTAGTAGTAAACGTTATGTAAGCTAAAAAATCGGCGAAATAAATAATCAAATAATTAGCGCGGAACAGGCAGCAAATTAAGTATCTATTTAATTGTTTTTATTAATGATTAAATCTATTTCAAATTATCCGGTCTTTAGTGGCAGACCGCTAAAAGTTACGCAGTGGCAGGGTATTGACTACTACATTCATCCACCGCATGATCAAAAGAGAATGAGATTTATTTTTGTTTGAGTGCGGAACGCGCGGGCATGCAGCCACGCCGTTGCGGCGCGGGAGCGAGTTATGCCACAGCGGGTGTTGCCTGCAGAGCAGGGGATCGTCCTTGATTCCCTGTCGGCCGGATATGGCCAGACGTTAATTGTCGACAATATTCATCTGACTATCCCCCACGGGAAAATGACGGTGCTGGCCGGTGCCAACGGTTCGGGTAAATCGACGCTGCTGTCGACCATCGCCCGGATGCTCAAGCCGCTGGGCGGCTGCGTACGCCTGGACGGTGAAGTGATACATCAGATGCCGACCCGGGAGGTTTCCCGGCGGCTGGGCATTCTGCCGCAATCGCCGCTAACGCCGGAAGGGCTGACGGTGTTTGAACTGGTTTCACGCGGGCGCTACCCGTGGCAGGGGCTGATGCGGCAATGGTCCGAAGCCGATGAACAGGCGGTAGAAGAGGCGCTACGGCTCACCGGTACCGCCGAATTTGCCCATTTACCGGTGGATAGCCTCTCCGGCGGCCAGCGCCAGCGCTGTTGGATCGCCATGGCCCTCGCTCAGCAAACGGCGACGATTCTGCTCGATGAACCCACTACATGGCTCGATCTGCGCTATCAGGTCGACATTCTTGAACTGCTGCAAACCCTGACTCGCGATCACGGCCGCACCGTGGTGACCGTCCTGCATGACCTGAACTTCGCGGTGAACTATGCCGACCTGCTGGTGTTTCTCAAAAAAGGGCGGATTGCCGGGGTGATTAATGAACAGCAAATCTGCCCCCCGGAGTTGATTAAAACCGTCTTTGACGTGGACGTACAGATGTCGCTTAACCCGCAGACCGGCAAGCCCTTTTTTATGCCGTTCCGCGCCCGCGAGGAGAAAGCTTTATGAGCGCCTCCGCGCTGCTATTTCCGCACCGACAATCCCGGCCCCGGCTGGCGCTGGTACTGTTGGGTTTACTGCTGCTTGGCGGCTCGCTGGTGCATCTTGGTCTTGGCGCGCGCTGGATTGCCCCGCAAACGGTGCTTCAGGCGCTGCTCCATTACGATCCGAGTAACTTCGATCACCGCATTATCGTTGATTTACGTCTGGTACGCCTGGCGGCGGCGCTGCTCACCGGGGCGGCACTCGGCGTAGCGGGCCTGCTGCTGCAAACGGTGATCCGCAATCCGCTGGGCGAACCGCATATTCTTGGTCTTAACGCCGGCGCTTCGCTGGCGGTGGTGGCGACATCGGCGCTGGGCATTAGCCTCGGCAGCGTGGCGTTAGCCAGACCGCTGACCGCCGCCTGCGGTGCGGCGCTGTTGTTTGGCGGCGTGATGCTGCTGTCGTCATCCGGTCGCGGCGGCGTAACCCCGCTGCGTATTACCCTGTGCGGGGTGGCGCTGTCGGCGTTTGTCTCGGCGGTGACGGCGGCGATTCTGATGCTCGATGAACAAACGCTGCTGGCGATGCGTACCTGGCTGGCGGGCGATCTGGCCGGACTGAACTGGCAAACGCTGCGCGCTGCGCTGGTTCCGGCGCTGGCGGGGCTGACGATCGCGCTGATCATTGCGCCGCGTCTGAACGTGCTGGCGCTGGGCGATAAGGTTGCGCTGGGGCTGGGGGTGAAGATCGTTCAGACCCGCCTGCTGGGGCTGGCCGCCATTGCGCTATTGTGCGGCTCAGCGGTGGCGGTGGCCGGGCCGATCGGCTTTGTCGGTCTGGTGGTCCCCCACGCGGTGCGTCGGCTGATTAGCGAAGATATTCGCCTGGCGCTGCCGTTGGCCGCGCCGGTTGGCGCCCTGGTGCTGGTACTGGCGGACATCGCCGCCCGCACCCTGGTGGCACCTCAGGAGCTGGCGACCGGCGCGATGACCGCGCTGGTGGGGGCGCCGGTATTTATTTTTATCGCCGCGAGATTTTTTAAATGAAAAGCGCCGTTCGTCGCGCCGGTTTTCGCCCGTTTGCCTGCGGCGGTCGGCATCTTTTGCTGCGGCCAGCGGCGTTAAAAATCGCTGCCGGCATGTTGCTCGTTATCCTGCTGCTGGCGCTGTTTAGCCTGACCCGCGGCAGCTTCCCGCTGCCTTCCGGCACTTTATTCCATGCGCTGCTGGGTGGGCAAAACGTGGGCGAACAGCAGCGATTTATTCTGTTTGATATCCGCCTGCCGAGGCTGTGTATGGCGCTGCTGTGCGGGGCGATGCTCGGCCTGGCTGGCGCGGCGATGCAGAGTATTACCCGCAACGGTCTGGCGGATCCGGGACTGATCGGCGTGAAGGAGGGGGCCAGCATTGTCGTCCTGGCGCTGGTGCTGTTTTTCCCGACGGTGGGCCTGGTCTGGCGGCCGCTGGCGGGAATGCTCGGCGGCGTACTGGTGGCGCTGCTGGTTCTGGCGCTGGCCCGCGATTGTTCGCGCCCGCGCTTTATTCTCATTGGCATCGGCGTGTCGTGGACGCTGGCAGCGGCGGTCGGTATTTTTATGACCACCGCCGACGTGCGCGATGTACAGACGGCGATGATCTGGCTGGCGGGGAGTTTGCACGCGGCGACCTGGCCGCTGCTGGCCGTCGCCTTCTGCTGGGCGCTGCCCGGGGCGCTGATCCTTTTTTTGACCGCCAGGGCCGCCGATGCGGCGCTGCTCGGCGACCGCACGGCCATCGGCCTCGGGGTACGCCTGCAGCAGCTCACCCTGTTGCGCTTTTTCGCGCCGGTGCTGCTCACCTCCGCCAGCGTCTCCTGCGTCGGTAGCCTCGGCTTCGTTGGCCTGATGGCGCCGCATATGGCGCGTTTTCTGCTGCGCGGCGGCCAGGTGGCGCTGCTCTGCGGCAGCGCGTTGATTGGCGCGCTGCTGGTGTTAGTCACCGATACCATTGGCCGACTGGCGTTCGCGCCGCTGCAGATCCCGGCAGGGATCGTCATTGCTCTGGTCGGCTGTCCGTTTTTTATCGTTCTGCTGTGGCGTCGTCGTGACGCCCTGTAAATCAAAAAGGATCGCTATGCGTTGGTTCGTTTCTCTGCTGGTGCTGCTGGCGGGCGTCGCCTCGGCCGCCGATACGCAAACCTTTACCGACGACTTAGGTCGTACGGTCACCGTTCCACGACATCCGCAGCGCATTGTGTCGATGCACGATCTGGATATCACCATCCCGCTGATTGAGCTTGGCGTCCCGCCGGTGGCCAGTCATGGCCGGACCCGCCCGGACGGCAGCCACTTTTTACGCGCCAGCGCGCAGCTAACCGGCGTTGATTTCGATAATAGCTCGATTCAGTTTATCGGCACGGCGGATATCGACCTCGAAGCGGTGGCCGCCGCGAAACCGGATCTGATTATTACCGAGCCCAGCCGCCACGTTTCGGTGGAGCAGCTGGAGAAGATTGCGCCAACGGTCAGCATCGACCACCTGCAGGGCAGCGCGCCGCGCATCTATAGCAAGCTGGCGCAGCTCACCGGCACCCAGCCGCGGCTATTGATTCTCGAACGCCGCTATCAGGCGCAGATTGCCCAACTGAAGTCGATGGTGGACACGCAAAAAATCGTTGTTTCGGTGATTCAGGCCAACAACGGCAAGGTTACCGTGCATCACTCCTATCATGCGCTGGGCCGCGTGCTGCGGGATGCCGGATTTCGTTTTCCGCCGCTGATCGACAACATCCCCGATGGCCAGCGTATTGACGTCAGCGCCGAGCAGCTGCCGGCGCTGGACGCCGATTTCGTGTTTGCCACCTGGCGTTCCGATACCGGCGGCAGGCCGCAGGATGAGCTGCAGGCGATGGAGGGCGTGATGCCCGGCTGGTGCGGCTTTATGCGCGCCTGCCGCACCGGGCGCTATATTTTGCTGCCGCGCGAGGAGGTTATCTCTAACTCCTACGCCGCGCTGTCGCTGATGGTCGCCCAGGTGCAGTCGCATATTGACGGTAGGCCTTTGCCCGAGGGGCTGAAATGAAAACGGTGATCAAAAGAGAGAAGGGGCGGGTTGACCTGTTCGGCGAACGTTTTCGCGCCCGCGCGCATCAGCTGTCGCCGCGTTTGCTGGCGGTGGTGACCTATATCAATGATAACCGCGAAGCGGTGCTGGAGCGTACGGCTATGGAGATAGCGAACGCGACCAATACTTCGGACGCCACGGTGGTACGAGCAATCCAGGCGCTCGGTTTCGCCGGACTACGTGAACTGAAGCAGACTATGGAGCGCTGGTTTGGCCCGTCGGTGACTTCGTCGGAAAAGATGATCTCGACGGTTGGCGCGCTCTCCAGCGATGTCGATTCGAGCATCAATTTCGTGCTTGAAGGGCACCAGCGCGCCTGCGAAGTGCTGTCGCGCCCCGACAACCGCGCGGCGGTGGCCCAGGCGGTGGCGCTGCTCACCGATGCCCGTCAGGTGGGGATTTTCGGGATCGGCGCCTCGGGTATTCTGGCGGAATATACCGCCAGGCTGCTGAACCGCATCGGCCTCCCTTCGTACGTAATGAATCGCACCGGCTTTAGCCTCGCCGAGCAGCTGATTGGTCTGCAGCGCGGCGATGTGCTGATTATGATGGGGCAAAAGTCGCCGCACCGGGAGGGAATGACCACCTTACGCGAGGCCCGGCGTCTGGGGATCCCGGCGATTTTGCTCACGCAGGCGCTGGACTCTCGCTTTAGCCAGGAGGCGCAGGTGGTGATAAACGTGCCGCGCGGCGGCGATAACGGGCGGGTGCCGCTGCACGGGACGGTGCTGGTTTGCCTGGAGATGATCGTGCTGTCGGTGGCCTCCACCGCGCCGCAAAAAACGGTGAAATCGATGAAGCGGATCGATGAATTACATCGGGCTATTGGTAAGTCAGGCGGTAAAAGAAGCTAAACGGCAGATAATTTACCGACGGAACGGTTTCCGGTTGCATGCTATGCTGACTGTGTGTATTTTTATGCAAAATTAATGCATAAAACGGAGTTGTCATGGTTAAGAATTTGATGAAAGCATGCTGCCTGGTCGCGGCAATGATCGGCACCGCCCACGCGGCACAACAAACTTACGTGGTGGGCTCTGGCGGAACCTATCGCCCGTTTGAGTTCGAGAACAGCCAGAAACAGCTGGAAGGTTTTGATATCGATATCATTAAAGCGATCGCTAAAGCGGAAAACTTTGATATCAAACTGGTTAATACCCCGTGGGAAGGGATTTTCGCCACCCTCGGCACCGGCGATCGCGACATTATTATCTCCGGGATCACCATCACCGATAAACGTAAGCAAATGGTTGACTTCTCTGCCCCTTATTTCCCGGCCGAACAGTCAATTGTCGTGCCGGCGGATTCGAAAGTGGCCTCTCTTGAAGCGCTGAAAAGCGAGAAAGTCGGCGTGGTGAACTCCAGCACCGGCGATATTGTGGTTTCCGAGGTGCTCGGCAAGAACAGCACCTCAATCAAGCGTTTTGATAATACCCCGCTGATGCTGCAGGAGCTGTTTGAAGACGGCGTGAGCGCGGCGGTAGGCGACGTCGGCGTGGTGAAATATTACATCAAGCAGCACCCGGAGAAGCAGTTCAAGCTGGTGCCGGATGCCAAATTTGAGCGTCAGTATTTCGGTATTGCGGTCGCCAAAGGCAACAGCGAACTGCAGGCGAAAATCAACGCCGGGTTACAGAAAATCATCGCTGACGGCACCTACGCCAAAATCTATAAAACCTGGTTTGACGAGAACGTCCCGACGCTGCCAGCGCAGTAATTCGCATTGTTGTTTACATCACGGCTATCGACTCTGACGATAGCCGTATTTTTTAGGGAAGGGCTATGACGGGATTCCGTTGGGAGATCATTGAGGAGTACGGTCCGCTGTTTATGGACGGTGCCCTGATGACCATTAAATGTACCATTATCTGCGTGATCCTTGGCACCCTGTGGGGGTTAACCCTCGGGCTGGGGCGAATGGCGAAAGCCGAGCACGGGGTATGGAAATACGTTCTGCGTTACCTGGTACAGTTTCCGGTGCGCTTTTACGTCAGCGCGTTCCGCGGCACGCCGCTGTTCGTGCAAATTATGGTGGTGCACTTTGCGCTGGTGCCGCTGTTTATCAATCCCCGCGACGGACTGCTGGTCACCAGCGGCATGATGAGCGCCGATTTTGCCCGCGAGCTGCGCTCTAACTACGGCGCGTTTCTCTCCTGCATCGTGGCGATTACGCTGAACGCCGGGGCCTACGTATCGGAGATTTTCCGCGCCGGGATCCAGTCGATCGATAAGGGGCAAATGGAAGCCTCCCGCGCGCTGGGAATGCCGTGGTGGAAAACCATGCGTCAGGTGATTCTGCCGCAGGCGTTTCGCCGCATTCTGCCGCCGCTGGGCAACAACGCTATCGCCATCGTTAAAGATTCCTCGCTGGCGTCGGCCATCGGCCTGGCGGACCTGGCCTACGCCGCGCGTACCGTTTCCGGCGCTTATGCCACCTACTGGGAACCCTACCTGACCATCTCTCTGGTGTACTGGGTTATTACTTTCCTGCTGGCGCAGCTGGTTAACCGTCTGGAAAAGAGGTTTGGCAAAAGTGATTCACATTCGTAATTTACACAAGCGCTTCGGCGACAGCCACGTTCTGCGCGGCATCAGCTGCGACATCAAGCCGCAGGAAGTGGTTTGCATTATTGGCCCGTCCGGTTCCGGAAAAAGCACCTTTCTGCGCTGCATGAACGCGCTGGAAACCGTCAGCGAAGGCGAGGTTGAGGTGAACGGCTTTGCCGTCCACGATCGCGCCACCAACCTTAATAAGATGCGGGAAAGCGTCGGTATGGTTTTTCAGCGTTTTAATCTGTTTCCGCATAAAACGGTGCTGGAAAACCTGATTATGGCCCCGATGAGTCTGCGCGGTATGCCGCGAGCGGAGGCGACGCATCTGGCTGAAGAGCTGCTGGCGAAGGTTGGGCTGAGCGACAAGCGTGACGCCTGGCCCTCCAGCCTCTCAGGCGGCCAGCAGCAGCGCGTGGCCATCGCGCGGGCGCTGGCGATGAAGCCATCGATTATGCTGTTCGATGAGCCCACCTCGGCGCTCGATCCTGAGCTGGTGGGCGACGTGCTGGAGGTGATGAAAAATCTCGCCAGCGAAGGGATGACGATGGTTATCGTGACCCACGAAATGGGCTTTGCCCGCGAAGTGGCCGACCGGGTTATTTTTATCGACCAGGGCATCATTCAGGAAGAGGGTAAACCGGCGCAGATCTTTGGCGCGCCGACTAACCCGCGTACCGCCGAGTTTTTGAGTAAAGTGCTGTAATCGACAACGGCCCCGGCGCGCGGCTGCGCCGCCGGGGAGAAGATCTTACGCGGAAGGTGAAAGCGCTTTCGTCCTCTTAAAGCGTGACTACCGGACCCTTAAGCGCTACTGCGCCGCCTCGCTAATATCATCCATCTCTTCTTCACGCTCGCGTTCGTTGGCCAGCAGCGCTTTTTCGTTTTTACCCAGGCACTGAATCAGCAGGAACAGCGCGCCGCTGGCAAACAGCGTAATCAGCAGGCCGTCATAGCCCGAAACGCTGATTAGCAAACCGCTGACCACCGGGCCAGCCACGCTGCCCGCAGACCAAAAGAACCCCAGCAGGGCGTTGATCATAATCAGCTTCTGCCCGGAGAAGGTTTTCCCGGCGCGAACCAGCGACAGGGTATAGAGCGCCCCCGCCGCGGCGCCGAGAATCAGGCAGCCGACAATCAGCTGGATATGCGACGCCAGTAGAAACGGCAGGGCCAGCAGGGCGAGGCAGAAGACCACCGCGCAGGTCAGATGTACGCGGCGGATGCCGAAGCGGTCGGCAATCCAGCCCAGCGGCGCCTGGAACACGGCGTCGCCGGTCAATACCACCGTCACCAGCAGCACCGCCGTGACTTCACTTAGCCCTTTATCCATTCCATACAACGGCAGCAGCGCCAGAATGCTGGCATCAAAAAAGGCAAAACAGAACACGCCGGAGGCCAGCACCGGTAAAAAGGCGCCGAGGCTGCGCCAGCTGGCGCGCTCAGCAAGCCGCTCGCGGCTGCCGGAGGGCAGATGACGCAGCATCAGCAGGCAGGCGAGGGTCACCAGCCCGACAAGCAGCAGGGTCCAGGATTGATACGCCTCTCCGGCGGAGATCAGCAGCGGCCCCGCCAGCTGGCAGCCGGTAAAGGCGGAAGCATAAATACCGGTCAGCGTTGCCCGATTCTTACCCGCCGCGCCGCCGGTAATCCAGCTTTCGCCAATAACAATAATCACCCCCGAAGCCAGGCCGGTAACCAGACGCGGTAGGAGCAGATGAACCATATCAAACGACAGGCAGGAGGCGATCGTAGCCGCCGCCAGTGCCACCAGGCTAACGGAGAGCAGAAGCCCCATCTCGAAGCGCCGGCACAGCGCAGGTGAGAGGAAGGAGGAGATCATCATCCCCGCTGGCGGTAGCGCGGCCAGCAGGCCGACGTAAATGGTATCTATTTGCTGTTGGGCCAGCTCAAGACTGATTAAAGGCACCGTGTATCCGGTGATAAATCCCACTAATGAAGCCGCCATGATCATCGCCAGCGTGGGGGCAAGGCGATTCTGCTCTGGGTTGAACATTTTATTTCCGGTTAAGGAGGTCTGAAGAGTGAATTGTTCGGCAAAATGCCAGTATAGCTGCATAATAATTAATCGCACGCCTTATGTCACCGTTGATATGACTACAAAAAAACGCAGTGCAGGCGTGATGCCGCGCGCGGGCGCGCGGGCGCTGGGTTTGGCGGAAGTTGTCAGCGAGCGGGCGACAGGATATAACCAATAGGCTAGCGGGTTACCCGTAGTGCCAAAGAATTGCATAAAACACTGGTTCAGCGCTGATGCTGTGCAGGAAAGGAGTAAGACATGGCAGTATCCTCTTCACTGATCGCTGAGGCCATTCGCTGGCGACGTGATTTTCATGCTTGCCCTGAGCTGGGGTATCAGGAACAGGAAACCTCGCGCCGGGTGGCTGAGCTGCTCGCCTCATTTGGGCTTCCGGTGCATCGCGGGCTGGCGGGTACCGGGGTGGTGGCGACGCTGGAGAACGGCCCAGGTCCGGTGATTGGCCTGCGGGCCGATATGGACGCGCTGCCGATAACTGAACTGGGCGATGTCAGCTATAAATCGCGAAATCCTGGCGTGATGCACGCCTGCGGCCACGATGGTCACAGCGCGATGCTGCTGGCGACGGCGGCGCATCTGGCACAAACCCGCCGCTTTCGTGGCACCGTTCACTTTATCTTTCAGCCCGCCGAGGAGAACCTGGGCGGCGCGCGCAAAATGGTGGAGGACGGGCTGTTTGAGCGCTTCCCGATGGATGCCATTTACGCGCTGCATAACTGGCCGGGTATGCCGCTGGGCCAGGTGGCGATTAACAGCGGGGCAATGATGGCCTCTCTCGATGCGTTTGAAATCACCCTGACCGGCAAGAGCTGCCACGCGGCGATGCCGGAGCGCGGAGCCGATCCGATTGTCGCCGCGGCGCAGCTGATTATGGCGCTGCAAACCATACCTTCCCGCCGCCTGTCGCCGCAGGAGTCAACGGTGGTGAGCATTACCCAGATTGTCGGCGGCGAGGCGATTAACGTGCTACCGGACAAAGTCGTGCTGCGCGGAACCTTCCGCTGCCTCAACAACCAGGTGCGGGATCGGGTGAGGGGGCTTATTGAGAGCTATGTCGCCGCCCAGCCGCAGGTGTCGGACGTGGAAGGCAAAATCTCCTGGTATCCCGGTTATCCGGTGACCACTAACCACCCGGTCGAAGCGCAAAAGGTACGCGACGTGGCGCGCGAGCTGCTGGGCGAGTCGGCGGTGATATGGAACGGTAATCCGTCCATGGCGTCGGAAGATTTCGCCTGCATGCTGGAGGTCTGCCCGGGCGCCTATTTCTGGATCGGCACCGATGGTGAGACGGCGTCAAAGCCGCTGCATAATGCCGGCTATGATTTTAACGATGAACTGATTCCGCACGGCGTGGCGCTGTGGACGGCGCTGGTGGAAAAGCTGCTGGCGTAAGAGACCGATCCCGGAGGCGATGCTGCGCATCTGTCCGGGCTACCGGCCCGCAGACGGCGGTGATCCTGTAGCCCGGGCAAGGCGCTTTGCGCCGCCCCCGGGGGCATGGCGCAGAGAAGCAGAGTTTCCCGGAGGCGATGCTGCGTATCTGTCCGGGCTACCGGCCCGCAGACGACGGTGAACCTGTTGCCCGGCAAGGCGCATTGAGCGCCGCCCCCGGGAGCCGCGCGCAGAGTGGCAGAGTTTCCCGGAGGCGATGCTGCGCATCTGTCCGTGCTACCGGCCCGCAGACGGCGGTGAATCTGAGCCCGGGCAAGGCGCATTGAACGCCGCCCCCGGGAGCCGCGCGCAGAGTGGGGGAATTTCCCGGAGGCGATGCTGCGCATCTGTCCGGGCTACCGGCCCGCAGAAAGCGGTGAACCTGTAGCCCGGGCAAGTCGCGTTGAGCGCCGCCCCGGGAGCAGCGCGCAGAGTGGCAGAGTTTCCCGGAGGCGATGCTGCGCATCTGTCCGGGCTACCGATCCGCAGAAAACGGTGAACCTGTAGCCCGGGCAAGGCGCGTTGAGCGCCGCCCCCGGGAGCAGCGCGCAGAGTGGCAGAGTTTTCCGGAGGCGATGCTGCGCATCTGTCCGGGCTACCGGTCCGCAGAAAGCGGTGAACCTGAGCCCGGGCAAGGCGCGTTGAGCGCCGCCCCCGGGAGCAAAAGTGGATAGGGAGGGAGAAGCGCGTCTCTCCCTTCGGTGTTTTACCCGTGCACCGCCGCTTTCAGGCGGGCTTTCATCTCGCTGTAGCTGTTCCACGCGTACTGCTCGGCCCAGCGCTGATCGGCAATCGCCTCTACCTTCACCGCGCAGTATTTGGTTTCCGGCGTTTTTGAAATCGGATCGAGGTTATCCTGCGTCAGCTCGTTACAGGCGCCTATCCACCACTGATAGGTCATATACACTGCGCCCGGGTTAATACGATCGCTGATGTCGGCTCGGCTGATCACCTTCCCGCGCCGCGAGCTGACCCACACCAGCTGCTGGTCGGCGATACCGAGGCGCTGCGCGTCGGTACGATTGATTTGCACCCGGCCCGGTTCATCGGCAAGCGACTGCAGAGCCGCGCAGTTACCGGTCATTGAACGACACGAGTAGTGGCCGACTTCGCGCACGGTACACAGCACCAGCGGATACGTCTCATCCGGCATTTCGGCCGGCGCGCGCCACGGGGCGGCGAACAGCTGGCCTTTGCCGGTCGGCGTGTCGAAGAGATTATCTTTATACAGCCACTGGGTACCGGGATGATCCAGCGTCGGACACGGCCACTGTACGTGGTTCATATCGCCCATTTTTTCATAAGTGACGCCGTAGAACAGCGGGCAGAGCTCGCGCATTTCGTCCCAGATCTGCTGGTTGTTGTCGTAATGCATCGGATAGCCCATCTCGCTGGCCAGCAGGCTGATGATTTCCCAGTCGCGCTTAACGTTGCCGGTAGCGATAACCGCCTGTTCAAAGCGCTGGAATCCGCGGTCGGCGCAGGTAAACACGCCGCCGTGTTCGCCCCAGGAGGTGGCGGGCAGCAGCACATCGGCGATTTCTGCGGTTTTGGTCATAAAGATATCCTGCACCACCACAAAATCGAGCGCTGCAATCCCCTTGCGCACCAGGCCAAGGTCAGCTTCGGTCTGCAGCGGATCTTCGCCCATAATGTAGTAGGCTTTGATCTCGCCGCTCAGCGCTTTATGCGGCACTTCGGTGATGCGGGTTCCGACCTTGTCGTCCATAAGCGCCGGGTCAATGCCCCAGGCTTTGGCGAATTTAGCGCGTACGCTGGCGTCGGTGATGTCCTGGTAGCCGGGGAACATATTCGGCAATACGCCCATATCGCAGGCGCCCTGGACGTTGTTTTGCCCGCGCACCGGGCCGACGCCGACGTTGGCGCGTCCCAGATTGCCGGTTAACAGCGCCAGACTTGCCAGCCCTCTGACCACATCTACCGCCTGACCGAACTGGGTCACCCCCATACCCCACATAATGGTGGCGGAAGGCGCGGCGGCAAACATGCGCATCGCCTGGCGAATTTCAGCGGCCGGCACGCCGACTATCTCTTCGACGGCTTCCGGCGCATAGTCTTTAACCATCTCACGATAGGCGTCCAGCCCTTCGGTAAAGCGCTCGACGTAAGCGTGGTTATATAATTCTTCCTCCAGCAGGACGTGGGCGAAGGCGTTGACCAGCGCCATATTGCTGCCGTTGTTGAGCTGTAAATGGCGATCGGCGATGCGGGCGGTTTCGATACGGCGCGGATCGCAGACGATGATTTTTGCGCCGTTTTCCCGGGCTTTAATCACCCGGCGGGCGACGATAGGATGGGAGTCGGCGCAGTTATAGCCGAAGACCAGCAGGCATTTTGAGTTTTCAATATCGCTAATCGAGTTGCTCATCGCGCCGTTACCAAGCGCCAGCTGCAGACCGGCTACCGACGGGCCGTGGCAGACGCGGGCGCAGCAGTCGACGTTATTGGTGTGGAGCACGCCGCGAGCGAACTTCTGCATCACATAGTTGGTTTCATTGCCGGTGCCGCGGGATGAACCGGTGGTCATAATGGCGCGCGGGCCATATTTCTCCTTTATTTCACGCAGTTTGTTCGCCGTATAGCGGATAGCTTCATCCCAGCTGACCGGGGTGAATTTACCGCCTTTCTGATAGCGAATCATCGGTTGCCGCAGGCGGGGCGTCAGCAGCTGGGTGTCGTTGAGAAAATCCCAGCCGTAATAGCCTTTCAGACACAGCTGATTCTGGTTGGTGACGCCATCAGCGGCTTCGGCACGAAAAATTTTATTGTTCTCAACGACCAGCTTAAGTTTGCAACCGGCCCCGCAATAAGGGCAAACACTCGTGATTTTTTTCATCAGTAACAGACCTGTTAACAGAGGATAAACAACAACGGACAGGCCGGACGCGGCCCGCCTTTGTCAGGGCGTCATAAGCCAGCGTACCGGCAGATGACGGGAGCGTAATGCACAGGCTGTGCCAAAAAAACAACTCTTTGAATTGGAAGTGAATATTGATCTGGAAACCGCGAACGGCAGGGATATCGACACTATTGACGATGACATGACGCCCGGGCGGGCGTCATCAAGAGAAAATCAGGCCAGCTTCTGGCGCAGCTGCGCGAGGGTGTCGGCGGGCAGGCCCACCTCCTCGGCGGCGGCGCAAATCGCCTGCCAGCTTCCGGCGTCCAGCGGTATGCCCTCCGCCAGACGCTGCTGACGGTTAGCCTCCTCCCACTCACCCGGGGCAAGGATCGGCGCGTCCGGCTCGTGCGGCGACTGTTTGCACCATTCGATAAACGCTTCGGTCTCGCGCTGCATATCCGGCGCGTCGAACGCTTCCGGGCTAAGAATAATGGTGGTCATACAGTTGAAAATGGCGTCAACGCTGCCCTGCAGAGTCTCTTTGTGGGAGGTTTTCCCGCCGGATACCGCGCCGCCGATAACTTCGCACAGCGCCGCCAGCGCGTAGCCTTTATGTTCAGCAAAGGTCAACAGCGCGCCCAGCGGTGAAGTCTGCATCACCGCTGGATCGGTGGTGGGAACGCCGTGAGCGTCGATCAGCGAACCCGGCGGTACCGGGACGCCTTTGTGCCAGGCGACGCGGGTTTTACCGAAAGCGATGGCGCTGGTAGCGTAATCCAGCAGCAGCGGCGGATGGCCTGCGCGCGGGAAAACCACGCATAGCGGGTTAGTACCGAAGCGGCTGTCTTTACCACGGAACGGGGCGACCATAAGGTTGCCGACGACGTTAACGAAGTGGATAGAGATCATCCCGGCGGCGGCACACTGTTCCGCCCAGTAGCCGATGCGGCCAATATGGTGCGCATTGCGCAGCGCGACGGCAGCCATACCGTGCTGTTTCGCTTTCTCGATGCCTGTCTGCATCGCTTCATGGGCCACAACCTGGCCGAATCCGCCGTTGCCGTCGAGGGTCACTACCGCCCCGGCGTCCTTCATCACCGTGGCGTGCTGGTTAAGCTGGAGGTAGCCGAGGGCGTGAGAGCGGACGTAGCTTGGGATCATGCCGACGCCGTGGGAATCGTGTCCGGCCAGGTTGGCGGCAATCAGATGGTCGGCGATAAGCGACGCTTCGGTGGGAGAACTTCCCATATGGGTAAAAAGAGTTTTAACAAATTGATGCAGATCCGTGGCCTGGAAGCGATGTCCTGTTTGCACTGATTCTCTCCTGTTATTGGGTTGCGATTTATTGTTGTAGTGTGTTTGCGTTTCCATGCTGCTCCGGGCAACGAAGAAGATCAAGGCTTTGCACTATGCATGTAAGGTTTTTCTCTGGCGGCCACGGCGATGAGGCGCAGTAAAAGAAAATCTTGAAGCCGGAGCAATGTGGGTGATGTGATGATGGTCCAGGCCCGGCGTTTGCGAATTAAATTAAACGCGATATACCGCTCTTTTCAGGCAGTCTCTTTTATATTTGTATTAAATCACCGCCGTTATTCAGCGAATCCTGAGTCCGAAAAACTTAATCTTTTCTTAATATTTCCGCGCGCCAACGTTTATCACTTTGGCTTTATCTCACCAATCTTCATTTAAATTACGCCAGCGTCACAAAAGCCGTAAAAAAACCAACCTCCGGCGTTGCAAGGCTCCGTCGTCCCGCTATATGTTAAATTTACGTTTAATAATTGATGTTAAAAGGTTGATTTTATGTATGTGAAAATTAGTGGTCTGGTGATTTCACTGACGGCAATATTCTCCGGTCAGGCCTTTGCCGCGGTTCCTCAGGGCTATCCGGCGGATTATCAAAAAGTGGTGGACGCCGGGATTAAAGAGGGCAAAGTCGTTATCTATTCAACGACTGATACCAAGGCCGCAGGCCCGTTAATTAAAGGCTTCGAAGAGCAATATCCCGGCATTAAAGTTGAATATAACGATATGAACAGTACTGAATTGTACAACCGTTATATCAGCGAGCAGGCTGCGGGCGGCGGTAGCGGCGATGTGGTCTGGAGTTCTTCCATGGATACGGCGCTGAAGCTTGCCACCGACTACGCTGAGGAGTACGCCTCGCCGGAGATGGATAAGCTGCCGAAATGGGCGGTCTGGCAGCAAAAAGCCTACGGTACCACCTATGAGCCGGTGGTCTTTATCTACAATAAACGACTGATCCCGCAGGGGGATGTGCCGGATTCCCATACTGCGCTGGCGAAGCTTATCACCGGCCAGGCCGATAAGTTTAAAGGTAAGGTCACCACCTACGATATCGAAAAATCGGGGCTGGGGTTTATGCTGGCGGTACAGGACAGCAAAGCCGATGCCAACTACTTTACCGATTTAGCTGGAATAGCTAAAGGCGGGCTGACCGTGCAATCGTCTACCGGGACCATGATGGAACGCGTCTCCTCCGGTGAAAACCTGATTGGTTACAACATTCTCGGCTCATACGCCGAAGCGCGGGCAAAAAACGATCCTTCGCTCGGGATCTCCTATCCGAAGGATTATGTGCTGGTGCTCTCAAGGGTCTCTTTCATTACCGCAGAAGCCGGACATCTGAATGCGGCGAAGCTGTGGTTGGATTACGTGTTGTCGGAAAAGGGGCAAAGTATCCTGGCAAATCAGGCCGATATTCCCTCGCTGCGTAATGATATCGAAGGGAAAAATGATATCGACGGTATGACCAAAATGCTCGGTAGCGCGCTGAAGCCAATTCCGGTCGATGAAACGCTGCTGGAATATCTTGAGCCGAAACAGCGTCTGGAATTTATCAAACAGTGGCGCACAGCCGCGGCGAAATAACCTTTTGACGCTGTGCATCCGGGGATGCGCAGCGCTTTTCATGCCCGGCAGGTTTACAGGGATCGCTTATGAATGTTTTGCGTCGAAAATGGCAGGGTTTGCCGCGCGGTATCGTGGTATTGATTACGGCGCTGGCGATATATGTCCCGCTGTTATTTATTGTGGTGCAGAGTTTTCTCTCGGCACCTTTTTTTGCCCGCTCGAAGTCATTCAGCCTTGAAGCCTTCGAATTTATTTTTACCGATCCGGATTTTTATCTGGCGCTAAAGTCCGGCTTTATTCTCGCCTTCGGGTTGGTGGCGATTGCCATTCCCCTCGGTGGGATCCTCGCTTTTTTGATGGTGCGCACCGACTTACCGGGACGGCGGTTTATTGAGCCGCTGATTCTGGTGCCGATTTTTGTTTCGCCGATGGTACTGGGCTTTGGTTATGTGGTGGCTGCGGGGCCGGTGGGCTTCTTTTCACAATGGGCTGAACAGCTGATCGGTTTTGTGCCATGGAATATCTATTCGATGTTCAGCATCGTGGTCATTGCCGGACTGACGCACGTCCCTCATGCCTATCTCTATATCTCTTCCGCGCTGCGCAGCGTCGGATCCGATGTCGAGGAGGCGGCGCGGACGGTGGGCGCATCGCCGCTGCAGGTGATGACGTCGGTAAGTCTGCCGATGGTGCGTCCATCAATACTCTATGCCTGCGTGCTGCTGTTTTTCCTCGGTCTGGAAGTATTTGGCCTGATGCTGGTGCTGGGGGATCCGGAAGGCAATATGGTGCTGGCGACCTACCTTTATAAACTCACCAACAAGCTGGGTACGCCTTCCTATCACCTGATGGCGGCGGTGGCGGTAGTACTGATTTGCATCACCATTCCGCTGGTGATGCTCCAGCGTCGTCTGATGCGCACCGCAAACCGGTTTGTCACCATGAAGGGTAAAGCATCCCAGGCCCGGGCGCTGCCGCTGGGGAAATGGCGCTGGGTGGCCGGGCTGGTTGTGGTGGCCTGGTTAACCGTTACCATCGGCGTGCCGCTGATTGGCGTAGCGCTGCGGGCTTTTATTTCGAACTGGGGGGTGGGCGTTCCGCTGTGGGATGAGCTTTCGCTGGCGACGTTCCGCAACATCTGGCAGCAGCCGAATTTGCTGCGCGCTATCGTCAACTCCATGGCGATCGGGGTGATAGGCGGCGCGCTGGCGGTGGTCTGCTATCTGTTCGTGGGTATCGCAATGCATCGCAAGCCGGACAACGTCACGCGCTTTCTTGACTACAGCGTGCTGGTACCGCGCGCGGTACCGGGACTGCTGGCCGGGCTGGCGTTTTTGTGGGTGTTTCTGTTTTTGCCGATGTGGCTGGATCAGTCGCTGAAAAACGGCTGGCTCTCGGCGCTGCCGGTAGCCGACTGGCTGCGTGAGCATCTGATTGTTCAGCTGCGCGCGCTGCGCAATACCATTTTTAGCGTCTGGCTGGCCTATACCGTGGTGTGGATGGCCTACGGCCTGCGGCTTATCTCCTCGACGCTGCTGCAGGTGGCGCCGGAGCTGGAGGAAGCCGCGCGCAGTACCGGCGCATCGCGAGGGCAGATAACCCGCCATGTTACGGTGCCGCTGTCGCGCTACGGCCTGATTGGCTCATGGCTACTGATGTTTCTTATCTTCGAGCGCGAATATTCCACCGGGGTGTATCTGCTCTCACCGGGAACGGAAACGATCGGTTCGATGCTGGTGTCGCTGTGGGCGGCGGGGGCTATCGACATCGTTGCCGCGCTCTCTTTTATCAATATCCTGCTGGTGGTCGTCGGCCTGGGTATCGCCCTGCGCTTTGGAGTGAAATTACATGATTGAATTAGCGGTAGAAAACCTGCATCTGACCTACGGGGACAATCCGGTGCTGAAGGGCGTTTCCATGGAGCTCCGGCGCGGAGAAGTGGTTTCGCTGCTTGGGCCGTCGGGCAGCGGAAAAACTACGCTGCTGCGGGCGGTCGCCGGTCTGGAGAAGCCGACCAGCGGCAATATCACCATTGGCAAAACCCGCGTTTATGACGGCAATCCGCGTAGCGAAATTCCGGCGGAGGAGCGCAACCTGGGGCTGGTGTTTCAATCCTATGCGCTGTGGCCGCATAAAACGGTATTTGATAACGTCGCTTATCCGCTGAAGCTGCGCAAGGTTGCCTCCGCGGAGATTAAGCAGCGGGTGCAGACCGTACTTGACCAACTGGGGCTGGGACACCTTGGCAATCGCCATCCGCACCAGCTCTCCGGCGGGCAGCAGCAGCGCGTGGCCATCGGTCGGGCGCTGGTTTATAACCCGCCGGTGATTCTGCTGGATGAGCCGCTGTCTAACCTTGACGCTAAGCTGCGGGAGGAGGCGCGGGTCTTTTTGCGCGAGCTGATCGTTAAGCTGGGGCTGTCGGCGCTGATGGTGACTCACGATCAGAATGAAGCGATGGCGATTTCCGACCGCATTCTGCTGCTCAATAACGGGGTGATTGAACAGCAGGGAACCCCGCAGGAGATGTACGGCAGCCCGAGAACGCTGTTCGCCGCCGAGTTTATGGGCAGTAATAATCGTCTGCATGGTACCGTGACTACCCTGGAGAACGGTCGGGCGCGAATCGAAGGTGCCAGCTGGGCGTTGTGGGGAATGGCCGGGGAAGGGGTCAGCGTAGGGGAAGAGGCGACGGCGGTGATCCGCGTTGAACGCCTGCGTCTGGCGACCTCGCCCGATGACAATACGCTGGAGCTACCGCTGCTGACCAGTATGTACCTTGGCGACCGCTGGGAATACCTGTTCCGCACCAAAGGCGATGATTTCGCCATTCGCGCGTACGGCAGCGCGCTGCGCGATGCTGAACATTGCTATCTTTCCTTACCCGTCAGCGATCTGTGGATCTTCCCTAAACGCTAAAAAAAGCCCCGGCGTTAAGGCCGGGGCAAACCATGTCAGAGCTTATCTATTATTTGTTTCTTAGTTAAAAACCATGCCGCCATCGATCAGCAGCGATTGACCGGTCATATAGTTGGAATCGGGACTGGCGAGATAAGAGACGCAGGCCGCGACATCTTCCGGCTCGGAGAGCCGTCCCAGGGTAATGCGTTTAGCGAACTCCTGCGTTCCGTAGCCCAGCGGTTTACCCGCCGCTTCGGACACCTGACGGTCGATTTCCGCCCACATAGGCGTTTTGACGATCCCCGGGCAGTAGCCGTTAACGGTTATCCCCAGATGAGCCAGATCGCGGGCGGCGGTTTGCGTCAGGCCGCGGACGGCAAATTTACTCGAGCTGTAGACCGCCAGCTCCGGGTTACCCACATGGCCGGCCTGGGAGCAGGCGTTGATAATTTTGCCACCGTGGCCCTCTTTCCTGAACGCCTCTACCGCGGCCTGAATGCCCCAGATAACGCCTTTAACGTTGATATTGTAAACTTTATCGATGACCTCCTCGCGAATCTCTTCGATAGGCGTGGAGGGCGCGACCCCGGCGTTGTTAACGATCACGTCAAAACCGCCGAGGCCCTGACGCGCCCGTTCAACGGCGGCAAAAACCTGATCGCGTTTTGATACATCGACCTTCACCGCCAGCGCCTTGCCGCCGTGCTGGTTAATTTCGTCAGCGACCGCCTGGGCGGTGACGTCGTTATCATCGGCGATAGCCACGGCAAAACCATCTTTTACCAGGCGAAGGGCGATAGCTTTACCGATGCCCTGGCCCGCGCCGGTGACGAGTGCGACTTTTTTCATTTTCTGGATCCCTTTTGTGATGAATTAAAGTATTTGGCTGAGATGGAGCTGGCCCATCAGCAGCGGGTTATCGCGGTAATCCACGGGGATGGCGACCACGGCGGGGCCATCGACGTCCATCGCCGCCCGCAGCGTTGGCTCAAGGGCAGCGGCGCTCTCTACCGCAAACCCTTTCGCGCCAAAGGCCTCGGCGTAGACTTTAAAATCCACCGGGCCGAACTCGACGCCGGATAGCCGCTGGTATTTTTTCTCCTCCTGAATCGCCACCATGTTGTAGCCGTTATCGACCCAGATGATATGCAGGACGTTCGCTTTCAGCCGTACGGCGGTTTCCAGCTCCATGCTGGATTGCAAAAAACCGCCGTCGCCGGAAACGGAAACCACTTTGCGCTGCGGGTTGACCAGCCAGGCGCCAATCGCCCACGGCAGCGCCACGCCCATGGTCTGCTGACCGTTGGAGATCATCACCTGACGGGCGCGGAAGCTGTAGAGATAGCGGGCGATCCAGATGTGAAAACTCCCCATATCGACGGTCAGGGTTACGTCGCTATTGACGATATCCTGCATGGCGCGAACGATGCGCAGCGGATGGAGCGCAAACTGATTCAACTGCGCGCCGCGGCGATCGAGCAGTTCCCGCTGATGCTGGCGGTCAACAAGGATCTCGGCGGCCTGCGGCGACAGCACCAGCTGATGGTCAATACGCTGAGAGAGTTTGTTCAGAGTGGCGGCAATATTGCCGACCAGCTCGATGTCGGGGGTATAGTTACGCTCTTCGTAAGCGGGCAGCACGTCAATATGCACCAGCGTGGCGTTGCCGTTATTCCACATCGCCGGTTCGTACTCCACCGGGCTGTAGCCAATGCAGATAACCAGGTCAGCGAGATGCAGCAGCCGATCCCCGGCCTGGTTATTAAACAGCCCAACCCGCCCGGCGAAGCGGGTAAAGTGGTCCTGATTCACCGCGCCAGCGGCCTGATAGGTGCTGGTGACCGGGATATGGCTTTTTTTCAGTAATTCACGCAGCGCCGCGCTGTTTTCCGTCTGGCTGGCCATCAGACCGAGCAGGAATACCGGGTTTTTCGCTCGGGCAATCATCTTCGCCACTCGCTCGATGGCTTCGTCCGGCGCCGCGCCGGTCTGCGGCGCTTCGCTTGCGGGCAGTACTCTGGCGTGCACCGGTTCATCGACCACATCCTGCGGCAGGCTGACGAATGCGCTCCCCGGGCGCCCCTGTTCGGCGGCGCGAAACGCGTTAGAGACCACTTCCGCCAGCGCATCTGCGGCGGTCACTTCTACCGAGTATTTGGTCACGGGGCTAAACATGGCCACCGTATCCATACTCTGATGCACCTGTTTGGCTTTATCGGCCCGTTTTACCGCGCCGCCCAGCGCCACCACCGGATCGCCTTCGCTGTTGGCGGTGGCCATGCCGGTAATCAGGTTGGAGCAGCCGGGGCCGGAGGTGACCAGCGCGACTCCCGCTTTACCGGTGATACGGCCAACCGCGGCGGCCATAAAGGCAGCGTTGGCTTCGTGGCGCACCGGGATAATACGAATGGTTGAATCGAGCAGCGAATCGAAGACTTTATCGATTTTTGCCCCCGGAATGCCGAACACCTGGCGGACGCCCTGAGCTTCTAGCTGGCTGACTATTAAATCGGCGCCGTGCGCCCACTGGCGCGGTTGATGTTGATTATCCACGAGAATCTCCTTAGTTTTCCACTGAGCGAATGGCGGCATCAAGATTGTCCGGATGCAAATTGGCCTGCAGAAAAGCGCTATCGGCCGGCAGGTCAATCATCAGTTTGTGGATCTCGCCAAAGGTCAGCACGCCGTGGTCGAGCTGGTAATCCAGCAGGTGACCGCCGCCCTGACGGTCATCGGTGATGAAGTGTTCGTGGTAGCCGGCGACATTAATGCCCTGCATATGCTGCGGCGTTCTGAACCCCACCAGCACGCCTTCGCGCTGGTTAAAACGGAAAACCGGCTGATCGTCGAGTACATCGGTCATCGCCCGATAGGGGGGCGTCTGGCGCGGCACGGTACGAGTGTGGGCATGGCGAAAATGACCGTTAATGTGCAGGGCGCAGAACAGGTTATCGGAAGGGATTTGCCGGTCGATTATCGCGTGCAGCTGCTCGCGGCTGACCGGCTTATCAAATGTCTTGCGGTACTGCGGCTGAAACCAGGTCATCACCGCGAACGGCGTACGCTGATCCATGCGGGCTTTACGGGCGCTACCGTCGGCGCGCAGCTGGTAAACCTCGCTGCTAAACGCGATCATCTCGCCGTCGAGTTCATTAAACGTTCCAAGGCCGAAATCACCGTGGGTGAGTAAATCGGCGATGGTCGTGTTGCCTTCATAAACGCCGCTTAACAGCGCGCTCATCAGAGAGGTCTGATAGATGACGCTATCGGGATGTTGCGCGGAAAATCCTCGTAGCGTTTCGCACAGGCTCTCTTCACAAGAGCATTCAGCAGAATGGTTCATTACCCGCTTCCTCGTTCAACAAATATCAGAAAGGTTAAATTAATGTTGACGCGATTCAGCTCACAGTTCCAATATAGAAACCATGTCTGTTTGAGACGTATTCGATATGGAACTTCGCTATCTGCGTTACTTTGTCGCCGTCGCCGAGGCGCGACACTTTACCAAAGCGGCAAAAGAGCTTGGCATGTCGCAACCACCATTAAGCCAGCAAATTCAGCGGCTTGAACGGGAGATTGGTACGCCTCTTTTCCGCCGTTTAACCCGGGGCGTTGAGCTGACGGAAGCGGGGGAGTCGTTCTACGAGGATGCCTGCCAGATCCTGGCGTTAAGCGATGCGGCGTTAGAAAAAACCAAAGGGATTGCCCGCGGGGTGAACGGCCGGCTATCGCTGGGCATCACCAGTTCTGATGCTTTTCACCCGCAGATCTTTAGCCTGCTGCGGCAGTTTCAGCAGAGCTACCCGGCGGTAACCCTGCATCAGGTCGAGGGTAATATGGCGACGCTGATGGGGGCGCTTGGCGAAGCGGAGCTGGATATCGCTTTTGTACGTCTGCCCTGTGAGAGCAGTAAAGCGTTCAACCTGCGGATTATCGATCAAGAACCGATGGTGATTGCGCTGGCGCGTACGCATCCGCTGTCGTCACGTAGCGAGCTAGCCCTTGAACAGCTTAGCGACGTGGCGCCGATACTGTTCCCACGCGAAGTCGCGCCTGGGCTGTATGAATTGGTCTATAACAGCTATCTGCGCGCCGGTATTGACGTGCAGCAAGCCAGGCAGTCATCGCAAATATCATCGTCGCTCAGCATGGTGGAGGCCGGATTCGGCTTTGCGCTGGTGCCGCAGTCGATGACCTGCATCACTCTGCCCAATGTTAGCTATCACCCTTTGCAGGGCACGCCGTTAAAAACCGACATTGCTATCGCCTGGCGGCGCTATGAGCGCTCGCGCACGGTGAAGCATTTTCTGGCGATGTTTTAAGCCTCGGGATGCTGCGATGAAACAATATTCGGAGTTTTTTGATCTTTTTAAGAAAGATAGACGTTGGCGGCGGTGGGGCCACGTAGTCCATTTACCCGACGAAATTCTACGCGGATTCCGGGGCTGATTGTGCTGGGTTCACCGGGGGATAATGCGGAAATATGCACCTGAACATCTTTACGGCCATCGGAGGGAATTATCAGGCCTTTGCCTGTTTTATTATCAAATGTTTTGACAATACCTGTCATTTTTTGGAACAAATAAATACCTTTTAAATATAAAAACCGCTTCGACTATACAGTAAGCGGGCGGGAAGTCTATTCAAATCGAAATAAAACCCGCGCAGGCGGGCTTTTCCTGGTCAGAAAAACCATCGGCGTTAGCCGACTATTGCTCACTGAGGTGGGCAATCGGTATCTGGCAAGTGATAATTAAGCTGCGGAGCGTGACGAAGACTGGAAAAGTTTATGGCAGTAGGGGCAAATGAGTTGCGCACCTTTTTGGACCCGGCTGAAGCTGTGTTCTGAATCCTGAGAGCAGTTAGGGCAGGAACATTTTACGAGATAATTACGGCGAGTTTTAGCGTCTTTGCGTTCTGACATATGATATTTCCTGATTTAAGGGCTTATGACCATACAGCATTCCGCAACAAATAGCTCGAACTCATTTACCGAAGATCATTCTGCAAAGATGGTGGCCGGGTGGTTTGCGGGCGAAATCCGAAGATCGTCTTTAATGAACGCCGCAAAAGAGTCATTTTTCCCCAGAGTTTTGTGATTCACATTACTCATTTAAAATGAAATCTTTATTAGTCAATCATGAAGGTTTTGCTGATTAATTCAGAGAATAGTTTTCTCCATAAATAGCCAGATATTTTTTGCTATCAAACGACGTTTTGCCGGTTTTTTATTAAACCGCCTGGCTAACTCTGTCAATAAAAATCACGGCATTTTACGCCTGATAATAGTTTGAGCGCACCCTATGAAAACCAGGAATATAGATATTTTCACCCAGGCTATTTATGCAGGAAATTAATGTGGCCCGGTAAATAACACTATATTTAACCCGGTCGTCATTGCCAGTTCGTCTATCCAACCCTTGCTAAAGAACAGGCTATGACCGCCACAGCGAGGGACGAAAGCGTCTTGTGAAAACAGAGGAGGGGCGCAAGGTTAAAAAAAACCGGCGCAGTCGCCGGTTTAGTCATTAGATTTTACATGCGTCGCCGCAATCATCATCGGCAACGATGGCCTGCGCTTTTTTATCGGCATCTTCCAGGCGTTCAGCGTTGCGCTCCTGCGCTTCTTCCAGCCCGCTAAAAACCAGATTATCGAGATCAATTTCCATGAGTTACCCATTTAAGTTCTGTTTTGACCGACAACAAGTATAGGCAAAACGCCAGGGGGATGCATCCGGCATGAGCCCGGTTAGCACATAGCGATAAGCGGGAAGAGAGGTTCAAACCGTTTATCATCAGCTTAGCCAGCTCCGGGCAGGCGTTAAACCGCATGACAGGCGACGTAATGACCGTCGGCAGCTTCTGTTAAAAGCGGAATATCGCGATGGCAGCGGTCGCTGGCCTGCGGGCAACGGGAGGAAAAGCGGCACCCGGAAGGCGGCCGGGATGGGTCGGGGATTTCACCTTGTACCACCGCTACCGGTTCGCTGTCCGGGTCGAGGGTTGGTACCGCCGCCAGCAGTGCCCGGGTGTAAGGATGCAGAGGCCGACTGAATAGCGCATCGCGGCTGGCGGTCTCTACCAACTGCCCGAGATACATCACCGCTACGTCATCGCACAGATGCTCTACCACGCCAAGGTCGTGGGAGATAAACAAAAACGTTACCCCGTGGTCGTCGCGCAGGTCGGAAAACAGATTAATAATCTGCGCCTGAATCGACACATCGAGGGCCGAAATCGGCTCATCGGCAATAATAAAATCCGGGTTTAAGATAAGCGCCCGGGCTATGCCGATGCGCTGACGCTGGCCGCCGGAAAACTCGTGCGGAAAGCGGTTGTAATGCTGTGGCGACAGCCCGCAGATGCGCATCACCTCAATGGTTTTGTCATACAGCTCTGCCCGGCGGCAGAGCTTGTGCTCCAGCATCGCCTCGCCGATGGCGTCACCGATGCGGATACGCGGGTTTAACGAACTGTAGGGATCCTGAAAGACCAGCTGCATTTTCGGGCGCAGCGCGCGCATCGCCTGCGGCGACAGTTCAGCAAGCTCCTGACCGCAAAATTTTACGCTGCCTGCGGTCTTCTCGTACAGCCCCAGCAGCGTGCGGCCAACGGTGGTCTTACCGCTGCCGGATTCGCCCACCAGGCCAAAAATCGTTCCCCGGCGGATCTTAAAACTCACGCCATCCACCGCCCGCAGCTCGCCGGTCTGCTGGCCGAATAGCCCATCGCGCAGCGGGAAATGTTTTTTCAGCCCATCCACTTCAATCACGTATTCATGACTCATACTCTCGACTCCGCGAGTTCACTGTAAAAGCAGGCTGCCTGCTGGATTTGTCCCACCAGTGGCGGAACACTCTGGCGGCAGCGCGCGGTCGCTTTTGCGCAGCGCCCGGCGAAGGCGCATCCGGCGGGCAGGGCGGCGAGGTCCGGTACCTGACCGGGGATCGAGTAAAGGCGTCGGCGGCGTTCCCCCGCTACCGGACGCGAGGCAATCAGCCCCTGGGTGTAGGGATGCTGCGGGTTGCGCAGAATAGCGGCGGTCGCGCCCTGTTCGACGATGCGTCCGGCGTACATAACCACAACGCGCTCGGCCATCTGCGCGATAACCCCGAGATCGTGGGTAATCAACATCAGCGCCATCCGGTGGGCCCGCGCTCGTTCGCGCAGCAGGCGCAGGATCTGCGCCTGCACGGTGACGTCCAGGGCGGTGGTCGGCTCGTCGGCAATCAGCAGCTTCGGCCGGCAGCTTAGCGCCATGGCGATCATTACCCGCTGCAGCATGCCGCCGGAAAGCTGATGCGGATAGCTGGTCATCAGGCTTTCCGCCCGCGCCAGCCCGACATGGGTGATTAACTGGATAGCGTGCTGCCAGGCGGCCCTCGGCGATTCACCGCGGTGGCGAATCAGCGGTTCGCACAGCTGCTCGCCGACGGTGAGTACCGGATTGAGGGCGGTCATCGGCTCCTGGAAAATCATCGCCAGCTGATTGCCGCGCAGATCCGCCATACGGGCGTTGTTCAGCCGCAGGAGGTTCTGTCCTTCGAAAAGAATTTCCCCGCCGTCAATGCGCGCCGCCTGCGGCGGCAGAAGGCCCATTAACGACATGGCGGTGACGCTTTTACCGCAGCCGGACTCGCCGACCACGCTAACGGTCTGCCCGGCGTGGATAGTGAACGATACCTCCTGTACCGCGCGTACCCGGCTTTTTTCGGCGGCAAAAGAGACCGAAAGCTGATTAAACGTGATTAACGGGCTGCTCATTTCAGCCTCTGCTTCATTTTGGGATCCATGGCGTCGCGCAGGCCGTCGCCCAGCACGTTGATGGCAATGACGGTGATAAAAATGGCGATCCCCGGCGGCATCCACAGCCAGGGTCGGCGTTGAAAATCGATCAGGCTGTTGGCGGCGTCCATCATATTGCCCCACGATGGCGTCGGCGGAACGACTCCAAGCCCGAGGTAGCTGAGTGCCGACTCGCTGAGGATGGCGTTAGCGACCGCCATAGTCGCCATCACCACCAGAATCGGTATGGTGTTGGGCAGCAGATGACCAAACAGGCGTCGTCGCGCCGACAGTCCCAGCACCTGGGTCGCCAGCATAAAGTCGCGCTCGCGCAGGGAGAGACACTGCCCGCGCACCAGCCGCGCCAGCTTCGGCCACTCCAGCAGGCTCAGCATGATTACCACCATATAAATGCGTGAATCCGGAGAAAAATCGAGCTCTGAGAGCATCGCGCCCGCCACTATCAGCAGCGGCAGGCCGGGAATGGTCATCACCAGATCGGCAAAACGCATAATGAGTTTATCGGTCAGGCCGCCTGCGTACCCCGCCAGCGCCCCGAGCAGATAGCCAAGGGCGACCGACAGCAGCATGGTCAGCAGACCAATAATCAGCGAAATACGTCCGGCCAGCAGCAGGCGGGTGTAGATATCGCGGCCGAGAAAATCGGTGCCCAGCCAGTGCTCCGCGCCGGGCGGTTTGTTGATCATTAGCGCATCGGTGGCATCGTCTTGCCACGGCGACCACAGCGGACCCAGTAAGCACCACAGCGCCATCGCTGACAGCAGCAGCAGGCACAGCATCGCCAGACGGTTGCGGCGCAGCGCCCGCCAGGCCTGATGCCAGGGGGACGGGGTCACTTGGGCCAGCGCCGGGATTTCCGCCTTGCGCAGGCATCGGCTGGAAGAAAACAGAGAGCTGAGCATCAGGACCTCACGCGAATGCGCGGGTCGGCCCACGCGTAGAGCACATCGGCAATCAGGTTGCCAAGAATAGTGAGCACCGCCAGAAACAGGGTGAAGCCCATTAAAACCGGGTAGTCGCGGGCGGCCAGCGAATCAATGTGAATATGTCCGGCGCCCGGCCAGTTAAACACTTTTTCAGTAATGATCGCCCCGGAGAACAGACCCGGCAGCTCGAAGCCGAGCAGGGTAATTATCGGCAGCAGGGCGTTACGCAGTGCGTGCTTCAGGATAACCGTGCGTTCGCGCAAACCTTTGGCACGTGCGGTACGGATGAAATCCATTTTCACCACATCGAGCATGCTGGCGCGAAAATAGCGGGTCAGGCTACCCGCCTGCAGCATCACCAGCGCCAGAACCGGTAGCACCAGATGGGCGGCGACCTGCAATACATAATTCCAGCCGCTATCGTCGCTGCCGGTATTGGTCATGCCGCCCACCGGCAGCCAGTGCAGATCGACGGCGAACCACTTGATCAGCAGCAGACAAAGGAAAAAGGTCGGGAACGACATGGCGGCGAAAACCGCGACGCTCACCAGATGATCGAACAGCGAGTCAGGTTTCAGCGCCGACACTACGCCCACCGTCAGGCCAATCCCCCAGTAGAATACCAGCGCCACGCTTGCCAGCAGAAAGGAGTTCCAGATGTACTGGTTGAGCAGCTGGCTGACGGGGATCTGGTACTGCAGCGAGAACCCAAGATCGCCGCGCAGCAGCTGGCCGAGCCAGCGGAGATAGCGGGTGAGCAGCGGCTGATCCAGACCGTAAATCGCTTTCAGCTCGGCGGCGCGGGCGGCGGTCAGATTGATATTGCCGTCGATAAAGTCGCCCGGCGTTTTGGCGAACAGCATAAAAATGATAAAGGAAGCCAGCAGCAGCATCGGCAGCGTTTGCAGCAGCCTTCTCAGGATGAAATTTCTCATGACATTCTCGCGTCAGCCGCCGGGAGACCCGGCGGCCGGGGATTTACTTAACGATTTTGACATCCGGCAGGCTGCCGGTCAGGCCGTTGTAGATATCCGGTTTGAAGCCGGTGACCCGGGCGCTGCTGGCGGAGAGAATTTCGCGATAGCCGAGCAGGATAACCGGTGGGTCCTGCGCCAGCACCTGATACAGCTGGTGATAGATAGGCTTACGCTTCTCAACGTCGAGCACCGAGTTGCCTTCGGTAATCAGCTTATCGACCTGCGGATTGCTATAGCCGGACTCTTTCGCTTCCGTACTGTAAAAATCCCAGACGCCATCGTGCGGGTCGTTAAGGGTGCTGGTGCTGAACGACGCCAGGTCGTAATTACCTGATTTACGCTGCGCCATCAGGGCGTTGAAATCGACGACCTGCGGCTTTAACAGGACGCCAATCTGCTGCCAGTTCTCTTTGGCGATGGGGATCAGCGCATCGTTGAGCACTTTCTTGCTGGCCAGCAGGGTTAACTCCAGACGTTTACCATCTTTGACACGGATACCGTCCGGCCCCGGTTTCCAGCCGGCTTCGTCAAGCAGCTTTTTCGCCTGCGCCGGGTCATATTTATACGGGTTCACCCCGTCGGGGTTGTAAGCCCAGGAGATCGGCGCGATAGGCTCGATCGCCACTTTACCGTAGCCCTGGTAGACCACATCAATCAGCTTCTGGCGATCGAGGCCGTATATCAGCGCCTGGCGCACCTTTACGTCCTGTAATGCCGGGCGGCGGACGTTGAATTCGACCTGGCTGTAGTCGCTGGAGCCGTAGAGGTTGATGTTGGCAAAACCGAGCATTTTTAGCTGTTCAATATCATCAGGACGCGAGGTAAAGGCGTCGTAGTCGGTTTCACCCGTCTGGAATAGCTGAAAGTTAGTCGACGGATTCGTCACGCGATAAATAAAGCGCGGAGTGGGCGGGGTTCCGCGATAAAAATGGCTATTGGCGTGGAAACGAATCTCCTGACCGGGAATATATTTGTCGTAAACGTAAGGGCCGTTGCCCAACGGTTTACCGTGCAGGGTGCGCAGATAGTCAAGATTGCCGCGCTGGTAGCCTTTACCGTAATAGGCTCTGGAGAGGACCGGTCCGCCAATTTTTGCCAGCGTCGTCGCGCCCGGCTGGCTGGTGGTGACCTGCAGCGTTAAGGGGTCAAGCACTTTCAGACCGCTGACGCTATCGGCTTTTCCCGCTTTGTACTCCGCGCCGCCGGCGATATTGGCGAGGGTGATATCGGTATCGCCGTCGTATTTCGGGTCCAGCAGCACGGTGAGGGTAAAGGCGACATCTTCGGCGGTCAGCGGCGAACCGTCGCTAAAGGTCAGGTTGGGGCGCAGCCTGATGGTGTATACCTTGTTGTCCGGGCTCACCGTCCAGCTTTCGGCGAGGCCCGGCACCAGTTTGCCATGGCTGTCCCAGTCGATCAGGCGTGAGAAAATCACGTTGGTGACGTTCTCATCCCAGCCGTTGACGAAAAAGTAAGGGTTAAAAATACCCTGCGGCTCGGAAATACCTGCCACAACGGTATCTTTACGCAGCTTCGCGGCCGCGGGGATCTGGCTGGCATCGCTGGCCGGGGTAATCCCCTCCTTTAAAATACCGTCGGCGATGGCGACGGAAGAAAATGCCACCGCGCCGCCGAGAAACGCGATTTTCAGAGCAAGCGCGAACCGCGTTTGTTTGGTTTTTAACCCGTGCAGTAGTCTGGACAAAAGTGCTCCCTCATCAAATGATTGCGTGAGATATTTACAAATCATGACGCAAGATAAGAGGCGCATCGCGGCCTGTCTAACACCGAAAGGCTATGGCTTATAGCGATTTAGCATTAGTAATAATCCAGCATTAATCTGCCATTTTTGTGCTAAGCGCCAGCATTCTCTGCTGGGCGCTCGTCGGATAAGGTCAAGCGGTCCGCCACCCAGCCGGATTGCTGCTGGAGACCGGGGTCAGCCAGCGGTTTCGCGAGGCGTACCCGCAGTTGACCGATAACCCGTCCCTGAATCTGCTCGCAGCTACCGTACAGCAGTCGCGCGTCGTCGCCCAGCAGGGCGGCGATATGCTGTAAGTTGGGTTCATGCCCGCTGCTGCCGTCAAAATGCAGCGTGACCAGCTGCTGACTGCCGGTTAGCGGCGAACGCTCATCCGGGCGATCGTGATGCAGCGTGCCGAGCATACTTTGCGTGACTTCATGTCGGGGATGGCCAAATACGCGCCACACCTCGCCCTGTTCGATAATTTCTCCGCGCTCGAGCACGGCGACCCGATCGCAGAGGGTGCGAATGACGTCCATCTCGTGGGTGATCAGTACGATAGTGAGTCCGAGGCGCTGATTAATCTCTTTCAGCAGCTTCAGCACCGCCAGGGTATTTTCCGGGTCGAGGGCGGAAGTAGCTTCGTCACACAGCAGGATCTCCGGCTGTGTGACCAGCGCGCGGGCGATGCCGGTACGCTGCTTCTGACCGCCGGAAAGCTTCGCCGGCCAGCTGTCGCGCAGGGCGCTGAGTCCGACCAGTTCGAGGATCTCCACAACCCGTTTCTGCCTTTCCGCGCGCGGCACTCCGGCCATTTTCAGCGGCAGTTCAACGTTTTGCGCCACCGTTTTGGTGGCCATTAAATTAAAGTGCTGGAAAATCATCGCCACCCGGCGGCGCAGATCGCGAAGCTGGCTGCGGGAGTAGCGCCGCGTGGGTTCGCCGTGAATGATAATCTCGCCGCTATCGGCGTTTTCCAGGCGATTGAACAGGCGCAGCAGGGTTGATTTTCCGGCGCCGCTGCGCCCGATAATGCCAAAGATCTCCCCCTGATTGATCTCAAGGTTAATATCGCGTAGCGCCTGCACGCCGTTGGGGTAGGCTTTACTTATCTGGCTTAACTGTATATGCGTTCTGGCGGTGAGTTTTTGCGTCACGGTAGCGTACCCGGTTAACGGAATTAAACGGCAGCCCGAAAGCTGCCAACGGAGAGTGAACGGTTAAAAACCGGGCAAAATTTTGCCTTTATAGCGGGTGAGGATGAAGTTACGCACGCTATCTGAATGCAGGGCTTTCGCCAGTTTCTGAATGCCTGGGTCGTTGATGTTGTCCGGGCGCGCCACCAGATACTCGACGTAAAGATCGCTGCCTTTTTCCACCAGCAGCGCCTTGTCGGTATCAATCCCGGCCTCCAGCGCATAGTTGGCGAAGATAAACGCCAGATCGACCTGATTTACCGCCCGCGCCAGCATCGCCCCTTCCAGCTCGCGAATTTTAAAATGGTGCGGATTGGCAATAATATCTTTGGTCGCCGACTGCGGATCCTGCGGGTTTTTCAGGGTAATCAGCCCGGCGTTGCTGAGCATTACCAGCGCGCGTCCGGTATTCACCGGATCGTTCGGAATAGCAACGGTAGCGCCATCCGGCACCTCTTTGATGCTGTTATATTTACCCGAATAAGCGCCAAAGGGTTCAATATGCACGCCGACCACCGGTAGCAGAGTGGTGTGGCGGGTCTGGTTGTAGTTATCGAGGAACGGGCGGTACTGGTAGTAGTTGGCATCAAGGTTTTTTTCCGCCAGCTGCTGGTTTGGTTGGATAAAGTCGTTGAAGACTTTGATTTTCAGGTCGACCCCCTGTTTCGCCAGCTCCGGCTTCACAAATTCGAGAATTTCGGCATGGGGAACCGGCGTTGCGCCCACGGTCAGCGTCTCGCTGGCGCTGACGGATAAAGAGAAGAGGGCCAGAAGCCCGGCTGCGATAGTCGTTTTTTTCATTGTCTTATTCCTGAATCTGTCGTTATTTACGGCTCATCGCCTTTACCAGACGATCGCCGCTCATTTGTAGTATCTGCACCAGCGCAACCAGCAGCAGGACGGTTATCACCATCACATCCGTTTGAAAGCGCTGATAGCCAAAGCGAATGGCCAGGTCGCCCAGTCCGCCGCCGCCGATCACTCCGGCCATTGAGGTGTAATCGACCAGTAAAATCGCGGTCACGGTAACGGCGGCAATGAGCCCGGAGCGGGATTCCGGCAGCAGGGTGTGCCAGATGAGCTGCCAGGTATTACCGCCCATCGACCAGCTGGCCTCTACCAGCCCGTGCTCTACTTCCCGCAGCGCGGTTTCCACCAGCCGGGCAAAGAAGGGCGCGCAGCCAACCACCAGCGGCGGAATGGTGCCTTCAACCCCGAGCGAGGTACCGGTAATCAGCGTCGTCACCGGGATCATCACGATTAATAAAATGATAAACGGCAGCGAGCGCAGAACGTTGACTCCCAGCGACAGCAGGCGATAGAGGCGCGGAGCGTGCAGTAGACGCGGCTGGCCGCTGAGATAGAGCACGATCCCCAGCGGCAGACCAATCAATACGGTAAAGCTCAGCGACCAGCCCAGCATAGTGAGGGTGTCGAGGCTGGCCTGCGCCACGTCCTCCCAGTCAATATCAGCGAAAAAAGCCAGCGCGCTGTTCATCTCAGTTCCAGTCATGACGTTGCGGAGGAATGCCGTTAAGTACCCAGTTGCCCAGCAGCTGATATTTCCAGCGCACCGGATCGTGCAGGGTATGGACGCGCCCGTTGCGCCAGTGGCGATCGAGGTTCAGGCTGTTGCTGGTTGAGCGGGTGCCGCTAAGTTCGAACAGGCGGCTGGCGGCCTCCAGCGCCGCTTCGGTGGTAAAGACCTTAGCGCGCGCCACGGCGACAGACGCCTGCGCGACGTTCTCCTCGCTCAGATCGTATTTGTAGCGATCGAGCACTTTTCCGGCCCGCTCCAGCAGCGCATCGGCGGCGGCCAGTCGGCTATCGAGCTGGCCGATGTGATAGATAGTCAGCGGGTCTTCGCTGGCGCGCTCGACGCCAGCATCAATCCACGGGCGGGCGAATTCGCTGACAAAGCTCACCGTGTCGTTAAGCGCCGCCCGGGCGATACCCAGATCGATGGCGGCGGTAGTGAGCTGGGCAAATGGCCCGGCAAGGGTTGGCGTGGCGTAGGATTGCCACGTCGGGAAGAGATGAAAAGGCTGCACGGCAAGATCTTCCGCCAGTACCGTCCCGCTGGCGGTGGTACGCTGCCCGAGGCAGGCCCAGTCATCGACCACGGTAAGCCCGGCGGAGTCGCGCGGAACAAACGCCAGCTGGGCGTTATTCTCAGCATCCAGCGCCAGAATGCCAATCCAGTGGGCATAGAGTGAACCGGTGCAATAGCCCTTACGACCGGTGATCCGCAGACCTCGGTCGCTGGCCTCAAGACGAGTGCGAATATCGAGCACCGTCTTGCCGCCGGTTTCCGAAAGCGCGTTGGCGAAGCGATAGCCTTTCAGCACCTGAGCGAAGAAGAATGCCTGCTGCTCCTGGCTCCCCTGCAGACGAATATCCTCCAGCAGGCAGTAATGGTTCTGCGGTATCTGTCCCAGCGACGGGTCGGCGGCGGCGATAATTGCAATCACCTGGGCCAGCGTCGCGGCGGAAACCTCGGCTCCGCCCCATTGCCTCGGGACGGTGATTCCCCACAGGCCGCTGTTGGAATAGGTGTCGATAATTTCCGCCGGTACGATGCCGCTGCGATCGCGTTGTGCCGCGCCGGGCTGCAGCACCGCGGCAATCTCATGGGCGATAGCGATAGCTTCGTCATCGCTGCGAATAACGTGCGCCTTTGGAAGCTGGCGGGTGTAGTGAATGATTGGTTTATCGTCGGGCATAGTCACTTCTCATGGTTAAACAAACGGCATATGCAAAAATTAGCTAACTAAATACTTAATGATTCCGGTGGGTTATATGACTGCTGAAGCAAAGGCTATGCCAGAACGTTTTTGAGATTTAAAATTTTAATAATCAATGAGATAGGTTTTTATCCGGGCTTAGATGCTGCTGCAATTGCAACCTGAATTCACCGGGGTGTTGGATTTGCAACAGCGTGGAAATGGGGGGCGCGCAAATCGCCCCGGATGACCGGGGCAGGATGTGGATGAAAGAGGAAGTGATGCCGTGCTGGCGTAAGCGGTTTGTCTAGCGCGAATGCCAGAGGGTATCGGGCTCGGCAAAAGCCTCTTCGACGAGGGCGAAAAAGCGGCTGGCGTGCAGGCCATCGACAAAGGCATGATTAAATTTCCCGGCAACCGGGACAATACCGTTTTTAAGCTTGCCCCAGGTGAGCGCAGGTACCGCTGCGCCGACGAAATATTCGGCGTGGGTGATCGCGCTGAAGTGCAGCCACGGCAGGCAGCTGGCGCAGAAAAAATTTTCGCCGTCGACGATCAGCGGCGCCGGCGCGGTGCGTTTTGCCGCTTCAATATTTGGCGTAGCGGCAAGGCTAAAGGCGGCAAAATCGGCGGCATTGTCGCACCAGACCTGGCGAAAACCTTCCTGCCCGGTCATCACCGGCGTCATCACCGCCAGCTGGTCATATTCGATAATATCGTCATCCAGCAGCCGCTGTTTAAGCTGCGGCACGCCGTTAGCCGCGCGAACCAGCGCATAGAGCGCCAGCTGGAAAAAAGAGACATCGCGGTCCTTCGCACATTCGTATAGCCGCTGCGCTTCTATGGGAACGCAAAGATTAAAGCCGGGGTTGGCAAAACCGCGATAGAAATCAAAATGATCTTTTCGCGGCCAGTTTTGTTTATCGATTACGCGATAGTTGGCCACCGGTGTCTCCTGTCTACAGAATTTCTTTAACTATGCGATGATTTCAACCAGGTTGCCATCCGGGTCTTTAATCACCGCCTCATAGTAGCCGTCTCCGCTGGTTCGCGGCGGAGAAACCAGAATCCCCTGCGCAGCGGCGCGTTTCGCCAGCATATCCACGTTTTCAGCGCCACCAACCGCGATCGCCAGATGAACCCAGCCGGTGTGGTTATTATCTGCCGTCTGTTCGACTAGTCCCGGTTTAGTCATCAGCTCAATGGAAATGTCCTCGCCAATTTTGACAAAAAAGGACTCAAAGCCGGGGTTGTTTTTGCTGCAGTACTTTTCATTAATTTCGCCGTCGAAAAACGAAACCCAAAAACGGGCCTGCAGGTCAAGCTGGCGGGTCCACAGGGCGATGTGACCAATTTTCATAGTAAACCTCTTCATATTCATAGGGTATGTTGACAGTCAGGGTAATAATGCACGATTATGCACTTTGTTGCTCGTTGAAGATTTCATCAGGAGTTATTTGTGCTCGATTATGCAGCTTTCCCCAAACAACGACAAGCGCTTATTTGCCAGATCCTGCAGGAGAACGGCAGGGTGGTTTGCGCAGAACTGGCCAGCCGTCTGAACGTCTCTGAGCATACGATTCGCCGTGATTTACATGAACTTAGCCGCGAAGGCTACTGCAAAAAGGTCTACGGAGGCGCGGTGATGACCCTGCCTGAGGCGGGTGACTACAGCGCGCGGAAAGAGAAGAATACGGCGACAAAAAGCAGAATCGCGCAGAAATGCGCAAAGCTGGTGAAGCCCGGCGGCTGCATTTTTATCGACACCGGTACCACCAACCTGGCGATGGCGGAGGCGCTGCCAACCGAGCTGGCGTTAACGGTGGTAACCAATTCCCCCGAGATTGCCGCGGTATTGTTAAAAAAGCCGCTCTATGACGTGGTGATGCTTGGCGGCCAGATCCAGCGTGGCAGCGGCGGCTGCGTGGGAGCCTCGGCCGTCGCGCAGATTCAGGGCATGCTCTTCGATCAGGGCTTTATCGGCGGCTGTGCGATGGCGCCGGAATCCGGGCTGACGGGGTTCGACTATCCCGACTGCGAATTTAAAAAAGCGGTGATAAAACAGTGCAGCGAGATTATTGTCGGCCTGACTTCCGATAAGATCCCGGCGGTGGCGCGCTTCGTGGTGGTCGACAGCAGCGCCATTGATGTGCTGGTGGTTGAGGAGAACATCAGTCGGGAATATCGTGACGCTTTTAGCGAACACGATATTCGTATTTATACCGTTTAGCGGGGAAATCAGAGCCGCGGGCTTACTTTGACCACGATGTGAAAATCAGGCGCAGGCCGAGCGCGCCAAGCACCGTGGCGGTGACGATATCAATCTTATGCTTCATGCGCAGATAAACGCTACGCGGTCTGGCGGAAGAGAGCACCAGGGCCACCAGCGAATACCAGCTGACATCAATCAGAAAGCTCATCAGCGGCACGATATAGTAGAAGGACAGCGGAATGCGTTCCGGCAGCAGAGCGGTAAAAATCGAGGCGAACACCAGCGCCGTTTTGGGGTTGCTGAGCTGGGTATAGAGGCCATCGCGGAACGTTTTGAACAGCGAATGTTCCGCCGCCATGCCGCCTGCGGCAAAATCCATCGGCTGCGCCGCGCCGCGATAAATTTTATAGCCCAGCCATAACAGATACAGGCCGCCTGCGACCTTCAGGCCGATAAACATCTCCGGCACCGCCGTCAGGATTTTTTGCAGCCCCATCATCGCCATGATTGAAAAGATGGCGGCCCCCATACCGGTTCCCAGAGCGGTAACCAGGCCATGGAGCCTTGAGCGCGCGACGGCATTGCGGGCGACGTAAATAAAGCTCGGGCCGGGACTGATAACGCCCATAATGAGTACTGCGGCAATAGCCATCAGGCTGGATAAGTACATAAACGCTCCTGGTTGATGTTGAGCGCTAAGTCGTCTCTGGCTCCCGCTCATGATGGTTTTCTCAAGCAAAAAATAAACAATATTGAACGCTCTGTCACCTGGCTTTGTGGGGAGATGGTTAAGCTGATATTCGAATAACGATTCCCATTTCGCGCGTCGGTGATAAACTGGCTAAATGTGATCTTTGTCATATCGTCATTAAAACAGAGAAAAGAGACACTGCTATGCAACATATCATTGAGGGTTTCCTCAACTTCCAGAAAGAGATCTTCCCGCAACGTAAAGAGCTCTTCCGCAGCCTCGCATCCAGCCAGAACCCCAAAGCGCTGTTTATCTCTTGTTCAGATAGCCGCCTGGTGCCGGAACTGGTGACCCAGCAGGAGCCGGGACAGCTGTTTGTTATTCGTAACGCCGGGAATATCGTGCCCTCTTTTGGTCCGGAGCCGGGCGGGGTTTCCGCAACCATTGAGTACGCCGTTGTCGCCCTCGGCGTGAGCGATATCGTGATTTGCGGCCACTCAAACTGCGGCGCGATGAAAGCGATTGCTACCTGCCAGTGTCTGGATCCGATGCCTGCCGTTTCCCACTGGCTGCGCTACGCTGATGCGGCGAAGGCTGTTGTTGAGAAGAAAACCTGGGCCAACGAGACCGACAAAGTAAACGGCATGGTGCAGGAGAACGTCATCGCCCAGCTCAATAATATCAAAACCCACCCGTCGGTGGCGGTTGGCCTGCGCGATAGCACGTTGCGTCTGCACGGCTGGTTCTACGATATTGAAAGCGGTGACATTCGCGCGCTGGATAAAAACAGCAAAACCTTCGTGTCGCTGTCGGAAAACCCGGACGTCTATTTCGAATAACCCTCTTTCAGGGCACGGAAGCCCTGCGAATTTCCTCCTTCCTGCCATACATCTCTTATCTGCCATACTCATGACTCCCGCATAATCGATTTCTGAAGGAGAAGTGATGATTAAGCTGTGCGCAACCTGCGGTACTTCATATGCTGACGATAATAAAACCGCTGGAGAGTGTAAGATTTGTCAGGATGAACGCCAGTACGTGCCGGTCAGCGGCCAGATATGGATGGAATTAGAGGCTCTGGTTCGTAGCCATGTGAATAAATGGCAGCAGCATGACCGCCAGCTTTTAAGTATCAAAACGGTACCGAAATTTGCCATCGATCAGCGTGCATTTCTGCTGCTCACTCCGCAGGGCAACATTTTATGGGACTGCATCGCTAATCTTGATGCGGCCACAAAAACGCTGATAACCGCGCTGGGTGGGATAAAGGCGATTGCTATCTCCCATCCACATTACTACTCGACCATGCAGGATTGGGCGGAAGCCTTCAATGCGCCAGTTTATCTCCACGCCAGCGATCGCGAATGGATTATGCGCGACAGTCCGGCGATAACGCTGTGGGAAGGGGATGAGCTGGAGATCCTGCCGGAGGTGCGGCTGCTGAGGCTTGGCGGACACTTTGCCGGGGGAACCGTGCTGCACTGGGCAAAAGATGAAGGCATTATTCTGGCAGGCGATATCATCCAGGTGACTCCTGGCGCGAACGCCGTCTCGTTTATGTGGAGCTATCCGAATATGCTGCCGTTGGCTGCCGCCAGCGTGGAGAAAATCGTTGACCGCCTGGGGGACGTCCGTTTTGAGAAGCTGTACGGCGCTTTCGAGGGGCTGAATATTACCGAAAATGCCCGGCAGATAGTGATGAGTTCGGCGCAGAAATATCTTTCCTGTCTGAAGACGACGGCGGGCCGCTAAGGGCGCACCGCCTCATGTGGTTTAAAGCACGCTGTCGTCGGAGCACCAGGCCTGGCCGCCGCTTGACTACGGGACCGTCCCGTTAAAAGCACAAGAATAGTCGGTGAGGCAACTTCTCCGGGCTACTGACGAATGGGGGAACGGATTTAAGTTTTTAATTGCCAATATTTAACTGCCATTTTCCCGATAATTAACTGCTTTCCGGGAGTCTTTTTTGCAATACATAGGTGAGTAAGCTCCGCGTACTTCAGGACTATTCTATCGCTATCGAACGGATATATTCCAAAGCGTGTTAACTCTGCGCAGCGGGAGTATTTATGTTTTTACTTAGCGGCAGCGGAAATAATTTCTCGGAGAATTCGTAAACGATCGCGCTTGTGAAAGTAAGCATCCGCAACCAGACTTATTATAACCACAGAAGAATTTTCCGGAGGTGTTGATGAAAAAGCTACTGCTTTGTATTTTCTGTTCCTTGATGGTCCCCGGGGTATATGCAGCGGATGAAGGGGGCTTTCAAAAAGATGCCGCACCGCCTCCGCCGCACAAGATTGATGACGGCTATCGCGGGACCGAAGATGCCCGCATCATGACCGTACGCCAGGCTCAGGAAATGCATGACGGCGCAACCATTTCACTACGCGGTAATCTTATTGAACAGCACGGTGAAGATCGCTATCGCTTTCGCGATAAAACCGGCACCATTTCAGTCATTATTCCCGCCGCGGTATTTAATGGACGGGAAGTGAAGCCCGATCGGATGATCGGTATTAACGGTAGTCTGGACAAAAAAATGACGCCGCCGGTGGTGCGGGTGGACAGAATAGAAAAATAACTGCTGACTGAGGAGGAAACTATGTCCGTAAACAATCCCGCCGATCCGGATAAACGTGGGCGTCATCCCTCGAAAGAGGACCCGCGTGAGCAGGGCGAAGTCCCGAGAAAAAGAGACGACAGTGAAGACCATAAACAAGATCCCTGGCACCCGCAGCCGCAAAAACGCTAGAAACGCCGCCCGTCAGGGCGGCGCAGGCTTAGAGGTCGAGCGGCGATAAACGTCTGCGAGAGCGGCTCGCCGGCTGGGTTATCGCTCTGGCTATCGCGGTGCCAATTTCCGCGCAGGCGGTGATCCCCTGCACAAACGGCTGGTCATGCATCAGCCAGGGGATCGCGGCAAAAGCGATGCGCCCACGTACTTCAGAAGGCTCCAGCAACGTATAGTCATCCCCGACCTCCGGAATGTCTTCGCCTGTCGCCAGCAGCTGCTCTTTGAGATGCGGGAAGGGCAGGTCCTTATTTTTCAGCGGTTTTTGCCCTCGGGCATCAATAAACACGTCAAACGTATATTGATTCTCCTGATTGCGAATCACCGTTCTGGCCTCCTGAACGTCCATCTCATAATCATGGCCTAAAGCGAGAATGCTGATAACCCCGGCTTCGCGCAGCGCCAGCAACCGGCGAATAGACTCAGAGGGAATAGCGGCGTAGCAATCGATAAATACCCGGGCAAGGCCGCCTTTAAAACGCTCCCGGTCAACGTCGTTAAAGTGGGGAACCGCTGCCTGCACGGCTTCATGTAGCCGTAGAATGACGTAGCGCCATGCAATCGTATATCGTGCGCGTTTGTTACGCTCCACCTCCTCAAGGTTAGCCAGCGCCCAGTGGAAAGGGTTATGCTGCTGGCGTTTGTGAAACCACGCCTCGCTGAAGCTGTCGGCATTAAGGTTACGAAGGGCAATGTTTTCGCTCCATCTGGGGTCGGCGAGCTCGATTTCTTGCGCCACCAAATCGAATATCCGGTCAAGCAGGCCGTCGCTCCCTTCGGCGATGGCTTTTTCCACCGCGCTTTCGGTGACGATGCTGAGCGGCTCCCAGGGAATAGGGCAGTAAAAATCGGCTTCGGGAAGGATGCCGGAGCGCGACATCAGCACTATTTTTAGCGCCTTGCTGGCATCGTCCAGCTCAAAGGCGAGCGCGTCGTCGTCAGAGCCGATAAAACGGCCGTGCTGAACGGCGACCGCCATTGCGGCGTCAATTCCGCTCAGCGAGGTACCCATAATACCCACCCGGCAGGGTGGGATTCTGGCCTCCATCAGACCTGACCACGGGCTGGGAAACCAGGTCCGGGTAGACTCCTCTTCATCAGGCCAGACGTGACCGGTGGCGATGACCGCGAGGTTAAAGGCTTTCGCTATCGGTTCATCTTCTACCCACAGTCTGACGCCTTCTTCGGTGGCCTGCAGGTCGGTGACCCGGCATGACTCATTAACCTGTATCTGAAAGCCCTTGGCTTTAGCCCGGGCGACCAGCTGCTGAAAACGATCGCGAAAATATTCCCCCAGCAGAATGCGCGGCAAAAACTGGCGATCGTGTAAAGCGTCATAATCCACCCCGTAGCGCGCAAGATGCGCCGGGCTCTGGGTTTTTAGCCAATCGAGATAGGTACACAGAAGGGGAGGAATTTCAATGCTGGCGATGTTTGCCAGCATCATGCGTGAATTTTCTTCGTCGCTATAAGGCATCCCTACGCCGGCCTCCGCGGCCTGCTCGTAAATTGACACGTCCAGCGGTTCTCCGTGCTGAAGTAGCGAGAACAGGGTATAAATCCCGGTTGGACCTGCGCCGATAATGGCAATTTTCTTCATTTAGACTGACCCGCCGTTGTTGTTATCACCTTTGTTGTCGGAGGTCTTCCGCCAGTTGAGAAGCTCCACGATAAATCATTTCCGGGTTAGGGAAATCTGGCACAGTAATTGTGGTTCAAAATGGCGAAGTGGGCCAATCGCTGGCGTTCTTCTTTCCGGTGTTGTCGATAGAAGCGTGGTCTTTACATCTGATTACCCGCCGGGCGCGCCAAAATATCCGCCGCCTGTTGCGCCTTATGAGCAATACCCGATCGAACTAATCAGCGGCGATATGGTGGGGTGGTACAGGTGCTGGAAAGCGTCCAGGGAGGTCATAGCAGAAGAGATTCGCTTTATTAAATAGCCGGGCAGATATGAATTTGACTGCTTAGGCACCGTCTGGTTCGCATGGAACTTTCGCGGTGAAATCGACGCGCATAAGGCGCTATTTTCCGGCGAGTGTCAGGATGTGGTCGAAAAAGCGGTGCGTTATTCGCTGGCGCTTCTCCTGGAGAAGCTGCCTGGCTGGAAGAGTGGATAATCCCCCCTTAAAGCAGACAACCCTAATTCAGATTACCCTGCGTGGGCCAGCTGCAGCAACTCTCAGGGTTCGGTCTGGAGCTTATATAGCTGTCATTTTTTTGCTTCAACGCCCGCGGTATCAGAGCGCAGGAGGAACTGCTCCGTGGTTTGCGGGATATGCTTCAGCAGCCAGTCGGCCATGGCTCGTTCCTCTGCCAGAATCGATTCGATAGCGGGGATTGCGGCGCTGTCGCCAGCTTGATTTGCGGCGGCCAGCAGAGAGGTATAGCAGGCAATTTCAAATTGCTCGAAAACATAGCCGCTGATGGACCCTTTAACGATTTCATCAGAAGGAAACATGCCGCCAATGGATTGACCTAATGCGGCGATCTTGCTCATCGAATCCTTCAGTACCGAGCGGGAAATATGGTTACGGTCGAGTATTTCTTCCAGTACCGTAATCTGGCGTTTCGTTTCACTAAGATGTTGTTCAATTCTGCTGCGCAGGTCAGGGTAGTTATCAATTCGACCCGCCATGGATTCCAGCATAGATTCTGCCTGCTTTTCCATAGCATGCGCATCGCGCAGCCAATCGTGATAATGTTGAACATGATTCATTATGGGCTCCTCAATATTAGATTATTTTCTGGCTATTTATTTTGTGCGTTTTGATTAATATTACCTGACGCCAGATCGGTTAATTTAAGATCGGTGGCTTTTTCTTCCTCTAACGTTGCCGCTAAAAGTTTTACCGCTTTTTTATATCCAAGCTGCTCTGCGAGCGAGGCGAGCGTGCCATAGCTGGCGATTTCATAATGTTCAACTTTTTGCGCCGCGGCAATCAACGCAACATCACGCACTTCATTTTTCTCCGTGCTCTCAATGACCTCGTTAGCTTCTTCAATAAGACCCTCCATGGCCACGCATTTTATGCGTTTAATTTTTATATTTTCCTCTTGCTCCACAATTTGGTCGATACGCTCAATTTGTCCCTGGGTCTCCTCCAGGTGGGCCCTGAACGCAGCGCTAAGCTTTTCGCTTGATGCCGCTCTGGCCAATTTAGCCAGTCCGCGGATTAATTGTTTTTCCGCACTATATGTATCCGATAACAGATGAATAAAAACGTCTTCTATGCTCTTCATATTCATATAAAACACCTTGGCAAAAGAAAATAACTGCGAGCCCGCAGACCCGCAGGATATTCATTTTTTAATGACCCGAGATTAAAGCAATTAATAATCAGGAGTTGTCAGATTTACGTCCGCCGCCATGACTATTTTGGCCGCCTTTTTTTCCGGCCTCAGATGCTCGTTGCGGATCGTTTTTAAAGTTCCCGCCGCTGTGCTGGCCGCCTTTACGTCCAGCTTCAGATGCTTTATCACGGTCTTCAGCGAAATTACCGGAACCACCACGATGTTCTGCCATATTTAACACCTCTGTTGTTGCGTTAATGTCAGGGAGATACGATTTAATTACGTATCCGTTGTCGTTCAGAAATTAAATTTAGTCGTTATTTTTGAACAGTCAAAGCGGTTTGTATTGATATTTTTTGAAATACTTTTCTCAATGCCACTGTTGCCGTTTCGCTTATCTTTAATGAAATACAGAGGTAACGGGTTATTATCTAACGAAAGATTTTTACAAATGAGAGAATATAATTCAGGGCACTGCGTTAATAAAATAACAGAAAAGAGAGAGGGGAGATTTACTTCAATTTACATAACCAGCAGAAGTCATTTACTGCGCGGCGGAGTCAGAACGCAAAGAGCAGCAATGTACCTGACAGAATTAAATAGCGCTGAGGGTGATTTTCGGATATTTCAACAGGAAAGGTAAACCGGCACCAAATCACGAGGCTGTGAAATGGTGCGTCCGAGTGGACTCGAACCACCGACCCCCACCATGTCAAGGTGGTGCTCTAACCAACTGAGCTACGGACGCAGAATGGTGCGTTCAATTGGACTCGAACCAACGACCCCCACCATGTCAAGGTGGTGCTCTAACCAACTGAGCTATGAACGCAA